>Ga0157373_10001462_pt1 | contig 18068 bp, 9 predicted proteins | sample C65metaG_FD_113460 | JGI IMG/M metagenome (GOLD analysis project Ga0157373, IMG submission 113460) | Corn rhizosphere microbial communities from Kellogg Biological Station, Michigan, USA - C6-5 metaG | ecosystem: Host-associated > Plants > Roots > Rhizosphere > Soil | place: USA: Michigan... | reverse complement strand
CATCTGTGGATATTCCAATGAACCCTTTACAGAAATCACCAGTCCTTCGATTACAACTATAGATCAGTTCAGCATCAGTATGGGAAAAGCTATTGCCGACCTGTATTTTCAGGAACTGGAGACCTCGGATCTGAATGCGGAACCAAGGGTAGTAAGTATCAAACCTGAACTGATTGTCAGGAAATCAACTACCAGAAATTAGCCAAAAAAAAGGTCGGACATATGCCCGACCTTTTAAAGCTTCTTAAAAATTATAGTGCTTTAAAAACAACGGTTCCGTTGTGGCCGCCAAATCCAAAAGTATTACTCATGGTGGCTTTAATAGTCGCAGGAATTGCTTCTTTAATCACAATATTTAAATTTCCGGCGATTGCAGGGTCAATTTCAGTCGTGTTGATAGTCGGTGGAATAACACTGTCCCTCATTGCAAGTAAGCAGATAATCGCTTCAATTGCACCGGCAGCACCCAGTAAGTGGCCAGTCATTGATTTGGTAGCACTGATCATCAGGTTATTTTTTCCTGTTCCCAGTAAATTAACTACTGCATTTGTTTCAGACAAATCTCCTACCGGGGTAGAAGTAGCGTGTGTATTCAGGTAATTCACATCATGAATAGTCAGGCCTGCTTCTTCAAGTGCAAGTGTCATTGCTTTAGAAGCGCCTAATCCCTCAGGATGGGTTGCTGTCATGTGGTAAGCATCAGCTGTCATGGCTGCACCACCAAGCTCGGCATAAATATGTGCACCACGTTTAACAGCATGTTCATATTCTTCCAGTACCAATGCACCGGCACCTTCACCCATTACAAAACCATCACGGTTCACATCAAATGGTTTAGATGCAGTTTGCGGCGTATCATTTTGTGCAGACATAGCTTTCATCGCACAGAAGCCTCCTACTGAGGATGCAGATATTGGTGCTTCTGAACCACCGGTAATGATCACCTTCGCTTTACCCAGACGGATATAGTTAAAGGCATCCATAATGGCAGTGTTTGAAGTTGCACATGCAGATACAGCAGTATAATTGATACCCATATATCCATTGCGGATAGAGATCAGTCCTGAGGCCATGTTGGCAATCAGTTTTGGTACGAAGAAAGGACTGAAACGTGGTGTTCCGTTGCCCAGCGCATACTCTGAGGACTGCTGTTCAAAGGTATCCATACCACCCTGACCGGATCCCCAGATCACACCTACATCAAAAGGATTCATCTTGTCAAATTCAAAACCTGAATCTTTGATCGCTTCATCAGAAGCTACCAGGGCGTATTGTGTAAAGCGGTCTGTCCTTTTAATATCATTTCTGTCCAGATATTTAGTAACGTCGAAATCTTTGAGCTCACAGGCGAATTGGGTACGGAAAAGTGAAGCATCAAACCGGGTGATTTTTGCCGCCCCGCTTTTGCCGGCTACGGTATTGCTCCAGAAAGTATTTACATCATTTCCCAACGGGGTTAACGCCCCGATCCCTGTGATAACCACTCTTTTTAACATATGCTTTTTTATAAATTTTGATTTAATCCGGCTTTCCAGCCTGATATGCAGACACAAAAGTAAGACTATATTTAATACCAAACGGTATAATCCGGGTAAATATTTCAATCCCCCCACCGTTTTCGGCTGCGAAAATACAAATATAAAGGGGCAATTAGATTAATTGTTTGTCCCATTGCTGTAACCAGTATGATATTTTTTCAGAGATTTCTTTAAGGTGAAGGTATTTAAGCTGATATGACTATATTTGAAGATCAAAATATTAAATATAATGTCAGATCAGAAAAAAGAAATATTCGACAGTGTTGCGCAGCGACTTAAGATTGAAGGTTTTAATGTAGTTAACCGTGATGAGACCCGTCCATGGGGAGGTTTTTTTGTTATTGATGAAGAACAGGCGCAGCAGTTTGCAAATGTTTATTTCGACGGATTGAACGTTGAAGATTTGCGTATCGGCGGTAAGCTGAGCCCAAAAATCTTAATCGTTGCACCTAATACACGTCTTTCGTGGCAGTACCACCACCGCCGTGCAGAAATCTGGCGTGTAGTAAGTGGCACAACAGGCGTAATCACCAGCGAAACTGATGAGCAGGGAGATGTTCAGCAATTGACACCTGGTACTACTATTAAATTGAAACAAGGTGAAAGACACCGCCTGGTAGGTTTGGATGACTGGGGTATCGTTTCAGAAATCTGGCAACATACTGACCCTTCAAACCCTTCTGATGAATCGGACATCGTTCGTGTATCAGACGATTTCGGAAGATAATTTTTAAACATACATAGAGATGTGCATTCCCGGATGCACATCTTCTTTTTTTATTATACCCCTCCAAAGGATCGTTTACCGGCCCTTTTTCTAAAATTCCGCATGTGAACATCCGTACAGGTGTTCTTTTTCGTTAGTATATTCAACCTATGATTATTCTTTTATTCTTTGTTCTGCACTGGTTCCTCTCTCTTTTTTCACAAACCTTCTTTTTACATCGTTATGCTTCACATAAAATGTTTAAAATGAATGGATTTTGGGAAAAGGTTTTTTATACCATTACTTTTTTATCCCAGGGTTCATCTTTCTTAAATCCAAGGGCATATGCAATCCTCCACAGGATGCACCATGCATTTTCTGATACAGAGAAAGACCCGCACTCACCACATTTTGTAAAGGATGTATGGGGAATGATGATCCAGACAAAAAATATCTACCTCAATTATGCCAAATATAATGAAGAACCTGAAGAGCAGTTCCGTGATAAATATCCTTCATGGCCATTGATCGACCGCATTGGTGATTCATGGATCACCCGTATGGTGTTCGTGAGCTTTTACATCTGGTTTTACGTGACTTTTGCTACTGCATGGTGGATGTTCCTGCTGTTGCCTATCCATTTCCTGATGGGGCCTTTACATGGTGCTATAGTGAACTGGTGCGGCCATAAATATGGATATTCAAACCACGATAACAATGATCACAGCAAAAACTCTCTGCCATTGGATTTCCTGATGATGGGGGAGCTGTTCCAGAATAACCACCATAAAAAACCAAACAGTCCGAACTTCGCTTCAAGATGGTTCGAATTTGATCCTACGTATCCGGTGATGAAGGTGATGCACTGGCTCCGTATTATCCGGATCAGAAAAGTATAATTTTGAAAACACACACCACCCAATAAATGAAGAGGCTGCCGAAAGGGAGCCTTTTTTGTTGATTGCCCGGGATCATTACTATATTAGCAGGAGATATGTTTGTTGCAAAAACCGGTTTTCTGTTTTTTCTGCTGCTGAGCCTGTTTTTTCTGCAGGACCTTCAGGCTCAGACTACCCTGAAGCTGAACGGAGTTGTTCAGGACACTGTGAAAGCAGGTATTCCGGGAGCAAATGTGAGACTGATCTCTGGAAAGGATACGATGAATACAAGTACAGATTCTGTGGGCAGGTTTAGCTTTACGGTTAAACGATTAGCTCCTGCAGGACAGGTGTCAATCTTAGTGAGGGGACTCGGTTACCTGCCCAATGGGAAAGAGTTTACGCTGTCTGATGCTTCCAGGGAGCAGGCGCTGTCTGCACTGATCCTCAAAGATGCCTCTAACCAGTTGTCTGAAGTGGTGATTAAAGCCAAGGTGATCCCTATGCGTTTAATGAAGGATACCGTTGAATTTAATGCTGCTGCCTATACAGTACGTGAGGGTGATAACGTAGATGAGCTGCTAAAGCAGCTGCCTGGCGTTGAAATAGATAAAGATGGCAATGTGAGCAGTGGCGGTAAGGAAATGACAAAGCTCCGGGTAAACGGCAAGGATTTTTTTACCAGTAATGTCAAAGAGTTTATCTCACAGCTGCCCGCAGGAATTGTGGACAAGCTGCAGGTGATTGATGACTATGGTGACAAAGCCAACTTTACCGGTGTAAAAAGCGGGGAGCCGCAAAAGATGCTGAACCTGGTGCTGAAGGATAAACGCAATCGGGGCACCTTTGGCAATGCAGGGCTGAGTGGTGGTACCAACAATCGCTATGTGGCTAATCTGCATGCAAATGTATGGAGGGATGATAGCCAGCTGGGGCTAAACGGGCAGGCCAGTAATACCAACACTGGTGCGGGTATCAACAACAGCAGCAACACAGGTTTTACGTTCAGGGACAAAGTAGGGAAAAACCTCAGCCTAAACGGGAATTATAATTTTCAGCGTAACAGGACAGAACTGAGTCAGCAAAACTATATAGAGACTGTAAATTCGCTAGGAACGGTTTATAACGAATCTTCTACACAAGATGAATCAAAAGGCACCAACCATAATTTTGATATGGGGCTTCAATCAGTTAGCGGAGTAAACTATCTGAACGGGAGCATCCGGGGATCATTAAACAACTCAGAAAGTATGGGCTTAACTTCATCAAAACAAACAGGGGTTATTCGTCAGGACTTGCTGAATGGCAACCGCTCCGATCAGCACAGCCCAAATCTTAACGCTGATTTTAACATGGCACGTCATTTTAAAAAACAAGGAAGGACGGTATCAGTTGGCCTGACAGCCGGTAATAATATCAGCAACTCTGTACAGGACCAGAACAACAGAATCGGCTACTATGATCCTGAAACCGAACTGCTGGTGAAAGATTCACTCAGAAATCAGCTGGTAGATACCCGTAATCGTGTGCAGAATATAAACGCGTCATTGACGGTGACCGAACCCTTGGGCAAGACATTAGACTCAGTGGCACAAAGGAATATTGACTTCAGTTACATGTACGCCTATACCCATACGAGTAATGAGCTGGTGACAAATGTGCAGAATGATCTGTACGCATACAGAAGGGTAGACTCGCTGAGCAATAAATACACCTCGTCCTTTAGTACACATACGATAGGTATCAATTACCGTTATTCCACAAAAGGATTGAATTACAGTATTGGCGTCACAGGGCAGCCCAATATGCTGACCGGTGCATACGAGGGGCGGGCAGACAAAATCAGCAGAACAGGTTTTAACGTCTCACCGGTTGCCCGTTTCGATTTTACGCCTTCTCCAAAAACCACCTATAGCCTGGTGTATAATGGAAACAGCAATGCCCCGGATTTTAACCAGCTGCAGCCAGTGCCTGATACACGTAATCTGCAGAACGTGATCATAGGTAATCCGGATCTGAAAGCTTCCTTTAACCACTCCGTAAATTTGAGTTACCGCTCTGTGAGTCCGGCTAATGGAAGTACACTGCAGCTGTCTGTCCGTGCTACTGCGGTGCAGGACCAGGTTGTGAGCAATACCGTGTTGATCAGAGATACGCTGAACAGCCTGAAGCAGGAAACGCGGTACCTTAATACAGGGGGGAACTACAATGTGGGCAGCAACTATTTCTGGTCGATACCCCTCTCGGGAAAGAAATTCAATATAGAACTCAAAGGCGGAGCCAGCTATAACCGACGTGTATCCTATGCGGATAACATCAAAAACTTTGGCAAGGGATTGGGTTTGAACCAGGGATTGTCACTGCGCATGAACCAGAAATGGCTGATGCTGAGTACCAGTGCATCCTATATTTACCGGAGCAATGTATATTCACTGGCTACGGCCAATTCCAATGTCATCCAGACCTGGATGTTCAATGGAGATGCAAAGATTTTTATTGCGAATAGCTTTAACGCTGGGTTTAATACTTCGAAGACCATCAATCAGGGCTTTGCTATTGCCGGCAGAAACCCGCTGCTGATGGGTACTTATGTGGAAAAGACCTTTTTTAAACGGAAGGGAAGCATCAAACTGGAAGGGCACGATTTGCTGAACCAGGGTAACAATATCAGCAGAGTGGTTTCGGATAACTCCATTACCGAGAGCAGGAACAACCAGATCACGCGGTATTTTCTGCTGAGTCTGAACTGGCGGCTGCAGAGCTTTCCCGGAATGGGCGGCAGTATGAGGAGGGGGAGAAGCTAAAAAAAAAGCCCCGCTGAACGCCGGGGCTTTTTGATATATTGTGGAACAGATTAATCTGTTTTAGCTTTAGGTCTAGAATTATTGAACCTGCGGTTTCCACCACCGCCACCACCATTTCCTGATGGCTTTCTAGCGCCGCTCATGTTTGGTTTGTGCTCAGTTCTTTCCTGGCGTCCACCTCGTGATGGTTTGCTTTTGCCTTTTGCTTTTGAGGCAGCAGCTGCAGAAAGCAGGCTCTGCCATGTCATGGCATAAGGATGGTCTTCCTGAACAGGAATTTTAATTGCGATTAGTTTTTCAATATCATCCAGGTATTCTTTTTCTTCTCCGTCACAGAAAGAGAAAGATATTCCGCTGTTACCGGCACGTCCGGTACGGCCAATCCTGTGTACATACGTCTCAGGTACATTTGGCAGTTCATAGTTGATTACGTGGGTAAGCTCATCTACATCAATTCCCCTTGCGGCGATGTCAGTAGCAACCAGGATACGTGTAGTCTTCGCTTTGAAATTGGTTAAAGCCCGCTGACGTGCGTTCTGGGATTTGTTACCGTGGATAGCTTCGGCTTTTACACCAACCTTGATCAGGTCTTTTACAATACGGTCTGCACCATGTTTGGTACGGGTGAAAACCAGGGCCGTAGCGATTGTTTTATCCTTTAAGATATGAATCAACAGGCTCTTTTTATCGTTCTTGTCCACATAATAGATAGACTGCTGAATTTTTTCAGCTGTTGAAGATACCGGGGTAACCTCAACTTTCATCGGCTCAGTTAAGATGGTATTTGCAAGCTTCTGGATTTCAGGTGGCATAGTGGCCGAGAAAAACAGCGTCTGTCTTTTTACAGGCAGTTTAGCAATAGTTTTCTTTACATCATGGATAAAGCCCATGTCCAGCATCCTGTCGGCTTCGTCGAGTACAAAGATCTCCACGTCTTTCAGGTTAATGAAACCCTGGCTCATCAGGTCGAGCAATCTGCCCGGTGTAGCGATCAGGATATCTACACCACGGTGTAAGGCATCAGTTTGTGCTTTTTGTCCGACACCACCGAAGATCACGAGGTGACGCAGCGGTAGGTTCTTGCCATAAGCTTTGAAACTTTCTTCAATCTGGATTGCCAGCTCACGAGTTGGCGTTAATACCAGCGCCCTGATAGGTTTAGGACCTTTGGTATTCGCATGCTCTTTATTCAGCAACTGCAGCATAGGAATAGCAAATGCGGCCGTTTTACCGGTTCCCGTTTGCGCACAGCCTAATAAGTCTTTGCCGGTTAATATAGTGGGAATAGATTGTTCTTGTATTGGGGTTGGATTAGTATAACCCTCTGCTTGCAGCGCTTTTAAAATAGGCTCAATCAGGTTTAATTCTTCGAATAACAATGTGTATGAATTTTAATTTATTTGATACAAAGGTACGTATAAGTTCTGTAACTATTACTGTTCTTTAAATTCCAGCATTTCCAGCTGCCAGATGATCTGTTCTTCGCTGACAGGAAATGCGCTATCGTTGCGGATAGTATCATGTACTGCATTAAACAAGTCATTATAAGCTCCTGTTGGGGCAACTACTTCCTCCACGACTTTCTGAAGATCATTGATTACCACCAGCTTCCCTACGCTGCCCGCCGCCTCAACTCCAAAACCATCTGCGTCCGGCAGTATGTCATCCATCAGTTGCAACTCCTGTATGTCAGTACGCATCTTCAGATAACTACCAGCGGTACCATGTACTACAAATCCATGTTCCGGCTCGGCAATCAGCAGCCCTGATGTCAGGTATACGTTCAGCTGCTCAGGATAACGTAAGTGCAGATGAAAATAATCATCCACTTCTGAATCCGGGCGGTGGGCTGCAGTAGTTTTTGTATAACTCAGAGGTTTGCCCAAAAGGCTGATCACACCATCAATCAGATGTGATCCTAAATCATACATCAGGCCGTTGCCTGGTACTTCTTTACTTTCCTTAAATGCTTTTGCGCCGATAGCCATACGGTAACGGTCTATTCTGAAATGGATTTCGATCAGCTTGCCGAGACGGCCGCTTTCAATGACATTTTTTACGGATAAAAAGTCGCTGTTATACCTGCGGTTCTGATAGATCATGACCTTTAGATTCAGCTGGTGCCCCAGTGTAAACAAAGCTTTAGCTTCGGCACTGGTCACGGCTGCCGGTTTCTCAATTAAGACATGTTTACCGGCATGAAGGGAACGCAGGGCAAAGTCGTAGTGCGTGTAATTAGGCGTATTGACTATGATCAGTTCAATTTCATCGTCTGCCAGCAGTTCATCGATACTATTATAACTTTTTAGTCCCGGATATTTTAAAGCTGCGGTTTTCGTATTCCGCTCTGCTACAGCTTTAAATATGAAGCCCGGGTTAGTGGCTAAAAATGGAGCATGAAATATTCTGCCGGACATTCCGTAAGACATCAGGCCGGTGACGATGGGTTTTGACATGCAGAAAGATAGTACATTTCGGATACAGCTGATAGCAAAAATGTGTATTTGTTGAAAATTGTATGTCCGTAAACACGCATATTTCACTAAATTTGAAGATATTCTAAATATTTATGGCAGAACCTATTTATAACGATGACAGTATACGGTCGCTCGACTGGAAGGAACACATCAGGTTGCGTCCTGGTATGTATATCGGAAAGTTAGGTGACGGCTCTGCGCAGGATGACGGTATCTATGTATTGCTGAAAGAGATCATGGACAACTCCATCGATGAGTTTGTCATGGGCTCAGGCAGGACTATCGATATCACCGTATCTGATTCAAAGGTAAATGTACGCGATTACGGCCGGGGGATTCCGCTGGGTAAAGTGATCGATTGTGTCTCCAAGATCAATACCGGGGGTAAATACGACAGTAACGCCTTCCAGAAATCTGTGGGATTAAATGGGGTAGGTACAAAGGCAGTAAATGCCCTGTCTACAAACTTTGTAGTGCAGTCATACCGTGACGGCAAGACCAAGAAAGTAGAATTTTCAAAAGGGGAGATCGTTATTGATCATCCTGTGATTGATACTACACAGCGTAATGGTACTGCTATTACATTTTATCCGGATGAAAGTATCTTCAGGAATTACCATTATATTCCTGATTTTGTAGAAAGCATGATCTGGAACTATGTGTTCCTGAACACCGGGCTGACGGTAAATTTTAATAACCAAAAATATTTCTCTGAGCGTGGTCTCTATGACCTGCTGCACAAAGTTGCCGATGTGGAAAACATCCGTTACCCGATTATCCACCTTAAAGGGAATGATATCGAGATCGCGATGACGCATGGACAGCAATATGGTGAAGATTACCATTCTTTTGTAAATGGTCAGCATACCACACAGGGTGGAACACATCAGGCCGCCTTCAGAGAAGCAGTGGTAAAGACGATCCGCGAGTTTTATAAAAAGGAATATGAAGCTTCGGATATCCGGGCTTCGATCATTGCAGCAATCTCTGTACGTGTGCAGGAGCCGGTATTTGAGTCGCAGACGAAAACCAAGCTGGGATCGCAGAATATGGGGCCAGATGGTCCATCAGTCCGTACTTTTATCAATGATTTTGTAAAGAAGGAGCTGGACGATTACCTGCATAAACATACTGATGTTGCTGACGCTTTATTAAAGCGCATCTTACAGTCGGAGCGCGAACGTAAGGATATTGCAGGTATCAAGAAGCTGGCGAACGACCGCGCTAAAAAGGCATCCCTGCACAATAAGAAATTGAGGGACTGCAAGGTTCACTTTAACTCTACGCACGACAAACGTTATGAAACTACGCTGTTTATCACTGAGGGTGATTCTGCATCAGGCTCTATCACCAAATCAAGGGATGTAGACTGTCAGGCAGTTTTTAGTCTTAAAGGTAAGCCGCTGAATTGTTATGAACTGACAAAAAAAGTGGTGTATGAAAATGAAGAGTTTAACCTGCTGCAGCATGCGCTGAATATTGAAGACGGACTGGATGGCCTGCACTATAACAATATCGTGATTGCCACCGATGCCGATGTAGACGGAATGCACATCAGGTTGCTGATGATGACCTTCTTCCTGCAGTTTTTCCCGGATCTGGTAAGAGCAGGGCATGTATATATTCTGCAAACGCCTTTATTCAGGGTACGCAACAAAAAGGAAACGATTTATTGTTACAGCGATGAAGAACGCAGAAATGCGATCGCCAAGCTGGGCGGCAGACCTGAGATTACCAGGTTTAAAGGACTGGGTGAGATCTCGCCAGATGAGTTTGGCTTGTTTATCGGGAAAGATATTCGTTTAGATCCGGTGATCCTGAAAGATCAGACGATAAAGAACCTGCTTGAATATTATATGGGTAAGAATACGCCCGACAGGCAACAGCATATTATCAGAAACCTGAGGATTGAGAAGGATACGATTGAAGAATTAGTATCTGCGGATGCGGAGGCAGCAACGGCTGCGGTGTCTGAGGATATCGTAGAGATCGCTGAATCAGCTTAAGATTATCTCAGGAATTTTATAAAGGCAGAGCCAACCTATGCGGTTGGCTCTGTTTTTTTTGTCTCTTCGGGATGTTGTGCAGGCAGCACATCCACTTTTTTCTCCACAATGGTAATCTGTGTATGTACAGCATATTTGCTGGGCTTGATACCCCCATCAAATTTCTCTGCATAGGCCTGAGTAAACTCTGCTCCAAAATACAGGATGATAGAAGTATAATAGATCCACAACAGAATTACAATGATGGAGCTGGCAGCGCCAAAGGCTGAACCCGGATCTCCTTTTTCTATATAGATACCGATCGCATATTTACCCAAACTGAACAACAAGGCTGTAAAGAGCGCGCCGATAATGGCAGATTTCCAGCGCAGGTCAACATCCGGCAGTACCTTAAATATGATGGTGAAGACAGCGGTAACAGCTGCAAGTGTAATGGCATTGTTCAGAATATAAATTAGCAGGGTAGTAGTGTCACTTGCCAATGGTATCGCTTCGCCAATTGAACTATTGGTTACAATGTAACCCAGTTTTGAACCTAGCCCCACAACAATACTGTTAATCACCAGGGATACCAGCAGGAGGAAACCCATGGAAACAATCAGAGAGAAGGAGAGCAGACGGTTGACGATCATCTTTTTCCAGCCTGTTTTGGGAATGGCCTTCACTTTCCAGATCATATTGATACTATCCTGAATCTCGATAAAAATCGCCGTTGAACCGACAATCAGGGTAACGATACCTACAATCAGGCCAAAAAAGCTTTTTCCATTCAGGGAATTGCTATCTACAAAACCCTGGATCTGTTTTGCTGCCGCAGGGCCTACCATATCGCTGATTTGTGAGAACAGCTCTGTGCCAGGATTGATCTTATTACTAAAGAACAAACTGGCTGCCGCGATGACAATAATGATCAGGGGCGTAAGAGAAAATATGGTGTAATATGCCAGTGCTGCACTGAGCTTCGTGATCCGGTCTTCCATAAAGCCTTTACCTGCTGCAATAAACAGATGATAAAGCTCAATAAAAAAGTGTTTTAGTTTATGTACTAGTTTCATATCGCTGATTAAAATGGATATCCAATCCCTATGTTATAAATAATATTATCGCTTCTCCATTGTTTATCTCCAAATGCGATCTCGTCAAATACCCAACGTTCTCCTGCCGGATTATAAGGCTTCCTGACAGGGAATGCCACGTCCAGACGAATTACGAATATGGTAGCATCCACACGTAAACCTGCGCCGGTACCGACAGCCATTTCACTTAAAGCCCTGCCTAATTTAAATTCTGAGCCTGGTCTCAGCGGATCTTCTTTCCTGAGCCATACGTTTCCGGCATCAGCAAATAATGCTCCATACAGAATACTTACCAGTTTGAATCTTAATTCTGTGTTGAGCATGGCTTTAACATCTCCCCCCTGATCTGCAAAAGTCTGGTCAGGATTTACGCGGTAAGTACCAGGGCCAAGGGCCCTTGCCGGAAATGCCCGGATATCGTTACTTCCTCCAGCGAAGAACTGACGCACGAATGGCAGGGAGCTGCTATTTCCGTAAGCGTATCCGTAGCCGAGGTTAAGCCTGTTAGCCCAGGTGACATTACGGTTGATTTTATGATAGTTTCTCAGGTCGGCCTCAAGACGTACAAACTGTGTAAGTGGTACGTTGAATATTGATCGTTGACCCTGTTCATCTTTTGGGATAAATGTACCCCAAAGATTACCGCCGGTTTCTAAACTTCCATTAAAGTACGTGTTGTTTCTTCTGTTTTCTTCCATCTGATTGGTGTAGGTAAAGCTGTAGTTACTACCAATGATGAATTGTCTTTCGAGCGTATATCTTAATCCGGGAATCGAATCAAACAGTCGCTGGCGGCGGTTTGAATCTGCCGGCAGGTTTGGCTGCACATAATTGATTGAGATTGGGTTAAAAGTATGTTCTTTATGCTGGTTTTCTTTCCAATTGTAGCCATACTCTGCCTTGAAAGAGTTCAGTTTATACAGTGAACCACGGCTTAGCAGCTGATAGGAAAGAGAGGTAATGGTTTTTGGAATGAAGGCAGTAGTACTTCTGGGTTTGTAAAATGGAACAATGAACCTTGGAAAAGTCAGTTTTCCTTCAGCAGTGAAGGAGTACGAATTTAAACCCTGGGATTGTCCGCTCACTTGTGTTTCGAAGCCACCACTTACACTTACGTCCAGTTGTTCTGCACCTCTGAAAAGGTTTCTGGTGGTTTGGGTAACTTTGACCTCCGATCCCACGAAGTTGTTGGATTTACTGGTACCTGTAACACCGAATGTAAGCGAGTTCTTTCTAAGGGGAGTAAGGTAAATATTCAGGTCAAGCTGGTCATTTTTAAAGCTGTCCAGCGGCAGGAATTCTACCCTTACATCCTGGAAAGAGTTGATGTTTACCATTCTGTTCAGCGACTGATTATGATCGGTTCTGTTATAGGTTTCACCTTTTTTAAAGAACACCAGGCGGTCGAATACCCGCGGTTTAAATGTATTGCGGTTATCATAGATATTGAAGTCGTGGTATTGTTGCGGCGTCAGTTTTCTCAAGGCACTGTCTCTTCTTAAGGAGTAGCTCGGGAAGATATTAATATTATTGATCGTATAAGGTTTGATACCTGCATCAGGTGCAATGTCTTTTACTTTGACCGTAATATCAACCATACTTTTGCCAATCGTGCTGTCTACCTGCAGGATGAGGTAATCAGGGCTGAAATAGAAGTATCCACGCTCTTTAAGGTCGTTGTCTATACGGATCCTCTCATTTTTAAAGGATTCCAGGTCATAATAGTTACCAACTTTAAGGACAGAATTACCTTTATTTTCATTGATGATCTTTGTAAGGTTGCCTGTGTCTTTAGGGAAGGTGACACTGCTGATCTTATAGCGGTCGCCCGTGTTTACCGTATAAACTGCCTTGGCTGTTTTCTCTTTAGCAACAGTGTCTCCGGTCACTACTGATTGAAGGTATCCCTGACTGATCAGGAAACTGGTCATGACGGCATCGTTGGTTTTAAGTTTTACCTCACTTAACAATACCGGTGGCTCCCCAACTTTTGTACGCAGCCAATGTTTAAAACCTTTTGGCTTTTTAGGTTCGCCGGCAAGGTTGTATATATATAATTTTGGTCTTAAACCCAGGATAGATTTATTTGGTCTTGGCCTGGCTTTGGTTTCAAGTGTACTTTCAACATCCTTTTGGTTATCTATTTTTGCTGAAGAATCAGGATTGATCACAACCTCAGCACCCGTGTACAGTTTCTGACCGGGTTTCAGATATTTAGTATTGCTGCAGGCAGCCCATACTAAACATACGAATACGAGTAAGCTGGGTTTAATTAGTTTTTTCATTTCTTGGTCTCTGTTCTTGATTTTCTCTGTTTCTTCTTGATCTTTTGCGGAAGATCTCCCTAAATCTATTGTAATCTACCACGAGGGCAAATCCTAATCCGGTCTCAATGATTTGTCCTTCAATCACTCCTTCATTCTGGTTACGCCTGTAAGCTCTCAGACGGTATCTTCCATCTTTGGACAGGGCATACTCAACGTTGACGTTTCCGGCAATATTGGTTGAGCTTTGTCCCGGAGGCTGCGGACCTTCAAGTCCGAAACTACTACCTACGGTAACCGTTAACCTGTCACTCAGCAGTTTTTTAGATAGTCCAACTTCGAGGTCAGTTTTTTGCTGCAATGAACCTGTTGAATAATCCTCGGATGAATTGACACCGAAATTGATTTCTACACCCTGTATCAGATCTGAGGCGAGATTATTCAGCTGTTCCGTCAGGATCTTACTTACACTGGATCTGGCAAGCGTGGAAACTCCACCGCCGCCACCGGCAAGACTTTCAAAAGGATTATTGGCAATGAACCTGCCCAGTGCCAGCAAGGCAAATACCTGTTTGTTAAGTTCACTCTCATTCCTGTTCACGTTTTGCAGTTTGGTATAAACCTGTCCGCTTAAGGCGCCCCGTTCATTCTCCGGTAAATCAAGTTTGAAAGAGATGATAGGTTTTAACAACTCACCTTTCATCATCAGGTATACCTGGAATGGTAATTTAGTTTTGGCCTGGATATTTTCCGGCTCGTTGATCAGGTCAATAGGGGCAGCATTAACTTCATACAGGGCCGTCAGATTCACGTTCGCAGACATTGGGTCACCTGTCCATACGATTGTACTTCCTGAAACCAGCTTAAATGCTTTTTTACCCAGTGGACCCACAGATAAGTTGTAAGAACCATCTTTGATTTCATAACGACCTGTCAGGCTGATTTTACCACTTGGGTCCATCACTGCCGTCAGATCCGCATCACCTTTAACTTTCAGTGCATCTCCGTTTGCAGGGTCAACCACTACGTTCAGTTCTGCTTCAGGATCTACTTCAAGCTTCGCCGTCAGGTTGATTCCTTTGACCGGTGCCTTACTGATACTGTCGCTTCGTAAGGCTTTCTGTCCGTTAAATGGAGGGGCATCCGCATCGATGAACTGTACAATACCTTCCTGATCTATTACTGAAGGATCATCTGCCGGCAGAGCGAAGAAGAATCTTGTATCTTTTTCTACCTTCACCGACATGTTTACATCAGGTTGGTTCATATCGCCTCTGATTTTGATATCACTCGTTAAGAAGACCTTTCCATAGATCATGTCATTATCCTGTGCTGTGGAATTCATCACACGGAAAGTCTCAGTTTTGATATTCATATTGAACTTGAAGTTCGTATAGTCGGTAGTAAGGACGCCACCAGTAATTACTGCTTTTTTATTTAGCGAATCAATGATCGTGAAGTTGTTGAAATCCACTCCCTGCGGTGTAAAGCTGATGGTTTCATTTGGCATTCTGAAATATGAATTAACATAAGTAGCTGTGAACGCTGCCTGGTTAAACTTCACATCTCCCAGTACTTTTGGAGCAGCCGTGCCACCTTTAACTGTGAGTGCACCGGTGATTGTTCCTGAACCATTTTTGATTTGTCCCATGGAGACGCTTTCCAGTGCTTTGAGATCAATTTTATCAATATTGAGAGTTAAATCCAGGGCATTTGCCGGATCATTGGTATAATAAAATCCGTTTACCCTCAGTTCATGGACGCCAGTTAAGGCAATATTGGTTTCAAATGCATTTGGAGTATTGTTATTTACGGCGACACGTAACGTACCCAGCTGATCTTTCTGGTAACGCAACCTGTCTATCGTCATGTTGGCCGTAAACTTAGGGCTTCCCATCAGATCATTAACATCTACAGTTCCGTTGATCAGTCCGCCAACTAAGGCACTGTCCTGCTCTGCAAATTTAGTGAGGGTTTCTATTCTGAAATCTTTAAACTCTACTTTTAGCGGAGAGTTAGGAGTTGCATTTACACTATTGTTGCTCAGTAATTGGGTACCCTGGCTCAGATTAAACTGATTGGCGAGTATGCCCGATTTTCCAAATTGGATATAGTTCTCCGGTGCAACTGCCCAGCGGTCGTAATCCAGCAAGATCCTGTTGGGATCAAACTTAAACTGGAAATCCTCGCCGAGTGACCTGAACGTACCACCAAGTACATATCTGTCGTTCAGTTTCTGGTCTCTGAGAATAAGGTCAATATTCAGGAGGTTATTGGAAACGATACCACTGAGCTCAGTGCCATACAATGCGATGGAAGGACTTTGAATATGTCCTACCAGGAGTTTGTAGAAAAGGCGATTATCTGAGTTATCCACCGTGATCCTGGTACTATCTACTTTATAATCCCCATAGACTACCTGAGGGAACCATGCATTGATTTTGAGACTGTCCTTCTGCGTGTCTAAAATCCCGTTCATATAAGAAGGGGAGAAGGTAGTTAGTGCAGGTACAAAGTCTTTGATAAATTTCGGGTTGTAAATCTTTACACTGAAGAGTAAACGCTGGTCGGGCACCTTAGTAACCACGCCATACTTATAATACTTGTTAATCTGGTTGGTCATGGCTGCAGCCAGATTTGTCAGCTGGTATTTTCCTTCCACTCTTGCACTCAGGAGTTCTGATTTCAGTGTCAGCAAGTTGTTGGTTGCCGTAGCTTCTGAGTGTACATCGATAGTATCTACATTGATCTTCTGGCCTTCTTTTACGAGTTGGAGCCCTCTGATGCTCACATCCCCGTTCAGGTAATCAGGGTCAGCAGTTTTAATGTCTGCATTTACTTTACCTGCCAGTCTGAATTCTGTGGGACTGAAATTAAGTTTCTGCAGGTCTACCTGTTTAAGGTCGAGGTCTGCCTTCATAGCAGGATATTTGCCGGCGATGTTTACCAAAGCAGTAAGGCTGAAGTTTGCATTGCTGTCGGCCATACTGCTTTTGAGATTGAGTTTCTGCGCAGCATATGTTCCACTCAGCAATAAATTTCTGTACGTATACTTATTGTAAGCGGCACTGATCAGCTGTCCGTTGATTTTTGCATTGGCAGTTTTGGCGTCAAGTCCCGAACCAGTCACATTTGCTTTAACAGTAATTCTGCCCAGTTGCTGTTGCATCTGGATGAGACGGCCAACGTTGAAATTGTTCAATGATACATCAGCGGTATAGCTCTCTTTTCCCTTTGGTCCTTTCATGCTGGCCAGCAGTTTTGCCGAGCCCATATCCGTGTTGATATTGAAGCCAGTGTTGAAGTTTGTCATTGAGCCTTTGAACTTACCATTGGCGGCAATAGTATTTGGCAATGTTATATTTGCAGGCAGTGATTTTTTGGGGATGAGCACGAGCAGATCCGCCTTGGTCATGTTAAATCTTTTGATATTAAGGTCGAGGAAAGTTTTCTCTACATCAGGCAATCCTTTGACAGTACCATTTACATCGATGCGCGTACTTTTTAAACCGGTAATCTGTAACTGGGGAATAGAAAGGTTGCTCATGTATCCTTTTACATTCGCTGTAAACTTAATCTTCTCATTCCGGTAATTTGCCGGAACAGCATCGCTGAAGTAAGTAGCATCTTTAAGTCCCAGTGTGGTGTTTTTGATCTGCAGCGACAATTTAACTCTTTCCGGGTGTTTGGTAAGGTCTTCAAGAGAGGTGTAATTCAGCTCTGTATTGTTCTCGATATTGGTATTTGGAGTCTTGAAAACAAGATTGCTGAGTTTCACCATCTTATCGTTGTACACCACATCACCCTGTAGTTTGTTAACTTCAAAACCGCTCTTCTCTTTCAAGGTGCCGCTTTTGACGTTCACTTTGATACCTGCTGCGCTATAAGATAAATCCTCTGCGGCAAGTCCGAGACCATTGATCTTGAGGTGGTTAAAATCCATCCCTTTTGCCAGAGGTTTTTCTCCAAGGTTATCAAACTGGATATTGTTCTCTGCAAGGTTGAGTTTACTCACCAGCACAGCCATTGCGGAAGGTTTGGTCGCTGCTGTATCTGCCGGAGCATCCTTAACAGGAGCGGCAGGTTTAAATGCAAACAAAATGTCCGACTTGTTAAGGGTCGCATCATCCAGTTTAATATCCATTTTGGTAAGGTCGGCAAATAGTTTTGTCAGAGTCAGTTCATTGATGTTAAGATCGGCACGAGTATCCGACAGCATATCATCATACTTGAGCTTTACATTATTGAAATCAATATCCTGTATTTCTACTAGTGGTAACTTTCCGGCAACTGCAGTAGCGGTATCTAAACTTTTTTCT
>Ga0157373_10001461_pt1 | contig 18070 bp, 13 predicted proteins | sample C65metaG_FD_113460 | JGI IMG/M metagenome (GOLD analysis project Ga0157373, IMG submission 113460) | Corn rhizosphere microbial communities from Kellogg Biological Station, Michigan, USA - C6-5 metaG | ecosystem: Host-associated > Plants > Roots > Rhizosphere > Soil | place: USA: Michigan... | reverse complement strand
GCGGCCGCCTTCGACCGCGCCATAAGCCACATAATGCTTTACGCAAGCGACCACACTCTCAGGATCAGCGATGCTCTTGCCCTGAAATCCACGCACTTTGGCGGCAGCAATCATGGACCCAAGATACGGATCTTCGCCCGCTCCTTCGACAACGCGTCCCCAACGCGGGTCGCGCGCAATGTCCACCATGGGGGCGAATACCCACTTCACCCCGGCAGCGGTCGATTCCTTCGCCGCAACCCGCTCCGCTTGCTCAATCAGCGGCATGTCGAAACTGCCGGCGCTGGCCAATGGAACCGGAAAAATCGTGCGATAACCGTGAATGACGTCGTAACCCAGAATCAAAGGAATTTTCAGCCTGGATTTTTCAACGGCCACGCGCTGGACTTCATTCGAATCTTGCGCGCCGAGCACTCCCAATAGAGATCCCACTTTGCCCTGCTTGATCATTTCAATATTCTGCGGATTTTTACCGGCGAACTGGGTCAATTGACCGACCTTTTCTTCGAGCGTCATCTGCTTGAGAAGCGCGTCGATTTTGCGCTCGGTTTCCGGATCAGACGGCTGTTGGGCAGCAGCGAAAGCAGAACAAGCGCAAGCCAGGGCAAGGACCGCGATCAAGCGGCGAGATAAAAGCATATATTTCTCCGGGATTGAGTAAGCGATTGGCCAGTGTATCGCAGGGGAAAGGACGGCGCACAATCGTTTTTCTTGGAAGCAGAGGCCATGAGGAACCCTTACTGTGGACGCGCAAAAACGGGTGCCGCGGGGACGATTGGAAGGGCAGGTTCCTCGTAGCTAACTTAGGGGAGGATCAAGGACGTTTAAGGCCGACTAGAAGCAGGTACCTCGCTTCGCTCGGAATGAAGTACTTTTACACTGAAAGGCTGAGGCCGAGAGCTAATACTTCCTCAACACCCCGATCACTCTCCCCTGAATCTCGACGTTCGCGGCGGGGACGATAATTGGCTTCATTTTCGCGTTCGAAGGTTGCAGACGGATTTTGTCGCCTTCGCGGTAAAAGCGTTTGAGAGTTGCATCGCTTCCATCGACCAGCGCGACCACAATTTCTCCGTTATGCGCAGTTCTGCTTTTCTCAACCAGGACATAGTCACCGCTCAGAATGTGCTCATCCTGCATGGAGTCACCGCGCACCTCCAGAACGAAGACCTCTTTCGAGCGCACAAAATCGGCGAGCGAAATTGTCTCTGGGCGCTCAATGGCTTCAATGGGCTGGCCGGCAGCAATGCGGCCTAACAGCGGCAGCACCATGCCGGTGTTCACGGACATTGCCTGCTTGAGCCGCCCTTTGGGGGGCAGCAGATCAATCGAGCGGCTGCGGTTGTAGTCGCGATTGAGCAGGCCCTTTTTCTCGAGATTGGTGATGTGCTTGTGCACCGTCGCGAGCGAACTCAGCCCCAAGCCCGAGCCAATTTCTTCGAACGAAGGCGAATACTGATTGCGCTGTACGAAATCGGCAATGAAATCGTAAACTTCCCGCTGACGCCTTGTGATTGCCATGCACCCATTTTAGGCGAATATAAGGCGAAGTCAATGATTTTCGTGAGGATGGGCCCAGCGCGGCCAGCCTGTCACTTTTGGGATATCCGCGAGTCTAATAAACACACCTCATTCCCGCCGCCAGCTGACCCGAGTAATTTAAGCTAAAGCTAGAGGCTAGGAGCTAAGACTGAATCCTATGATTGAAAAAATTAAGAAATCCGAAGAAGAATGGAAGAATGAACTCACTCCAGAACAGTTCCAAGTTATGCGGAAATCCGGAACCGAGCCGGCGTTTACCGGCAAATATTACAAAACGAAAGATCCGGGTACCTACACCTGTGCGGCTTGCGGGCAGCCGCTGTTCAGTTCGGACACAAAGTTTGATTCCGGCACTGGCTGGCCCAGTTTTTACAAGCCATTGGAAGAAGAGGCCGTTGAAGAGCACAGCGACACTGCCTACGGCATGCGCCGGACCGAGGTCCGCTGCTCGCGCTGCGAAGCCCACCTCGGCCACGTCTTTCCCGATGGCCCGCGCCCAACCGGTATGCGCTATTGCATGAACTCGGCGTCGCTGGAGTTGAAGCCGGAAGAGCAGAAGTAAGCTGATAATCACTTCACACTCAAAAGCCCCACCCTTTCGCAAGAACTGCGATAGGGTGGGGCGATCACAATCGACTGACAACTAACCGCTGAGCGCTAATAACTGAAGTTAGTTGCTCTTCCCCGCCGCCGCTGCGTGCGACTTCGGTGCGTCTTGAGAATCTTTCTTGTGCTCGGAAGGTGTCAGTTGCACGCTGCCGCGCAGCATCGCGCCATCTTCCACACTGATGCGCTGGCTGACCACGTCGCCGGTGAGCGAACCTTCGCTGCGGATGTCCACGCGATCGCTGCATTCCACGTTGCCCGTGACTTTGCCCATGATCACAACTTCACGCGCGGCAATGTTGGCGGTGACTACGCCGTTGCGTCCGACGGTCACACGATGATCTTTGAATGTAATGGTGCCTTCGATGCGGCCATCAACGTAGAGTGACTCGCTGCCGGAAACTTCCCCTTTGATCACCAGGGTGCGTCCGATAGTGGCTTGCTCGATCGGCGAAGCTACGGTCTTCACGGGAGTGACCGGGTTCAGGGTTGAGGGTGTGAATTGCGTCTTGGGAGCGTTGTCGGTCGAGTGCAGCATCGGAGCCTTCCTTAAAGTTTATTTTCCCGCGCGTTGCGGCGACTTGCTGGTAATAGTGACTATCGCACGGAGTTACCGAAGTGCGGCAGGTTACGGAGGTAGCTGTACGCGCAGCCTACGGATGTTTTCATCGGACACAACTTGCTTGGAGACAACTTGCTCGAATTTGACATCCGGTTTATTCGGCAGCGGTATGCCAAGGCGTCACATTGATTCCGGGAATTACTACAGCGAGGATGTGTTCGATTCGATGCAGCTCTGGAATAACTGGGGCCTTGGTTTTATCCCAGGCGGAAAACGAAGGCGGATTTCGTCTACAAAGACGAAAGATAGAATAACCCGTTACCAAATTTGGTAGCAAGGATGTCAATTTATACGTGAATTCATAGAAGAATTGCGCTTAACGGATCGAAAAGTAGCGCAAGTCGTTGAATCTCATGACTCTGCTTTTTTGGAAGAGGGCATGCATAGTTGCTACCGTCCGATCACGTTTGTAGGTTTCGCAAGAGCTATCATGCGATTACAAACACCGACGGTTCGAGCGGCCACTATTTTGAGCCTCGTCGCTCCCGTCGCTCTACTCGAGTGTCGACTGCCACTTCTCTCCAAATCTCTCATTCTTTGCAAGGAGCTCGACGATGCTTACTCGGAAATATTCATTTAGCACGCTGCGACTCGTTCTATTGAGTTCAACCATGTTCCTGATTGCTGTTCTTGCTACCGCACAAACCACTATCAGCACAGGCAGCATAGTTGGCAACGTCACCGACCCGCAGGGAGCTGTGGTAAGTGGCGCGAAAGTCACAATCACGAACGTTGGTACTGGCCAGGCGATCGGCCTAACAACCAACTCCGCGGGAGCATACAACTCTGGCGCTTTGCAGCCCGGCAGTTATACTGTCCAAATTTCAGGGGCGGGCTTCAGGACGACGACAACTACAGTCCAGGTTCAGGTTGGGAATACGGCAACGGTGAACGCGCATCTTCAGGTTGGACGGCAGGACCAGATTGTCGAAGTCACTGGAAGCGCAGTGGAGGTAAATACTGAGCAACCTACCGTTCAGGGCGTCTTGACCAGCCGGGACATTGAAAATCTTCCGACCGGAAGCCGAAACTTCCTTGACTTGGCACAGCTTGAACCCGGAGTTCAGATTCAGGACGGAGGGAATTTCGACCCGACTAAGAACGGGTTCTCTTCTGTATCCTTTGGCGGACGCTTCGGCCGAACTGCGCGCATTGAGGTTGATGGCATCGACATCAGCGACGAGACGGTTGGCACGACTTCGCAGAACATTTCTGCAGGCTCGATCAGTGAATTTCAGGTCAGTCAATCCACTCTCGACCTATCGACAGAATTGACTTCTTCAGGAGCAGTGAACGTTGTTTCGAAATCCGGCACCAACAACTACCATGGCGACGCTTTTTACCTGTTCCGTGACAAGTCACTGATGGCGAACTTTCCCGGCGATCAGGATACCTACTACCAGCGCAATCACTTTGGTGGAAGTTTCGGCGGCCCTATTGTTAAAGACAAGCTGTTCTTTTTCATGAACGGCGAGCGCATCAAGCAGGGTCAACAAGTCTCGCTCGCGCCGCCAGCTCCCTTTACCAGTCTTCCCACTGTCTATCCGGGTGGATTCAAGGACACCATGCTGTTGGGCAAGCTGGATTGGACCGTCAGCTCGAAGATGAAAATGTTCTACAAGTTCAACTATGAATGGAACGGCGATTCACGAGCCTTTGGGTCCACTTATCAGCCCTTTGTTAATCGCGACCAAACGCCGTCCCATGGTGTGGGTTGGGACTTCGTCAGCGGCAGCTTTACTCATAGCGTCCGATTCGGATATATGAAATTCCAGAATCACATCGCAGACGCGGTGCTGGGAAACCCCGGGGTATTCGACCCTGCTGGCAGTGTCCCCGTTGACATCCGGATTGGACCGGCTGGAGTCGTTACGCGCTTTGGTCCATCGCGCTTGGCGCCGCAGGCCACGTTCCAGGGCAGCTATCAGATCAAGTATGACGGCAGCAAGCTCAGCGGCTCACACATGTTCCGCTATGGCGTGGCCTTCAACCGCATTCGTGGCGGCGGTTTTGCATCATTCTATGGACTGGCACCCGAGATTCGCACAAACAATGACGGTGCCGCTCAGACTGCTGCGGCTGGGGGACCATTTCCTGGAGGTGCAGGCAACCCATTGAATTATCCGGTAACTTCCATCCTGCTGGGGAATGGACAAGGGTTCTTCACCGAAAGCCCGGCTTTTGGTTATCCAGCGGGAGGCCAGTCTGACAATCGCTTGGGCCTCTATGCCGGTGACAGCTGGAAAGTGAAACCGAATTTCACTCTGACCTACGGCGTACGCTGGTCTCGGGACAGTGGTCGCTCCGACTCTGACCTGGCACCTCTTACCTGCGACCAGATCGACCCCACACTTTTTGGTTATCTCAGCGATCCCAATGACCCAAACACTTTTGTTCCTGAGTTACCGTGCACCGGCAGCCAGCGCATTCTTGATCAATTCGGCGGGAATTACGGCGGTCGCGTGAACCAACCGAATCACAACTTCGGTCCGCAGGTTGGATTCGCCTGGAATGTTGGTGGAAACGGCAAGACTGTGATCCGCGCCGGCACCGGAATTTATTATGAAAACGCCGTTTTTAACAACATCCTGTTCGACCGGCCGGGCCGTCTGCCGGTAGGCCTCTTCTGGGGAACTACGTCCCCTTCATGCACGAGCGGAACATTGAACCTGCCCGGGGGGCCCATTAACACGATCAATGGCAGAAGTATCCTTTCGATATGCAACGACGTCGTCGGAAACGTGTTGCAAGATGCTGCTGACATGCAAGCACTCCTCCAGCAACAAACTGCGGCAGCGGGGGCGTCGGCGAACCCCAACTTCCTTGGAAGTAACCTCGCCAATGGCCCGAACTCCACCGGCAACAACTTTGTCGCTCCTAATTATAAGACACCGTATTCGATCCAGATGAACATCGGTATTCAGCAACAGATTCGTCCAGGCATGGTGTTCACCGCCGATTTTCTCCGCAACGTCGGACTGCATTACCTGCTTGCGTATGACACCAACCATGTGGGAGATGCGCGCTATTTAAATACGACGGCTGCACTGAATGCGATTGCCGCCACTAATGGCAGCTTCAGTGGCTGCAATGCCGGTACGGCTGCGGCTGATATCGATTGCGCAATCGCGAATGGTGCAACGATCAGCGATTACGCTGGCAACGGTTTGGACGGAGGAAAGAACCTCCTTTCCGGCCTCCCGATCTCTTTGTTCGGAGGGACGCCGGATACTGGAGTGGCTTTCCCCGGAATCAATCCGCTGGTAGGCGAGAACGAAATGCTTTTTCCGATAGGCCGATCAGTTTACACGGGCTTGCAGATGAAGTTGGTCCAACGAGTGAATAATCTGTTCGCGGGAGTGAAGCAAGCTAACTTTCAGGTTTCGTATGCATTGTCCCGATTCAACAGCATGACGCAGGACCAGGACTTCGTTAACTCCTCATTCGATTTTCGCGACCCCACTCATTATTTTGGACCGAGTTCGCTCGATCGTACGCACCAACTTTCGTTCGGCGGTAGTTTCGAACTGCCACACGGGCCGCGTCTGAGTTTTGTATCCCACTTCTTCTCGCCTTTGGCAAACAATCTGGCAGCTAGCTTTCAGTTCCGCGCTGGTGAAGGCTTCTTTTCGGACTACCTCGGTGACGGCGCTGCGGCTCCCCACATTATTCCTGGGCAGCAACTTGGCTCGTGGGGACGAGACGTTACGGCCAGCAACATCAACTCCGTAATCAGCAAATACAACAACTCGGTGGCTGGAACAATCCTCCCGATGGGACAGGCGCTTATCAATGCTGGCTTGTTCACGCAGACCCAGTTGCAATCTCTTGGCGCCGTTGCTGATTCAATCGATCCCGCACCGTCGGACCAAATGAACATGACATGGCTGAAAGCCTTTGATTTCAGGGCAAGCTGGCCGATTCATCTCCGAGAATCCGTTACGCTGGAACCCTCGATTGGGTTCTATAACCTGTTCAACTTTGCCAACTTCAACGCTCCAGGACATGTCATCGGCGGTGACTTTGGAGAAATTACGGGTTGCCCGTTCGGAACCTCGGGCGGTTGTGGTGTTTTGCTGCCGAACGGCGAGGTGATCGGAACACCAGGAGGCGTAAACGGAACCGCCCTTTCGGATCGCCAAACCACGAACTCACTGCGTACCGGTACCGGTACCGGCGCGAACACCAGCGGCGCACCGCGTCAGATTGACTTCGGATTGAAGCTCACCTTCTAGTACGAAACCGTTTCAATCAGGGCGGGGAGCAATCCTCGCCCCTTTCTTTTTTGAACGTTCTCCTTGGCAGACTTGGGGCATCTTTCGACTGAGCGCATAACGTAACCGGGCGCTCGCAAGGGCCTCTCCCGGCCTCTCATCAGTGATCTTGCCATCGAGGACTACCGGCCTGCCATTTACGAAAACATCATTCACTCCACCTCAGTTATTGAAAAGGATCGTTGTAGGTCGCTGTGAACGGCGCCAGCAGACCACGACAGCGTGCAACTCATATCCAGCTTCGTGCAAACCTGCTCGAATTCGGAGACAATAGAAGTGTGGTCAGCGGCAATTCGTCAGTAAGCCTTGTCGCCGCATTTAACAAGCATCTCTCAGCACTGACCACTTTTGCCCCGAATCGTTCGGGCCGGAGTCATCATCATTCCATTTGGAGGAAAATAATGGCCTACGAACTACCCCCCTTGCCGTATGACTATTCTGCCCTCGAGCCTGTGATCGACGCGCAGACCATGAAGCTGCACCACGATATGCACCACGGCGCGTATGTGAAGAACCTGAATGCCGCGATCGAAAAGCATCCCAACCTTGGGTCGAAGAGCGCGGAGGACTTGATTCGCGACCTGAATGCGGTTCCGGAAGACATTCGGGCGGCCGTACGCAATAACGCCGGCGGCCACGTCAATCACACCATGTTCTGGAAGATTATGAGGCCGCAGGGTGGCGGCGATCCCACCGGAGCAATCGGTGACGTGATCAAGAAGAGCTTCGGTAACTTTAACGACTTCAAGACCAAGTTCAACGACGCTGGCGCCAAGCAATTCGGCAGCGGCTGGGCCTGGCTGGCAGGCAAGCCCGGCGGCGAGGTTCAAATCATGAGCACGCCCAACCAGGACAATCCCATTTCGCAGGGACTGTTTCCAATTTTCGGCAACGACGTTTGGGAGCACGCCTACTATTTGAAATATAACAACCGGCGGCCGGAATATCTGGCAGCCTGGTGGAACGTAGTCAATTGGGAAGAAGTCAACAAGCGCTACGAAGCATTTAAGTCGGGGAAACTCGAACCGGCGTTGGCTGCACGATAACGACGGATAAAAAGTCCCACCCTGTCGCCAAAAAGCGCGACAAGGGTGGGGCAACCTCGCCTGGCGATTACAGGTGCCCGCGCACTAACCGCATCTAAATGATACGTGGGTTGTGACGTCCTCATCCTCGGCGCCGGCGTAGCTGGCCTTTCCACCGCGATTGATCTCTCCCGTGCAGGGCTCAGGGTTGAGATTATTGAAGGACGCGAACGGGTCGGTGGCCGGATACTCACGCAGTTCGATGCAATTTTGAATCATTCCGTTGAGCTGGGAGCAGAGTTTGTTCATGGGCTCGCACCCGAGATCTGGCTGCCGGTGCAGGAACATGACCTTGGCGTGACCGAAGTCGACGGCGATTTCTGGTGCTCCACGAATGGCAAGCTTGAGCCTTGCCGATTCTTTCGCGAAGTTGAGAAGATCCTCAGCAAAATGGACGACCGCTCGCCCGACCAATCTTTCCTTGAGTTCCTCGTGCAAAAATTTCCGGGGAACGATCACGATGAGGCCAAGCAACACGCCATTGCTTACGTCAGCGGATTCAACGCCGCCGATCCCGCGCAAGTCAGCGTGCAGTGGCTGGTCCATGGCCGCGCAGCGGAAGAAGAGATTCAGGGCGATCGCGCCTTCCATATCTCAGGCGGTTACCAGACGTTTCTAGATCTTCTTACCGATGACCTTGCGTCGCGGCAGGTCCCGATTCATTTGAACACGAAGGTTCAGCGAGTCCGCTGGAATACAGGCCAAGTTGAAATCGGCGTTGTCTCAGGAAAGAGTGAGGCGACTTTCTCTGGGCCATGCGCTGTGATTACTTTTCCACTGGGAGTTCTGCAGTCTGCGGCACAAGAAGCCGGAATTAACTTCGATCCGCAGCTACCGGCAGAAAAGTTGCGCGCTCTCGAAAAACTCGCGATGGGGAAGGTCGTGCGAGTTACGCTGTGCTTCCGGCGCCGGATTTGGGAAGACATCACGGCTCAGGAAAAGACTCTCGCCGGGATGAGCTTTCTGTTTTCTGACGACAAGCTTTTCCCAACCTGGTGGACGCAAATGCCGGATCCGGTGCCGATGATTACTGGATGGGCGCCTGCAGCTTCGGCTGAGAATCTGCGAGGCATGAGCGAAGGCCGAATTGTGCAGAAAGCAATAGAAACTCTTTCCCGCTTGCTAGGGTTGAAACCGTCAGTGCAATCTGAACTCGTCGGGGCGTATTTTCACGATTGGGATTTGGATCCATTTTCACAAGGCGCTTACAGCTACGTGAAAGCCGGAGGCGAAGGCTGTCAGCGGACTCTCGGTGCTCCGGTCGATAGCACCCTCTTTTTCGCGGGAGAAGCTACCGACGTATCGGGCCACAACGGGACGGTTCATGGCGCGATTGCGAGCGGTAAGCGAGCAGCACAGGAAATTCTGGCGTTGCGATAATTGCCGGGACTCTGGAAATCAGGCCTTGAATTGTTTTGGGTGCCTTTCCGCGTAGGCCAGGAGCGAACATATGACAATGATTCCTGCGAAGGGCCCTAACTGTCGCAACCTGTGCAGTTGTTTTACCTCCCGTCGCAATTATTTCAAAATGCGACATCATGTCAGAGCAATTTGCGCATCAGCCCAGTAATGCATAGCATGCCTTGCTGAGGTGGATCATGACTGTGAAAATCTGCAGCTTTCTGGTTCTTGCGTTATTGGTCGTCTCTGGGCAAGAAACCGCGCCCGACGGATTTAAATTGTGGACCGGCGATTCGACTGCGCACATGGCACAGGAACTAAAAACCGAAGCAGCCGCCAGCCCGCAGCACCTTGCTACTCGCAAGCTTGCTGATTTTCAAAACGATCTGTTTATGCTCGCCCACCGAGAAGCCGACGGCGTGGCCGAATGGCACGAAACCCAGGCCGATATTTTCTTCGTTCAATCCGGCTCAGCAACCCTTCTCGTCGGCGGCAATATGGTCGGCGCCGAAACCACCGAACCTCACGAAAAACGTAAAGGAACAATCGAAGGCGGGGTTCGCCACAAGCTCTCACCTGGAGACATTATCCGCATTCCACCCAGAACCCCACATCAACTTTTGCTGGATGGTTCGAAGGAATTCACTTACTTTGTGATCAAGGTTAAGGGTTACTAGACTGACACTTCACATGATTCACCGCGCCATCCAGCCGCCGTCCACAACGAGCACGTGGCCGTGAATATAGTCGGCAGCAGGCGAAGAAAGGAAAAGTGCAGCTCCGGCCACGTCCTGCGGCGTGCCCCATCTTCCCGCAGGAATACGCTCCATGATTTGCCGGCTGCGCTCAGGATCATTGCGCAAAGCCTCGGTATTGTCCGTGGCCATGTATCCCGGCGCGATGGCGTTGACGTTAATTCCGAATCGCGCCCATTCGTTGGCGAGCGCCTTGGTCAGTTGCGCCACGCCGCCTTTGGCAGCGGCGTAGGCAGGGACCAGAATTCCACCTTGAAACGACAGCAAGGACGCGATGTTCACAATCTTCCCGCCCTGTTTGCGCTCCAGCATCTGTTGTCCGGCCAGTTGCGACAACCTGAACACCGCCGATAAATTGGTCGCGATCAATTCGTCCCAGTGCGCCTGCGGATACTCGGCTGCGGGCGCGCGCCGGATTATGCCCGCATTGTTGATGAGAATATCGATGGATCCGAATTCGTTTATGGTCTTCGTTATCAGCGTTGAACACACTTGCGGATCGGAAACATCCCCAGCCTGATAAAAACTTTTCCTGCCGAAGTGCCTAATTTTTTCGCAGCCCGCTTCAGCCCCAGCCGACCTTCCGTGTAGTCCAACATTTGCGCCCGCTTCTGCGAGCGCGAGCGCTATGGCGGCGCCGAGTCCGCGGCTGGATCCGGTGACGAGTGCGTTCTTGCCCGAAACCTTGAATGATTCGAAAATCATATTGGGATTACCCGATCTCGGCGCGCTCAAGCCGTGGAGCCAGGGCATGGATGATGGCCAGCGACACAATGTAGGCGAACCCTGCAATCAGAAACGGGACCATGTAACTGCCGGTCCACTGCAAGACGTACCCGACGATCTTAGCCATAAACATCCCGCCAATTGCGCCCGCCATGCCGCCGAAACCTACAACCGAGCCAACCGCCTGCGCCGGAAAAAGGTCTGACGTCAACGTGAAGATGTTTGCTGAGAAGCCTTGATGCGCCGCCGCTGCCAGACCGATCAGCAGCACCGCTCCCCACAAGTTTTCGATTCGATAAGCAAAGACAATCGGCATCACACTCAACGCGCAGATCAGCATTGCAGACTTGCGCGCAAGGTTGACGCTTTTCCCGCGATGAATCATGAAGGACGACAGCCATCCTCCGGCAACGCTGCCGATGTCTGCCAAAACGTAAATCACCATAATCGGTAAGCCAAGTTGCGTGAGTTTGAGTCCGTGGTTCCTCTGCAGAAAATCGGGGATCCAAAACAGCAGAAACCACCAGATCGGATCGGTAGTGAACTTGCCCAACACGAACGCCCAGGTTTGCCGATGAGGAATGATCTTCATCCATTTGACCTGCGGCATTGGTGGCGGGCGATTTGCGGTGATGTATTCCAGTTCAGATTTTGAGAGACGTGGATGTTCTTCGGGTTTGCGATAAAACAGCAGCCACAAGATCAGCCACACGAAACCCAGTGCGCCGGTAACGATAAATGCGGCGCGCCAGCCATATTCTTTTGTGATCCACGGCACGATGAACGGAGTAAGAATGGCGCCGACATTCGTTCCGGCATTGAAAATTCCAGTTGCAAGTGCGCGTTCTTTTTGCGGAAACCATTCAGCCACAGTCTTGATGCTGGCCGGGAAGACCCCGGATTCGCCAAGTCCCAGCGCCGAACGGGCAACGATAAAACTCAGAAGCGACCCGCAGCCGGCATGGGCCATCGACGCCAGGCTCCAGAAGATCATCGAGAGCGCATAGCCAAGCCGCGTCCCGAGCCGGTCGATCAAGCCGCCGACAAGCACCATACCCGCGGCGTAAGCAGCCTGAAAGGCAAAGACCAGATTGCTGTAATCAATTTCGTTCCAGCCGAGATCATGCTGGAGTGTGGTTTTCAGAACTCCCAAGACCTGGCGGTCCATGTAGTTTTTGGTGACGCCGATCAGCAAGAGAGTACAGATAAACCAGCGAAAGTTGCCGACGGGACTGGAGGTGGGTAGGGAGTCGCTGGAAAGTCTCGAGTCGGACGCCGAGGGTCGAGGCTCAGCAGTAGAGGGCATAAGCCGAAAGCACTTACTTCTTTTGTCCCGCTTCCAATCCCGAGCGTCCGTGATCGAATCCCTGCTGCACGTTGAATACGCCGAACTGACGGTCTTCGACCTCTTGATGCGCGGCCATCGCCCACAGAAACGAAATTCGATGGCCGGGCACGGAAACATTCGGGTGAAAGCCGCTGGGCATCAGCACTGCGTCGCCGTCGCGCACCACGGTCACCAGTTCCGGGTACTCGGTGTTGTTATAAACCAGCTGAATACCAAACGCAGGGTCGGGCATATTGAAGAATACGTAAATTTCCTCCAGCATGTTGGCGTGCTCGTGCGGAGGCCAACTGGTCCAATTGCCAGGCTCAGAGTCGGTAAAGCCGACGACCAGCCTGCCGGCTTCGATGTTTTTGGCCAGCAGCATGTTCAATTGCCGGCGGCATCCCGGGGACCCGGTGGTGAAGTTCAGTCCCGGGTCCTTCGAAACATCCGCGTACCGCACCACCTGCAAGGGATATTTTCCGGATACATTCGAAGAAAACTCCGCCAGATCCACGGAAGAGGTGGTAGTCACTTTGACCATCGAATCGCGGGGAATGTAAATGGAATCGAACCGAGCCAGTGACACCTTTTCCCCGTTTATGGTGAGCGTTGCTTCCCCAGAAAGGCAGATCAGACCGGTTTCCCGGTCTCCGGTTGAAAAAGATTCGCTCCGCTTCGCGACCCCGAGGATAATCCGGCCATAACGAAGGTGGCGCATGGAACTATTATCAGGACTAATGGCAACGTGCCTGCCCGTCTTTTTATTGGTATTCCGGAAGATTAGTTTGTCAGCGGCGCCCGCGTCAGGATTCATCAAAACTCTTTCACATACTTCATGAACTATTCCTTCTACCGCAATGAGGGTAGCCCATCCCGTTGAAAAAGACTCAACGATTCTATCGGGGTCTCACAGAAACTTCATCAGCGCGTCAGTGGTTTCTGTCGGATTCTCTTCCAGCACCCAATGTCCCGTATTCTTCAGAACAACCATCGTGGCATCGGTGGCCACAATCTTCATCTGTTTCCCGAGCACTTCACCATTTGCTTTCTCACCACCAATTGCCAGCACCGGCATGGTGAGTTTGTTTCGGGAAAGTTCTTCGAAGTCCCTTGCCGCTTGCTGAAATGAAACGAAATACGCCCATCCTGCGCGCATCCGTCCCGGGCGCGCATAAGCCGCGGTGTATGCAACCCGATCGGTCTCCGGAATCGAATGAGTTTTGTCCGCGGCGAAATCATTCCAGAAGTGTTCGAAATATGTGCGCTCGCGTCCGCGCACCAAAGCTTCGGGAGTGGGTCCGTTGAAACGGAAATGCCAGATTTGAGGATTGTTGTACACGTCCTCCCAGCCCGCTACGCCCGGCAGAAACGCATCCATCACCACCAGCTTTTCCGTCTCTGACGGAAATTGCGCGGCATAAGCGTACGCGACCATCAAGCCGATATCGTGCCCGACAACCCTGGCTTTTTCTACACCAAGCGCCTTCGCGAGAGCATGAATGCGGATGGCGGCCGTCTTCATGTCGAGTCCGTCCTTCGGGATTTCGGAGTCGCCGATTCCCGGCAAATCGGGCGCGATGACAGTGAACTTCTTCGCGAGAAGCGGAATTATCGGCTTCCACATGCGCGAAGTTTCGGCGTAGCCGTGAATCAGGATGACAGTTGGGCCATGGCCGGCAGTCAGGTAATGCAGCTTGACACCTTCGGCTTGAGCCATTCGCGAAACGATTGCCTCCCTCGAAGGGCTGCCCTGCCCTAACGCCCCCACTATCACAAGAAAAGGCATGCAAATTGCGCTCAGGAACCTGAATCGCATTTTTGTCTTCCTGGAAGGAATTTATTGGTAGGTTGAGACATTAGCACATTCATAGGCGCTCATGCGGAGCTTCTGACCCACTCTCCAACGTTGTCGCCACGGCTTCGCCCGCCGAAATTGTGGCAGCAGGTTTAATAAATTCACAACACAACCGCAGCAAGTTTCAAATGCCAGCTAGGCTTTACTTGGGACCGCAATTCCGTCGCCAGCAATTTCTTTTTCGACACTCCGTGAAGCAATCATTCGCCATGAAATGCCGGCACTTCCGGCGGCGAGCGCCGCACAGATCAACATGATTATGCGAAACCCGGAGACGAATGACACCGCGATCGCCCGTCGGGTCACGGTTGTAATCTGCGCATCAAGGTTCGCCGGCAGATTGATCGCGCCCAGCCTGGCCGCATTCGATCTGATCTCTTGAACAATATTCGGCGGCAGATTAAGACTCTCCAGCGAATCGGCAAGCGTGCGCTCAAACGCCGCCACCATCACAATACCCAGGATCGCGATCGCCAGCACTCCGGCAACCCTGGCCACAGCATTGTTGATACCCGACGCGGCACCCACGCGACTTTGGCTCACCGAGCCCATCACGACTGTGGTCAACGGAGCTACGGCGACTGCCATCCCCAGTCCGAGAACAATGAAAGCCGGGAAAAAGCTGGTCCAATAATTTGCGCTCGTTGAGGGTATAGCGAAAAGGAGAAATCCAGCCGCGGCCATGAGGGGACCGACGATGAGTGGCTTTTTCGGCCCATAACGCGCTACCAGCCCGCCCGACCAGCGCGATAAAAGGAAGAGAAGCAAAATCATCGGCAGGGCGGCAGCGCCGGTAGCCGTCGCCGAATATCCCTGCACCTGAATCAGATTGAGTGGAAACAGAAAGAAGAAGATACCCAGTGCAGCGTAAAGAAACAGCGTCAGCAGGTTCGCGCCACTGAAGCTCCGCGATCTAAACAACTGGAGCGGGACCATGGGCGAAGCTATGCGCCTTTCAGTCAGAATGAATACTACAAGGCAGGCGATTCCGGCGGCCAAGCTCCCAAATACGCGTGGACTTCTCCACCCCCAAGTTGACGATTCGAGGAAACCATAGACCACGCCCGCCAGCCCCAGCGTTGCGGCCAGGGCTCCCCTCCAGTCAAGACGTTGCGGAGTTGCGCTGCGGGATTCGCGAGTGTGCCGCACTGAAATTGCGATCACAGCAATCGCAAGTGGCACATTGATCAGGAAGACCCAGTGCCACGACACATGTTCGATCAACCATCCGCCCAGGACTGGGCCGAGAGCAGTAGTGATGGCGGTGAATCCAGACCAGGTCCCAATCGCCTGTCCCCGAGACTTCTCATCGAAGGATGCGCTGATAATCGAAAGACTGCCCGGCACCAGGAATGCCGCGGCGATCCCTTGCACACAGCGCCAACCAATCAGGCCTGCAATGCTCGATGAGAATCCGCAGCCGATCGAGGCAAGCGCGAACAACGCCACTCCCGCCAGAAACATTGCGCGGCGTCCGAACAGGTCGCCCATCGCCCCGCCAACCAGAATCAGGGAGGACAAAAACAGGCCGTAGGATTCCACCACCCATTGAACATCGACCACATTGGCGTGAAGGCTCGATTGAAGCGCCGGCAGCGCTACATTGACAACTGTCCCATCAATGAATACCATGCGCGAACCGAGAATTGTGGCCGCGAGTACCCAGGGCTTCGATGTGCTGGCACACGGGTCGCCGGAATCGGCTGACCGGAGCACCGCCTCATCGCAAGGCTGCCTCATGCACAGTCTGGATGCGCGGTTAGAGCTTGCCGATTCCAACTAAATCTTCAAAGCTGCTACCTATACCAGATCGTCCAGCTTCAATTGCGTGCTGCCGCCCTTCCACGAGGATTGCAGTTGCTTCTGCACAAAGGCGGCATCGTATTCTTTGCCCTGTGCCTCGAGTGCCTGCTGCAGCCCGAACAACGAGCGCGGGTTGCGCGGATGACGGTTTAAGTCTTCGCGAAAGACTCTCTCTGCGCCCGCACTGTCTCCATTCATAAGCAGGACCGCGCCCAAAGGCTCGCGTACCGGAAAAAACCAATCTTCCGGCTCGTCATACTTGAGAGTGTCCTGGATAGCCGCGGCGCTTTGCAGCAGATCAATGGCATGCGCGTTGTCTTTCTTTGCCAAAGCTATTTTTGCGCCCAACACATCTCTCGCAATCTTTAGGATGTCTTTTGCCTTGTTGTTTACCGGCATGGCAAACACCATCTCTTCCGGCGTCTCCTTTTCCGCGTCGGACACGAACTGATACTCCGCCCCGGCATCGCTCACCCTACTTTTACCTGCCAGCGCCATTCCGCGCGCAAAATGCCAGAACACAGTCGTGATTTTCATTTCCGGAGCAGGCTTCGGCATCTTGAGGATTTCGTCCCACTTATGGAAGCGCACGTCCACCGCAATGGGGATGGTCATGAAGCCTTCGGCCGGCGGCATGTCTTTAACAAAAGGCGCCACGTGGGCAGCCAAGAGCGCAGCATTCTTGCTGGCTTCAGCGTAGTCGCCATCCATCGCTGAGCACATCGCAATGAAGTGCAGATTGTGGCTGTAGTACATCAGGGGATAGATTCCGTGCGCACCACTCGCCTTGATGTAAGCCCGATCGACTGCCGCAGCTTCCTGGTTGGTTTTGACCGCAGCGGCATAATCGCCGGTGCGTATATAGACATGCGCCGGCATGTGGACGATATGTCCCGCCGCTGGGGCCAGCGCCGCGAGTCGATTGGCACCGGCCAGCGCACGCTCCGGAGACTTCGAGGCTTCCACTGAATGAATGTAGTAGTGGATGGCGCCCAAATGATTAGGATCCCGCTTGATCACTGATTCCAAAGTTGCGACGATTTCTTCGGTGCCTTCATTAGGGGTTCCGTCCAACTTCCAAAGACCCCAGGGATGCAGGTTCATGCCAGCCTCGGCGAACAGCGTAGCCGCGTCCAGATCATCTGGAAACTGCTTGACCAGTTCGCGCATGGCATGGTGATAAGCCTCAGCCGCCTGCCGGCGGTCTGCGTTGGGATCGGCCGGAAATCGCATGGCCATGGCTTTGATGTATGCCTGTTCTGCAGCCGAAGCGCCGCCCGAAAGATCCGCCGCCTTTTGAATGGCCGTGTGGGCTGCTGCGAAACGATCATCGCTGGCGGGATCGTTATAGTTGGGCCCTACAGCCTCGGCGATTCCCCAATACGCCATGGCTAATTTGATATCAAGCTCTGCGGCGCGCTGAAACGATCGCGCAGCTTCGTCGTGGTTGAAAGCGTAAATCTGACGTAGGCCCTGATCAAAAAATTGTTGCGCTTCGGCGTTGTTGGTCGAAACGGGGTGATGCAGGTCGCCATAACCCTGCATCAGAGTCACCGGCTTGGCTTGCGTGTGAGCCGAATGGTCCTGTGCGGCGACCATGCTGCCAAGAAACAGTCCGAGCACGAGACAATATTTCATCGCAGACACCTCGAAGGAATTTCGGTGTGTATTTTTATATCTCAAGTTGAAAGAATCCGTACCGAAAACCATCGGGGCGACTCTGGGAAGTAGTCGGACAACCGGGGCCCCAATGCAATAAGCTGATTTTTCGAAGAAATTAGATGGAGCCGACGAGCGGACTTGAACCGCTGACCTGCCGATTACGAATCGGCTGCTCTACCAACTGAGCTACGTCGGCTTTCAACAACTTACGGACTTTTCTGTTACCAGTTGTTACCGCAAACCGCGAAAATCCGGCGACTTTCCCGTTTTGCTTGCTCCACGGTCACGCTTGCCCCGCCGGTTCTTGCCGGAGTTTTGCCCATGCAGCTCCGAATACTCCCATTGTAACCCGTGCCGTCTCCGGGAGTCCTTTGATATAGCTGGCCCGAGTGACCGCGACATCCGAATG
>Ga0157373_10001460_pt1 | contig 18078 bp, 17 predicted proteins | sample C65metaG_FD_113460 | JGI IMG/M metagenome (GOLD analysis project Ga0157373, IMG submission 113460) | Corn rhizosphere microbial communities from Kellogg Biological Station, Michigan, USA - C6-5 metaG | ecosystem: Host-associated > Plants > Roots > Rhizosphere > Soil | place: USA: Michigan... | reverse complement strand
GGTGTTGTCGCGCTTGGCCAACTCGTAGAAGAGCTGTTCGCCAGGTTTGGCCAGAAGACCTGGAGGGGTGGTTGCGATCAGCACTAGATGGCTGACCAACTGGGGTGCCTGGGCGAGGACAATCTGCGCTGCCACTCCACCGATCGACCAGCCTCCCAAGACCACCTTGCCCAGCTTGAGAGCCGTGATCAGCTCGATGGTGTCCTTGGCCAGCGAGGCAGGGTTATAGGTCCGCTCGCCGGTCGATCGGCCCAGGCCGCTGTAGTCGAAGACTGTGACTTGAAAACCCTGCTGTGCCAATCCGTCCAGAAACGCCGGATCCCAAGACTCCATCGTTCCACGAAACCGCACGCAGAGTACCAAAGGGGTGCCGTGTCCAAAAGTGCGATAGGCCAGGGTTCTACCGCCCACGTCGAGGTAGTGGGTCGATGCATGAAAACTTACGGAGTGTTCAGTCATTGCGGTGTGCTCGTTGTGATGGAACGTTAAACGACCGATGTGATCAACTCTTCAAGAAACTAATCTATGGGTGTGATCAATGGACTGCTATTACAGCGATCACCGGCGCAGGATGAATAGGACTCTCGTGCGTTTCACTAAGTGTATGAATAGTGATAGTAGATGTGTTTTTAGTTGGGGCACAGGTTGTCGCTACACTGGGATCAACAAGAGTAGGTCGAATAGTTTTTACAGGCTGGCCTGTTCGCTTAGTTACGCGTAGGATGCAACAACAATCATCCCCCGATGACCTGTTTAATCCTCTTTTCGTGTCACCTGTGTCCGTTTTTATGTCGTTGGCTCATCGTGCATCGCGTTGACGGGAATTGAAACGACATTTACGGTCATGTTTCCGGACATGACGCCGGACGGAGTGAAAATGCACAGAATCGGTTACTTCCTCACCGAAGGGTTCCAGGTCATGGCGCTGGGGACCCAGTCAGTGTTCGAATTTGCCAACGTGGTGGCCAAGGAGCAGGTCTATCAGGTCACCAATTATTCGTTGACCGGCGGGGTGATCACCTCCTCGATCGGGGCCTCGGTGAACACGCTCAAAGCGACTTCCGAAGCCCAGGCCGACACCTGGATGGTCTCTGGGATAGTCGATCCGCTGGCCCGGGACAGCACCGCCGAAGAACTGAATTTCGTCAAGACTGCAGCCGGCCGCGCTCAGCGCGTGGGCGGAATGTGTACGGGCGCTTTTGTGCTGGCCGAGGCGGGGTTGCTCGAAGGCAAGCGCGTCACCACCCATTGGGCGTATGCCGGCGTGCTGAAGCAGCGCTTTCCGAACACCCTTGTGGAGCCAGACAGCATCTTCATCAATGACGGCTCCATCTGGACCTCGGCGGGCCTTTCGGCGGCAATGGATCTGGTTCTGGGCATGGTCGAAAAGGACCTGGGGCACGAGATTGCCAACCGCGTCGCACGGGTTCTGGTCATGTATCACCGCCGCTCAGGCGGCCAGTCCCAGCATTCGGAAATGCTCAACATTGCGCCCAAGTCGGATCGCGTTCAGGCCGCCCTCGAGCATGCCCGAGCCAATCTTTCAGGCGATCTGAGCGCTGATGCCCTGGCGAAGATCGTGCACCTCAGCGAGCGACAGTTCAGACGCGTCTTTCTCTCCGAAACAGGCCTGTCTCCGGCCAAAGCGGTGGAACAGCTGCGCCTTGAAACCGCGCGCAACATGATTCAGCGCGGTCACCATTCGCTGGAGATCATCGCCAGAGAGACGGGCTTTCGTGACCGCCGCCACCTGCGCGAGGTGTTTATCCGCAAGCTGGGAGTATCCCCACAATCGCTCAGGCGCGATGCCAGAGAAGCACCGACAGGTGAGTAATTCCGGTCAACTGCGGGCGTTTCACCGATGCACTGACCCCGCCATGCAGGTTGAAACAGCCACGTTAGTGCGCTTTGTATTGCCCTGCACCGACCGGTGCTGCTGCGTCCACAATGTTCACTACCTAACCTTAAGTATGAATTGACCCGTTGGCTGCGCAGGTACAAAGTTCATACCGGCGCGTCAGCGAATCGTTTGAAAAAGATGATGTGGTTACATCGTGTGTGCGCCTCGATGATTGTCTCCGCGGTCGCGGGGTAGTCTTCAATTTTTATGTGAAGTGTGCTGTCCGTTGAGGCAGCTTTGGCGGATCCGCCTTGCGATGACTGATGTCGGTAAACAAAGCGTCCGGTCAACTAAAACCATGTTCAAAGGGAGGCTGTATGTATCATTCAACCTCATCCAGAACTGCGCAGACGAATGCACCCATTGTCTTTATTGTCGACGACGATTTGGTATTGAGCGGCTCGGTCGCCAGTTTGTTGAGCTCGGTCGGTTACAACACCAAAGCGTTTTCCGGCCCAGAGGACATGCTTGCGCATCCACTGGCGCACAAGGCGGGTTGCCTCATTCTGGATGTCAGGCTGCAAGGTTACAGCGGATTCGATCTGCAACAGCGATTGGCGGAGGCGGATAACCGTATGCCGATCATTTTCATGACGGGGCATGGTGATATTCCGATGTCTGTGCGCGCCATGAAGGCCGGTGCCGCCGACTTTCTCACCAAGCCATTTCGCTCTCAGGACCTGATCGATGCCGTAGCCGTTGCGGTGGCAAGCCACTGCAAATTCCTCGAGGCACAACGTGAGATCGACTCCTTACGCAAGCGCTTCGAATGCCTGACTCCCCGGGAAAAACAGGTCATGGGGGGCGTGGTGAAGGGATTTCTCAACAAGCAGATCGCTGGCCATCTGGAGGTAAGCGAGATCACGGTGAAACTGCACCGAGCCAACATGATGCGCAAACTACACGCCCGCAGTATCGCTGACGTGGTCCGGGCTGGTCATCAGCTCGAACTGACGTAGGCCGCGTTAACGAACGGATTTCGCTGCATCAGGCGTACTTCATGCGCCCCCGTTAGGGGCGACTCCTTTGCTTTTCCGACGGCCTTTTCGGCAAGTCTCAGGGCGCAGTTTTGTGTATTTATCAGGTGACTTCATGGCCCAGGAGCAACGCTTGTCAACGATTGATCGGGTGCCGGTTGCCGGGTCTGCTGCAAGTCTGATGTCGGCCAACGTGTCTTTTTGCGGTTACCGGGACGCGGTCTCGTCGGCGCAAGCGTTCGGACACAGTGGCGCGAAACGCAACCTTGAAAATCTGGCTCCCTGGCGTCTCAAGAAGGCCAAGGAATTGATGATCAGCCTCATGGCGCATGGGTGCTCAATAGAGCAAGTGGCCAATGCCTGTGCAATCTCACGCAGCCATTTCTCCCGCGCATTCAAGAACGCAACGGGGCTCGCGCCCCACGACTGGTTTCGACGTGAGCAGTTCCGCAAGGCGCAATCGTTACTGCGCACGCGAGAGCTCTCGATCTGTTGCATCGCGCAGGAGTGTGGATTCTCGGATCAGTCTTACTTCACCCGGGTGTTCAGACAGTTCAGCGGAACCAGCCCCAGGCGCTGGCAGCTGCAGCATTGTGCGCCGGTTTCCGGCGTTCTTAGTGATGCATCCAACGAGTGAGCGTCCACCTTCCAGTGGAGATCTACACAAGGGCGTACGTGGCATCTGAATGCTCGTGTTCGTGGGCCCAGGACAATAAAAGTGAATAAAGTCACCCGCATTTCGATCGTCGATGATGACAGGTCATGCCGCATGGCGCTGAGTAGCCTGGTGCGATCCCTGGGTTATAAACCTTGCCTGTTTTCATGCGCCGAAGCGTTTCTCGCCTCAACCGATCTCGACAGCACCGATTGCCTGATATCCGATGTACACATGCCAGGAATCGACGGTCTGGAACTGCAGCGTATCGTGGTCAGCAGTGGCCGATCCATCCCGGTCATCTTCATCACCGCCTACCCCAAAGAGTCGGTGCGCAAGCGGGCGATGGCAGAAGGTGCGGTGTGCTTTCTGGGTAAACCTTATAACGCCCAGACTCTCATTGATTGCATTCAGAGCATCGTGCCGACCGACTGACTCTTGTAATTGCCCGAGTGTGAGTTGGCAAATGAATAACCATACGATGGTTTAGGGTTTCTGTTACTTGGGATAGTTGTTAAGGAATGTCGGGCGCGGCTAGGCTATCAATCAGTCATTCATCCACTCGATCAGTTGTTTATGTGGAGGGCGTTCAGGCGCAGCTGGGACAGTTCAAGGAGACTTGAGCGCATTGGACAAAAATCTGAGCCGATCAGACACAACGAACCTTTTTATCCGTTTTACTCTTTAACGTATTCAATCAGCGGATGCAGAAAATCATGAAACACTCATCATCAGTTGCGCATGGATTACTGGTACGTGCCAGTCGCCTGGACATAATTGGCATACATTTGATTCGCATCGGAGTTGCCATCATATTTCTATGGATTGGTGCACTTAAGTTCGTGCCGTATGAGGCTGACAGCATCACCCCGTTCGTGGCGAACAATCCGGTGATGTCCCTGTTCTATGCGCACCCGGACCAGTACAAGGAACACCTCACCCACGAAGGGCAGCTAGATCCGGCCAAGCGTGAATGGCAGGCCGCCAATCACACCTATGCGTTTTCCAACGGTTTGGGGACGGTTGAAATCCTCATTGGTCTGCTGGTGCTGTCCTACCTCTTTTCTCGCAGGCTTGGCATGGTCGGGTCGGTACTGGCATTTCTGACCCCGTTGGTCACGTTATCTTTTCTCATAACGACGCCTGAAGCGTGGGTGCAAAGCATGGGGGATGCCGAGTTCGGGTTTCCTTATTTGTCGGGCGGCGGAAGATTGGTACTAAAAGATGTTCTGATGCTCGCTGGGGCAGTGGTAATGATTGCCGACTCTGCACGCCAGTTACTTGAGCAAAGAGCGACACCTGCTCTGATAGCTACGCAAGAAATCTGACAGTCACACCATCTGTAGAGCAGGCTGCGATACATGTGAACTGCAGGTGTGCGCAACTCAAACCGAAGCGGCCTTGAGTTCGATGTGCCCATCTGCGACTTCAAAACAAGTTTATGGGTATCAACTTTCATACCGAGGAGATCCAACCATGGCACGTTTTACTGCAATTGCGACCGATCAGGCCAGCGGCGCTACCGCTCAAGTGTACGCCGGTATCAAACAGGCTCTAGGGAAAGTTCCCAATGCTTACGCTGCTTTGGGAACGTTAGCCCCACAAGCGCTGACGGCGATGCTTTCGGCAGACAAGGTTCTGTCAAGTGGTCCGCTGAGCAAAGCGGATCAGGAAACCGTGAAACTGGTCATCAGCGAGTTGGCAGGTTGCGATTACTGTGTCGCCGCCCACAGCATGGTCGGCAAGATGGCAGGCCTAAGCCCGGAGACCCTGCGTCAGATTCGCCAGGGAAACGCCACCGGCGATGCCAAGCGTGATGTTCTGGTCAGCTTCGTACGCAGCCTCGCGCTCAAGCCTGGCACTTTGCCGGAAGAGGACGTCCAGGCACTGCAGGCCGCAGGCTACAGCGGCGAAGAAATCGTTCACATCGGGTTGGCGATCTCGGTGATTACCTTCACCAACGTGTTCAACCGCATCAACGACACGGTGGTCGATTTCCCCGTGCCTCAGTGACCTGTGACCCGGTGCTGTCATCGTCCAAAGGAGCTGCATCGTGAATCTTCTTGCCGAATTGAACGTCGCCGACCCCGATCTTGAAGCGGCGTGCCGAGCGTTTGCCGTCCCCGACCGGGTTTCTGCCTCGTGGAGTGAAGTGAGCTTCCTGGGTAAAGGATGGCAGGCGTCGCTGGACGTCGACGCGGAGCGCCTGGCTTTCTGGATGTATGGCAGCGGGCCGCTCATCCTGCTGATGCACGGTTGGTCCAGCCGGGGTTCTCATCTGATGGGGTTTGTAAAACCACTGGTTGCCGCAGGGTTCTCCGTTGCCGTGTTCGATGCGCCGGGCCATGGCCACTCTGGTGGAGAGGTGTCGAGCGTGATTCACGCGGGCAGGGCAGCACTGAAACTGGCGAAGCACTTGGGCGACGTTCATGGGGTTATCGGCCATTCCGCAGGCTCGACTGCGGCGCTATGGGCCTTGAACAACGGGTTGTCGGCCCGGCGAAGCGTTCACGTTTGCGGGCCCAGTTCGATGGCTTCTGTCGTGCTGGGGATTGCACGTGCCCACTGTCTTGACGATCGGCAAACAGCCGCTTTCTACAGCTGGGTGGAGGCGTTCATGGGAGCTACGCTGACGGCTGTCGATCTTCCCGCACTAAGCATGGGGCTCGGACATTCAGGCTTGATCATCCATGATCGCGATGACCGGGTCGTGCCGGTCGCGCAATCGCGGGCGCTGCAGAAGGCGTGGGTGCATTCGACTCTGGTTGAAACCCACGGGCTCGGCCATCGACGCATCCTTGCCGACACTGACGTCATCTGGCGTGCAGTCGAATTCATGAACTTGACCGATCACGTGTTCGAAAGGCAGGGCTGAGCCTGCACCAGAATCTCTGCCCTGGGATCGGTTCCCAGGCACGCAGTAATTGTTCGCTCTTTTCCAGCTCCCGTGACTGTTGATCACCTCCCTCTACTTGGACGGATTCGCGGGAGCTGTTTTTTTTCCGGCATATCATCACGCGAATCGAAAGCTTTAGATCCCCTACGACGTGAGTACTCACTAGGGTGTGCTTCTGCATGCACTGGGGTCAATGCGCTCAATCATCGAAAACATGCGAGCGTGCTGAACACTGGCCTTCTCAGTGTCAGCTTCTGGCCGATAGCTGACCCTTGCGCCTGAAACCTGTGGCTGCGCAGTTTTTCGCACCCGACTACAACTGCGACTCGCCTCTAAAATCTGCGACTTCCCCGGGGCCACGACAGCCTCACTGGCCCCAGCCATTCGCCTCTTCAATAAAGTGCCGAACAGCGCTTGAGCGCTCGTCGATCCGAGAAATCAGCGACAGCTCGCTCACCATTTCCGGCATGTCCAGCCCGAAAAGGTGGACACCCGGCATCGTCAAGCGAGCCATGGGCTCGGGGACGATGCTGATGCCAATACCCGCCGCAACGAGGCCGGGAATGCTCATCAGTGAAGGGACGTAAAAGATATTGTCGGGGTGCAGCTGGTTGAGCCGACAGGCGTGAAGCGTGTGCGAGGTCAAACCAATGCCGGTCGGATCCTGGAGGAACACGAATTTCTCATGTCGCAGGATCGTCAAATCGCCGTCAAAGCGCAGGGCCAACGGGTTGTTGTCAGGGATCAGCAGCACCAGGCGCGAGTGACTGAAGTAGTGAGTACGTAATCGGTCAGGCAGGTGATCCTTGAACACGCGCGCGAACGCCAGATCAATCTTGTGTTCCAGCAGCATCTCGAACTGTGCACGGATGCCGGCGTCGACCAGTGAAACTTTTATGTCCGGGAACGTGGTGAAGTAGTGCCTGAGCAGTTGAGGCAGGTTGTGCTCAAGCAAGGCGGAATGGTAGCCAATGGTGATTTCACCCACTTCGCCGCGACGTGCCCGACGTGCCGCTTCAATCGCCAGCTCACTGGACTCAATGGATTGCCTGGCGTGGGGAACAAACGCCATGCCCGCCGCAGTGAGCACGACACCGCGATTCTCTCGGCGGAAAAGCGACAGCCCCAGCCCGCTCTCCAGCGTTCTGATCAATTGACTCAATGCGGGCTGGGCGATGCCGAGCTGCTCGGCAGCCTGACTAAAGTGCTGCAATTGTGCCGCGGCAACAAATGCTTTGAGGTGACGAAGTTCCATCGGTGAACCCATAAGCCGAGCTTATTGAAATATCCGAATTTCGATAATTATTTTGCAAGCACCGTGCGCTACCGTCTACCTACTTCTCTGTATCTGTCGGCAAACGCCTCCAGTGCACGGGGGCAGTCTCCAATAATGATAACAACGACGATGAGCACCACCATGAAGACAGCGAGTAGCACACCTCATGATTCGCGAATGTCGCGCAGAGCAGTGACGGCAGCCACTATCGGCACCGCGCTCGAATGGTTCGATTTCACTTTGTACGGAGCTGTCTCAGCGACCGTTCTTCCCAAGCTTTTCTTCCCGGCAATGGAGCCTACAGCCGGCTTGCTCGCATCACTGGCAACCTTTGGTGTCGGCCTGGCGGCCCGTCCACTGGGTGCGATCACGTGTGGTTACCTGGGAGACAAGCTAGGTCGTCGCAACTTGATGCTCGCGACGGTGACCATGATGGGCTTGGCGTCTGTGCTGATGGGGCTGTTGCCGACCTATAGCCAGGTCGGCGTGTGGGCCCCCATATTGTTGGTTCTGTTGCGCATCATCCAGGGCTTTGCACTGGGCGGTGAGTCGACTGGCGCACAACTGATGGCGCTGGAGCATGCCTCTCCCGATCGGCGCGGTCGCTATTCGGGGTTGTTAGGCCTGTGTTCGCCACTGAGTCAGATTCTCGCGAACGCCGTGTTGATGGGGCTGGCGGCGACGCTGAGCGCCGCTCAATTCGAAAGCTTCGGCTGGCGCATTCCTTTTCTCATGAGCTTCGTTTTGGTCGTGGTGGCGATCTTCATACGGCTCAAAGTTGACGAAACGCCAGCGTTTGTCGCGTTAAGGGATACCAAGAAAGTCACCGTGCGCAGCCCACTCAAATCAGCGCTGGGCAGTCACTCGAAAACAATCGTTCGGCTGATGCTGTTCTTTTGCTCGCCCGCTGCACTGTTCTACCTGATCGTGATCTTTTCACTCAGCTACCTCACTAAACACTTGGGGCTGACTCAGTCCATGGGGTTCATGTCGCTGATGGTGGCCAACATCTGCGCGATATTCGGCGCGCTCGCCGGTGGATATCTGTCAGATCGATGGGGACGCAAAAAAGCGCTCGCGTTCGGGTCGTGCATGACGCTGGTGATTCTGACGGTGTACTTCCCGATTCTGGACACGCAGAACATCGCTGCGATCATGGCCATCATGGGTCTCTTTCTCGGTTTCACCCAGTTCCAGAGCGGTATTCAACCCGTCGCATTCGCCGAAGCGTTTCCCACCCAGGTGCGCTATTCGGGCTCGGCATTGGCTTACACGGGAGCGAATCTGCTGGTCGGCGGCCCGATGCCAATGATCGCTGTCTGGCTCATGAGCCAGTCAGGCAATTCGCCTTGGCCATTGGTATCACTGTGCGCCGTGATCAACCTGGTGTCGCTGGCCATGATTGTCATCGGCCCGGAAACCCGAGGCATTGATCTGAACCATGTGGCCGCTGGTGAAACCCGCGAGGCCGCTCCTGACGTACTTCTCTCAAAACAAGTTGGCAGACAACCATGAATCGCACCGTCTTTATACTCAATGGCCCGAACCTGAACATGTTGGGCCGTCGTGAGCCGCACATTTACGGCCACACAACACTCGCTGAAGTCCAGGAGGCGAGTCATGCGTTGGCGGCAGAACTGGATTTGCAATGCGAGTTTCGGCAAACCAACCATGAAGGTGTGATGGTGGACTGGATTCAGGAAGCGTTTGAGCAGAATGCGGCTGTCATCATCAATCCAGCCGGGCTTTCATTTCACTCCATCCCCGTGCTTGATGCCTTGAAGCTCATCAAGACACCGCTGATTGAGCTGCATCTGTCCAACATCCATGCCCGTGACGAACTGCATCGCCATTCGATCATGTCGGGTGTCGTCAACGCAGTGATTTGCGGTATGGGTGCAGAAGGCTATCCACTCGCAGTCAGGGCGGTCGCTCAACTTCTGAAGCAGGATGCGCGCGCTCGATAAGGCGCTCGGGTGGGGGGAACTACGGTCGGGAGGTCGCCTATAAAATGAATCGTGTAGGAAACAAGGTCTTGTGACCGCTGCGAGGGAGTCATTCAGTGGCTCGCTCCGCCGGCGTTTCGTAGTCTAGTGTTTGCCGAGAATATCTTTCCCGCAGACGGAATCAGGAAGGAAGCGAGGGCTGCGACCTGCAGAAAGGTAGCAGCCCTTGTGGTTACTGCCGACGCATCATCAGCAACGCGACGATCACCGCCAGCGCAGCGATGAGGGTGGCGATGATGCCGATCGAGCCCAGGCCGAAGTGGCCAATGCCGATACCGCCGAAGATGGCACCCAGGCCGATGCCGGCGTTGGCTGCGGAGATGTTCATGGAGGCGGCCAGCGCTTGAGCATGCGCTCCGGCTTGCATGACCCGAACCTGACACACAACGAACAGCGCGGTGTATCCAATGCCCCACGCGACCAACGCCACAATCAGCCACATGTGGTTCGCCGCCAGAGGCACCGCCGCGAGCATGGCTGCACCGGCCAGCACCAGAAACAGTACCATCGCGGCGAGGGGCTTGCGGTCGACCATGCTGCCGCCCAGGTGGTTACCGACCATGCCGATCGCGCCGAAGCCCATCAGCCACCAGCCCACCTGACCTGCAGGAATGCCACCCAGTCGCTCAAGGATGTCCGCCAGGTAGGTGTAAGCGGTGAACAGCGAGGTGAAGGTCAGGATCGACAGCAACAGATGAGCGAGGAAGCGCGGTTGGCGCAGGATCGCGGTTTGTTTCTGATCAGGGTGCGCACTGGCGGACACCGGCAACTGTGGCATCACAACGTGCATCAGCACGCCGATGAAAAAGGAGATCGCCGCCAGAATCCAGAAACTTCCGCGCCAGCCCACTGAGTCGGCCGCCAGTGTGCCCAGCGGCACCCCAAATACCAGCGCCGCCGTAATGCCCAGATAGACCCGGCCCACGGCCTTGCCCGATTGACCCGGACCTGCGAGTTGTCCAGCGGTTTCGCTGGCTGTGCCCCAGAACACGGGCAATGCCAGAGCGGGTATGAAGCGTGCCAATGCCATTATCCAGATGTTGGTGGAGACCGCCGCCAGGACATTGGAGGCGGCGAATACCATGAGGATCAACGTGAACAGCTTCTTGCGCTCAACGTGAGCCAGTTTGGCAGTGAGAACGGGCCCGAACAGCATGACGGTAAAGGCGAACAGGGTGACCACCTGGCCCGCCAGGGCGATGGAGATGTTCAGGTCTCGGGACAGGGCGGGCAGCAGACCGACGATCAGGAATTCGGTGGTGACGATGATGAAGGCCGCGACCGCCATGATCAGGATCTGAAGCCCTGAACCTGAGGTTTCAGCAGGGTTCAGCGTGGCGCTTGCCGTGGAAGGGGACTGCATGGTGCTTAACTCCAAACGGATTTCGGCATAGCCTATTGGAGAAATTGTGTTTTATCTTGGCTGGTTTTTACCGAGTGACTGGAACCAGATTCACTAATTGGAGCGGCTATGTTTTCTTCCGAACGGCTCAAGGGCATCGATGTGTTCGTCATCGTTGCCGATATGGGCAGCTTCACTGCGGCAGCTGAACGCCTGAGCCTTACCAACTCTGCCGTCAGCAAAAGCATCGCGCGACTGGAAGGGCGCCTGGGTACGCGGTTGTTCCAACGCACCACGCGTCGATTGTCGCTGACGGAAGCCGGGGAGACCTTCTACCGCACCTGCACCACGGTGCTTTCCGATCTGGAGGAGGTCGAGATTGCCCTGACGTCGATGCAGACCGAGCCACAGGGCAAGGTCCGTATCGATTTGCCCGCGTCCTATGGCCGCTTGCACGTTCTGCCGCTGATTCTCGAGTTCATGAAGCTGCACCCGCGACTCTCGCCGCATGTCTCGTTTTCCGACCGTTACGTCGACCCGGTACACGAGGGTATCGATATCGTCGTGAGGATCGGGGGCTCCGATGCGTGGCCCTCGACCATAGGGCATCAGTTCTTCGGCACCCAGAAACTCATTTTCTGCGCCTCGCCTGACTACCTGGAACGCTACGGGGAACCGGCTTCGGAGGCCGATCTGGACCGGCACCAATGCGTGGGCTACGGGCAGAACGATGGCATGACCATCCCGTGGTATTTCAAAGGCCGACAACCGGGAGACAGGGAGCGCAGGATCATTCATCCTCACATCGCCGTGGGGGACGGGGAGGGTGAGGTCATGGCCGTTCTGGCAGGGCTTGGCATCGCGCAATTACCGACCTGGCTGGTTCAAACGCATTTGAGCAGCGGCAGCCTGATCGAAGTGCTGCCGCACCTCGCCACCGAAGGCATGCCGATGAACCTGGTATGGCTCAAAAGTCGTGAGGCGTTGCCAAAGGTGAGCGCGTTACTTACCTACCTGAGTGCCCATCTCACGCCAGCCGGGCGTCGCTGAGCCGGGTCCGCCTGCGATGCGTGGCGTGGTGGACAAGCGAGTGACTTATTGACCAGACGACACCGCGAACTCGGGAAGAATGTGCGTTTGCAGTTCATCGATGACGTCCAGCGCAGGGCGTCGGGTAGGCTTGAGGTTCAGGGCAACGTGGTTGATTCCGGACTCGCGTTGACTCGCCAGGAAGTCCTTGAGTGCGTGTCGACCCCCTCTAAGCATTCTTCCCGTTTGCAGAGGTGCATCGGGATTGACGTCCAGGTCGAACATCGCGCCATAGCCGAACGGGACAAATCCTCGCGTCTCGGTCGCTTCGCGCCAATGGGCTACGGCGGCTGTCATGCGCATCGGGTCGCCGTGCCAGATCCATGCATCGACATTTCCCGCGAGCCATTCCAGCGTCTGGCCAGCACGGCCGATGGCAACGATGGGAATACGGGTCGCCGCCGGTTTGGGCACGAGGTCGATGTCCCCTCGCAATTGACCGAAATGCCGGGTCTGCAGGCGAGGGAATGACTCTGACGTCAAGGTCTTCACCAGGGTGATCGCTTCTTGATAGCGCTCCACACGGCTCGTGAAATCGACCCCGAAGGCCGGGTATTCGGCGGGCCGGTCACCCGAGGCCATGCCGGCGAGAAAGCGGCCACCCAATAGCTGATCTGCGCTGGCGATCTGCTTGGCGGCAATGACGGGTTCTCGCAATGGCGTGACGATTCCGGCTGTGCCGATCGCGATCCTGTGGGTCAGCGCTGCCAGCCAGCCGGCATACACCAGTGGGTCCAGCACCTGGCCGGTATCCCCAAATGACGGATCGTAAAAGGGCACATCGCGCAGCCACAGCGTCGCAGCATCACTCTGGTCAAGGCGCTGGACGATTTCGGCTTGATCCAACAGGCTCGGGAAGGGACTGTCCGGGTAACCACAGGCGGGCGAAATAAAGCCGATGGTTAACTGGCCTTGCTGAAAGGTCTGGTTGAACGCCGTATGGTGTGCCAGATCGTTCGAGTGACTGTCCTGATTCATCATGCGTACCCCGGTTTGAAAACAGATCGCATCAGTCTAGTGATGAACCGGCGGCCGATTACCGATCTTTTGGATCGACCGTGATGAACGAAATTCCCGAATCGACGATCCCGTTCATGACGGCGACGGCCTTGCACCCGCGCGCCGAACCTGGACGCCCGATGAGCTGCCGATCAAAAAACGAAACCGTGCCCCAGCTCGCTTTCCATCCACTCCAGAAACCGTCTGACACGCGGAAAGCTGGAGTGGGCTTTCGGAAATACGAGGTGATGCGCCGCCACCGGCGCACTCAAGGATTCGGGTGATACCTCCACCAGGTCCCCGGAGGCCAGGTACTTCTGCGCCAGCAGCGAGCTTTCAAGTGCGAAGCCCAGCCCATGGCTCGCGGCTTCGAGAGTCATGTAGGAGCGATCAAAGCTCAGTGCATAGGGATTCTCCGGGCGTGCCAGGCCGTGTTGGGCAAACCAGGCGGGCCACTTCAGCAACGTCGCTTCCGAGAGGATCAACTCACAGTCCAGCAGATCGGCTGCGGCGCTGATCGGCCTGCGGGCGAGCAATTTGGGCGCGGCCAGCACCGCGAAGGTTTCGTTGCGCACGGTGCGCACTTCATAACTTGGCCAGTTCGGCACGCCATGACGAATGTCCACGTCGATCTTGTCCCGGCTGAAGTGCAGGGATTCGTATGAACAGGAAAGGTTGATCTGGATATCGGGATGGCTGATGCGAAACGCCTCCAGTCGAGGCATCAGCCACAGCAGCCCGAAACTTGGCGAGGAGTGCAGGCGCAGGCAATCGAGACTGACATCGCTGGTGGCTCGCTCGGTCGCAATGGCCAGGCTGTGTAAAAGGCCGGAAATTTCCTTCAGGTATTGCTCGCCTACAGGCGTCAGCGTCACGCCTCGGGCGTTACGGACGAACAATTGGCGCCCGATCATCGCTTCAAGATTGGCCAGTTGATGGCTGACGGCCGAGGGCGTGAGGTCCAGCGCTTCTGCGGCTCGTGCGACGTTGCCGAAGCGTGCTGTCTGTTCGAAGGCCTGAATTGCTCTCAAGGGTGGGAGCGGTGGTGAGGCTTCTCCGCCAGTGGCCATGGTTGGGGACTCCTGTGTTCTTGTTGTGATTCGGCGGTTTCTATTCAAGCACTCCTGCAAGCCTCTTGACGAGGGCTGAATTTTTTTCAGCATCCAATGACTTTTGCGTTATTGCTCGCCCTCATCTCGAAGATCAATCTGAGTCCATCGATTCTCAGGGATCGAAGCCACCCAAAATCTCATAACAATAATCAGAGGTTTCGCTCATGCTTCTTCAAGGCAAAGTTGCAATCATCACGGGTGCAGCATCCGCGCGTGGTATTGGCCGTGCCACCGCCGCCACCTTCGCTCGCCACGGGGCCAAGGTCGTCATTCTCGATCTCGATGCAGCCGCCGCACGCGACGCAGCAGCGTCCCTCGGCGAAGGTCATCTCGGGCTCGCGGCCAACGTCGCCGACGAGGGACAGGTTAACAACGCCGTGGCCCAGGCCATCGAGCACTTCGGTCGTATCGACGTGTTGGTCAACAACGCCGGTATTACCCAACCCCTCAAGACCCTCGACATCCGCCACTCGGATTACGACAAAGTGCTCGATGTCAGTCTGCGCGGCACGTTGTTGATGTCTCAGGCCGTCATTCCGCTGATGCGCAAGCAGTCCTCGGGCAGCATCGTGTGCATGTCTTCGGTGTCCGCGCAGCGTGGCGGCGGTATTTTCGGCGGCCCTCACTACAGCGCCGCGAAAGCCGGTGTGCTCGGTCTGGCCAAGGCCATGGCCCGGGAACTGGGCCCTGACAATGTTCGCGTCAACTCCATCGCCCCCGGTTTGATCCACACCGACATCACCGGTGGTCTGATGCAGGATGAGCGCCGCCACGCGATCATCGACGGCATTGCGCTGGGCCGTCTGGGTGAAGCGCAGGACGTTGCCAACGCAGCACTGTTCCTGGCCAGTGACCTGTCTTCCTACCTGACAGGCATTACGCTGGATGTTAACGGCGGCATGCTGATTCACTGACGACAAGTGGCCGGGCCATCAGCCCGTACTGTTCTGGATCGATGATTCGCCGGGCTCTGCAGTCTGGCGGTCTATAAAAACAAGAGATCAGATCATCATGATTACCACTATGACGCTCGACGCGGCATCGGCCGTGCGCTCGAATGCTTATCGCAAAACCGCTTGGCGCCTGATGCCATTCCTCATGCTGTGCTACCTCTGCGCGTATCTGGATAGGGTCAACGTCGGCTTCGCCAAGCTGCAAATGATGAACGACCTGTCGCTCAGCGAGACCGTCTACGGGCTCGGCGCCGGCATGTTCTTTCTCGGTTATTTTCTCTGTGAAGTCCCCAGCAACCTGATCCTGCATAAAGTCGGCGCCCGGCGCTGGATCGCACGCATCATGATTTCGTGGGGGATCATCTCGGCGCTCTTTGCCTTCGTGGAAGCGGCCTGGCAGTTCTACGCGTTGCGCTTCCTGCTGGGGATTGCCGAAGCGGGGCTGGCCCCTGGCTTGCTGCTGTACCTGACTTACTGGTTTCCGTCTTACCGCCGGGCAAAGATGACCGTGCTCTGGTTCGTCGCCATCCCGTTGTCGGGCATGGTCGGCGGCCCCTTGTCAGGCTGGATCATGAACCACTTCGCCGGCATGCACGGCTGGGCCGGCTGGCAGTGGATGTTCGTGATCGAAGCCATTCCAACGGTCATCGTCGGTCTGCTGGTGCTGACCTACCTCAAAGATGGCGTGCATCAGGCCACCTGGCTCACCGACGACGAAAAGGCGCTGGTGAACAAGGAACTGGCCGAAGACAACAGCCGCAAAGTGACCCATGCGTCGCCCCGCGAATTCATTCGTGATCGCCGTCTCTGGTTGTTGGCCTGCATCTATTTCTGCGTGGTCATGGGCCAGTACGCAATCACCTTCTGGCTGCCCACGCTGATACGCAACGCCGGGGTGTCCGACCCGCTGCACATCGGCTTGCTGACCAGCCTGCCGTATATGTGCGCCATCGTCGCGATGCTGCTGATGGGCCGCAGTGGCGATAAACACCGCGAGCGCCGTTGGCACTTGGTGGCGCCGATGATCGCCGGGGCCATCGGCCTCACGTTGGCGGCGTTGCTGGGCGGCAATCTGGTGCTCTCTGTGCTGAGTCTCTGTCTGGCGGCAGCGGGCGTGCTGTCTGCGTCTTCACTCTTCTGGATGTTGCCCACCACGCTTCTGGGCGGTGTGTCCGCGGCAGCAGGCATCGCGGGCATCAACAGCTTCGCCAACCTGGCGGGGTTCTGCTCGCCCTATCTGATCGGCTGGATCACGACCACGACCGGATCAAGCGCCATCGGGATGTACCTCATCACCGCCGTGCTGTTTATCGGCGCCACCCTGGTGCTGCGCATTCCGGCCGCGTCGGTCAATCGTTGAGTCAATGGAGTCTTCTGAAATGACGGTTCATGCATCACACACCCGCCTCGCGTCACTGACCGAGCGCGCTTACAACATTCGTCGCCACGCCCTGCGCATGGGGCAGGTTCAGGGCCAAGGTTACGTCGGGCAGGCGTTGGGCGCTGCCGATCTGCTGGCCGTGTCGTACTTCCACGCGCTGCGCTATCAGCCGGAAAACCCAGAGTGGGAAGGGCGCGACCGCTTCTACCTTTCCATCGGTCACTACGCGATAGCCTTGTACGCCGCACTGATCGAGGCGGGTGTCATCCCGCTGGATGAGTTGGAAACCTACGGTTCGGATGACAGCCGTTTGCCGATGTCGGGCATGGCCGCTTACACCCCGGGCATGGAGATCACCGGTGGCTCGCTCGGGCACGGACTGGGGATCGCGGTCGGCGCCTGTCTGGGACTCAAGCGCAAAAAATCCGACTCGTTCGTCTATAACCTGCTCTCTGACGGTGAGCTGAACGAGGGCTCGACCTGGGAAGCGGCGATGTCGGCCTCGCACTGGAAGCTCGACAACCTGATCGCGATCATCGACGTGAATAACCAACAGGCGGACGGCCATTCCAGCGAAGTGTTGGCGTTCGAGCCCATCGTGGACCGTTGGCAGGCATTTGGCTGGTTCACGCAGCGGGTAGACGGGAACGACTTGCAAGCACTGGTCGACGCCTTCGACGCTGCGCGCAACCACACCGGCAGTCAACCGCGCGTGATCATCTGCGACACCAAAATGGGCAAAGGCGTGGACTTCCTCGAAACCCGGGAAAAGACCCACTTCATCCGCGTCGATGAAAACGAATGGGATCTGGCATTGCAAAACCTTCAAGGCGGGAGCGACAAATGAGCACGGTAAACACCCCTCAAAGCGGCAAAAAACGCCTGACGACCTCGGCCATGATCGCCTCCATTGCCTCTGAAGGTCAGGCCACCCGATCCGCGCCTTTCGGGCATGCGCTGGCGGCGCTGGCAGAGCAACGCCAGGACATCGTCGGCCTGTCTGCTGATCTGTCGAAATACACGGACCTGCACATCTTCGCCAAGGCGCACCCGGACCGCTTCTACCAGATGGGGATGGCCGAACAACTGCTGATGAGCGCCGCCGCAGGCATGGCGCGCGAGGGTTTCACGCCGTTCGCCACGACCTACGCGGTGTTTGCGTCGCGTCGTGCCTACGATTTCATCTGCATGGCGATTGCCGAGGAAAACCTCAACGTGAAGATCGTCTGCGGGCTGCCCGGCCTCACCACCGGCTACGGCCCCAGCCACCAGGCGACCGATGACCTGGCGATCTTCCGTGCCATGCCGAACCTGATGATCGTTGACCCGTGTGACGCGCTGGAAATCGAGCAAGCCGTACCCGCCATCGCGGCGCACCAGGGCCCGGTGTACATGCGCTTGCTGCGCGGCAACGTACCGGTCGTACTGGACGAGTACGGTTACACGTTCGAAATCGGCAAGGCGAAGACCCTGCGCACGGGCAACGATGTGC
>Ga0157373_10001457_pt1 | contig 18087 bp, 11 predicted proteins | sample C65metaG_FD_113460 | JGI IMG/M metagenome (GOLD analysis project Ga0157373, IMG submission 113460) | Corn rhizosphere microbial communities from Kellogg Biological Station, Michigan, USA - C6-5 metaG | ecosystem: Host-associated > Plants > Roots > Rhizosphere > Soil | place: USA: Michigan... | reverse complement strand
CCTTGCCGGTCAGGGAAAGATTCTGGTTGTAGGCCACATCCTGAGCGAAGCGCGCCTGCCACTTGTCACGCAGGGCAGCTGCCAGTTCTGGAGCATCCGGCAGCAGGCCCGGGTGCAGCAGCTGCGCCTGTGGGCACCAGACCGTCAGGTAGCCGGCATCGGCGACTTTCAGGCACAGGTCGATGTCGGCAAACGCTTCCTGGAAATGCTCTTCATCCAAACCACCCACTGCGTCGAACAAGTCCTTGCGAATCATCAGGCAGGCGCCGGATACCGCCGAATAGTTCTGCTCGACTTGATGGCCGTTCAGGTAACCCATGGCATCTTTGCGCTCGCCGACAAAGGCCGAGCCGAGGCTGCCATTCAAGCCGAGGATTAGCCCGGCCTGGGTGGTAACACCACGAATGTCAATCAGTTTGGCGCCTACGATGCCAACTTCCGGGCGCTGGGCCTGGTTGAGCATGGCGTCGAGCCAGTTGGCATTGAATACCTGCGCTTCGGCCGACAGCATCACCAGGTACTCACCTTTGGCCTCGGCGCTTGCGACGTTGTACAACGCAGAGGCACTCAGGCGCTCAGCGGTACGCAGCACACGAATGCGCTCGCCCTTGCCTTCCAGGTTACTCAGCCATTCGGCCAGCGCTGGTGACTGGCTGTGATTATCGGCAATCAACACTTCGTGGCGCTGATAGCGAGTGCGCTGCAGTACGCTGACCAACGCACTTTTCAGGTGCTCAAGGTTGTCCTGACTGTGCAGGATGATCGAGACCATTGGCCGTTCAGCGTGCTGATAATTGATCTGATACGTCTGCGGCAACGACGAACTGACCTGGCCACGATAGCCACGATTGACCAGGTGGCGGGTCAATACCTGGCGTTCCTGCGTGTTTTCTTCATTGGCCGGTACGTTGCAGATCAGCAACGGTTCGGACAAATGCGCCAACCCACCCAACCCGCCGTCTTCGATCAGGCGCAGCAACAGGTCGAACTCCAGGGCCTGGGTGTGCTCGGTCGAGAAACCCTTGGCCTGGACCAATACGTCACGCTGGATCAACCAGTGCCGTGCCATCAGCGACGGTACGGTTTGCAGCAGGTCCAGGTTGACTCCGGGACGGAATACATCCACCAACGCGCCGTTGGTCTGACGCTGAATTTCGTCCATGGCCACCGCGCGCACGCCTTCGGCGCCCATCAGCTCGAGGCTGGCACGCAACAACCCGCTCGGGGTGAACTGATCTCCGGCCTCGGCCAGCAGCAGCCAGTCAGCGGAGGATTGCGCGATGACCTGATTGATCCGGTCCACGTAATGGGTTGTGCTGACTTTGACGAAGTGCACGGTGTCCCGGATGCTGGTGGTGGCCGGTAACTCGCCGGTGGTGAACACCACCACGTTGAACGTCTTGCAATGCCCGTTGACCAGGCTGTCGAACGTTGCCTGCAACTTGAACATGTCGGCGTCCAGATCCAACAGCAAAATGGCGAACCGCGGGCCGCCATTGTGCTTGCCCAGATGCCTGGTGATATCTGAAAGCTGGGCGGTATCGGGGTTGCGTGCTTCAAGCCAGTCAAGCAAACGCCCGGACGGCATGCTCTGCAGCAACGTGCCCTCGCCCTGCCCCGGTAGCGAATCGAGGCGCTCGGCCCACGCCTGCAACTTCAGCCCCTCGCCTGCTTCCTCTGTACCCTTGAGCGATTCCGCCAGGCGCTTGACCACCGAACGATTGAACACGCCAAGACTCAACGCCTCCCAAAGACGGGCACGAATAGTGCGCTCGTTGTCGTTGGGATGGATGCGCATCAGTTCGTGCTGCTTGAGCAGGACGCCTTCCAGCTCCTGCAATTGCAGGCGACCGGCCGGCATCGCGTGCAACAGAAATTCGAATTCGGTCAGCAGGTCGAACATCGGCTTGTTATAGAACGGCATTTCGACGAACTGCTGGGGGGCGAACGAGCGAACCGGCGCTTGCCCGGCCTCGATCCAGGCCGAGCGAAAGATCATGGAGCCTTTGAGCGAGCGACCTGCGAGTAAGCACTCGGCCATAGCGGCAAAACTGTCCAGTGCGAACTGTTTGGCCCCGGCCGTATTCTTGTCGCTTAACTGGGTAAGAATCGAAGCCAGGAACTCGGCAAACTGCTCGCGCGCGGCGACGGTTTTCGCGTCCTTGTACGTGAGCACGGTCAACACGTTGGTGTTGTGATCCGAGGCGCCGTAGTTGGCCTCCCGCACTGCGTAGGGAATCGGCAGAATCCGCGCCTTGGCACAGGCCAGCAGGTAAAATGCGTGGCCTATTTCCTGCCACTCGAAACTGGTGCCCGAAGGCAACTGGCTATACCACTGCTGCAGCAAGTCGGTGCGGGTCACCGCATAAAACGGCGGCAGGAACTGCCCCATGAACTCAATGACCCGGTTTTCAGGCTGCTGCGAGTTGTAATCCTCTTGCACCCTGCAGTCACGCCGGTAGTAGTTCACCTCGGTGGCGCGGGCCAGGTACATCATTCCGTAGCCATGGCACATGCCATAGTCGGGATTGGCTTCGAGAAACTCCAGCGACTCGGTCAGTGCGCCGTGCAGCAGAAAATCATCATCGGCAGCAAACACCATGTAAGGCGTGGTGACTTGGGCGACGCCATAGGTGAGTTTTTCCTGAAGCCCTTGATAGGTGTACTGAGGCAAATGGCGATAGTCGACCGACGGGAAGTCTCGGGCGATGCTCTCATCGCCTGCAACAGACGAGTCCAGAACCAGCACCGTGCAGGGATAGTTGCTGTAGTACTGCAGGGTCCGCCGCAGGAACGCGTTCCGGTTGTGAGTGATCACCACGACCGTGAACCGCTCGTTCAGCGGTGCAACGTTGTTATGAGTACTGTTTTGAACCTGCATATCTCTATCCCCGCAACCGGCCAATGGCCAATAACCCGATCCAAATGTTGATTAACGAACGCGACGCAGGTAGCCGTCAGGCGCCACGGTGATCAGCAACTTGTTTTGCAGCTGCTGGTCGATTTCAAAGTTCTTGTTTTCTTCCAGGTACTTCCACACGGCAGTCTTCGGGTTGTCACCCGGGCCCCACGGACGATCTGGAAAGAAATCGGCCGGCATGTCTTCGACCACGGTGTCCATGACCACGCAGTAGCTGTCCACCGAGACCAGTGGCGCATAAAGACGAAGCTCTTCAAGCACGTGATCATGGGTATGGTTGGAATCGAGCACCAGAATGACTTTTTTGCCTTCGGCCAACGCGCGCACTCGAGCGGCGATGGCCGGGTCCGTGCTCGAACCTTCGATCATGGAAATGCGTTTGCTCATCGGGTGGCTTTCGATGGCTTCGCGGTTGTGCGCACGGATGTCGAGGTCGATACCCAGCACTTCACCGTGGCCCTGCAGCTCCAGCAGCGAGGCGTAGTAAATGATCGAACCACCATGGGCGATACCGCATTCGATCACCAGGTCCGGTTTGACCTGCCAGATGATTTCCTGCATCGCCATCATGTCTTGCGGCAGCTGGATGATCGGGCGGCCCATCCACGAGAAGTGGTAGCTGTATTTGTGCTTGGCCGATTTATTGAAGAAATCCTGGGCCAGAGCGGTCAGCTCCTGGTCGTCGCCCTGACGGGCGATTTCTGCCTGACATTCCGCTTCGAAGGCTTTATGGATCGTGTTGTCGGTCATTTTTGTAATCTCAATAGTCACTGGAACGAAGCGCTGTCGACGGCGTGATAGACGTAACGTCCACCAGTCATCCGCTTGATTTCTTCGAGGTAGTTGGAGTTCATCACAAACAGATTCGCACCTTGAGGCAGACCGTCCAGGGCCTCTTGCGGCGAAGAGACACGTACCCCGCTCAGCGGCAGATAACGGCCCTGCTTGGACGGGTTGATGTCCACCACATGCTCGACGGTCACACCGGCGCGTTGCAGGAACAGCGAATAAATCACGCCCTTGGACGAGGCTCCCCAGATGCCTGCGCCCTGACTGCCGCTGGCGCGAATGATCTGCACCGCTTGCCCGATGCTGGCGGTGAAATTATCCGCGAGCGTGAGCAGTTGCGGCGCCTCGACCGGTGCTCGGCGCAAGGTCGACAAGTCCGCGACGATGTACAGGTACTGCCCGCCAAACAGGTGCCCCGACTCGTGCACCGTGCCGAACAGACCGCGCAGATCCGCAAGACGGAAGTAATTCACATGTTCGTAGAACACATCGAACCAGGCGTTATGCTCGACAATCCAGTCGAAGCAAGGCACCTCGATGTAAATCTGCCCACCCTGATTGGCGCTGGCAATTTCAGCCAGGAAGCTCACCGGATCGCTGATATGTTCCAGAACGTGGCGCAAAACGATAGCGTCGGCGGCCAGCCCCAGCTCCTTGGTGAAGGGGGCCTTGATGACTTCGACGTTGTCACCTTCGTAGGAGGGATCGATACCGGTGATGGCATAGCCCAGCCCGCGCAGCATCTCCAGGAAATAACCTTTACCGCAGCCGACTTCAATCAGGCTTTGCCCTTTGAAATGATGAGCAAGGATGGCCTCGACATCATTCAAGTGCTGCTGGAACTGAACCGAATGGGCCTGTTCGTTTTGATAGTCGGCGTCGTAGCTGAGCTTGCTGGCGTCAAAGGCCTGGTTGAAGATCAACCCGCTCTGGCTGTCCTGCACCAGCACGATATCGGCGCTGCCCGAAGCCCGGGCCTGCTCGGCGCTGGCAAACGTGCGGTTTTGGAGTACCGGCAGCCCGGCCACTCGATATAGCTCACGCTGCATGTTCTTCTCCTGCCAATTGCGAAATCCGCTGGGCCACGCCCCAGAACGCCATGGGTTCATGGGCGGAGTAACCGTAGTGCCCCAGATTCAGGGCGATGGACGATTGACGCTGACGAACATGCTGCTCAACCAGCGCCCTGACGGAAACCGGTTGCCCGCTGCAGCAATTGATGACGCCTTCAACATCGCGACGGGCGATGAGCGCCGCCAACAGAGCCGCGGCCTGCCGGATTTCCAGGTAGTCACGCAGCTGGTCGCCCGCCGACATATTGAACTGAGCGTCACCGGCGTCGATGGCCCGGTCGAGACTGGCCAACAGACTGTTGGGGTTCTGTCCCTCGCCATGCAGATAGAACAGCCGCGCCCACTGCAAGGTGAACGGACGCTCACGCTGCAAGGCTTCAAGAAACAACCGCAAGGTGTGTTTGGCCAAGCCATAGGGGGTGTTGGGTTGTGCCGCCACCGCCTCGCTCAAAGGGCCACTTTGCAACCCGTACTCGAAACAGGTTCCGGTGACCAGCACCTGGCTGACGCCGGCCTCGACCACTCGTTTGAGAAAAGCGTAATCCAGCGGCAAGTTGCGCTCGAAATGGAACAGCGCCTGATAGTTCGGCAAGCCGGTCCAGGCCAGGTGCGCGATGGCATCGATCCCCTCGGCCAAAGCCGTCACATTCAGATCCGGGGCCTGGATATCAGCAGCAACGAATTCCACGTCGCCAAACCACGGCATCGCACGGGCCGCTTCGATATTTCGCGACACGGCCCGAACCTTGAAGCCTTTGGCAAGCAAGGCACTGACCAGATGTCGCCCCACAAAGCCACTGGCGCCAGTGACCAGCACTTTCATTGCGCGGGCTGTCACAGCACGACACCACTGAAATGGTCATCCAGCAGTGGATGGTCGGCATCCTTGGCCGACAAGTTCTTGACGGGCAACGGCCAAGGTATGGCCAATGCAGGGTCATTGACCGAGAGGCCGGCTTCATGGGCGGGGGCGTAATCCGCATCCGTCAGATAGAGCACTTCCGAGTCGTCGGTCAGGGATTGAAAACCATGGGCGAAACCCGCCGGGATCAGCAGGCTGCGCCCATCGTCGGCACGCAGTTCTTCAGCGTGCCAGTGCAAATACGTGGGCGACTGCGGGCGCAGGTCTACCACCACATCCCAGACCGCGCCGCGTATGCAGGTAATCAGTTTGGACTCGGCGAACCCGGCTTTTTGGTAATGAAGGCCTCGAACGCTGCCCTTCTCGGCAGTACGTGAATGATTGATCTGGCGGATAGCGAAAGGTCGGCCCTGCACCGTCAGGCTGGTCTGGCAAAACAAGCGGGCAAACCGGCCTCGATCATCACAGAACACTTTCTGTTGAATCAAAAACAACCCTTCCAGTTCCAGCGCCTGGAGCGTGAGCTCGTTCATGACCGTTCCTTGTAAAGATTCAATTGATTCAGGGTGACCGCACGCATGTCCTCGCCATTCTTCCAGGCCAGATGCCAGTCCAGCGTATGTTCAAGACACTGCTGCAGAGACCAGCAAGGGCGCCAGCCGAGCAATTGCTGCGCACGACTGCTGTCCAGCCGCAACAAGCCGGCCTCATGCATGTCGCTGGCCTCGATACGCAACCCGGGGGCCTGCGGCCAGCGGCTGGCCAGCCGCTCCACTACTTCTCCGACGGTACACATATCGGCATCACCCGGGCCGAAGTTCCAGGCCCCCGAATACGCCGGGCCCTGCTCGTACAACCGTTCTGCCAACAATAAGTAGCCGGCCAGCGGCCCCAACGCGTGTTGCCAGGGACGTACCGCTTGCGGGTAACGCAAGGTGACCGGTTCATTCGCGGACCAGGCCTTGAACACATCAGGGATCAGCCGCTCCGGGGCGAAGTCACCACCACCCAGTACATTGCCGGCACGGGCAGTTGCCAGGGCCAGGCCATGTTCGTCATAACGTTCGGCGGCGAAGAATGAGGCACCATAGGATTGCGCCAGCAGCTCGCAGCAAGCTTTGCTACTGCTATAGGGGTCATGCCCGCCCAACGGTTCGTTTTCACGGTATGGCCACAGCCATTCCTGATTGGCGTAAACCTTGTCGGTGGTCACCAGCACACAGGCACGGACACCACCGACCTGGCGAATCGCTTCGAGCAGGTTGAGGGTTCCCATGACATTGCTGGAATAGGTGCCCAACGGGTCGCGATAACTTTCACGCACCAGCGGCTGGGCCGCCAGATGCAGGACGATTTCAGGTTCGGTTTCGGCGATGACCTCAAGCAAGGTACCCAGGTCACGCAAGTCGCCGCGTTGATCGTTAATGCCTTCGGCCACCCGTGCCAGTTCGAACAGGCTCGGCTCGGTGGAAGGATCAAGGGAAAAACCACTGACTTGAGCACCGAGGCTTTGCAACCACAACGTCAGCCAACTACCTTTGAAACCGGTGTGTCCGGTGATCAGGACTCGCTTGCCCCGCCAGAACTCCGTGCTCAGTCCCACTGCTTCCATGGGGCCTCCCCGCTCTGCCACAACGCTTCCAGATGATTCTTGTCGCGCAGGGTGTCCATTGGATGCCAGAAGCCGTCGTGCTGGAACGCATGCAATTGTTCTTCGCCCGCCAGTCTTGTCAGCGGTTCGGCTTCCCAGGAAGTTTGATCATCTGCGATGTAGGGCAGCACTTTGGGTGACAACACGAAGAAACCGCCGTTGATCCAGCCGCCGTCGCCGCGAGGTTTTTCGGTGAAGCCCAACACCGTATCGCCATTACGCTCCAAGGCGCCATAACGGCCTGGCGGTTGCACAGCGGTCACCGTCGCCAGCCTGCCATGAGACCGGTGGAAATCTACCAGCGCTCCGATGTTCAGATCCGACACACCGTCTCCATAGGTGAAACAAAAAGCTTCTTCGTTTTCCAGATAACGCGCGGCACGGCGCAAACGTCCGCCGGTCAGCGTCTCTTCACCGGTGTCGATCAGGGTGACACGCCATGGTTCGCTGTAATTCTGGTGAACATCCATGCGGTTTTCACGCATGTCGAAGGTGACATCGGAGGTGTGCAGGAAGTAGTTGGCGAAGAAGTCCTTGATCGCATAGCCCTTGTAGCCAAGGCAGATCACGAAGTCATGAATCCCGTGGGCCGAGTACTGTTTCATGATGTGCCAAAGAATTGGCTTACCGCCGATCTCGATCATTGGCTTGGGCTTGAGGTGCGACTCTTCGCTGATCCGCGTACCGAGACCACCTGCCAGAATTACTGCCTTCATCGCTGTCCTCTTGCTCTTCGCGCGGCCCGTACCCCGCGGGGGTAGGCGAGCCGTCAGATGCACATCATTTGCCCGTAACCAGTGGCCGTTCACGCCCTTGGGGTGAAGGTTTTATGGCGATATACAGGTGACTTGCAGGAAGTGAGCCAATTGCGCAGAACAAAAAAAACGTCCGAACACGGGCTGTGTTCGGACGTTTTTTTGAAGGTTGATGGCCCGCGACGGAATCAGTCCGGCATCCAGCCCCACAGCCAATGTTGAAGATTGTCGCCACGTAGCATGAAATCACGATGTACCGCTTCACGCAGTTCATCGCCCATGCGGTAGCTGGCATCCGGATCGGCCAAGTGCATGCGGATCGCTTGCAGCCATTCGTCCGAGCTATTGCTGTAGACCTTGGTGCACGGCAAGTGGCCACGATAGGCCTCGGTGTCGGTGCAAATCACCGGGTAACCGCAAGCACCGTACTCCAGTAACCGCAGATTACTTTTGCAGTCGTTGAAGATGTGGAATTCCAGTGGTGCCAGTGCCAGGTCGAGGTTCAGGCTCGCCAGTTTGAACGGGTAGCTCTGCAAGCCAATGGTGGAGTGGAACTCATGGACATACGGCCGCAACCCTTCCGGACACATGCCGAAGAATACCCACTCGACTTCGTTCGCCAACTCTCGCACTACCTCAGCAATGATCTCCAGATCACCGGAGTGGCTGGTGCCACCACCCCAGCCAACGCGCGGCTTGCTGGAGGTTCGACGGCGGCTGGTCAGCGTCGCCCACGGGTCCGGTGATAGCATGTTCGGCACCACGCGAATTTCACTGTGCATGCTCGACAAGGCATCGGCCAATGGCTGAGTCGTCACCACCACGCGATCGCACAGGGCAATGCCATCGCGCAGCATTTGTTCGGTGTTGAGCGGCTTGTTACGGGCGTGGGTATTTTTCTTCGGTGCGCTGACGATGTAGTCGTCGAGTTCGAAAATTCGCAGGGCGCTGGAATATTTTTTGATCCGCAGAATGTCACCGGCGGCGCCTTCGCTGTAACGCCCCTGCAGAACGATGGTGTCCGGCGACAAACGTTCGATCTCCACGGTCGACGGCGACTCGTAAGCCACTCGCGCGATCACTCGCCCGGCCGCTTCGAGTTCCGCCAGCGGCGCGGTCACCCGGTAGTGGCCGACAGCACTGCTGTTGACCGGCAGACCGAGGATCAATGGCAATGCGCGGCTGCAGAACGGATTCCAGTTATTGCGCAGCGAAGGCTCCAGACTGAAACTGGAAACCCCGAGGCTTAGCGCCGGGCTATAGGCCGGATCCTTGGCGATCTTCGGCAGCCATTTACGATAGAAGACTTCTTGTTCAAGCTCACGCACAGCCGACGTCGAAGGTTGCACCGGCGACTCGTCTTCCGGGGCCAGCACCACACTGGAATACGGCGTCCAGACCACCAGGTAACCGTCCTTGTTCGCACGCAGGCACAAGTCGACATCGCTGAGGCCCTGAGTAAACGTCACCTCATCGAGTTCGCCCAGACTATCGAAAACCTCCTTGCGTACCATCAGGCAATCGTCGCGAACCGCACTCCAGTTCTGGGTCACATGCAAACGCTGCATGTAACCGCGACAACTGGAGACCTCACCGGCAAATGGCGAACCGACCGGCCCTGCCAATCCCAGAATCAACCCGGCGCTGACGATCGAGCCTTGAGGACTGAGAAGTCGGGCACCGACCACACCCACTTCGGGACGCTGGGCATGGTTGAGCAATTCGTCCAGCCAGTCGCTATCGCAAATCACCGCCTGAGGACTGAGCAGCAGCAAGTACTCGCCGCGTGCCAGGCTCGCGGCGAAGTTACGGATCGCCGCGCCGTTGGCGTCACCCGCATAACGCAGCACCCGCAACATGGCAGCGCCCAGTTGCGCCATCGCAGCCAGCCATTCGAGCATTGCCGAATCGTCAGTGCCGCTATCGACGATCAGGATTTCGTACTGAGTGTAAGCGGTGCGCTCGATCAAACCTTCAATGCAACGCTGCAATGCGAACAGCGAGTCACCTGTCTGAATGATGATCGACACCAGCGGACGTGCGCCATGCCGATAGTCGATGCGGTTGATCAGCGGAAGTTCTTCGTGCCGGATAGCGTGCGCCACACCGATACGATCCAAGTGTGCACTGACCATCCCGGCGTTGCGTTCGATAACTTCGGGTAACGACAACCATTCGGCGAAGGTCTGGCTGGACTCCACCTGGATTTCGGCAATATGTTCGATGGTCTGTGGTCCGGCCTCTTCCACCAGACGCCACAACAGATCATGGGGTGCCAACTCACCGTGAGCCGAATCAAAACCACCCAGCGCCATGAAGCGCTGACGCTCGAAGGCCAGGGCTCGCCCGACGTAGGGATAGGTGCGCATCAGGTCGAGGTTGAAATCGGGTTTGAACACCGGGTCGATCGACTTGCCATCGATCAGTGCACCCTCGTCGCTGTAGGCACAGAGAATGCCTGCAACACCGGCAATGCGTTCTGCCAGAACCAGCAGAGCGGACTCACGCAAGGTGTCGCCAGCCCGCAACAAATAAAACCAGTGGGCCCCCTCCAGTTGCGGCACCACAGTGTTGAGCTGTTGCACCCAGTCTGCCTGGAATGGCAACTGCACGACGCGATCATCGGCCGCGCAGAACGCATCGGACAACACCACCACCGCCTGGGGGCCGTAGAGCTGACCGCTGATGCTCTGCAGCGTCGTCTTCAGCGCAGCACTGTCAGCGCCGCTGTCGATCACGATCGGCACGATCTGCGGGCGCAAGGCCCAGCTGTCGATACGCTGCGGCATATGCTGCTTCTCGACATCCGAGAACCGGCGGACTGCCAGCCACTCGCGATAGAAGTCGGCGTAACTTTCGCTTTCCCCACCCACTCGGCCGTCAATCACCGTGTTGCGGTTGCCAAGGATTCGCACGACGCACAACTCTTCCCAGGCATGGTGCTGGTCGGTGATTCTGGCCAGTTCGATATAGCGTACCCAGCCCGACGCCGGTGCCGACTCACCGCTGCGCGCCGCCAGCATCTGCGCCAGCCAGCTCCACTCGACTGCCGCTGCCGCGACCATCTCCGGGGTATTGGTCAGTCGTTCCGGATACAGTCGCTCAGTACTCAGCACGGTGCTGAGCGCCACCAGATTGCCGCGACGCATCAGACACACGAACAGGGCGAAGTCGAGCATGGCGACGAAGCCGGCGCCTTCCTGGATCAGTCTAGGCAACAACTCCGACACATCGGCGCGACGCATTAGAGCCGAACTGAAGTTACCGAGAAAATTCTTGGGCGTACCTTCGAAGATCGCCAACATATCGTCGCCCTTGAGCAACGCATCGTTCGGTACGAAGCGGCAATTGCTGACCCGCGGCGGCAGCAGGAAATTGCCGGCGTCATTGAACATGCGCAGGGCAAACACCACATTGACGTCGGCGTGGTCGATCAACACCTGGGCCTGCAGGCCAATACTCGGTGCAAACAGACGGTCGTCGTCGCACAGCACTTTGATGAACTCGCCCCGGGCTTCTTTCACGCAACGCAGCAGGTTTTTCTGTAGCCCCAGACGCTGGGGATTGCGCAGGTAGCGAATCGGGTGCGCCGGCTCGGAAAAGCTGTCAACGATGTAGCGGATCTCGTCGCCGGAGGAGTCATCGCAGATGACGATCTCGATCTGCTCGTAGGTCTGGGCGAGTGCACTTTCCAACGCCTGGCTGAAAAAGCGCGGGTTGAAGGCAGGGATGACGATACTGACGAGGGGGCGTTGATTCACGACGGGAAACTCTTGAGCGGCGGGCCTCCCCCTTTCAGGTAGAGGCCACGGAACCGCTTAGGAAAAGACGGTTATAGCTCGACTGGCAAAGACTCAGACCTTGTTGAACAAACCCAGCTGAGCAATCTTGCTGAAGGCCAGTTGCGAAGCCTGCAACATGGTTTGTTGCAGGGTCAGGCGGGTCATTACTTCAGCCGGATCGGAATCGCGGATCGACGATTGGGTCTGGGCGTTGGCCAGGGTCAGGCTCTGGTTGGTATCGCTCTGGTTGGCCAGGGCCTGGCCACGACCGCCCACCGAGCTTAAGGCGCTGGACAATTGGTCGGTACCGCTGGCCAGGTTGCCGACGCCTGCCGCCAGGGATGCTTGCAGTTTCTGGGTCGCGATCGGGTTACCGTTGGTTGGCGTATTCAATGCCGTTTTCAACTGGCTCACGGTATCCAGAATGTTCTGGGTTCCGTGCGTGTTGACCGCCACGCTGAACTGATCGTCGGTACCCGGCGTACCGCTCAAGGTGAAGCTCACACCCGATGCGGTAGCGACACTGCCCACCATGGTGCCGCTGGACACGGGCTTGCTGTCGGCCGTCAAAGGCGCTGCGTACAGATCGAAAGCAGTAGCGCTGGTGAACTTCACGATGGCCGAACCACTCGGAAAACTGGCATGATAATCGGCCGCGTTGGTGATGCTGCTGCCGGTCACCTGCGCCGCCGACGGGTTGCCAGGACTGCGGGTCGCGGTGAACGTATCGGGCTTGGCCGCGAGGGTGAAGGTATGACCTGGCAGTACGGTACCCGGCACATCACCGGTTTGCAGATTGAGGTTCAGCGTCAGCTCTACACCACGGAAACTCACAGCCTGCCCGATTTTGCTGGCGGGATCGAATGCACCGCCCTGACTGGCTTCAGAAGTCACATCGTTGCCGGCCGAGTCGGTGATCTTCAACTGGGTGCCGCTGACAAAGTCCACGGTATACGGCTCGCCGCTGCGGAATTTGCTGTTGTAAGAGACGTCCGACGAAACCTGGCCGTCGCTCAACACTACGCGATTGTCGTTCACCGCTGGCGCCGTCATGGTGACCTGGCTGCGGCTCGTATTGATCGCCTGCTGGAACGCATCCCAACCAGTGCTATTGGTCGCCATCGACATGGTGTCGCCGATTGCCAGATCCAGGGTTACCTGATCGCCGTTGTAGCTGTAGGTACCGTCGTTGTTGCGCGAGAACGGCGCGGTATCACCCTTCGAGCCGGAGAAGATGTACTTGCCGTTCTCGTCCTTGCTGTTCATCAGACTCAGCAACTGCTCTTCGATCTGACCCAGCTCCGAAGCGGTGGCCTGGCGGTCGGCGTCGGTGTAACCGGCGTTACCCGCGCTCACGGCCAACTCCTTGGCGCGCGTCAGCACGTTGTTGATGCTGGTCATCACCGCCTCGGTCGTACCCAGGGTTGCCTTGAGGGTGTTGGTATTGGCCGCGTACTGATCCAGCATCGAAGCCTGCTGCCCCAATTGCAGCAAGCGCGAAGCGCCGACCGGATCATCAGCAGCCGTGTTCACGCGAACCAGGCTGCTGGCCTCTTCGCTGCTCTTGACCACATTCGCGAAATTCTTCTGATAGTTCGCAGCCGAGGACTCGTAAAACTGGGCGGTAGAAATGCGCATGGGCTACGACTCCTTAAATGCTGTTGATCAGGGTGCTGAAGATTTCCTGCGCAGCCTTGATGATCTGCGAAGAGGCGGTGTAGTACTGCTGATACTTGACCAGGTTGCCGGTTTCCTCATCGAGGTCGACACCCGAGAGCGAGTCGCGCGCACCTTTGGCGTTCGCCAGGATGGCTTCGGTCGCGGCGCTGTCGAGCTTGCCCTGAGCGGCCTTGGAGCCAACGCCTTCGACCAGTTTGCCGTAAGCGTCGTTCAGGGAAATGCCTTTGCTGGCGGAGCCGGTGTCCACGGTTTGCGCGGTCTGCAAACCGGCCAGAGTTGTACCGTTACGGTTGTCCAGGCTGCCCGGCTGACTGAGCGAGACGTTAATTGCCGCGCCGTTACTCGGGGCACCGGCGAAGGTCATGCTGAAGGTCGCGGTGTACTGAGTGGCAGGTGCAGGCGGGATCGGCGCCCCCGTGGCATCCTTGAGCGGAATGCTCAGGTTCAGAGTGTTGCTCTCACCTGGCTTGATGGTGCCGCTGCTGATCAACCCGCCCTTGGCATCCAGGAACTGGTAGGTCTGGCTGGTGCCGTCGGCGGACACCGCACCAAATACCACCTTGGTCGGCGTGGAGTTTTTCAGGCCGTTCTGCATCGCGGTGGTGGTCGCCGCGTCGTAGATATCGAACTGGGTGGTCAGGGTCGGTTGACCGCTGGCCGGGATCGTCAGGGTGCCGCTGCCACTGCCGCTCGCTGCAATGGCAGCGCCCAACGGTGCCGCGATGGCCAGACGTTTGGAGTCGGTCATCTCGGTCTTGATGTTGGTGGCCGCGTTGCGGGTCGGGGTGATCTTGAAGGTATCACCAGCGGCGGCAGTGCCACCGCCGAGCGTCATCGAGAAACCGTCGATCACCGGCGGTGGCGCGGTCAGCGTGCTGAAGCTGCCCATGGCAGTGTTGTCCGGCAGGCGCTGAACGCTGTAGTCGGTAGGACTGGTGAACGTCACCTTGTAATCGTTGATGGTCAGCTTGCCAGTGTCTTCGATGCTGACAGCGAAGTTGCCGGAACCGACACTGTTATTACCGGAGGCGATGCTGCGCTGAGCCATCTGCGCGGCACTGTTGATGCTGTTGAACAGGTTCGAACCGAAGTCACCGTTCTTGTCGATGCCCTGGGCCTGAATGCTGTTCATCTGACCGGCGACGACCAGAGCGACGCGACCCAGTTCGTTCATGGCCGGGTCGAGCACGGTGCTGCGATAGCGCAGCAAACCGCCGATTTCGCCACCGGTCATGATCGACGTGATATCGATGGTGCTCGAACCACGATTGAGTTGCAGCGCCAAGCGGTTCGGGTCGTCTTTGCCCGGCACGACTTCAAGTTTGTTGACGGTGTTGCCCATGACCAGCGGCTGGCCGCTGCCCAGATAGATATCGACGTTACCTTCGCGTTCGACGATCTGCGCGCCAGTAAAGGTCGAGAGCTGGCGCACGGTCTCGTTACGGGCGTCGAGCAGCTCGTTCGGCATGCCACCGGAGCTGGAAATCTCGGAAATCTTCTGGTTCAACTGCGCCACGGTGGCGGCCAGTTTGTTGACCTGATCGGCCATGTTCGTCAGGTTGCCATTGATGTTCGCGTTCTGCGCGTTCAACTGGCTGGACACTGAATTGAAACGGTTGCTCAAGGCCTGGGCATCGCTGAGCAGCAACTGGCGTGAAGCGTCGTCACCCGGCTTGGCGTTGACGTTCTGCACCGAGGCGAAGAACTTGGTCAGTGCACCGTTCAGGCCGGTGCCGCTGTCCGACAGCAGCGTGTCCAGCGGCGTGACCTGCCCCAGGTACGCGGCCGAATCGCTGTTCAGCGACGTGGTGGTCTGCAGTTGGGCGTCAAGGTAGCTGTTGTACACCCGACGTACATCGGCCAGGGTCGTGCCGGTGCCGATGTAGACATTGCCGAACTGCTGCGAGGCTTTGGTGCCCTGCACGGTCTGCTGACGCGAGTAACCCGCGGTATCGACGTTGGCGATGTTGTTACCCGTCGTCATCAACGACGATTGGCTGGCTGACAGCCCCGACATCCCGATGTTGAGCAAACTCATGGTTCAGACCTTATAGCTTATGCCTATAGAGGCGTGGTAGTAGCGCCCGCCGCAGCGTAGTTCTGGTAACTCGTCATCTGCTTGGCTATCTGCGAAATCTTGCTTGCGTAGTCCGGGTCGGTTGCGTAACCGGCCTTTTGCAACTCGCGCACAAACTGTTCTGGGTTATCGGCCGACTTCACAACATCTTGATAGCGATTGTTGGTTTGCAGCAGCGTCACAAGGTCATGGAAGCTGTCCTTGTAAGAGTCATAGGAACGGAACTGCGCCGTCTCCTTGACCATCTCGCCATTCCTGAATTCGCTGGTGATTGCCCGCGCCGATTCGCCCTTCCAACTGCTGCTGGCCTTGATGCCGAACAGGTTGTGACTGCTGCTGCCATCCTGGGCGCGCATGACCGATTTGCCCCATCCGGTTTCCAGCGCGGCCTGCGCCACCAGGTAACGCGGATCGACCCCAATGCGTTCGGCGGCCTCTTTGGCCATCGGCAGCATGGTGTTGACGAATTCATCAGCGGAACTGAACGCTTTCTTCGCCGGCGCCAGCGGTATTTGCGCCATGGCACGGCCATAAATCTGCAGGCGCCCGCTGGATGTCGCATCCGTTTGCGAAGCCAGCCAATCGCCGTTGTACAGGGGACCGGCACCGGTCTTGGTGCTCTGCGGCATTTGGATGCTGTTCTGCGCCGTCGTGGCGGTCGCGGCAGTGGTCGATGCCGACGGCACCAGACCTGCGAGCAAGCGGTCGGCCAGTTTCGGCGGCAGCGCCAGACGTCGCTGATTGATCAGCGCCATATCATTGCGATGAGTGCCCTCGCCCGCACTTGCCGACTTCACCGAGCGCGAAGCCCACAACGGACGCTCGCCATTGAGGCGCGACAACGGCCCGTTAGTGGCGACCGTACCGGCGGCAATCGGGGTTTCCACGGCGGCTTTCGCGGCAGCTTGCTTGGCGGCTGACGCGGCAGCGGCCTCGCCCGGGGCCATCGGTTTGTTCTTCGACATCTGACGCATCAGCACGTCAGCCAGACCAATACCGCCACCCTCACGGGACATGGAAACGGCCAACTGCTGGTCGTACATTTCCTGGTATTGCTTGGCTGCCGGCGTGTTGAGCGGATTGTCCTGGCCCAGCGTTTCAGTGGCCGAGCGCATGGACTTGAGCATTTCACCGAGGAACAGCGACTCGAATTCCTGCGCTACCTTGCGCATGTTCGCGTCACTGTCCTTGTCGCCGACCTTGAGCTGGTTCAGGCGATTGAGGTCCGAATAGGAACCCGAATCGTTGCTGCTGACCCCCAATCCACCCTTGCGCATATCCATGGTCGCCGTCCTCAGATCACGATCAGGTCGGCTTGCAACGCGCCGGCCTGTTTCAATGCTTCGAGGATGGCCATCAAGTCACCCGGTGCCGCGCCGACCTGGTTCACCGCACGCACGATTTCGTCGAGGGTGGTGCCCGGGCCGAACTTGAACATCGGCTTGGCTTCCTGCTGGGCGTTGACCCGCGAGCGCGGCACGACCGCCGTCTGCCCATTGGACAGAGGGCCGGGCTGGCTGACGATCGGGTCTTCGGTGATGGTCACGGTCAGGCTGCCGTGGGTCACGGCGGCCGGGGAAACCTTGACGTTCTGGCCGATCACGATGGTGCCGGTTCGCGAGTTGATGATGACTTTCGCCACCGCCTGACCCGGGTCGACTTCAAGGTTCTCGATGATCGACAAATAGTCGACGCGCTGACTCGGATCAAGCGGCGCACTGACGCGGATCGAACCGCCGTCGATGGCCTGGGCAACGCCAGGGCCGAGCATGTCGTTGATCTTGTCGACGATGCGCTTGGCCGTGGTGAAGTCCGAACGGTTGAGGTTCAGCGTCAGGCTGTTGCCCTGGTTGAAACCGCTCGGCACCGAACGCTCAACCGACGCACCGCCCGGGATACGACCAGCCGACGGAACGTTGACGGTGATCTTCGAACCGTCACGACCTTCGGCGTCGAAACCGCCGACCACCAGATTGCCCTGAGCGACCGCATAGACGTTGCCATCGATACCTTTGAGCGGCGTCAGCAGCAAGGTGCCGCCGCGCAGGCTCTTGGAGTTACCGATGGACGATACGGTGATGTCGACCTGTTGACCTGGCTTGGCGAACGCGGGCAAATCAGCACTGATCGACACCGCCGCGACGTTCTTCAACTGCACGTTGCCCGAACCCGCCGGCACCTTGATGCCGAACTGCGAGAGCATGTTGTTGAAGGTCTGCAGGGTGAACGGGGTTTGCGTCGTCTGGTCACCGGTGCCGTTAAGTCCGACCACCAGGCCGTAGCCAATCAATTGGTTGGAACGCACGCCGGAAATACTGGCGATATCCTTCAGCCGCTCGGCTTGAGCGTTGAAGGCCGCGGACAGCATCAGAGCAGCCACCATGAGGCTTTTGAAATTCAACGTGGCCACCTAGAAAGGGAACAGCGGGCTGAGGAAGAAACGGTCGAACCAGCCTGGCTGACTCGCATCGGCAAACGAACCGGTGCCCGAATAGGTG
>Ga0157373_10001453_pt1 | contig 18101 bp, 17 predicted proteins | sample C65metaG_FD_113460 | JGI IMG/M metagenome (GOLD analysis project Ga0157373, IMG submission 113460) | Corn rhizosphere microbial communities from Kellogg Biological Station, Michigan, USA - C6-5 metaG | ecosystem: Host-associated > Plants > Roots > Rhizosphere > Soil | place: USA: Michigan... | reverse complement strand
CCAATTTCTTCGTAAGCTTTTCCGATTTCATTTACAAATTTCTGTTTGCGTTCCGGGTTGTCCGAAAGGAAATCACGCAGGTCTACACTAGGTATTTTATCCATTTTATAGAAATTTTACGTGGTGCTAAAATACATCTTTTTTAAATTAAATGATTTTTGAATTCATTATTTATAAACTAAATTTGCTATATGAAAAAATATTCTTCTAAAAGGAGTATTCAGGTACTTGCCAATATTCTTCATCAGTACAATATTGTAGACGTTGTGATATCTCCGGGATCCAGAAATGCTCCTCTGGCCATTCATTTTTCAGAAATGGATGATTTCAACTGTTTCAGCATTGTTGATGAAAGAAGCGCAGCTTTTGTTGCTCTCGGAATGGCAATGAGTGAGAAAAAACCTGTTGCAATTACCTGTACAAGCGGTTCTGCAGCGGCAAATTATTATCCTGCAGTTACCGAAGCTTTTTATCAGAATATTCCGTTGTTGATTTTAACGGCAGACCGACCAACAGATTATGTTGATCTTTTTGACGGCCAAACTATAAGACAAAACGACCTGTTTCATCAGCATTCTTACGGAGATTTTCAGTTGGTGGAAGACAGTAAAGAAAACGCAGAAAGCATCAATTCAGATCTTATAAAAAAAGCGGTCGAGCTTTGTTTTGAAAAACAAGGTCCGGTGCATATCAATATTCCGTTGGAAGAGCCTTTGTATGATTTGGTTTCAGAACTTCCAACTTTCCCTGAAGTAGAGAAAACCATTAAAAAGAAAGATTACGAACTCCCTTCAAATTTAGTTGCAGACTGGAATACTTCACAGAGAATCATGATTCTTGTGGGTACCAAAGGTTACAGCGCAGAACTTGAAAACCAGCTCACACAATTGGTAAAAAACCATTCTGTTGTTATTTTAAGCGAAGCAAATTCAAATTTATATCATGAGAAGTTTTTCAGACATATCGACCGATATATTTTTGCATTCACAGAAGAAGATTTTAAAACTTATGCTCCAGATTTATTAATTACTGTCGGGCAAAATGTTGTTTCTAAAAAAGTAAAGCAATTTTTAAGAAATGCACATCCGAAACAGCATTGGCATCTGGATGAGGTTTGGCAACCCGATACTTATTTTTCTTTAACCCAGAAAATAGAAGTAAAGCCTGAACTATTCTTTTCTAAATTATTAAATTTCATCAACTTAGAACCAAGGCCTTATTATAATCTTTGGGATGTTTTAAGAGATAAAAAAGATAAAAAACATAATGATTTCTTAAATCTAATCGAGTTTTCAGATTTTTATTTCTTTAATAAAGCTTCACAAAGCATTCCGGAGAATTACAATGTACACTTCAGTAATTCATCGGCGATACGCTACGCACAATTATTCGATTTTGGTAAAAGAAAAATGTACTGTAATCGTGGAACGAGCGGAATCGACGGTTGTACTTCCACGGCAATGGGCTTTGCCATTAAGAACAAAAACCCAACTTTATTGATTACAGGCGACTTAAGCTTTTTCTATGACATCAATGGTTTGTGGAATCAATACATTCCGCCGTTTACAAGAATTATCATTTTTAATAATGGTGAAGGAAATATTTTTAAAATAATTCCGGGGCCCGGAAATGCCAACTCAAATACGGTTGATGAATTCATTTCTACAAAGCATCATAAGAATGCTGAGTTTATGGCTAAACATTTTGGTTTTTCTTATGTAAAAGTAGATGATGACGGAACTTTAGACCGGGTTTTTGAAAATTTCTTCAAGCCGGATTTACAACCTAAAATAATGGAAGTCAATACGCAAGGTCAAAATAATGCAGCTACACAAAAAGCTTATTTTAATTTTTTGAAGGAAGTTTAAAATAGATTTGAACCATTAAGAAGAATTAAGTTGTGTAGGAAGATTAAGAAAAATCCTAAACTTTAATAATAGAAAAGCAGATTTATTTAATTATAAATCTGCTTTTCTATTTTTAATCTGTAAGAAAAATATTTTAAAGGAGTTATCTAAATATCCAGATAATCATCATTTCCCGGGAGATTCGTGATTTTATGAATAGGATAAATAAACATATCATCAAAGTCATTCAGCGCATTAATCAACTGAAAATGTGAGAATTCCTTAATATTCTGCAATGTAATTTCCGCTTCTTTTATTTTCTTTTTCTTTAAAAGATACTGTCTTTGAACTCCATTTAAAAGGTAAGTTGACGGTGTAAACCAGTCTTTTCCTTTCTGAAACAGAAGATTAGAAAAAGAAGTGTCTGTGATGTGATTATTTTTTACAATAATAATTTCCTCAGCTTTAGATTTCATCTTCATTTTCTCCAGTTCTTTGCGGTCTTCAAACTTAAAAGAATAATCGTAAATGTTATTTTCTACCAACTGAAAATCCTGTATTTCGGGAATTGCATAAGGAATCATCATGGTTCTGAATCTTTTATCCAAATCATACGTCAATCTTAATTTGTATAAACCGTCTTCGTCATGATTCAGATTTTTAAAAATTTTCTCCAAATCGATAGAGCCTTCTTTCCCAAAATGGGCGAAAGTCTCGTTCACACGCTTCTGGTGAAATTCCAGCAGGAACAATTCCTGATCTTCTACTTTAATACTTTCAATGAATTGGGACATAAATTTTGTTTTTCATTTCCTGATACTCGTCTTCTAACTTGCTCATGTGCGTAATACCGCCACCGCTTTTGAAATACAGCTGATCGCCTTCTTTTTCTATAAAACGAATCATCACACAACTGTCTAGATTTTTACCATCAAACCAACCGCAAACTCCGGTATAAAAACCTCTTTCAAAGCCTTCTGCCTCAAGAATAATTTCTAAAGTTTTAGGTTTTGGAGCTCCTAAAATTGAGCCTGCAGGCAAAAGCTTTTGCATTATGCTTCCTACTTTTCCTTTAAATTCAGATTTTAAATTTCCCGAAATTTCAGAACTCATCGCATACAAATCTTTCTGTTTCGTTTTCAGAAAATCTATATGCTGAAATTTATCAACCTTTACATCATCTGCAACCATGCTCAAATCATTTCTAAGCAAATCAACAACGGTATAATGTTCGGCTTTTTCTTTTTTATCGTTCTTCAAAACCTCTGCAGCATTCTCTACAGAAGCATCAATCGTGCCTTTCATCGGAAAAGTAAGAATTTTATCATCAACGATCTTCACAAAAGTTTCAGGAGAAAAAAATACGAAAAAATCTTTATATAAAACCTTATATTTTGCCTGAGAATGATGAAAAATTTCTTCTAAACTGAGATTGGTTTCAATTTTTGTTTTCCTTGTATAGTTGGTAAGATAAGAATTTCCCTGCCGAATATTTTTCTGAACGTGGTCAAAACCTTTTTTAAAGCTTTTCAATGATTCAGGAAATGACCTCCATTCTATTTTTTTGTCTAAAACTTCCTGCTTCTTCACACTCGAAAAACTCTGAAAATCAATCAATAAACCATTATTACTAATTTTATCTTCTGTGAAAACCTCTACCTTATCAACCAGAAAGTCTATAATAAAGAAAAAGGGAACTTTCTGATGTGAAAGTTCGTCCATTTGAATAAATTTTTGATGATTCGCCAAAAACATTCCGCAAAAGTAGTTATTGATGTTTACTTTTGCACAAAATATTTTCATGCAGCAGCAATATCCACAAAAACCGGGAATCGATTTTATCTTAAAACAGGCATTTTTTTATTGGAATAAGACTTTGATATACCAAATGATTTTTTCAGTTATTTATATGGCTTTATTTTCTACGGTATTCATGTACTTTTCGGGTCGATACGGAATTATGGATCAGTTTCTGGGTGCCATGTCTGATTATATGAAAATAGGACCTGCAGGGCTAGAAGCCTATAAAAATAATATTTCAACAATTATTTCTAGTGAAGGGTTTCAGAACTTTTATCTTGGAATGGTAGGAACACTTATTTTTCTTTATCCTTTAAACTTAGGTTTTTTTCAAATTTTCAGAAAAATTGATCTTAAAGAGAATGTTGAGCTAAAAGATTTATTTGCAGGCTACAATGGTCTGAATTTCTTCAGATATGCAAGCTATTTTATATTCTGGTATTTTTTATACAGCATTATTGCTCAAACCCTCATCCTTCCTGTCATTTGGGTAATGATCACCTTGTTTGTAGCGCCACTAATGTTTTTTCAGAACAAAACTATTTTTGAGGGAATTGCATTAAACTGGAAAGCTTTAAAAATGTTTTTCATCGAAATATTAGTTTGTACAATAGTAGCAGTTTTATTTAAATACATTGGATTTGGAATCTTTTTGATCGGTGGATTATTCACTTTTCCATTTTGGAATGCGATGATTTATTCTCTTTATAAGACTATTTTCAAAGAGGAAGCATAATATGTAAGGCGTGGTATTGCTTTTGTTATGAGAAAGGTTAAATTTACTTCTAAATAAAAACTATGAAAATGCCACATAAAGAGAAACATATCAGCAGCGTTGCCATCAAACAGGTCTTTTTGCTAACCATTATTTTAGTTTTAGGGGGCTTAATCTGTTTTAATCTTGCTCTTTTCATTCCTTCCGTTTTGGGAGCGATAACGATTTACGTAGTTTGCCGCAAATATAATTTTTACCTGCAAGAAGAGCGAAAATGGAAACCCTGGGCTTCATCTCTGGTGCTCATGCTGGCCAGTTTAATTATAATTATTCTTCCTGTATATTTAATCGTTGATTTATTGATTGAAAAGCTTGGTAATGCACAGGCTTACATGGAAAAGTTTAACATTTTTATTGCTAAAATTCATGATTTCATTGATAAAGAAACAGGTATAAATATTCTTAGCAAAGAAAATATGGCAAAGGTCAAAGAATTTGCCGGGAAATATTCTACCTCAGCATTAAGCGGAACTTTTAATACTCTGACAGTGGTGATGTCGATGTATTTCATTCTTTACTTTATGTTTGAAAAACCAAGATTTTTTGAAAGAATTTTGGCATCAGCTGCTCCTTTAAAAAGAGCAAATGTTTCTTTAATTGGCGAAAAAATGCGCAAACTGATTATGGCCAATGCTATTGGTCTTCCAGTTGTTGCTTTAGGACAAGGTATTATCGCATTAATTGGTTACTTTATCTTTGGTGCACCAAGCCCTATTTTATTGTTTGCATTAACTGCTGCTGCATCGATGATTCCGATTGTGGGAGCGGCTATAGTATATGCCCCAATCTGTATTTTTATGATAGCTGAAGGCCAGACAGGACCCGGAATTGGTCTTGGATTGTATTGTGTAATTGTTGTGGGATTAACGGATAATGTACTTCGTTTCACATTGCTTAAGAAATTGGAAGATATTCACCCTTTAAATACCGTTTTTGGAATTATTATGGGAATGAATCTTTTTGGGTTTATGGGATTGGTATTCGGTCCTATTCTTATTTCCTTAACTTTACTGCTTATTCAGGTATATAGAAATGAGTTTTCTGATGATGAAACTCCTGAACTTCAACTTTCAGAAAAAGACCGTGAAGAAGAATTAGAAAATAAAATTGATTTAATAGTTTAAAAAAATGGAGCAGGGAATAAATCATGAAATTTTACAGGAAATATGTGTTGTAAAAATGCCTTTCGGAAAATATAAAGACACCGTTTTGGCTGATCTTCCAATCAGTTATCTGGAGTGGTTTCACCGTCAAGGTATGCCGCCAGGAAAATTGGGAATGCAGCTTTCTACGATTTACGAAATAAAACTAAATGGTTTGATGGATTTGCTTACACCTCTTCGTGGTGGAAAAGTAAGTTATGAAAAACCTAAAACTAAGATTTATAAGTTTTAAAAGACTTTGCAAAACTTCGGCGGTACCTTTGGTGCCGCCGAAGTCTTATTTATGTAATGATTAAATTATTTCGGTTCCCACAATTCAACCTTATTTCCTTCCAAATCAAGAATGTGAACAAATTTTCCAAAATCATACACGGCAATTTCGTCAAGAATTGTTACTCCTTCTTTTTGTAATTCTTCAACCAATGTTTCTAAATTTTCAACAGTATAATTAATCATAAACTCTCTTGTAGAAGGCTCGAAATAATCTGTTGTTTGTTTAGTTGGGCTCCAGGTCAATGATCCTTTTGCATCAGAATCAGACATTTGTTTCCAATCGAAAGTTGCTCCGTAGTCATTGGTATCAATCCCTAAATGAGTTTTGTACCATTCTTTCAATTTGATAGTATCTTTACATTTGAAGAAAATGCCTCCAATTCCCGTAACTCTTTTCATGATATAGTTTTAAAGTAATTTAACTTCTTACGCTCTTAAAGCAGCAATTTCGTCTCTAAGTTTTGCAGCTTTTATGAAATCTAGATTTTTTGCAGCAGCTTCCATCTCTTTTTGCTTCTGCCCAATCATTTTCTCAATATCTTCAGTTGCGTAAGATGCTTTTACTTCTGCAACTTTCTGAGTAATTTCTTTCTGAGTATATCTTTCATCGGGGAAATCTTTACTTCTTCCGACAAGATTTTCAGAGATTTTCTTGTTCAATGCCATCGGAACTTTTCCGTGTTCTTCATTATACTGCATTTGTTTTGCACGGCGATATTCGGTTTCATCTAAAGTTGCCTGCATCGATTTGGTGATTTTATCGGCATACATAATGGCTCTACCATTGATATTTCTTGCAGCACGACCAACCGTCTGAATCATAGATCTTCGGCTTCTCAACATTCCCTCTTTATCGGCATCTAAAATAGCAACCAATGAAACTTCAGGTAAATCAAGACCTTCTCTCAATAAATTGACACCAATTAGGACATCAAAAACTCCAAGACGCAAATCCTGCATAATCTGAATACGCTCCAAAGTCTCAACATCCGAGTGAATATATCTCGTTCTGATTCCGAATTTTGTGAAATATTTGGTAAGCTCCTCTGCCATTTTCTTGGTTAAAGTAGTCACCAAAACTCTTTCGTCAATTTCAGCACGCTTATTTATTTCTTCCATTAAATCATCAATCTGATTTAAGGAAGGTCTTATTTCAATTATTGGATCTAAAAGTCCTGTCGGGCGAATAATCTGTTCAATATATTCTCCACCGGTTTTCTCCAGTTCGTAATCTGCCGGGGTTGCCGAAACATAAATAACCTGATTTTGAATCGCTTCAAATTCTTCAAACTTTAAAGGTCTGTTATCCATCGCTGCGGGCAGTCGGAAACCATATTCCACCAAAGCTTCCTTTCTGCTTCTGTCACCACCGTACATCGCATGAACTTGTGGAACCGTAACGTGGCTTTCATCAATCACCATTAAGAAGTCTTTTGGAAAGTAATCTAAAAGACAGAACGGGCGAGATCCCGGAAGCCTTCCGTCGAGATAACGTGAATAGTTTTCTATTCCTGAGCAATAACCGAGCTCTTTGATCATTTCAAGGTCTAATTCTGTTCTTTCCTGCAGTCTTTTCGATTCTAAAGGCTTACCGATTTCGGAGAAAAAGTCGACCTGTTTTACCATATCATCCTGAATGTTTTTTATCGCACCATTCAATGTTTCTTTTGTGGTTACGAAAAGATTGGCTGGATAAATCTGAATCTGGTCAAAATTGGAAGTTACATTTCCGGAAACAGGATCAAAACTCTGAATTTTTTCGATTTCGTCCCCAAAAAACTGAACTCTTATTCCATTGTCTGCATACGCAGGAAATATATCGATGACATCCCCTTTTACACGAAACGTCCCACGCTGGAAGTCCGCCAACGTTCTTGAATACAAAGCATTAACTAAAGAATGAAGTAACGCCGTTCGTGTAGTTTTTTCACCAATCTGAAGAGAAATTAATGATTTATGAAATTCAGCAGGATTTCCAACACCGTAAATACATGATACTGAGGCTACAATCAAAATATCTCTTCTTCCTGAAAGTAAACTTGCAATTGCCGAAAGACGTAATTTTTCTACCTCTTCGTTGATACTTAAATCTTTTTCTATGTAAGTTCCTGAACTTGCAATATAAGCTTCAGGCTGATAGTAATCATAGTAACTCACAAAATACTCGACAGCATTTTCAGGAAAAAATTCTTTAAATTCCATAAAAAGCTGAGCTGCCAGAGTCTTGTTGTGTGCTAAAACCAAAGTTGGTTTCTGCACGTTGTTCACAACATTGGCAACGGTAAAAGTTTTACCGGAACCTGTTACACCAAGCAATGTTTGATATTTTTCGCCGATTTCTATTCCATCGGTCAATTTTTCAATTGCTTTGGGCTGATCTCCTGTAGGTTTATATTCTGATTGAAGTTTGAATTGCATGTAACAAATTTAGGAAATAAAAAAATGCGAAGATGAAGAGTGAAGTCATAAAATTATGATTTCTCAATTGAAGAAGCTTATTAAAAAATAACTATTCTGATAAAGTAGTAATGAATAAAAACCGCAAAGTATAATACTTTACGGTTGGTTGTAATATCACTTAGTGAGATGATTTATATTTATTGTGTTTTATCATTGGGCGCGAATTGCATTGCTAAAGGGATTTTATATCTATATCTTACGGCTAGTCCATCTTTTTTACCAGGAGTCCATGTTACATTTTCATTAGCCAATTTAGCTACTCTTATTGCTTCATTGTTGAATTTTTCGTTTTCACCGACTGCACTTATAACGCTTGCCTTCCCATTTTCATCGACTATAATAAAAACATCTCCTTTAATTATGCTATTTTGATGATCTAAAGAACTTGAATCAAAATTATAAGCCATTTTTTTCCTAAGTTCATTATTTCCTCCGGGATATTCAGCAGGAACCAAGTCTGCAGCAACTCCTTCCACTGCTGTCGAAATATCTTGAACAGGTTTTTCATCTAACTTACCATCTACGTTTTTTTTAATAGGAATTGTATCTTTTCCTTTAGTGAAAGATCTTCCTTTAGAGCCCATAACTACACTTTCCCTTTCATTACTATAATCTTGAGAATTTGTATTGGTCATTAAATTGTCCTGATCAGTTTCAGAAGGTCTCTTATTTATTGCATTTCTTTCTTCCTGATTAGAGATCTTTGTATTATCTTTTGCATATGTTTTTTCTGCAAAAACTATTGCTAAAACGGCAAATGCGGGAACTGCAAGATAATTTTTCATCTTCGCAAATTTTGAATTTTTACTTGTCATCATTATAAATCGTTTTTTTGTGTTATTAAAATTAAACTGATGTATCAAAGGTAGATTCTGTTGTTTTAAAATTTCCTGCAGAATCAGTTCCTGATAATTTTTTATGTTTTTATTCTTACGAATTACACGATCATCAGCAATAAACTCATGATTATTAACCATCGCTTTCTTATAAAAATAAAGGAATGGATTAAGCCAAAAAACAGCTTTTAAAATCTCTACAAAAAGAATATCAGCAGAATGTTTCTGTTTTACATGAATTTCTTCGTGTAGAAATACAGAGTCCTGAATCTTGGAATCTTTAAAATAAGTTTCAGAAAGATAAATTGTATTCCAAAAACTGAAAGGAGCCAGGTCTTGCTTCAGCAGAAAAACAGTTCTATTTTGATACGTAATTTTTCTTCCTTTTAATTTTTTAATCTTTATAACAGAATATCCAATTTTTAAAATTAAAATCCCTGAAATAATACAATATGCAATTAAAAGAGCCTGTGTATAATCGAAACTTTCTGGCTGAACAATTACAGTTTGTAAAATAGGTTGTTGAATTTCCCCTACAAAAACAGTTTGCGGAATTTCTTTTTCAACCTGTTTTGTTTCTATTGTTGCAAATGGGATTGAAAATGAAAATAGTAAAGCTGAAATCAGGTAAAACCGATTGAAAATAAAAGTCCGTTCTTTTACCAGAACCAAATGATACAATGCGAGCAGAATTCCTGAGCACAGCATCATTTTTAAAACTATTGTTAACATGATTATTTTTTTATCTGTTGATCAATAATATCACGAAGTTCTTTCAATTGCTTTTGCGACAGTTTAGAATTTGAGGTAAAAAACGAAGCAAACTGCGTTACAGAGCTATTGAAAAAACGGTCAATCATAGAAGTCATTTCATCATTGAAATATTCTCCTTTTGCTACTTTTGGAAAGTATTCACGAGAATTTCCAAAAAGTTTAAAACCTACCAAATCTTTATTCTGCATTCTTTTAAGTACGGTTGCGACGGTAGTTGTTGCCGGTTTAGGATCAGGATATGATTCTAAAATATCTTTCAAAAATGCTTTTTCTTTTTCCCAAAGAATTTCCATTACTATTTTTTCGGAATTCGTGAGTTTTATTTCATCCATATTCTACATAATTAAAATCTACTCTACAAATGTAGAATAAAATTTTATTTGTGCAACTTTTTTGTGGCATTATTTTTCCTCTCATCTCTGGAACCACTAAATTTTAATTATGAAAAAACTACTATTACCCATTTTGCTGGCATCCGCAACCACTATGATTTCTTGTCAGGGAAAAGGAAAGCCAAGCGAGCCTTCTGCAAAAGAAGAAAAACCAAACACCAGTTACAAGCCTGCATTTAAAGAACAAACACGTATTGCTCCAATAAAAACGTCAACTCCATATAACGTTGAAATTCTAACTAAAGACTTAGGTAAACCATGGGGAATCATTAATCTGCCTGACGGAAAATTCTTGATTACTGAAAAAACTGGTTTTATGAATGTAGTTTCAACAGATGGAAAACAAATTTCTAAAATTGAAGGCTTTCCGAAAGTAGATTCAAAAGGACAAGGCGGAATGCTCGATGTTGCACTCGATCCTGATTTTAAAACCAATAATATTATCTATTTCAGTTATTCTGAACCTTATGAAGGGGGAAATCATACAGCCGTTGCCAAAGGAAAACTTTCTCCAGACTTGAAAAACATTTTAGAGGTAAAAGTGATTTTCCGTGCGACGCCAACTTATGATGGTGATAAACACTACGGAAGCCGATTGGTTTTTGATAAAGACGGAAATCTTTTTGTGAGCACCGGCGAAAGATCAGATAAGGAAACTCGTGTTTATGCTCAGAAAACCGATAATTATTTAGGTAAAATTTTAAAAATAACCAAAGACGGAAAACCCGCTCCGGGAAATCCTTTCATCGGTAAAACCGGTTACAAACCTGAAATTTATGCTTTCGGAATAAGAAATCCTCAAGGTTTAGCGATGGATGAAAAAGGTCAGCTTTGGGATATTGAAATGGGACCAAGAGGCGGAGATGAAATTAATTTAATTCAACCCGGGAAAAATTACGGTTGGGGTGATGTAACTTATGGAATTGAATATTCCGGAGATAAAATTAACAACGGAACTACACAAAAAGAAGGAACCGAGCAACCAGTTTATTATTGGGATCCGGTCGTTTCACCAAGCGGAGTAACTTTCTACACTGGAAATATTGACGAATGGAAAAACAATCTATTTATCGCCTGTTTGAGCGGTCAACATATCAACAGAATTGTGATGAAAGACAATAAAGTGGTTGGCGAAGAACGTTTGCTTTTGGATCAAAAAGAAAGATTCAGAGATGTTTTGAACGGTTCTGACGGAAATCTTTACGGAATTACCGACAGCGGAAAATTATATAAAATATCTAAGAAATAAATATGTAAAATAGAGAGTCCCAAAGGGACAATTTAACAAAGAATAGGATAAAATCCTATCAAAAAAACATTATTAAAAATGGTTTGGGCGCAAAATCTTCAATTTTGCGCCCAAACTTATCAATTATTCTAACAATTATTTTCTTAAGCCTCTTCTAAATGAACCGTAAAGTGTCTTAAAATTTCAGGTTCCCAAGTAATGTTATACCCTTTTGAGATTTCATTTCTTCTTTCGTAAACGTTTTTCACTGCAGCAGCGATGTAATCCATGTGATTATTGGTGTACGTTCTTCTAGGAATCGCCAAACGAACCAATTCCAGTTTCGGATAACGATTTTCTCTGGTTTCAGGATCTCTGTCTGCTAACAAAGTTCCGATTTCAACCGTTCTGATTCCTGCTTCTTTGTAGATTTCAAGACCTAAAGTCTGTGCCGGATATTCTGCACGAGAAACATTTGGTAAGAAATTTAAAGAATCGATGAAAACAGCATGTCCGCCGATTGGCTTTTGTACAGGAACTCCGTATTCAATTAATTTATTTCCAAGATATTCTACCTGAGAAATTCTGCTTTCCAGATAAGCAAATTCTGTTGCTTCATCAAGACCAACAGCCAAAGCAGCCATATCTCTTCCTGCCATTCCACCATACGTGATGAATCCTTCATAAATAATCGTAAAGTTTGAAGCTTTTCTGAAAACATCTTCATTATTTAAAGCAATAAATCCACCGATATTTACTAAACCGTCTTTTTTAGAACTCATCGTCATTCCTTCACCGTAAGAAAACATTTCTTTACAGATATCTTTAATGCTTCTGTTTTCCTGACCTGCTTCTCTTTTTTTGATGAAGTAGGCGTTTTCAGCAAATCTTGCAGAATCAAAAAACACAGGAATTCCGTATTGGTCTGAAAGAGCTTTTACCGCCTTCATATTTTCAAGAGAAACTGGTTGACCTCCTGAAGAATTACAAGTAATAGTAACCAAACAGAAAGGAATTTGTTCTTTTGGATGAGATTTGTAAACTTCTTCTAATTTTTCAACGTTGATATTTCCTTTGAAAGGATGAAGATCATTAATATCAAAAGCCTCATCAATTGTACAGTCGATTGCGTGTGCTTTTCTGATTTCGATGTGACCTTTTGTGGTGTCAAAATGTGAATTCCCCGGAACCACATCACCATCTTTTACCAAAACCGAAAACAAAACATTTTCAGCAGCTCTTCCCTGATGTGTTGGCAATAGATATTTGAAACCTGTAATGCTTTGTACAGTAGTGTGCAATTGCTCAAAGGAACGAGAACCGGCATAGCTTTCGTCTCCGGTCATCAAAGCGCCCCATTGTCTGTCTGACATTGCTCCAGTTCCTGAATCTGTCAAAAGATCAATATAAACCTGCGAAGATTTTAGATTAAATAAATTGAACTTAGCGTCTTTCAGCCATTGTTCTCTTTCTTCTCTTGTAGATTGACGGATTTCTTCCACCATTTTAATACGAAACGGTTCTGCATATGGTAATTCCATGTGATATTTTTTTAGATTTTATTAAAGAAAAATTAATTTGAAATTGATTTCAAATCATCAGATGTATTTTTGATACTGTTTAAAATTTAACCATTAAGATTAAATTAAGATGTTAAGTTTAATTAAGAAAAACACTAAAAAAATGTTTATAAAGCACTATGCTTTAACCTTTTTGAAAGTGTCAAATTTCTTAACGTTTTAAAATCAGACAGTTTAAAGTGAGTAAAAGAAGTTTACTCGGGAGCTTTAAATATATTTTCATCTGAATGAAAACCTGCCACACCGCCGCTAACCGCAAATTTCATTGCCGTAGCTGCAGACATTCCTACAACAGGTTTAATATTTTTTTCTTCAGTTACAATCACCCAGCCAGAAATTGCATAAGAATGCGGAAGGTAAACTGCTACAAAATTATCTTTATGTACATCAGCCATTTCTCTTTGCGTGAGAAAACCTATTCTCCATATCTCAGGATTTTCATTGGTTTTCACCCAAACCGGATCACTGAATTTCTTCTTATCTCCTACAAATGAAGACATTACATCTTTTGTAGGTGAATAAATATGCTTGATACCAGGCGTTTTTTCTAATAATCTATCGATAGAATCTACAAAGAACCTGCCGACCACAAATTTGTTACCCAGATAACCCAGTAATGCTGTAATAAGCAATGTTGAAATGAAAACCAACCCCGGAATTTGCCTTGCCACAGACGGAATAATATTGTCTATGGACGTAATAACAGACCAGATGACAAAAATGGTCAATCCGATGGGACCAATTATCAGCAATCCCTGAAAAAAGTTTTTCAGGAAAAAATTAGTCAGATTTTCAAAAGTCGGCTTTTTCAATTTATTTTTATCCGTGTATAGTTTCTTTGTTTCCGTAAGATTTTATAATGCCTGCTTCATATTCCAGCCATTCTTCCCATCTCTTGTTTACTTTTTCAGGATCGCCAAGCTGTCTGGCAAATCCGATAAAGGTAGTGTAATGATTGGCTTCGGAAATCATTAATTCTTTATAGAAAGTTTTTAGTTCTTCGTCTTTTATATTTTCTGTTAAAACTTTAAATCGTTCACAACTTCTGGCTTCAATCATTGCGGCAAAAAGCATTTTATCGACAATCAAAGTATCTCTGTGCCCTCCTTTTTGAATAAAGTTGACCAATTCGTTGACGTAATCATCTTTCCTTGTACGTCCAAAAGTGTAGCCTCGTTTTGTAATAATCTCAAGAACCTGCCCGAAATGTTCCAGTTCTTCCTGAGCAATTGCTAAAAGTTCTTTTACAATATCCGGACGTTCCGGAAGCATTGTAATTAATCCGATTGCATTGGTAGCTGCTTTTTGCTCGCACCATGCGTGATCGGTCAAAATTTCCTGAATGTTATCCTCTGCAATATTTGCCCACCTTGGGTCGGTAGGAAGTTTCAACTTAAACATAATTTAAAAATTTCTGTAAATTTAAAATAAATTGCGATAAGAATTATCGTTTTGTTTCAAATTCCGTAGCTGATTTAGTTTGGAGAAGCGGTTTTCTTTCTTAAAACTTCTAAAACATTCCACCCAAAAGTGTCAAATTTCTTTAAACCAGTTGCAATGATAAAAGCCAAAGCAACATTAATGATGTAAATAATGACCATTAAAACCCACCAAGGCATCAATTCTTTCATCGGAACAACAAGAAAATAAACCAATGAAGAGCTGATTCCCTGACCGAAATAAAAGAAGATTGCGTTTTTACCAATATGCGTAACAAAATTTTCTTTTGTAATTTTTAATCTGTTGTACAAAACAAATAAAGTCGTCAGAGAAAAGAAAGTCCAGATAATATATGGCGTTTGCGGCGGAAACTTTTGCTTATTGATTTTAAAAAACATTTCGTTTCCGAAGTACCAAAACATCCAAACTAACGCCAAGGCCACCAATCCGTAAAGAACAGGAATCATTTTTGTCGGTATTTTTTTACCTCTCATTCTGTTTCCGACAAGGAAAACTGTCATATAAAAAGCAACATATCCTACTTGCCCACTCGGATAAATTTCCGGGAAAATATTAAATATTAAAGTTAACGCAATGCAAAGTCCGATAAACCAATTGACATGTTTGGGGAAAAATTTTAAAATTAAAACTCCAAAAACGGTTAAAATAAAATAGACTTTAAGATACCAAAAACTTCCCATCACCACAGGGAAAGTATCTGCATTGCTATATTCGTGAAGATACCAATTCCCTAAATTCTGCCATTGCGGTGCTATTGAAATACTTGTTGCCGAATACTTTGAGCCAAATGTTGAGTAAAAACTTTGCAGCCATTCGAGTGAGAAAAAGGTGAGCCCGAATATTTTGAAAAAATAATCTAAAAAGAACAAAAGGGTTACAAAAATCATGTATGTGATTTGGAGCTTTAGTAAACGGTAAAGCGTTTTCTCGATATTATTACCTGATGTGATACCGCTTAAAGCATAAAAAAGAGCAACATCAAAAACCAAAGAAAACACCCGGATTTCCGGAATGATGTAAAACTGCCCCGACCAAAATGCCGTGTGAATAAATATAATGGAAAGCGTGGCTAAACCTTTCGCAAAATCAATGTAGAGATCTCTGTTCATCTAAATGTGGATTATTTTCCAAAAGTAATTAAACTTTATCAATATTCTATACAAAGAAAAAGAGGCAAGAACAATGTCTTACCTCTCATTAAAAATATTAAAATAATGTTTATTTAAGTTCTTTAAACTCTTCAGCAGAAATTTCTCCTGACTGAATTTTTTTCAACTCATCAAGATACTGACTCATGTAAGCATCCAACTCAGGATATTTTGAGTTTTTTGCCATTTTGTAAGTTCCGTTTAAAACTCCCTGATAATAATAAAAGAAGTTGTAATCAAAATCTGCTGCAGAAAGGTCGTACTGCCCTAAAAGAAAGCCTAAACGAACTGCGGATCTCCTTTGAGGCGGCGTTCCATGATGTCCCGCACTGGTTGTCTGATAATCGCCAATACTTTGGGCAAACTCATATGCCGCTGCAATCTGGGCAAATGATGTTTGATTGTATCCATTGGGTCTTCTTAAATAATATCCTGCAAAACCATCTGCTTCCAATTCGTTTGGTCTTGCCGTGGATTCGCTTACAGAAGGAAGTCCGAAAATATACTGCAACTGGTGACCATATTCATGAGCCAGAATCATTGCATTAACGATATTTCCGCCTTTGTTTTTTGCATCGGCAAAAATTGCGTAGCCATAATAGATCTTTCCAGTGGAATACGAAATCGCATTATACGTAGAATTTGGATTAGAAGGATCATTTACGAAACGCAATGTAGGATTACTCCTTCCCCATAAACTGGCGATTTTTGTCATCTGAGCATTCATAAAACTCGTGTCTGTAGAGCTCGGTAATGATGTCGTTAATACGGCACTTGAGCTCCAGTACTGGTCTACATAGTAGCAGATTTTTTCGAGATCGCCTGGCTGCTCAGGTTTTAAGTTTTCTGTTTGAGTTTCTGATACAGGGTCTTCCATTGTATCGTCGTTACATGCTGATAATGAGAATACAGCAAATGCTCCTGCTAGTAAGCAGAAATTAAAGTTTCTTTTCATATTGAAATATTTTGGTGAAAGCGAAGATATACAATAATGTGAAATAATTCACTAATTCATACCGAAAAAAAGCTATGCTATGCAGGTCGAAAATATTTTTTACTATTTGATACAGATGCAGTTATGTTTAAGCATCAAAAAATAAAGTACCAAAACCAAAAAATTTGCGCCGTTTTGGAAGGGTATAAAAACTCTTTACTAAAGAGGCTTTATGAATAAAATCTGATGTGTAAATATTGCTCAATTTTTGGTAAAATCATTGTAAAGATCTCACTTCATCTAAATGTGGAATATTTTTTAAAAGTAAGAATAAAACACAAGCAATTTAATTTCTATATTTGAAACAACCAATCATAAAAATATGAAACTTAAATACGCTCTTATTTTGGCTATTTTTGCCATTCTCAATTTGTCTGCGCAAGGAAATCGTTTCACTTATGAATATCAGTTCAGAATTGATTCCACGAAAACAGACAGCCTAAAAAAAGAATTTGTGAATCTCGATATTTTTCCGACCAAATCTTACTTTTATGGTCAGGCTAAATTCGCAAGTGATTCTATCACGAACAATTCAATCATTGAGCAAAGAAAGTCTACGCCGAATAGTTTAAGCTATTCTTCCACCACAGAAGATTGGAATACCTCTTATTTAATAGAAAAGTCATATCCGAGTTTTAAAACTAATTGGTTTACCAATATTGAGCAGACCAATATGATCGTAGAGGAAACTCCTGTGATAAAATGGCAGATTCTTCCAGAAACACAAAAAATTGAAAACTATAATTGTCAGAAAGCGACAGCAAATTTTGGAGGAAGAATTTGGGAAGCCTGGTTTTCAAAAGATCTGCCTTTTCCCGACGGACCTTACAAGTTTCACGGTTTGCCCGGTTTGATTGTGAAATTAGAAGATAAAACCAAGTCACATCAGTTTTTATTAAAAGGAAACAAGAAACTGAAAGCTGAAGATCATTCTTGGGATTATATTTTAGCACTTCAAAAAGAAGCTAAACATGAATTTGAAGGAGTAAAAGTAAATCCGACTCAATACAAAAAGTTATTTATGACTTACAAAAATGACCCTGCAAAAGATATTAAACTCGATTTGGCTAATCCTAATCATTCGATGACCGTCACTACAGGAGAAGGCAAAAAATTAACCAACAACGCAGAAATCATAAAGTTTTTCGAAGAATTATCAGCCAGGAAATATAAATCGAACAATAATCAGCTGGAACTAAATCTACACCGAAAGTAGAAAATTTCTCAAAATCATATTGTTACTAAAAAAATAATCAGTACATTTGCACCTCGAATTAACTAAAAATTTATAGACAATGTTTGCAATTGTAGAAATAGCAGGGCTTCAATATAAAGTTGAGCAAGACCAGAAGTTGTTTGTGAACCGTTTG
>Ga0157373_10001452_pt1 | contig 18106 bp, 12 predicted proteins | sample C65metaG_FD_113460 | JGI IMG/M metagenome (GOLD analysis project Ga0157373, IMG submission 113460) | Corn rhizosphere microbial communities from Kellogg Biological Station, Michigan, USA - C6-5 metaG | ecosystem: Host-associated > Plants > Roots > Rhizosphere > Soil | place: USA: Michigan... | reverse complement strand
GGTCAGCTCAGCGCTCATCTGGGTGAACTCTTTGTTCAGAGCGTCACGGTCAGTCGAGCTGTTGCTGTCGTTGCGGGACTGAACAGCCAGTTCACGCATACGTTGCAGGATGTTGGTTTGTTCCTGCATCGCGCCTTCAGCGGTCTGAGCGATGGAGATACCGTCGTTGGCGTTTTTGATCGCCATGGTCTGACCACGGATCTGCGAGTTGATGCGGGTAGCGATCTGCAGGCCGGCGGCGTCGTCTTTGGCGCTGTTGATTTTCAGGCCGGAAGACAGACGGGTCATCGAGGTGGACAGAGCATCGGAAGCCTTGTTCAGGTTCTTCTGTACGCCCAAGGATGTGACGTTGGTGTTTACTGTTAAAGCCATGACGAATTCCTCGTTGGTTGGGTACTGCGGCTTCCGGCCTTGGCAACCGCCGGGTTGGCCTAGAGAACCTTCGTAATAGTTATCGTCGGCTTGGGAACTTGCTTGAGGGCTTTTTTCAAAAAATTTACTAGCAGGTGGCCACCCCTTGAAAAACAAGGGCTTAACGCAGGAAAAAGGCTCGAAAAATGGCGCCAGAAATCTGCATTGGCAAATTTCAGGCAAAAAAAGTGGGAGCGGGTTTGCTCACGAAAGCGGTGGCTCAGCTTGTATCAGTGCTGAATGTACCAACGCCTTCGCGGGCAAGTCCGCTCCCACATCACATCTCAGGTGGTTCAGTCGCGATAGAGAATCGCTGACCCCCATGACAGGCCGACACCGAAACCGCTGATTGCCACACGTTTCCAGCTAGCATCCAGGGCGTGTTTTTCCAGCAGCAGTGGAATGCTCGAGGACACGGTATTTCCGGTCTCCACCATGTCCTTGATGAATTTCTCGGGCTTGTCTTCAAAACGTCGCGCCACGGCATCGACAATCGCCGCGCTGCCCTGGTGGATGCAGAACGCGTCGATATCATCGGGCTGCAATGACGATTCGCCCAGCAATTCGTGCAAGTGGGCCGGCACTTTCAACAAGGCAAAGTTGAACACCTGGCGTCCGTTCATGAAAAACACACCGTCACTGACCTTCAGGTGCGGCGCACCGGAACCGTCGGTGCCGAACTTGGCCTTGCCCAGTTGCCAGATTGCCTCCTCACCCATCCAGGTTGCAGTGGCGGCATCACCGAACAACATGGTGGTGTTGCGATCTTCCGGGTCGACGATCTTCGAATAGGGGTCGGCCGTCACCAGCAGGCCATTCTTCAGCCCTGCCGCCTCCATGAAACCTTTCAAGGCATAAATGCCGTACACATAGCCCGAGCAACCCAGGGAGATGTCGAACGCCGCGACATGGGTCGGCAGGCCCAGCTTGTCCTGCACGATGGCGGCGGTATGAGGCAATCCTTCCTCGTCACCGTTCTGAGTGACGACGATCAGCGCATCGATCGACTCGCGCTTGAGCTCGGGATTGCTGGCGAACAACGCATTCACCGCTTCAACACACAGGTCCGAGGTTTCCTGGTCGGCGCTTTTGCGCGGCAGGAACGCCGAACCGATCTTTCCAAGGATGAATTCTTCATCCTTCTCGAACTTGGCACCCTGAGCGTAGTTATCCACACCAGCGGTCGGCACGTAACTCGCTATGCTTTTTATGCCAATCATCATGGCTTCCCGATCATAAATAGCTACTGAATATGTACCCCAAACCGCGGCGGGGGTGCGTCATAACGATTGAACCGCGAAGCTGAACACGACGCTCGATGAGCTGAACGCGCCTTCAGTCCGGGGAACACAATACATTGAAGATGCACTTTATGACCTATGCGTCACGCCGTTTTACTCATGAAATGATTTATCTGACCTCATGAGCCCGGATTTCGACGGGAGAAAAACCTGCGGATTTCAGTGATTTTCCCGAATCCATCTAGCCATGCTGTCGATGGACTGATCCAGCGAGGTCCAATCATCAAGATCCAGTCCCCGGGCTTTTTCAATGTCGGGTACGTAATAGGAACGTGTCTGCATCGCCTCGTCGATCCCCAGAATCTTCACCTGTTTGCCCGGTGAGATACGGTCGACGACCTTACAGGCCAACTCGGAGATTGTCAGTCCTTTGTCAGACCCGACGTTATAAGCATTAGAGGGGGCACCTCGAACCAGCATTGTCAGCAACCAGACCGCCAGATCAGCACCATGAAGGTAACTTCGCACGGCTCGCCCACTGGAGTGAAGCAGCAGTTCGTCCTTCCATAGGGCATCCCTCACGAAGCTACCGATGGCGAAATGCGCATCCAGCGCTATTCCCGGCCCGGAAAAAGCAAAACAACGGGCCAGGACGATCTCCAGCCCGTGTTTCTGGGCATAGATGGCGGCCAGCGTCTCCTGGGCGCGTTTGGCCTCGGCATAGGCGCTGCCGACCAGATGGCTGGGGCAGGACGACCGACTGGTTTCCGGCACCGGATGACCAAACTCAAGAGGCCCGTATTGCGCCCCGGTCCCGGTAAAAAGAATGCGCCGGGTCCCCGTTCGTACCGCCAGATCGAGGATATGACGGGCGCCGCCCAGAATGGTGTCGTAAATGCGTAGAGGGTCGGCATGGGCACCGGCCAAGGTATCGGTGGCGGCATGTATCACCAGATCGAACCGTGCTCCCAGCGCGATATCCAGGGGTGCCTGGACGTCATGCTGCAACCATTTGATCCAACCCGAACCGACATACTCGGGATATTCAGACAGAAACGCCTGCGGCGAGCGGGACACCGCTGTTACTTCAATGCCCGTGCCGTCCTGATTCAGATGAGCAAGCGTGGCGAGCAACCATTTACCGAAGAACCCCGTGCAGCCGGTAAGTAAAATGCGCTGGCCCACCAGCAGTTCCCGGGGGCCAAGGTAACGTGCGACTCGCTGGATATCGGCAGCGACGACAGGCGACCCTAGGCTCACACGCATGGTCAATGGCCCAGCCAGCTGTCGCGCCACGTCGCCAGTGCGACGCCATTGAGCATCCAATCCTGCCGTATACGAGTCTGTAGCGCATCACCAAGCGCCGCTGCGGCATCGAGGTCCTGGATATGGGCGCGGATGGCATCGACCCACGTATCGAAGCGGTTCTCCACGCGTTTGGCGGGCAAGTCACCGCGATAGGCTTCGATGTCAGAGCAGATGACTGGCACTCCACACGCCCCGAACTCCAGCAACCGCCCATTGCCCTTGCAACGATTGAACAAGGTGTCCTCAAGCGGCGCCAAGGCCAGATCGAGGTTCAGCGAAGCCAGCTTGGCCGGGTATGCGTCCACCGCGACCGCATCGTGGTGCTCACGGATGAAAGGACGCAGATGTGCCGGACAGCTTCCCAGTACCACCCAGTCGACTTCGTCTGCCAGTTCCTTGATGACATTGGCAAGCATTTCCAGCTCACCGATATTGTGCAGACTGCCGACCCAACCGACTCGTGGCTTATCCGCGCAACGGCGCCCTCCTTGCAGGCCTTCCCAATCGCGGGGATCGAGCCTGGTCGGCACAATCCTGATGTCCGCGCTGAAACCGTCAAAAACCTGGGCCATGAAATCGGTGGAAACCACCAACCGATCCATGTGGGAAAGGCCCTGACGCAAAGCCCCAAGCACGTCCGTCGGCAGCAGTCGATAATGCGGGCTCTTGGGCGACAGGTTGGGCAGGTACAGATCAAGGTCAAAGACCTTGAAGCAACGAGCAAACGCCTTTACCTGGCGCAGGGTTTCCAGTTGCTCGGTCTGTACATACTGTTGAAACAGGACCACGTCCGGGTTGTACCGCACGATATCCACCACTGATAACGCCTGGCTGGACAGCGCTCCGTCCAACATCCCCGCTTCACGCAAGGCATTGAACGGTTGGACAATCCGTTGCCGGGCTCTGTCCGGCTCGCCTGCTGCATGAGCTAGTACCGTAGGCAACGAGGCAAAGCTCGATAACGGACGCCAGGACAACGACGACTCGACGACATGGAACGCGCGCTCGGGCGCCAGTGAAAAATTCGGGTTGTATGCACGATCCAGGGCCAGCGTCGGCAGCCAGCGCTGATAGAGACGGTCCAGTTGTACCGAGGTCGCCTCGACCGCCGTGGATTCGCCGATCAACAGCTTCACCCGCGGCGTCCACACGTTCAGATAACCGGCCTGCTGAAGTTTCAGACACAGGTCCACATCCGCCCAAGGGGCCAGCTCCTCGTCGAAACCGCCCACGGCGGCAAACAATTCCTGTCGTACCATCAGGCATTGTCCGCTTAGCGCCGAGTAATTCTGGTCGACTTGCAAACGTTGCATGTAGCCATCCCCGTCACCGGGCGTCCGGGCAAAAGGGCTGGCAACCGTCCCGCCTGAACCCAGCACCAGCCCGGCATGGCGAATGGTGCCATCGCCAGCGATCAGCTTGGCACCGACGCCGCCCACTTCAGGACGCATGGCGTGGTTGAGCAACTGCTCCAGCCAGTCGCGGGTAAGCACGCCGATGCCAGCATCCAGGAACAGCAGAAACTCACCACGCGCTTCATCCACGGCCTGGTTTCGAATCACTTCGGGTGAAAGCCCAGCAGGGAATCGCAGCACCCGCAGATGGCCGACCCCCAACTGTTCGATGCCTGATAACCAACTGCACATTGCCGCGTCTTCATTGCCACGATCCAGCAACAGCAACTCGTAATTGCCGTAGTCGGTGTTCTCTAGCAGGCTATCCACGCAACGCTGCACATACGTCAGTTGCCCGTCCGCCAGGATCAGAATGCTGACCGCAGGTGCGACCGCATGGCCGTAATCCACCTCATAGCGTCCCGGTAACCTGGAGTTGACCTGGGGCGCCGTAAACCCACGAGCGCGTAAATGGCGTTCGATGACTGCCCGCTCCTGAGGATTGTCCTCAAGCAACAGTACGTCGCCGACGATCAGCGGCTCGCTCATGTGCCCCAAGCCTTCAAACCCGGCTGTCTCGATCATGCGCAGAATGTATTCGAGCTCGAAGGCCGCAGGAAACTCGGTCGCAAAACCTCCCATTGCCTGCCAGACATCCCGACGCAACAGCCAATGCCTCGCCATGCAGGCCGGGAAACTGAGCAGCAGGTCAAGGTTGATATCCGGACGCAGCGCCAGCTTCAGGTTGCCATCCTCGAAGCGCATGACCTCGTCGGCGCAGATCGCCCGGCAATCAGGCGCAGCGGTCAGCTCCAGCACCACACTGAGCAGGCCGCCGGCAGTGAAGGTTTCGCCGGCCCGGACAATGATGAACACATCAAAGGCCTGTTCGTTGATCACTCGGTTCAAGGTGGCGACCGTATCGAGCGAGTCGAGCCGGAAAACCCGTTTGTCATCGCAGGGAATATCGGCAGCGGTCAATACTACCGGCTGCAATATTGCGGGCAGACCTTCATATTGCGCCAGGCTTTCGAGGGTATCGTTCAGACGCTGGAGCGCACCTTCCGGATCCAGGATGATCACTCCGAGGACAGGCACCTGGCTACGTTTCAGATGTTCATCGATCAACAGTCGCTGCACCGCGTTTGGCTGGCGGGAAGACAGCCAATGAGCATCCTGGCTCTTGTCGGGACGCTGCGCGTAGGCCACCACGGCATCCTGGGTAACCTCGATGAAATGATCGAGCGAAGCCCAAAAGTTTTCCTGGTGTCGCAACAGACTCTGTCGCAACAGCGGCAGGGTCTGACGTGCCGTCTCGATGGCCTGCGGTGTGTTGCCCCAGGCTACGCCGTAGCTGTTGTTTTCATGATTGGACAGCGGGCGGGGGGCGTATTGGCTGGGAATCACAACTGCCACGCAGCCGCACAACGCCGCTTCAGCCGCCAGCCCCGAGGGTTCCGAACAATAGAAAAACTCGCACTGCTGGAAAACCGCCGCCAACTCCTCCCAGGAGCCCGGGCTTCCCGGAGTGATTTCTATCGAATCCGGGCCGAGCAATGCTGGGTCGATGAGTGCCGTGCCCTGCCGGCCCTGGTAGTAGCAGATCTTGCCTGGTATACGCTGGGCCGGGTCCGTCGGTGGGCAGAAGATGCTGATGTTGACAGCCGGCATATACAACACACGATCCTGTGCCATACCCGGTTGCAGCAACTCACGTGTGTAGGAAAACAGGATGTCATTTTCGTCGTAGGGGCTGACGGCCCGAAGAAAACCAGGCTGGTTGAGCAAGTAGCGCACGACTACATTACCGCCCATGGGATTGCCGTCCACGACTTCAGGATAGATGATGATCGGCTCGATTTTCTGCGCTTTGTGCAAGGCAGTGACATCATTGGTCAGGCGTGGCGTCATCAAGCGGGGGTTCCCGACCGCCGCGGAAATGTAGGCTTCATAGCCGGAGCGAATCAACGCATCGCAGAGCATGTGCAGCACACGAATACCAGCCGAGTTGCGCCGGTAATCGGGCGCCAGGATGTAATAGGGGCTCGGCCTTTCGGCAAATAACGAACGATGCATCAAACGCTCCTGACGTTCTGAAGCCACATGGAAACCACAAGTCATTATCTGGATAGGTGATTTCCCCTTTGTGGCGAGGGGAGTTATTACCACTGGGCCGCGAAGCGGTTCCGATCAGAGTTGTCTGATCGAATTATCGTAATGCTCGAACACCACTTCACCGGAATGGTTGTAATCGGCAAACGACATGTCCTTTTTCGGCACGCGCCAGTCACCATAGACAAAGTCCAGATAGCCGAAGGCATCGTTGGGGGCCTTCAACGCAGCACCGAACAGTTGGATGGCATCGAAGCCGTCGAAATGCACTTGCGGGCAGAACCATTCGGGCATGGCGCCGATCACTACCGCCGAACCGTCGCGGCGCACGCGCCGGGCAATGTCGGTTTCGAATGGGATAATCTCGTCGGCCCCTTCGGCATTGTCACAGGTGATCCGAATGGCGAAATCAAAACCGTGGGTGGCGATCAATTCGATGTTCCACACTACCCCGTCACGCTGCGGCAGACGCTGCTTATTACTACGCACCAGTGCCACCAGCGCCTCGAACTGCACATCGTTGACCGAAAAGTCGATGTCATCGTCCCAGGCGATGAAATCACCCTCGCGCAGCGCCCCCAACAGCGTGCCAAAATCCAGATACAAATCGATGCCGGCGGCGTCCGTCAGTGCGCCGAGGGTCACCACCAATGCTTCGGCGATGGACTTGGTCGGTGGATGGGAGAACGGATGCACATCGCGCATGCCCTTCATCTCGCGCTTGCCGGGGATGATTGTGGGTATGCCACCCAGCCCCAGGGTTTCGAGCTGGGCCAGGATGCTTTGCGACCAGACACTGGTGATGACGATCGCATCGCAACCACTGACGGCAATCTGATCGGCCGCAATTACCGGATAACCGAAAAATGCCTGCCCCTGCTTCTGAGGATCATTATCGACGATTGCCAGAATATCCAGATCGCGGTTCTGTTCGATGAACAGCCCGCCACTCTTGCCCGCACCGAACAGTATGAGTTTCTTACCTTGCAGATCCATGATGCCTTCCCCGGGTGCGCCCATGCGCCTCAACGATGCTATTTTTTCAGTGCGACGCAGCGGCCGACCTTGGCATCTTCGTCACGAAACTTCGCCAGGCCGCGGCCTTCGATCTGGTACGTCACATGAAAGCCGGTGCGCTCGATGTCCGCCACCATGACCCGATGATCCACGTAACGCCGGTAGTGGTCCGTGCCAAAGATCTTTTCCTGTTCGGCATCGTCGGTTGTGCGGTATTCGAAAAACACCTGGCTTTGCGCAGGCAGTAGCACACTGAGCAGATCCAGGAATGCGCCGGCCTCGCTCTCATCGATCGCATGAAGAAAAAACCGCGCATACACCGCCACCTTGCGCTTGTTCTCCAGAAATCCCTTGATCTCGTCCCTGGCCGCGCCGGCCAGGCACTGCACATAACGCGTATGTTCGTGAGCGCTGCGCGAACGACACAGCTCAATGGCCTCCACCGACGCATCGAGCCCAAGCAGATCGAAGCCACAGGCGGCGAAAAACTCGCTGTCGCGGCCATTGCCGCAACCGAACTCGATCACACCGTCGACATCGGCCAATTCATTGACGGCGAACGCCGCGAATTGCGACGGATAGGCCGGCGCACCTCTTTTGCGACTACTGTAGAACGAATCCCAATAGCTCGATTTTTCTGCCTGGCTCATTGCGCAACCTCAAGACTGTTTACGGCGTACAACACGGTGTCAAAGCTGCTGTGGGCATGGCAGCGCAGATAATAACGGTATGGCAAGCCATAGCTCTGCAATTGCTCGAAGATGCTCCACAGATGCTCCGCCCGGTGATAAATGCTGATGGCCAGGTTCGGCCGGTATTGGTTCAGCATGTTCCTGGCGCCTTCCAACGCCGCGGGCTCTTCGCCTTCGATGTCCATTTTGATCAGGTTCGGAGCAAAGCCTGGCAACGCATCGTCCAGACGCACGCATGTCACCGTTTCCCCACCCGACTCAACCAGATGCCCACCTGCTCCCAGTGCGCCGTCGAAGCCGATACGCCGGTTGCCGTCAGAAACGCCACAAGGAAAATTCACCGCGTGCAGGTCACTCAGGTTAGGCACCAGCACTGCGTAGTTCTCAAGGTTCGGCTCGAAACTGGCAACAGCTTCGAAGACCAGCCCCGCACTGCGCATTTCCTGAACGGTGTCGCCGGTGTAAGCCCCGCAATCGACAAAACGCAGCGGCTGTGGCCAGTTCGGAAGATCCTCGGGGAAATACTGCCGGGGCGAAGGCGAAGGTAACCGCGAATAGTCACCCGAGGTGCGGAATTCGACGATTCGGTCCAGCAATTGCCGGCTGGTCTCGTCAGCCAGATGCTCGCGCAGATTGGCGATCCGCTCAGCGTGAGCTTCGTAATAACGCGGGTCTACCAACCAGTAACGAAACGGCTGTCCTTCGGGGAAGTGCCGCACGAACTCCACAAGACTGACCACCCGGCCGTAGCCCAACGCTTGCAGCTGGCTGACCACTTCGCCGACATCCACGTAATTATTGAACAGGCCGATAATCACACAGGCACTGGCTGGGTTGTGCCCGAGAGTCCAATCCCGGGCATTGGCAACAGGGATGCCATCGACTTGTTCCAGGGACGCATCACGATCCAGAAACGCGCTGATGCCGATGCCCTGCTCTGCCAGATAAGCCTGGACCCGCTGTCCAGCCAGTCGGGCACCGTAGACCAGCACATGTTCGAAGCGTTGGCCTTCAAACATGGTGCTCTCCCGACGCCACCCGGATCAGCACGGCATGACCGTTGAGGTTGTGGATAAAGCGGAAGTCGCGATTACCCTGCATGAACTCGTTGACCAGCCGGGTCACACCTTCGCAGCCATAGAAACCGTAATCGTCGAACACCACCACAGCACCGGGAGCCAGGCGCGGCATTGCCCATTCCAAGACACTGCGAGCCGACTCATAGACATCCACGTCGATGTGCAGGAAGGCCAGCCGCTGGCTGACATGCTCGGCATTGTGCTCCGGGAACATGCCTTCGAGGATCTGCACACGCTCGGTCACACCGCAGCGTGCCGCCAGTGCCTGGACACGCTGGATATCGGTGTCACTGTGTTCACCCCCGCTGTAGCCGGTATCCAGGTGACTGGCCTTTACCACACCGGTGAACGTATCGGCCAGAAACACCTTGCGACCCGGCCGCTGGCTTGCCAACGCCAACAAACAACCCGAACCGCCTCGCCAGACCCCCACTTCCAGGAAGTCGCCTTCCAGGTCATCGAGTTGGCGGGCCAGGGACCAGAGTTCGAACAACCGGTACTTGTCCACCAAGGTGTTGCGCTCGACCAACCCCAAAGCCTGCTCGAACGCCTGGTCCTGGCACCACGGCGCATAGCTCGAATACGGCAACAGCCGCTCATGACGGATTTCTGGCGACTTGGCATGTGCCCAGGAAACCGTACCACGCAAATAGCGATAGCTCAGACCGGTCAGCTTTCTCTTCAACCAGGCCATGTCAGTTGCGCTCCGAGATCGCCATCTGCGCGTGGAACTCATCACGCGGCAGGAACGGATAGAGATCTTCCAACGCGCCGGTTTCCGGTTTGCCTTGTTCATTGATACGGGTCATGACCCGTGGCACCCGTGCTTCTTCGATTTGCACCAACACTTCGCAGATCACCGGGCCGCTGCGCTCGAGTACATCGGTCAGCGCCGCGTCCAGCCCCTCGTGGGCCTCGATGCGGGCATAGCCGACACCGTAGGCAGCGGACAACTGCTGCAAGTCGGGCAGCTTCAGGCCGCTGGTATCGTCAGCCCCCACCAGCAATTTGAAGTGCATGTTCTGCGAGGTGCGGATCGAGGCGTAGCCCTGGTTGTTGATCACAAAGCACTTGATCGGCAGGTTCTGCGCGGCCAGGGTGGCCAGCTCCTGGATGTTCAGTTGCACGCCGCCGTCGCCTTCGACACAGATCGTCTGCTTACGTCCGGATGCCAGGCAGGCACCGATGGCCGACGGCACGCCGAAGCCCATCGAGCCGGTGCCGCGGTTGTGGAAGCAGCGCTGATCCTTCTTCAGGCGCAGGTTGAGCAGGAACAATTCGGACGCGAACCCGGAGCTGCCGGGGGCAATCACATCGCCTTCGCTCAACAGGTCCGACAGGCGATCGGTAAAGTGATACATGCTCACGCTTTCGCTGTCGTCGGCGTGCTCGGGTTGCAGCAGTGGATAGCGCTCGCGCCAGGCCGCGATCTGCGCCCGCCAGGCGGAGTAATCCGGCAGCCCGGCGTCCTTGACCGCCGTAGCGAGGCCTTCGATGAACGGCTTGACGTCAGCCACGACCTTGACCTCGACCGGCATCTGCAGCTTGGCGATTTCCGCCGGATCGATGTCGACCACGACTTTCTTGGCATACGGCGCGAAATGCGCATGGTTGTAGGCCGTGAGCGCCATGTCCAGGCGTGAGCCCAACACAATCAGCAGGTCGCAATTCTGCAGGGTGAAGTTGGCCCAACGCGGCGCGATCGAACCCGGGCGACCGCCAAACAGCGGATGCTCGTCTTCGATCAGGTCCATGGACAGCCACGTCGGCATCACGGGGACGCCCGCCGATTCCATCAGTGCATTGAAAGCTTCGACAGCACCGGCCATGCGAATACCGCTACCGGCAATAATGCCCGGACGCTTGGCAGCCTTGAGCAATTCCAAGGTGCGGTTCACCGACTCGCTGACATCGACGGCTGCGGCCACCGGCGGCAACTGGGCACGGCGCAGCTGCGTTGGATCGATCTGCACCGCTTGGACATCCAGCGGTACGTCCAGCCACACCGGGCCACGACGCCCGGTCAGGGCGGCATGCTCCAGCTCATCGAACACCTCGGCGACCGCCAGCGGATCGGTCAGGGTCACCGCTTTCTTGGTGATCGACGACACGATGGAGACGATGTCGGCCTCTTGCACGCCGAGCATCCGCAAGCCGGTCCCGGCCTTGAGGTCAGCCGTCTTCACCTGTCCGGAAATAAAGAACACCGGAGTGGAATCAAGCCAGGCGCCCAGGGTCGCCGTCACGGCGTTGGTAGCCCCCGGCCCGCAGGTGGTCATGCAGGCACTGGGTCCGCCGGTGAGCTTACCGGCCGCTTCGGCAGCAATGCCGGCCGCTTGTTCATGCAGACACAGGATCGGCTCGAGGTCGGGATGACGTCCCAGGGCGTCGTTCAAATGCATGGCGCCGCCACCTGGCAGGAAGTACACCTGCTTGATGCCCAGTTCCGCCAGTCGGTTCATGATGTAGTCAGCTACACGCATTTTGGTACTCATCTCTCAAAACCCCAATTCGCCGAGCGCTCGGCTCAATTCAATTCGTTCAGAAACTCAAGCGCCGACCAGAACCCGGCACCATGATCCTTGTGGCCCTGCCACACTTCGGGAATAAAACTCACCTGCGGATACTGCTTGAGCTGCGCCCAGGTCGCCGGCCAGTCCACGTCCCCGGTGCCCATCAGCACGCCTTCGCCGTTGCTGCCTTTGGCATCGGCCACGTGCAGGTGCGCCGAATGCGGCAGCAGCAAGGCCAGGGCAGCCTGGAAGTCGAGGCCGAAATGGAAGCAGGCCATTTGCAGGTGCGAGAGGTCCAGGCACAGGCGCATGTTCATCGCCTTGGCCTGTTCGGCCAGTTCCTGGGGCATCATGAAAATGTTCTGGTGACGCTGCCCGCCGAAATGCCAGGGGAACGGAGCCATGTTCTGCGGGATCAACTCGGTGCGACCGAAGTCGATCTGGGCGCAGGACTCACGGAAACGCCGATACAATTCGGCCCGGTGGCTGAGGGGGAAAGGTTCGTCGGCCGAGAAGCCGCCGACGTTTGCCACGATCAGCAACGAATCGGCCTTGGGAAAGAACTCGGCGATCTGCAACGTCGCATCCACCACCCGCTGCAGGTTGACGATGGAGCGCTGGCGGTAGTCCAGGTCGTCCGCCGCCAGATCCAGCAATTCACTGTTCTCGAACAGTTCGGGTGCGTGGACTACCAGACGCGAGCATTCGACGGTACGCAGGTAGGCCTGCGGCGCCACGCTCAGGTCGCGATAGGACAGATGGAATTCGAACAGGTCGGGCTTGATCCACTGGTCGTATTGCAGAAAGTCGTGGTAGCGCACCGGCACGCCCCAGAGAATCGGCATGGCGTATTCACGACGAACCTCCTGCTGTGCGACCAGGTCGCTGTCGAACAGGAAATCGCCCTGGGCAATGGAACGTCCGGCCTGCTTGCCCAACAAGTCAGCCAACCGATACGGCGGCAGGCCCTGGCCGGGGCTCGCAACGCGCAGCATGTCCTGGGAGAACGTTTCGCCAGGCTCGATAGCCCGCGCCGCAATCACGCTTTTGCCCAGGTTCTCGCGATTGAGCAATTCCCCTTGGCTGGCATGGCGCCCTGGCCCGGTCCACGGCAGGGCTTTCTCGACTTGGCGAATACCCTCCACCAGTTGCCGAAACTCTTCGGGCTCAAGGCTCGCCAGATGGTCAGGTCCTTCCATACTACGATCCAGGGTGATGTGACGCTCGATCAGCTTGGCGCCCAATGCCACTGCGGCGATGCTGATGGCCGTGCCACGCTCATGGCCCGAATATCCCACCAGGTCATGCAACTGGCGCAAACGCGCCAGGTAACCGAGCTGGATATCGGTTTCCGGAGCCGGGTAGGTGCTGTTGCAGTGCAGCAGCGCGAAAGGAACACCCAGGCCCTTGAGTTGTTCGATGGCCCGGACAATCTCGTGTTCCAACGACATGCCGGTGGACAGGACCAACGGTTTGCCCAGCGAAGCGGCCTTGGCGATCAGGTACGGGTTGCACAGGTCGGCGGAGGCGATTTTCAGCGCCGGGACGTCAAAGCCGGCCAGCACATCGACACTCGGCTCGTCCCAGGGCGTGCAGATGTAGCTGATGCCCTTCTGCGCGCAGTACTCGCGGATCAGTCGATGCTCATCCACACTCAGCTCGACTGTATCCAGCAGGTCCTGGATATATTCCACGCCCAGGTCTTCGGCCCGGGAGCCGTCGGCCTTGGTACGGTACAGCGCCTCGCGATTGCGCAGCTGGAACTTCACGCAGTCGGCACCCGCCTCGATGGACGCATCCACCAGTTGCCGGGCCAGTTCCACCGAGCCGTTGTGGTTGTTGCCCACTTCCGCGATGACAAATGTGTGTTGCTCACCGATGGTCACGCCATCGATGCTGAAGATCGGCTTGCTCATTGAATTTTGGTCCGCCAGGAAGTGACACCGCTGGATTCGAAACGGAAATCAGTGGTTCGGCAGCCAAGCGCTCTGACCTTCTCGGTCACGGCCTGGCGGTGCTGGGGTTGTACGAAGAACAGGAAGAAACCGCCGCCACCGGCGCCCAACAACTTGCCGCCCAGGGCGCCCGCTTCCACGGCGCACTCGTAGATCTGGTCAAGCACACTGTCGCTGACCGCCTGGGAAAACTGTTTCTTGAGCATCCAGCCCTCATGCAGGCAGCGACCGAAATCATGCAGCTCGCCACGAATCAGGTGGTGATGCATGCGTCGGCACAGCGACACGCTTTCGGTCAGCAGCAGGCTTTGCTCACTCTTGCTGCTCATTTCCGCGCGCTGTTGCACATGGAGCTTGCCGGAGTCATGGGAAATACGGGTATCGCAAAGCACCAGGCACTCTTCCAGCTCATTGCAGATCGAGTCCTCGAGACGGATCGGATGAACCAGGTTGCGCCCCTCGCGAAACTCGATCAGGTTGAAGCCGCCGAATGCCGATGCGTATTGGTCCTGCCAGCCACCGGCGATACCGAAGCACAGGCGTTCGGCCTGGAAGGCCAGTTCCGCCACTTCATAGGTGCTCCAACGATCGCGACGCAACTCGTTGAACGCAGCGATCACCGCCGTGGCAACCGCCGACGAACCGCCCAGGCCCGAGCCCACCGGGAAATCGGAACGCATGTACAGGTCCAGCCCATAGTTGGGTTGGATCACCGACACGATGGTTGCCAGCAGCCCTTTGTCGGCATGCTCCAGCAGCTCATCCAGGGAATCATAGGATTCGCGGGTTCCCAGGTCCTCGGAGAAGATCCGGATCACGCTGTCGGTCCGCGGGATCAACGTGGCATGGGAATACAGCCCGACGGTGCAACTGAGCACCGCCGCCGGGTTCTCCACGAAGTAATAGGTCAGGTCCGAGCCGCCGCCGCTGAAGCTCATGCGCACTGGCGCCCTCGCCCTGGCCAGTACCGGCACTTCCTGGTTGGCGGCCAGCCGCGCGGGCGTCACGACGTCCACCAGGCAACCGGCCTCGTCCACCACCGGAATCGCGTTGTAGCTCAGATCGAAGATCTTGAGCATTTCTTCGCGCGAAGCACCGACCTTGACCGAGCGGTAGGCGGTGTTCATGCACTCGGTAACCGGTACGCTCGTTTCTCCGCCCTGAAGCAGATAACGACGCAGGTCACCGTTGGTCAACACGCCTTCCAGATGCCAGTGTTCGTTGACCACGAAGACGATTTGCAGATCGCCTGTCTCGATGCACTCTACGGCGTCGAGAATGGTCTGGTTCATGTAGACGGTTTGTGTCCTGGCCAGTTGGTTCATGGCTGGATGGCCTCCTCGAACCCCGACTTGAATGCATTCAAGGCGTCGGGCGTTCCGATATCGATGAAGGGTCCGCTATAGGCGCAGGCCTTGAGCGAGCGGCGCCGAATCAGCATCGGCAGGATGTCCTGTTCCATCGAGCAGGGCTGGACGACGCTATGTTGCAAGGCGTCGGCCGTGAATGCGTAGACGCCGGCATTGACCATGCCCGGTCCGGATAAGCCCTTTTCATTGAGCGCCAGCAGTTGCAGGTCTTCGGCACATTGCAGGCTGCCGTAGCGAGAGCGGTCGTCGACCTCCACACCCACCAGCACATCGCCTGGGGCGGTCATGGCCAACCGATAAGCTCCACGGTCGAGCCAGGTGTCGGCATTGAGCACCAGGAAGCGTCCTTCAGGTGGCACTTGCTGCAAGGCGTGCAGGATGGCCCCGCCAGTGCCCATGGGCTGTTCCTCGTCCACTATCTGCAGATCCAGGCCGGTTTCGGCCATCAGGGACGGCAGCAGTTCGGCCAATTGATCGGCCCGGTAGTGCGCGCACAATACGGCCTGGCTCACACCGGCCTGCTTCAGCTCCGCCAGCACCAACGCCAGGAACGGCCGGCCGTGGATATCCACCACGGCTTTCTGCGAGCCCTGGAGCACGGCACTCAGGCGAGTGCCGAAACCACCACACAGGACGTAGGCGCGCATCAGCGATCCAGCCCGAAGAAATGTTCCAGGCAGCGGGCCGCATGACCCAGGTGCTCTTCGCCCAGTCCCGGCCAGACGCCGATCCAGAAGGTGTCGTTCATGATTTTGTCGGTCACCGTCAACTCACCGCTGATGCGGAAGTTACGGCCCAGCATGTAAGGCTGGCGCACCAGGTTGCCAGCAAACAGCAACCGTGTACCGACGTTCTGGCTGTCCAGATAGCGCAGCAGCTCGACGCGCTTGATGCCGCAGCCGTCGCGCAGGGTCACGGGAAAGCCAAACCACGAAGGGTCGCTGTCCGGGGTGGCCTCGGGCAAGATAAGGAAATCGCTGCAATTGGCCAGCCGCTCACTGAGCCAGCGGAAATTACGCTGGCGCGCGGTCGTGAAATCCTCCACCCGGTCCATCTGTGCCAGGGCACAGGCGGCCTGCATGTCGGTGATCTTCAGGTTATAGCCAAGGTGCGAATAGGTGTACTTGTGGTCATAGCCTTCCGGCAGCTCGCCCATCTGCTTGCAGAAGCGCTGCTTGCAGGTGTTGTCCTGGCCGGGCTCGCAATAGCAGTCGCGACCCCAATCGCGAAACGATTCCATGATGCGCTTGAGCAGCGGGCTGTCGGTGAACACCGCGCCGCCCTCGCCCATGGTGATGTGGTGTGCCGGGTAGAAGCTCAAGGTACCGATGTCGCCGAAGGTACCGACCATCCGGCCCTTGTAGGTCGAACCCAGGGCATCGCAGCAGTCTTCGATCAGCCACAGTTTGTATTTGTCGCACAGCGCCCGCACCACACCCAGGTCATAAGGGTTGCCCAAGGTATGGGCCAACATGATGGCCTTGGTCTTCGGTCCGATGGCCGCTTCGATCTTGGCCGGGTCGATGTTGTACGTACCCAGTTCGACATCGACGAACACCGGTACCGCGCCAAATTGCAGGATCGGGTTGACGGTGGTCGGGAAGCCGGCGGCAACACCAATCACTTCATCGCCGGGCTTGATCGCGCGGTCTCCCAGGCGTGGGGAGGTCAAGGCGGAAAAGGCCAGCAGATTGGCCGATGACCCCGAATTGGTGGTCAGCACGCAACGACGCCCCAGGTATTGGGCCAGGCGTTTTTCGAAGGCCTCGTTGAACCGGCCGGTGGTCAACCAACCATCCAGCACCGCCTCGGTCATCGATTGCAATTCCGCGGCGCCAATAACCTTACCGGCCGGCGGCACACTGCTCTGCCCAGCCACGAACACCTGCGGAGCGAGCGCCGACTGCGCGTAACGCCCCACCAGCTCGACAATTTGTTGGCGCAACTGCGTAGTACTTTCACTCATGGATATCGCCTTGGTAATCCGCGATCTGCTTGCGGGTAAAGGTGTGCATGTCCTGGCCGCTCTGCCAGGCCAAGTGCCAGGCCAACGTGCGCTCGAGGCTGGTTGCCAGGGACCAGCGCGGCATCCAGCCGAGTTCTTCGCGCGCCTTGCTGGAATCGAGCGCCAGCAAGCCGGCCTCGTGAGGTTGTGCCAATGGATCGACTGTCCAGCGCACCGGCGTCGGCCATTGCCCGGCGAGCAGGCCGACGATGGTTTCGACTGTCGCGACGTTGTCGCTCTGCGGACCGAAGTTCCAGGCGCCGACGTGACGCTCACCGTCCTCCACCAGCGCCCTGGCCAGCATCAGGTAACCCATCAGCGGCTCGAGGGCGTGTTGCCAGGGACGAGTTGCCTGTGGATACCGCAGCACCACTTCTTCATCGTTCTGCCAGGCGCGGAAAATATCCGGCACCAGCCGCTCCGGCGACCAGTCACCCCCGCCGATGACATTGCCGGCCCGAGCCGTCGCCAGCGCGATGCCGGCGTCCTGCAGGAACGAATTGCGATAGGAGGCACAAAGCAATTCGACGCACGCCTTGCTGTTGCTATACGGGTCGAAGCCGCCCAAGGCGTCGTATTCGCGATAGGGCAGGACCCACTCGCGGTTTTCGTAGCATTTATCAGTGGTGACCACGACCACCGCCCGTACGCTGGGGCAATGACGAACGGCTTCGAGCAGATTGACCGTGCCCATGACGTTGGTGGCATAGGTCTGGACGGGGTTGCGATAGGCCTCGCGTACCAGGGGTTGCGCGGCGAGATGCATGACCACGTCCGGCTGGAATGCCCCCAGCGCCGAGGACAGCGCGGCGCCGTCACAGATGTCGGCCAGATCACCGGGGATCACCGCATCCACGCCTGCGACGGACCATAAGGCAGGTGTGGTTTCAGCGGGCAACGCATAGCCGCGGACCTCAGCCCCCAACTGACGCAGCCACAGTGCCAGCCAACCACCCTTGAAGCCCGTATGGCCGGTCAGGAAAACCTTTTTACCCATCCAGAATGCGTT
>Ga0157373_10001450_pt1 | contig 18125 bp, 14 predicted proteins | sample C65metaG_FD_113460 | JGI IMG/M metagenome (GOLD analysis project Ga0157373, IMG submission 113460) | Corn rhizosphere microbial communities from Kellogg Biological Station, Michigan, USA - C6-5 metaG | ecosystem: Host-associated > Plants > Roots > Rhizosphere > Soil | place: USA: Michigan... | reverse complement strand
GAGGTGTCCAGGGTGGCATTGTTGAATTCGTCTGAAACCGGGCCGCCCGCCGCGAATAGCATCGGTGCAGAACTGAGGAAAACCATTGCGGAGAACAGAATTCCCAGCGCTGGGACGCGAATGTGACTTTTGCGGGGTGTCTCCAGCGACTTCGGAACTCGTGCGCAGCTTGTATCTAAATCCAACAACCCCAGACTCCGTTGAAAAATCGCGCGCTTTACCCCTAAGTTCCGGACATGCGAAGAAAGACCAGAGCACAATTCTATTTCTTGAAACTGGCTAGAGACAACCAACTTGCCCATAGTTCCCTCAATTTTTACAAATGCGCAAACTCCGAACTTTTGCACACTTAAACTTCATTGGGGGAATGAAGTCCGCCAGAACAGAAGTGCTCGAATACAACTACGAAGTGGGCTTGAAGACCAGTTCGCCGTCAATCCGGTCGCCGAGGTCATACCGCTGGACAATCTCCTCCGGCATTGCCGAAGAATCCTTACCACGTACAAAGTCCCGCAAAGATGTACCCGTCGGAAATGAATCGAGATTGGGAGCGCCCCGTTCGGAAGCCAGATCGCGAACGTTTACGGTCCGAAAATCAATGCTGTAGCGCGTCTTCCCTGAAGTGTTCGGTACGGTGGAATGCATCTGTGCGGCGGAGAACAATATGACTCCGCCGGGAGGGCAAACCACACGTACCTGGGGATCCAGTTCCAGTTGCTGTTTGGCCTTTGGCTGCTTGCGCGTGTCAGCCTTGATATGCTGGGCGGCTTGCTTTCTGCCCTGAGAATTCCAATCGTAGTAATTGAACTCGGACGAGCCGTTTTCGACCGCCTCGCTCCAGTAGCGCGGATGAAAGGCCATCGAACTCTCCGATTCGAATTCATATATCGGAATCCACCAGTTCAACTGAGCCATTGGAGCCGAATACCATGTGTCGCGGTGCAAGTGATGGGCGTACCCTACGCCCGAGGTTAAATACGCGTCGCTGGTCACCATTCGGAGTCTGGGTACATCCACGTAGGTCTCGTCGAGGTCACAACCCATTTCCTTGACCACGGAGCGTAACAAATTCATGGTCTCGGGATGGTGAATAAAGGCCGGTTTAAGTGGCGCCACCACGCCGACATACTCCTCCACAGGCATGTGGTACTGAGCGGTAATCGGATCTTTTGATCCAAACGCGTCTTCAATCATCTTGCGCGCGAATTCAATGAGCGCGATGGTGCTCGGCCGCGGAGAGAACACAAACAGCTCGCCCCGATACAGCCGCTGGCGGCGGGTTTCTTCATTGATCGGAAAGTCAAAAAAAACAGTATCCATATGCTCAACTCCTCGAGTCCGATTGCTTCAAACCACCCGAAACTCCGGCCTCAGATCTAACTCTGCAACGGCCCGCCTGATTTCGGTTTCGTAGTTTGGATTAGTAATCACGATCAGATCGGGCCGATACTTAGGCAAGAAGTCCGGCCCGACTACCTTTTGCCCGGTCCCTGGCACAAAGCGTCCATGCTTGTGCGGATTTACATCCACGATGTATTCAACTCCGCTGACATCTCGGAGCGCGTTCAGGAACGTCGCTCCCTTCGCTCCCGCGCCCCACAGCGCAACACGCTTTCCTGCGCCCCGGAAAAAGCCGAGCGTGTGCCGCCAATCTGCAATCTGCTGCTTGTAGCGCTCTGCGAAAGCATCTACTGCACCCGATAATTCGGCCATTTGCTGCCCAGATTTCACGGCCACGGTATTGCAATCCTCAACCGCAGGTTTCGCTTCAAGGCAGAGGTACTGGCCACCGAACGCCTCATACATGTTCAGCGCCCTAAATCCGGATAATTTGAACAGATGCTCCAGTGAGGCGGCCGTGTAGTAGAAGCAGTGCTCGTAGATGATGTCCCAGATACCCATGTGGCAGAGCGTGAACAAGGCATTCGGCACTTCAAAAAACACTCCGCAATTGACGCGATGGCTGATGCCGCGCCGAATATCCGAAAGGAAGGGGCGCGGATCAGGGATATGCTCCAGCACGTGACGGCAGCATACAAAGTCAGCGGGTTGCTCGGCGTACGCCTGCGAATAAAAATCGCGGGTCACGCCAAAGCCCTGTCCCGCGCTGGTATCAACTCTGTCGTGCTCATAGGTCGGATCGAACCCCAGGCCGCGATTACCTCCGCGTTCGCAGAGAAGCGCCAGGAAATCGCCCTTTCCACAACCGACTTCGATCACATCTTTTCCGTGGAGATCAAAGCGCGCGATCAGTTGATCGGCAAGTCCTTCCGCGTAGCGCTGGAAGGACGGTGAGTAGTGCAGAGAATTGTCGTATCTGCTGTCATACGTGAGCACCGAGCGGTCGAAAGCCTGGTTGTAAATCGCGCCGCAGCGGGAGCAGAACGCAAGTTCAATTGCTCCGGCAGGGCATCTCACCGCCTCTTCGTAGCTCGGCCACAATGTAATCGAGTTCACCGGAACCGATGGCAGTTCAAAAAAGACTTTCGTTTGCGCGCCCTCGCAGGCAGGGCAACTCACACGTGCCGAGATCTGTTCGATTTCGTCAATCCTGGGCAATGTGGTTTCCATTGTCTGCCTTTGGGGCTACCGCTAGACCGCGCTCAGTTCCGGAGCCAGTCCCATGCGCTTGAGGTCCCGACCGATCTCCTCGCAATAAATCGGATTCATCGCGATTACAACGTCCGGCTTGTATTCGCGCAACGCTTCAGGCGAAGAAATCAGCTTCCCGCTGCCCGCGAGGAACCGGCCATGCCGGTGCGGATTTATATCAACGATCATTCCGATCTCATCTGTAATGCCCAGTGTGCTGAGAAAGGAGACGCATTTTGATCCTGAGCCCCAGATGGCAGCGCGCTGCTTCTTGTGGCGGATCTGGTCAATACGTTCGCGCCATTTGCCCAGGCGTTTGGAGTAATTAGTCGCGAAGAAATCAACGTCTCTGCGCAGTTCATCAAGGTCTTCTTCGGCTTTCAGCCTGGAAGTCCCAGTACCAGGACGCGCGTCCAGGATCAAATACTGATCGTCAAATTCTTTCGCAAGCCGGATTACGTCAAAGTCAGTTTTGCGAAAAAGACGCGCGAGCGATCCCAGCGTGAAGTAGGAGCAGTGCTCGTAGTAGATGTCCCAGAAAGCAATTTCGCGCAGCACGCGACCTACGTCAGGGACTTCAAAGAAGACCGTGCAGTCCCGCCGGTCGCCAACTGACCTGCGTACGGTTTGCATGAATTCGTAAGTATCCGGAATGTGCTCCAGCGTGTGGCGGCAGCAGATGAGATCGCCCGTCAGGTTCGCGTAGCGTTCGTCGTAAAAATCCTGGACGAACTCGACATTCTCCGATCCGACGCGCTCTGAGATATAGCTCGGATCTATTCCGATGCCATGATTCTTTCCGAGTTCACAGAGCAGCACGAGGAAATCGCCTTTACCGCAACCGATCTCGACGACCTTCTTGTTGCGAAGATCGTAACGCTGGATAAGGTCCTGACACAGTGCCTCTGCGAACGAATTAAAGCGCGGCGAAAATGATTGCTGCTCCTCATAAGCGGAGGAATAGCGAAGCATGGCAGGGTCGAAGATCGTGTTTTGAATGAACCCGCAGCTCTCGCAAAATCCGAGAGCGATGTTCCGCTTGGGAAAATTTACGGCTTCTGCCTGCTCGTTCAGCAACAAGCAACTGTGGACCGGAACACCCTTCATTTCATAGAACACTGACAATCCGGCCGAGCCGCAGCTCCGACATCGTAAGGGCGACGAACCTGTGGAAACGTCTCCCGGTATTCCGTGAGCGAGGGTCGATTCGAGGGTCACAGTATTCTGGGCTCCGGCACGGGCACGATGAATTTTCCTCCCCGGCTTCTGTATTCGGACTGCTGTGCCAGGATTTCGTCTGCAAAATTCCAGCTCAGCAGCAGCACATAATCGGGCTGGTCTTCGAGCAGTTTGCTGGTCGCGAAGATCGGCAACTCCTGCCCTGGCATAAAAAGTCCCTGCTTGTGTGTGTTGCGATCCACTACAAAGTCAATGAATTGCTTACCCACTCCGATGTAGTTGATTAGCGTGCTGCCCTTGGCTGCCGCGCCGTAGGCTGCGATTCGCTTGCCTTGCGATTTAAGACGCCCCAGCAGTTCGAGCAGCGAGACGCGCACGTGATCGACGCGGCCAGCGAAGTCATGATAGTAGTTCAGGCCAACCAGGCCGGCTTCAGCCTCTGCCCGCAGCAACGACTTCACAGAATCCTGCACCGCCTCGCGTGGCTCAACGTGATAGCGAAGCGATCCGCCGTGAATCGGCAAATGGTCGACATGATTCAGGTACAGGGAATGCCGTCGAAAGAGTTTGTCCACCGCGGATACAGAGAAGTAGCACAGGTGCTCGTGATAAATGGTGTCGAACTCGCAGTGCTCGACCAGGTCGCGAACATACGGCGCTTCGATGACTGCCACACCATCATCCTTGAGCAGAATGCGAATGCCTTCGACGAAGCCGTTGAGGTCGGGTACGTGGGCGAGCACATTGTTAGCAATGATCACGTCGGCGCGCTTGCCCTCTGCGCGCAGCTTCTGTGCGAGACCTTGGGTGAAGAACGTACACAGGGTTGGGACGCCGATTTTCTCTGCGGCTCGCGCCGGCCCCTCGGCGGGATCAATCCCCAGCACCGGAATACCGCGCTCCACGAAGTTTCGCAGCAGATAGCCGTCATTGCTCGCCAACTCTACGACCAGGCTCGAAGCATTCAGTCGTCTCGATTCAATTAACCTGAGCGCATTTTCTCGCGAGTGCCGCAGCAGAGCTTCAGAGAACGAGGAAAAATAGGGATAGTCGCGGCAAAACAGTTCGTCAGGCGGCACCGTTTCACGAATCTGCAGCAGGCCGCAGCCGTCGCACAATGACACATTAAGCGGATAGGTGCGCTCACGCTCGGCAAGTTGCTCGCGCGTGCGCAAAGCATCTGCGAGCGGCGTACATCCCAGAGAAAGCACGGGACGCAGACCATCTTCTCCGCAACTGCGGCAATGGGTTCCGTTAAGCATGAACAGTCTGACCCTGCGCAATTTCTGCAGATGTGCCTGACCAGCGTAGCGAGGAGTCAAGCATCCCGGCATCGTGGAGTTTCTTTACGTGACGAATGCGCATGAATCGGGGTCCTTCGAGATCCTCGAGCGTCAGGCCCACTTCCTTGTAAGCCTCATAAAGCTGTTTCGCGCCCGCTCGCGCATTCCATTTCGGTTGGAACGCCGGCAACACACGCTGAATCTTCGAGCAATTGACGCGATAGCAGCGCTTGTCTGGGCCGGCTCCCTCGGCAAACTCAATCCGGCATCCCGGGACCGTGTTCTTAACGATCTCCGCCAGCTCGCGAATCCGGTAGTTCTCTTCGGTTATGCCGACATTGAAAGCTTCCAGATGCACCTTCTCGCGTGGCGCTTCTACGACTGCCAGAAACGCGCGGGAAATGTCTTCGATGTGGACGATTGGGCGCCACGGCGTACCATCGCTTTTCAGGTAAACCAAGCCCTTCGTGAATGCCCACCCCACAAGATTGTTCATCACCAGATCGGCCCGTAGGCAGCTCGAAACCCCATACGCAGTCGCACTGCGGAGAAAAGTTGGGCTGAAGTCGTCATTTGCCAGCTTGTGAACGTCCTGCTCAACCCGCACTTTCGAAACACCGTACGGCGTTACCGGGTTGAATGCGCTGCTTTCGTCGAGAAAGTCATCGCCTGCGGCACCGTAGTTGCTGCACGACGAGGAAAAGATGAACCTCGAAACGCCGGCCTTTTTTGCGTATTCCGCTATCCGCACTGAGGCCAGGTGGTTGATCTCAAACGTGCAGTCCGGATTCAAATCGCCCAACGGATCGTTCGAGATTCCCGCCAGATGCATCACCGCATCGAAACCATCGAGATCCGAAACTTCCACGTTCCGAATATCCTTGCGAATCCACGGAACCGAATCCCCTTCTTCTTGGCCGAAAACGCATTTTTCGAAAAGCCCACTGTCCAGGCCCACAACTTCATGCCCTGCGCGGACGGCCATCGGCACGAGTACCCGGCCGATGTAACCTCTATGTCCTGTGATCAGAATTCTCAACTAATCCTCCCATGTTTTCCACGGTGCATTGCCGGCATCCCAGAGGGTTTCCAGCAGTTTCTTGTCGCGAAGCGTATCCATGCATTGCCAAAAAGAAGTGTGCTTGTAGGCCATGAGCTGGCCGTCTGCAGCGAGCCGTTCCAGCGGCTCGCGCTCCCACTGGGTGTCATCGCCATCGATGTAATCCATGACTCCAGGCTCAAGCACGAAGAATGCCCCATTGATCCAGCCCTCACCGAGCTGCGGTTTCTCCGTAAAGCTTGCAACCTGATCTCCTTGCATTTCCAAGCGACCAAATCTGGCCGGAGGCCGGACTGCCGTGACCGTGGCCAGCTTTCCATGAGCACGGTGGAATTCCATCAGCTGGCGCAGGTTGACATCTGCGACTCCGTCACCCCAGGTGAGCATAAATGTTTCGTTGTTGAGATACGGAGCCAAGCGCTTGATCCGCCCACCGGTCAACGTGGCGCTGCCAGTGTCAATCAGATCGATACTCCAGTCACACCTGTGTCTGCCGTTGAGGTGCGATTTCACCTCGCCCTTCGCCAAATCAACTGTCATGTCACTGCTTAATGAGCAAAAATCAACGAAATAGCGCTTTATGACGTCGCCCTTGTACCCCAGGGCAACCACGAAATCGTCAAATCCGTAAGACGCATAATGCATCATGATATGCCAAAGAATTGGGCGGCCACCAATGGTGACCATGGGCTTGGGCTTAACTTCCGTCTCCTCGACCAAGCGTGTGCCGACACCTCCGGCAAGAATTGCCACTTTCATAAGCCGTTTTTCCGTTAAAAGTTGATTTCGCCCACCCTGCTGTTTGCAATTTAAATGCCGACAATGCACCGAGTGGCTAGTTCGTAATTCCATGATTCTAAGGTATTAGGGTGAATCTCACCGTGCCGCGAGATGTCTCCAACAACTCCGCAGGCCCAGAGAATCCTCTCACGGTGAAATTGTTTTCACATTTGCCGAGATGTGCCGGCCCAGTGTGCCCTCAGCTGTGGACAGGTACTTTCTAGTATGCCAGACTGACTGCGTGACCGAGCTTGCCGACCACTCAATTGACCAGAACTCTATTCGACAGATATCCACGCCTGCGGCAATCAATATCCTCATAAAGCCGCGCAAGGGCTGGCAAACCGTAGATTTTGCTGAAGCCTTTCGCTACCGGGAACTGTTTTTTTTCCTGGCCTGGCGAGACATAAAAATCCGCTACCGGCAGACCATGCTTGGCGGTCTTTGGGCCGTTCTTCAACCTTTGCTGGCAATGCTGATATTCTCCTTTGTATTCAATCGATTGGCGGGAGTGCGCAGCGATGGTCCACCTTACGCTTTATTCGTGTTCGCTGGCCTGGCGCCATGGACCTTTTTTTCAAACGCCGTGACTCAGTCGAGCAATAGCCTGCTTGCCAGCGAGCGCCTGGTCTCGAAGATCTATTTCCCTCGGATTTTCATCCCCATGGCAGCAGCAGGCGGTTTGCTGCTTGATTTTTTTGTCAGTCTTACGTTGGTCGCTGTGCTAATGCTCCACTACCACTGGCCCTTCACCTATCACGTCCTGCTGCTGCCGGTTTTCGTTCTGGGGATTTTTCTGGCCGCAAGCGGGCTCGGACTAGCATTGTCTGCCTGCAATGTCATATTTCGAGACGTGAAGTATGCCGTTCCATTTTTCATTCAAATGGGCTTGTTCGTGACGCCTGTGGTTTATCCATTACGCTATGTTCCACAGCGCTGGCAGGGTCTGATGGGGTTGAACCCGATGACCGGAATGATCCTCGGTCTTCGCCACGCACTCCTGGGCAGCCCCGTTCCGCTCAAATTGGAACTGGTCTCCTTCGCAATATGCGTTGGACTCTTCGTGAGCGGACTGCTCATCTTCCGCCGAATAGAGCGCAAGTTCGCAGACATGATCTGAAATCCCGGCTACTCTCTCGTAATTTAGCTGCACAGTTGCGCGAAGCCATTCAGACGATCGCCGGGGCAATCGGAACAGATGCCGCGACCGGGGAAGAGGACGTTCGATTGACAGTTCTCCCATGCTGTCCGAATCGATTCTGGTCGCTCGCTAGGCAGATTTTTGTTTCGCCAACTTTTGATCTCTGCGGATTATTGCCCAGCGCGTCCAAGCTGGAAGCCATTGCAACCCGAGTAGCGTCAGCCTGAACTTCATCGACGAAGCTTCAGCATTCGCAATCGCGAAGCTGGCTTTAGCTCCAGCGTAATCCCGCAGGTTCAACTTGCGTCGCCCCTCTTGCGAGGCAACCCGTGAGCGTGAGCTTGCGATTTCTTTGCGCACCAGTGCGGCTTCTCTGCTGGAAGGCTCTAGCACGTTTGCAAGTTTCTCCAGCGCCAACACTGCGTGAGGCAACACGATGCTTCCGTCGTAGGTCAGACTAGCCGAATGAATTCTGCGCTTGCCAAGAGTTTTGGTTGAATACGCCAGCTTCCCTCCGGCGTAAAGAAGTCTGAGCCAGTAGTTGTAGTCTTCGCAGATCCTCAACTCCTCTTCCAAGAATCCCACTTTCTCCACGATTGATCTGCGAAGTAATGAGAACGAGCCGAAAGCGCCTCCATGGGTAGGGAGCACCTTCTCGAAAGTGACTGGGGATTCAATAGGGTCCAGCGACTGCCAGGATCTGCCGTCTAACTCTCCAGCTCCGAAGAAAACGCAGTCGGCGCAAACCATATCTGTCGACGGGTTTTCCTTAAAGAACCTCAACTGCTCAGCCAGGAATTCGGGACACCAAATATCATCACTATCGAGAAATGCTATGAATTCACCCTGCGTCTCTCGTATTCCCCTGTTCCTGGCGGCAGCGGGCCCGCGATTCTCCCCTTCTACATAGCGAATATGAGCCCGGTAGCTCTCCAGGACTTGCTTCAACACCATTGTGTCCGGAGAACCATCGTTCACCACTAGAATTTCATAGTTCCGGAAGGTCTGGTCGAGAATCGAATCCAGCGTTTCCGAGATGTATTTAGCGCAATTGTAGGCAGGAATGATTACGCTGACCATGATTGGCCCTTGGTTTAGTGATGTCATCGCGGCAGCGTTTCAAAGTAATTTATTGTTGGCGCAATTGTAATTCAAGCACGCTAACTGCCAGGCGGAAGGTAAAGGGGGCAAGGCTGAACTTAGGCGCAACGCGATCAAAGGTGCCCCGAGGTTTCACGTTCGAGTTCGTTTATGGTGTTTCTCGCAGAGGCAAGTCAAGCCAATCCGAGCTTACCGGTTTCGACATCACCAGGGGGTAACGCAAACGCTGCATGATGTTGCCCCAAGCACGCTCTATCTCAACAACACAGCTCTCTGGCAATTCTGCCCTCCAATCGCCTGATTTCGCTGATCTGACAAAAGGAATGTCCTGACGAGTGTCTTTGGTAGAAGACCACTCGAGTGCCTGCAATCGTTCAAGTTTTCTCATGTTATCTGCAGAGCTGCGCTCCACTGCCGTCTCAAGCTGCTCCTGTGTTTTTTCGATATGCAGGAAATCAGCAATTCTCCGAAGTTCCAGTGTAGGGCTCTTCAGCATGTCCTCATAGCGCAAAAGTAGAAAGTTCGTATCATTGCCCCGAGTTGCCAGCCAACTCGCAACGTTTTCCCCCCAGGTGCCATAAAGCGGATTGACATTGGAAACGAATCCTCTTACATGCTGAGCCATGGAATGTCCGTCGACGTAGTCGCGCATTTTTAAATGAAAGTAATACAAGGACACTGCAACGTCGCGAGGATCTCGAACTACGAAAATGATTTTCCTGTAGCCGGGGTGGAAATACTGATGGGTCTTAATAATTCTCGGCCGGGACAATTGACCGATACGCCGCTTCGAGAGCGCCTCTGGATCGGGAAGGAGATAGTTAATATTCCGAAAATCGGGGAGTTTTTCGGGATAAACAAGGTTTGCAATGAGAAAACGGGTCCAGGTATTTCCTGATTTTGGATATGAAACGACAAAAGTGTCGTCAGGAAAAACAGGCAGATCGCGTCCGGGTTTGTGCAAGCCGAAGGCCCGCTTTACACCTCCGATCAGGCGGCGATACATCAATATCTCCTTACTATGCGCAGCTCAGAATGATGGCCTTACTATCTTCGTCGTCCTTCACAAAGAGTTCCGCAGTTTTTCCAGGCTGGTGCGGGCGCGCCAATCCACTCGGTCGAAAAGCTCAGCTAACACCAATCTGAATGGCTTGGCCGACCCATTCTTCATCAAGGCTGATTCATAGCCGAAGGCTTTCATTAAATCGCTGTTGATGTACTCGATAATTCTGATTTGCCGCGATGACAGTTCGTCCTTCCAACTGTCGACTACTCCCTTGCGTAAAGAATCGGGATCGCGCGGTTTTAAATCGCCGTACGAACGAATTCCCTGCCCGCCTTCGCGAACATTATCAATCCGGCAAGCTTCAAGTGCATTGTCAATAAATTGAGCATCCGCGGGGAGTCCGAGCCATGTAAACAGATCTTTAAGGATCTCTGGGGCGCGCTCGCCCTTAAGGTCTTCAAACCGAAGCTCCCGGAAATTGGGGGTCAATTCGCTGATCTGATGACCGGCACTCACCTCAGAGTGCCATAGTTCCGAATTGTTTCGAACCCCAGAGAAAGCCCAACTTCGTCCCCAATCCTGTGCCGCTGCACGAAGAGAGCTGACTACACTCCGCGGGTCGCGAACTATATGGATGAAATAAGCGCCGGGAATAAGCTTTAAAATCAGAGGAGCATAACGCACGTGCTGTGGAGTCTTCTCGAGAATGACGGTAGCACCTTCGTTCCTTGCGGCAAGCTTCTGCAAAGCCTCCATGGCAAAGTTCCGGCACAAATCATAAAACTCCTGCTCAGAAAGCAACAGCGTCAGGCCGACCGTCGCTTGACGAGATTTGTAAGACTGCCATGTTTGGTCCAGACGGGCTAAATACCCATCAAAGAGATGCGTTTCCCGGGTTGTGGCAACCTGAGAATGCTGGGCGAGCAGCAAGTGCAGCCACGTTGTGCCGCTACGAGGACAGCCGACGACAAAGACGTGTTTTGTATTTGCCTGCTCAGCGCCACATCGTTCCGGCAAGAGACCCCCTCAGAAAATCCATCGCAGATTGCAGCATTCTATTTTTGAGTTAGAGACTGATTTTAGCAGTCGGGAAAAACCTGTTTGTGATTTGGGACAACTCCTGGCAAAAACGCTCGGGCGAGAACTCGAAGCCTCGTTCTCTCGTATGTTTGCTCATTGCAGCCAACTCATCCGGATTCTGAATGAGAGACTGAGTGGCTTGCACCATTCCATTTAGATCGGAACACAGATAGCCGCTTTCGCGGTGCTGGACGATTTCCCGTTGGCCGCCAGACGCAATAACGACGGGAACGCATCCCGCCCGCATCGCTTCTACGGTAGCAATGCCGAAATGTTCCGCCCGCTCCGGATGTATAGCTTCATCCAAACCCAAACCCATGGTGTGCCAGTATATTCTGGCTTCTGCCAGGGACTCGATGACTTGGGCATGGCTCGCGCCTTCGACAATTTCGACTGGCAGATCTTGCGCCGCTCCTCGAAGCGCATTGACGTAAGCTCCTGAGTCTTTGCAGTCGGAAAAACCCATCAGGCGCAGCGTCCAGCTGCCCGTGGCCGGCATGCAGGCGTTCAACTCCCTGAACGCGGAAATCTGCTCCAGTTGCCGTTTGCAGTGCTTTACATCACCGGTGAACCTGCCAACACTGACAATCAGGTTTCTCTTCGGACGTTCTGCAATTGTCGTGATCACTGGCGGAAACACAACGTCTGCGTTTATGCCCCAGCGACGCTTGATCCAACTGGCAGTGAAATCAGAGTTGGCGAGCACACGATCATAGCCACGGAATCGGTATTTCCAGAGCGGATAATAGGCCAATGCTCTTAGTTGCCGGCCCAAAGCAGTGTGCCTCTGCCAACCTGGCAAGTCTCTTGCCTGCACACTTAACTTTTGCTCAAACGGAAAGTGGCAGTAGACAAGTCCATGACGGGCCCGGCAAAACGGTGGAACACGAAAACCGGAGTAGATAAACAGATCGTAGCCTGCGCTGAGTTCCGAAGCTTCACCTGTAAGTTCCCGGCGTATCGAACCCAGGTCAGGGTCAGCAAAAGAAGGTAAGCGGTCCAGAACGCGCTCAGTAACACCTGCTAAAGAGAGGCCGAAGCTTTGTCGCAAAGATTTCAGTGAGCCTGTTGTACCGTCGTGAATGTATTCCACTCTACAGCGGAGTGAAAATGCTGTGGCTATATAGGCGGCGACTAGCTGAGCCCCGCCGGTTGCTCCATGCATGCCATCGAGAATTCCGACCCGTGGTTGTTTCATCAACAGGTCTTTCGGAAGCCTGCGGAGTGGCATCTGCATTTCTCTTGCAGCCGATAGCAGCTGGAGCATCTGGCCATTAGGAGCTCGGAGTTCGTGCCGGCTTGTCCCGCTGAAAGGTTGACCCAGGCATTCTTCCGCTGGTTGTGAATTTGAGATTTTCCGCCGGACATTTGCATTCGAGTACCGCTTCTCACTCGGGCGGTCGCCTGACATCCCAACCACTCAGGTGCCGCCTTGGTCGGTACACTCTCGCAATACGATCACGTAAGCGAAGCTGAAAACTATTAATTCGGTGCCATAACGGGCGTGTCCACGGTATGTGTCTCCTGAATAACGGAACGACTTCAAGGTGGAAAAGCGACGCGACGTCATCATAGAGCCAGAAGCGGAACCTCCACATCCACGGAAACATGTGTAGAAAACAACGTAACCGCTTGGAAAATGTCACCGGGGCACGAGCAATCAGCGAGAAGTACTCTTTCACCAGAATGCAGGTCGGCAAAACGGTTCTGCCGCGATATTTGGGATCGAACCACTGCATTCGCTTCACCCGGTCTAAGTGCGTCTTCGTGGACTGTCCCTTGTGCAAGCGGTAATAAATTTGGGGTTCCGGCACTTGACAAAATTTCCCGCGCAAAATCATCTCGGCGAGGAACGTATCGTCGGAGTTTGAATAGGACCCGATCAACCGGGTCTGAGAGGCAACTGCTGTGCGCATCAACCCATAGATTTCTTCACAGCTATCACGCCGGTGAATCAGGGAACGAAAGCGTTCGCTGACCGAGGCCATCCCTTTAACTACCGAAGCCTTAGTGCCCAAAACCTCGCCATTCTTGTCGACTCGCACGAACTGGCCGTAGCAGAGCACGACGGCGGGATCACGATCGAGTTCGGTGACGCAAGTTGCGATCATGTGCGGCGCACAATAGTCATCACAGCACTGCCATTTGAAGTATTCCCCTCGCGCGAGCTCCACCAGGCGATTGTGGTTCCAAGCGGCGCCGCGATTCACTTCTTCCCGGAAATAGCGGATCCGGCCATCTTTCGCCGCGTATTCGCGACAAATCTGGCTTGTGGAATCCGTGGAGCCGTTGTCCGAAATTATGAGCTCGAAATCAGTAAAGGTTTGCTCTAAAACCGAGTCAATTGCTCGTGAAAGGTAGGCTTCCCCATTGAAGACCGGTATGCCAATTGTGACTCGCGGAGATGCCATGGAAGAGATGACCTTACAAAGTGCAATTACCCTGCCAAATTCCGAGAGGGTGTTGGCGACGTACTAACATCTACTTGAAGCGCAGGTTTGTTGCTCAAGCCTGTTGTGCGAATGCACCAGTGCAAAATATTTCACAGTCCCCAAGACCGCCCTGATTACGTGCTTAAAACGTAACTCGACATGTAACGGGGCAACTTGCATAAGATACCATGTGGTTCCTGTGCCATGATGAAAGCAAGGAACAAGCGCATGTGGGCGCCTGTTTCCAACCCTGTCCATCATTCGTGCAAACAGTTCCAGCGGCTAGTCCGCTGAACAATGCAGCAATTGAGTGTGTTGAGAACTAACTCCGGTTTTCGAAGGCCCCAGAGATCATGATTACAGTTTTGATGGCAACCCACAATGGCTCCCACACATTACCGGTGGTGCTGGACGCGTATTGCAAGCTTGAATCGCTGAATGAGGACTGGAAAGTTGTAATTGTCGATAACGCCAGTACGGACTCGACCAACGAGATCATTCAGTCTTTCCAGCCGAAGTTGCCAATTGTCCATGTACACGAGCCCATGGTCGGAAAAAACTTCGCCCTGAACACAGGAGTCGAATACATTGCGGGCGATCTCGCGCTGCTGACTGACGACGATGCCGTGCCCCAGCGAGATTGGTTGGTTCAAACGCGCCGCATAGCTGATGCTCAACCCTCCTTTGCCGTTTTCGGAGGCGTGATAGTACCGCAATGGGAAACGACTCCAGAGGATTGGATTTTGGAGTACGTGACTTGCAAGTATGCAATTACAAATCCGGACTGGAAAGAAGGACCTATTGATCCCCTCTGGGTGTACGGCCCTAACATGGCGGTCCGCTCAGAAGTGTTCAAGGCCGGCAATAAGTTTGACGTCACTCTGGGTCCGCGCGGCTCCAAGTATCAACAGGGAGACGAGACGGAATTTCTCCAACGCATTGGTCGGAGCGGATTTCACTGTTGGCACTGCAAGGACATGGTGGTGGCGCACATCATTCGAAAACATCAGATGACTAAACAATGGCTGCTGCGAAGAGCAGTATCGATTGGACAGGCAGAATTCAAACGCGATTTCGGAGAATTCGGAGAACGACAGCTTCCCGCGCCTTTGTTTGGTGTGGCGAGATACTTGATACGAGAACTTGCTATCCAGGCATTCCGAGTTGGGGGTTCGCTGCTTGCCTTTAACCAGGACCAAATCTTGAAAGAACGTTTCCACTTCAATTCTCTGATCGGGAGCGCGTTAGGCAGCCGAGAGCTTTACAGATTGAAGCGATAAGACAATCTCAGCTAGTGTTTAAGGCTCGCACCAAACCGGACCAAGACGACCGTCGTTGACGACAGTAACCTTGCAGGAATCTCATCATTCAGTCTCATTGCATATTCGATTCCGTAACTTTGATAGTCAGGGATTCCGCCGGCCAATTTGCTCTAATTCCCACAGCCGTCCACAATAATCGATCTATCCTTCTGCAAGCTGGCTGACGGATAATTCAGCAGACCTCAGATGGCCTTGGCTTCCGAATTCGCGCAGACGTTGAAGCAGCAGGCGGATATTGTCCGCGTGGTTGGCGACTACGTGAGCCTGAAGAAATCGGGCGCGCAAAACTACTCGGGGCTGTGCCCGTTTCATAAGGAGAAGTCGCCATCGTTTTCGGTGCACGCAACCCGGCAGTTCTATCACTGCTTTGGCTGCGGGCAATCCGGGGACGTGTTCAGTTTTGTCCAAAAGATCGAGAACATTACTTTCCCCGAAGCGGTGCGGGCGGTCGCGCAGAAGATGGGCGTGGCGCTGCCGAAGCAAACATTCAGCAGTGAAGCAGAAGCGCGGGATGCCCGGGTGCGGACCGTGCTGCTTGAAATTCACGATCGCGCTTGTGCATTCTTTCAGGAGTGCCTGCGGCGTCCCGAGGGAGCTAGGGCGCGCGAGTATCTGGCGGGGCGTGGGCTGGATGAGGAAATCATCCGCAAGTTTCGTATTGGTTACGCGCCTGACTCCGGCTTTCTGCTGCGTGATCGCCTGAAAGGCGAGTTCGGCGAAGAGGCGATGCGGGAGAGCGGGTTGCTGTCGTGGAAAGAAGGGAGCTCTCAGCCTTCAACACTCAGCGTTCAGCCGAAACCGGCAAGCCAAAGCCCAGAGCCGAGAGCCGGGCTTTCGTCGATGTATTCCAAGTTCCGCAATCGAGTCATGTTTCCGATTGCGAATGAGAGTGGGCGGGTGATTGCTTTCACGGGCAGAACGCTGGCCACGGACGAGAAGTCCGGCCCGAAGTATTTGAACTCGCCGGATACGGCAATTTATTCGAAGTCGCGTGTGCTATTCAATCTCGATCTGGCGAAGGAGGCGGTTCGCGCGCTGAACTATACCATCCTGGTCGAAGGCCAGATGGATTGCATCTCGGTATTTGCCGCGGGATTTCGCAATGTCATTGCCAGCTCGGGCACGGCATTCACACCGGCGCAGGCCGTTCTGCTTGGGCGTTTCAGCAAAAATGTGATCGTAAATTTTGATCCGGATACTGCGGGTGCAAAAGCCACCGAGCGCACGTTATCGCTGCTAGTCGAAGAGGAATTTGAAATCCGCGTGTTGACGCTCGAAACCGGGTTCGATCCGGACCTGTACGTGCGGCGCAAAGGTAAAGAAGCCTATGCAGCCGCGCTTAAGAACTCGCAAAAATATTTTGATTACCTGATCGAGAGGGCACGAACACAGTTCCAGGTGCGCAGCGGCGAGGGCAAGCGAAATGCCGTCAACTACCTGTTACCCCACATTCAACGGGTGCCGAGCAGGATTATCCGAGATGAACTCGCCGAAGAGATTGCGCAAAAGCTAAACATCGATGGGGCGGTGCTGCGGCAGGAACTGAAGCATGCTGCGACCAGTCGTAAGACCGCCACGCTGAAGGCGGCACCGGTAGGGCAGATTACCGATGCTGAGAAGCTGTTGATTCGCGCGCTGGCATCGGGACGCGAATTCCAGTTGGAGGATTACGCCTCCGATCGCGGCGGAGCGGATGATGCCTTCGATCCGGCGCGGCAGGCGCGTTCTGTGATGATTGCCGAGCGTCTTCACGTTGGTTTGGGTACGGAGTCCTTGATGGAAGCGCTCTTAAACGCGCCGGAGGGGGCCGAGCCGATGGAGATGGCCCGTTCCGACAACGAGCGTGCTCTGCTAGCGGCCATTCTGATGAAAGAAGATGAGGATTTTACGCCTGAAAAACTCGAAGGTGCGGTCCGGGCCCTGCGGCGTGTGCACATTCGGCGCCGACTGGAGCAAATTCAAAGGCAGATGGAAACGACACGAGCATTGGATGCAGATCAATTGAAGAGCCTTATGGATGAGAAATTGAGATTGAAGCGCGCATTGATGAATCCTGGGCTGGGCGGAGATGAGGTAGCGGCGTCGGCGGATTGAGGGCAGGCCGCCCATCACAGTCATCACAGAATGATGCGTTCGTCACCCACTCGCCTGGTGACGCGCTCTCGATCCAAGTACTCCAGCAGGGGGATGGCGTATTTCCGGCTCACGCCAGCGAGATCTTTGAATCGCCCGACATCAATTTTTGCCGACTTACTTTTTTGCAATAGGAGTTGCTGTCGCAAGCCAGCTAGTGCTGTCTGGTGAAAGACAAGATCGTCTGAGACCTTGATCAGCACTTTTTCGCGCAGCAGTAAGGTCACGATTTTTTGGGCACGAGATTTGTCGATCTTCAACCCAGCCAAGACATCTTTTAGAGCAGGGACTTTCAGCCCTGCTGAGGCGAAGGCTTCTTCGATAAGCTTTCGCGATTCAGCCTCGTCATCCTTCATTACCACGCCGCGGCCGGGTAGATGCAGTAGGCCGGTGGTTATTTCCAGCTTTTTATCGCGAGTGAGGGCGTTCACTAGGAATTCGAAGAGGCGGGGATTCACGTCAGCGCTCTCGCGAAGAGTCTCAGGCGCAATTCCGTTGACGAGGGGATTGCGCTTCTGAAAATCCTGCACGGCCGATGTGATACGCGTCATGAGGCTGTTCAGCGCAGCAGTCGTGAGCAGGACGTCCGCGGCGCGCACAATCTCCTGACGCAACGATGCGAGTCGGGATGTGATGACTGCTTCGCGCCAACCAGTCTCGGCGATTGCCTGCTGGAAGCTGAGGCCGCTCTCGCCTCGGCGCGAGACGCGAGTCCTGAGCACACGCACGGGATCGCCGCCCGAGAGTTCGTTTAGATATGCGGCATGAGCCGGCCTAGGCAGTTTTTTCAGCGGAAAACAATCGAGCACCACGCCGCCACCGATAGTGATCACCGGCGAGAATTGCCGAATGATGAAGCGGTCTCCGGGGAGGAGTAGAAGTGGTCCAGTCAACTGCAATCGTGCGGAAGTTTCGTCTCCCGGCTGAAGCTGCTTAGCGTCGTGAAATTTTATGGTGGCAGTGACTTCCGATGTCGAGGCGTGCAGGTGCACACGTGCGCCTTGCTTCAGCGGCTT
>Ga0157373_10001449_pt1 | contig 18131 bp, 17 predicted proteins | sample C65metaG_FD_113460 | JGI IMG/M metagenome (GOLD analysis project Ga0157373, IMG submission 113460) | Corn rhizosphere microbial communities from Kellogg Biological Station, Michigan, USA - C6-5 metaG | ecosystem: Host-associated > Plants > Roots > Rhizosphere > Soil | place: USA: Michigan... | reverse complement strand
TATTCTCCGGACGCATCACACATGGGTTGCTGGCCGGCAGAAATATCAATAATGCTCAACCGAACGCTGCCCAATCCCACATGATCATCGATATAAATGCCGCTTTCATCCGGGCCTCTGTGTCGGATAACTGACAACATTTTTTTGATGTCTGATTGCGTTTCTGTCTCAGAGGTGGATGTATAAAATCGATATCGTCCCGCGATTCCACACATAGTTAAGCGGCTTGTGCAACTTTGCCAGCAACGAATCTGCTGATAGCATCAATTGATTCAAAATTGTCTTCAAGCAATTCCGAATCTTTAGCTTTGATACCAAAACTTTCTTCAATAAAATTGATAAGCAAAATAAATCCCATCGAATCAAAAATGCCTTCTACAAAAATTAAAGAATCATCTTTCACTAAATCGGGAGCAGCATAAGTTGACTCGATAATATAATCCCTGATTTTACTTTTAATTTCTTCCATTGTCTCCATAAGTTTATTTTTTTTATTTTTTAAGATCGATAACGGATTTTTATCAGATTGATGTTTAAAAACAAATGAAACAAATTTTCTAAAACAAAAATCTTTTTAATTCTTTCTAAGCATAACTTATTGGAATATATTTACGCCTAAAAAATAAGCTATGCTGCTTCTGTCTTTTGGATATTTGATCTTTTTGCTGATGGTAATTGTGACATATTTTCTTGTATCCAACCAATACAAAATTTACGTTTTGTTCTTTACCAGTTTAGTGTTCATTGCATCGTTTTCCATAGGGGTGGCTTTTTTCTCTTTGTTATTTACAGTTGTAAATTATTTCCTGGGAATTTTACTGGAAAAATATAGTAATAAACCCGCTTTAAAAAATAATTTATTCTGGTTTGCAATTCTTTTAGACATTTCTATTCTTGCATTATTTAAATACTTTGATGCTTATCTGACTGACATCAACTCTTTATTTTTTGACTCAGGTATTTATGCGGAAAGCCCTTATTTAAAAGTAATGATTCCACTTGGAATTTCGTATTATACTTTTCAATGTTTTTCTTATCTCATTCGTATTGATCGTGGCAGCGAAAAACCACAACATGATTTTGCAGCATTTGGAACTTACCTGCTCTTCTTTCCCAAATTTCTTGCCGGACCTGTCGAAAGATCGAATCATTTTTTTCCACAGTTAAAAAATTTGGGGAAATTTCATATGAATCAGGTAAATGAAGGACTCAGATTATTTTTGTGGGGGTTATTTAAAAAAGTAGTAATCGCTGATACACTTTACCAAAGCGTTTCACAGGTTTACGACAATGTACATCATTTTTCAGGATTACCACTTTTTACGATTTTAATTGTAGAGACTATTTATATCTACTGTGATTTTTCCGGCTACACCGATATGGCATTAGGTTCCGCAAAAATTTTTGGAATCAATCTCATCGATAATTTCAACCGACCCTTTTTATCAAAAAATGTTTCTGAATTCTGGCGCAGATGGCACATTTCATTATCCTCGTGGTGCAACGATTTTATTTATAACCCTTTTATCGTGAAGTTCAGAAGGTTTGGAAATGTAGCAGTAACAACTGGAATATTTTTAACCTTCTTTATTGTTGGCATTTGGCATGGCCCAAATCTCACTTTTGTGACACTCGGTGTTTTACAGGCAATTGCCATTGTTTATGAATTTTATACAAAAAGATATCGGATAAAATTTGCATCACGATTTAAAAAAAGCACTGTGAATACTTTCAGCCGGTTGATCGTATTTTTTTATATGGCTTTTTCAATGGTATTCTTTTTTCCCAATACAATTTCTGATGCCGGGTATTTTATTTCTCACATTTTCACAAACCTGCATTTCGGTTCTGCCCAGTTTAATTTCATCACGAATGAAGTACAGTTTTTCTTTGCGTTATTTTGTTTTCTGATCGTTTTCATTATCGAGATGTTCAATGAAAAAGGGAAAAATGTGTTATCAATTTATTTGAAACAACCCATTTGGTTTCGCTGGATCGGTTATCTTACCTGCATGATACTGATCTATTTATTTTACTCAGGAATTCAGACTTTTTATTACATGCGTTTCTAGTAAACGAACAATAAATGCTATTTCTTTTTTGCATGAATAACGCGGATATTTCCTATGCTATCTTTCACAGGTTCGATATCAAAAAAGTTGTCGGTTTCTTCGCAAAGCCGTATCATAAATTCGCCCTGGCCTGCGCCAACTTCAAAAGTTATCGAACCACCTTTTGTTAGAAATTTTGGTGATTCGGCCAAAAATCTTTGAATAATTTTTGTTCCAAACATACCGCCATCAAAAGCCAGAACGGGTTCATGAGAAGAAATTTCAGTATTCATTTTGGTAACTTTTGCCGTGGAAATATATGGTGGATTACAAATGATCATATCAATTTTTCCATAAAACCTTTCCTGATCTACTGCCGAAAATAAGTCGCCCTGAACTGCTTTTACACGATGATTCAAATTTAAAAAACAAATATTTTCTTTCGCCAGCTCAACTGCATCGTGAGAAAGATCAGTAACAATTACTTTACTTTTAGGATTGTAAAAAGCAATTGCCAAACCAAGATTTCCAGCTCCGCAACAAATATCCATTACCAAAACTTCCTCCTTTTTTGAAGAAAATCCCTCCGAAATTTCCAAAGATTTTTTGCCTAAAATTTCTGTTTCTTTTCTTGGGATCAAAGCTCTTTTATCAGAAAGTAATTCAATGCCCATAAAATTTTGCCGGCCGGTAAGATGCGCCAGTGGAATATTTTTTTGTCTTTGACCGATCAACTGAAGCAAAACTTTTATTTGCTTTTCATCCAACTCTGGCAGCGGTTCTTCCATTGCTTTTATAGCGGATTTTGGAATGCCAGCAGATTTGAACCAACATGCTTTTAAAGTCGATTCCAGCGTTTCTTCCGGCTTGTCTTCGAGGAATTGAAATGTGTCGGATAATTCAGAAGTTAATTCAGAAAAGAGTTCTTCTGTTGTTATTGTATTCACGGCTTTGATGTTTTTATTCAGCAATTAAGGTTATAGAACGACTATTGATTTGGAGGAGCGTTTTTGAGTAGGTAATTTTTCTTTTTATTTTTCCATTCTCCAGGTGAAGAATGTCCATTCCTCTTCTTATTTCCGGTTCCCCAAAATAATTTTTTTCTAATGAAGGCCATTCCAATTTCCAGCTGAATGCAATTTTTTGTTGTGGCTCATCAATGAAAACATCTTCTGCAGAAAATTTAAAATTGCCGTGATTGTCGAACCATCTTTCCCATGCTTTTTTTAAAAGCCCTTTTCCTGAAACGCATGATCCATTCCAGTTTTCGAAAAAAATATTTTCGTGTATAAAATCCATCACACCTTCCAAATCGTGTTCATTCCACGACTTTAACCAAACATCAAATTGATCAAGAATTTCAGGCCTTGACAGTTGCATCTGATTGCATTTTTTTCAATTCTTTCTTATCGATTTTTCCATTCGTGCTTTTGGGCATTTCGTCCAGGAAAATCACTTTTTGAGGGATCATAAAAGATTCGAGGTGTTGCATGCATTCCCGCTGAATTTCTTTTCCTGATAAATTCGAGCCCTCATAAGTAGTTACGAAAACAACAATTGCTTCACCCATGATTTCATCCGGAATTCCTAAAACTGCTACTTCCCTGATGCCTTTTATTTTGTAAACAACATTTTCAATTTCTACCGGGCTTACTTTTTCTCCGCGTGATTTTATAATGTCATCATTTCTTCCCAGGAAATATAAAAAGCCTTCCTGATCCATTTTAAACCAATCGTTGGAACACAAAATTTTTTCGCCCGGCAATTTTCCATCTTTCAGCATTTCTGCAGTTAATTCTTTCTTGTTCAGATATCCAAGCATCACGTGTGGCCCTCGAATATGTAAAATTCCTGGTTCGCCTGCCTGAACAGGTTCTCCGGTTGCAGATAAAAGAAAAACTTCTGTTCCAGGAATCGCTTTACCAACTGATGTTGGCTTTTCATCAATTAATTCTGGTTCCAGGTAGCAAACTCTTTTGCATTCAGTGAGACCATACATTTTAAAAATAAGTGCGTTCGGAAAAATCTTTTTCAAATCAGGAATAAAATCATCCGGCAGGTGAGCTGCTGTATTCGTGATCTTTTTTATACAATCAAAAGAAACATTGTTCTCTTTATTTGAAGAGATCATCATCGCATAAATAGTTGGAACGCCAGGAAAAACTGTCGGCTGATATTTTTCAATGTGTTTATAAATGCTTGCAGTGAAAATAAAAGATTGTTCAACGATTAAAGTGCCGCCAATCGTAACCGACATTAATAATTGATACAAGCCATAATCAAACGCAAGAGGAAGTAGCAACATGATCCGATCGTCTTCACCCAATCTCAAATATTCTATCAAACTCCAGGTTGTAAAAACCATCGATTGATGCGTCATCATCACACCTTTAGGAAATCCTGTACTTCCACTGGTATAAATCAAAGCTGCCAGATCAGTCGGAATAATATTCGGAAATTTAATTTCAGAATTTCTTTTTGAAATACACTCATCAAAAAGATCAATTTGCAAATGAGGAAATGCGGCTATTTCTTTGTTTACTCCGGCAATCACTACGTTTTTCAAGTCAGGTGTATCTTTTAAGGCAGAAGCAAGTTGATTTTTCAGAGATTGCGAGGTGACCAGAATTCTTGCTTCACAATCATTTAAAATGTAATTGAGCTTATCTGCTTTTGTTTGAGGATTGATTACCAGAAATACGCCTCCGGAAAGCGTTGCAGCATATATAGAAACGATCGATTCCCAGGAATTATCGATATAAATTGCAATTCGCTCTCCTTTTTTTATGCCAGCTTCTATAAAAAATTGCGCTAATTTTTCAGCATTTTCCTTTAGCAGTTCAAAGGAATATTCTGTGTCTTTTACAATAATTGCTGTTTTAGAAGGATGATTTTTTGCTGAACGCAACAAAGCCTCACCAAGCAAACGTTGGGGAATAGAAATCATTAATTAAAAATAGATTGTAAAGAGAAATTTATTAGGCTCAGAAGTTAACAATGGGCTTCATTCTTAAATATTCTGTAGTATTTTGTTTTCTTTTGAAATTGGTAAAGATCGATTTTATTTCTTCTTCTTTTTTGCGAAGTACATTTGCAACTTCCGCAGGATCGTAATCATTTTCATATCCATACCAAAGTAAATCCATTTGATGAAAAGGAAGCTGAAAGAAAAATTCTTCCTGAGTTTGCTCCGCTGAATAGGTATCAGAAGTTGGAGTTCTCTGAATAATTTCTTTTGGAATATTAAGATGTTCAGCCAATTGATACACTTGTGTTTTATAAAGATGGCTAATCGGCATGATGTCTGCTCCGCCATCGCCATGTTTTACGAAAAACCCCTGTTCTACTTCATGTTTATTCGGAGTTCCAATTACTGCATAATACAATCTTTCTGCATGGTAATAGAGCATCGACATTCTGCATCTTTGCTTAAAATTGGAAGCGGCGACAATTTGCAAATATTCTTTCGGCGGAAGTAATTTGCTTTTTTCTTCACCATTTTTATCTACAATGGTAAGCGAAAAAACAGGCGGTAAATTTCGGCTGATCCCCTGCGGATTAATTCCGATTTTCATCGAATGGTGCTCCGGATCATATTCCGGAAAGATCGCTTTCACTGCTTCATCTCTTCTCCGGTAACAACCAAATCCTTCCAGTGCAGGCGTAATGTTCTCTTCGATTGTTTTTACACCTAATTGATGAGCCAGTTTTAAAGCCAGTTCTTTACTTTCGCTGCTTGAATCTTTTTCCGGAAGTAATATTCCGATCACATTTTCTGCTCCGATTGCTTTTGCTGTCAGTGCCAATGTTACAGAGGAATCAATGCCTCCGCTAATTCCAACTACAGCGCCTTTGCGCTTCGTTACCGAAAGAATATTCTCTTTTAATTTTGTGGTAATTGAAGTAATTGTAGATTCAATGTCGTTAATAAAAAGCGCGTCTTTGGAAAAGGAAGTTTCAAAATTTTCTCCCATTCTTTATTTTTTTACCATTTTAATTTTTAGAAATATTTTGCTTGTCCACTAAATTTTGCCTTGAAATGTTACCTCCCTGGTTCTTTATCATCGAGTCAATAACCTGGTTTGTAAAGATTTTAGCTCCTCTATCATTCAAATGCGTTCCATCATCTGCAAACAAAAGATGATTATGGAATAACGGATCATTGATAAAGCTAAATACAGGAACATTATATTTTTTTGCAATTTTCATCGCTACATTGACAGACGGGTCTCCATGAAGATATTTAATTAAAAGAGGAGATAAAACTACAAACAACTTCACATTAGCATTCCTGCAATCTTTGACAAAGGATTTAAAGGCGTTTATTTTATTCGAGTCAAGGAGACTTGTTCCGTAACTCGTATCTACAGTAAGTCTCGTATAACAACTCTTTGTTAAAGGTATATAGCCATTTTGTTCGTTTACATGCTTTCTTTCTTCATGTGAGAAAGTTGCGCCCATAAATATTGTAAAAATTAAAGAATTATAAGGATAAATTTTTGAAACCAATTTATATTTTTCAAATGGACTTCTCAAGTCGATGATGTGGCGAATTTCCGGATGTGTTTTATAGTAAGGAATCAAAGCTGATAGTCTATCATAGCTTTGTCGCTCAACTTCAAATTCATTACGACTGAAATCTAAAATAACTATCTTAGGTGAATATCTTTTTAAAACACTTTTAAGAACAGCGTAATTATAAAAAATGATTTGTCCATCTCTGCCTGTGTTGTAACAACTTAAGTTCAATCTTTTTTCGAAAATTTCCGGAACATAATGGTGATTAGCACGTGAAGCGCCAAAGATCAAAACATCTGCTTTGGTACTATCTAAAGAATAAGTAGTCCTGTAAATTTCTCCTGGCTTTTGCTTTGAATATAAGTTGGCCAATATGGTGCCAATTACGAAATCAAGTACAAACAAAATGAATAAAAACACAAGAGCTTTTAATAACAAAGAAGGTAAACCTTTTTGTTTTATCTTATTGATCCAGAACATCTCCATTGTTAGAATGCAAAATAAATAAATTGTCCTCCATCAAATACGCCGGCAAGTAAAATATATATTAGTAATAAAGCGTAGGATACTTCCTGAATTACCCAACTTTTATTGGAAAATAAAGAAAATGACCAGATTTTATATTCTTCCTGAAAATCATAAATCATGATTATTGCACAACCTATTATCATAAACAAAGCTGCTGATGGAAAAATAAAAAGCGTGCCGGGATTAGTAAACATCCGGTCAATAATAACAAATGCATCACCAATTGTTTTTGACTGAAAGACGATAAGTGAGAAAGTAACAAATAAAAAGGTAAGTAAAATGCTAACGCTTTTATACAATTGAGGATTTATTTTTTTTAACATCCTCTTTCTTGCCCTTCTTGTTACTGTTTCATAAATAAGTGCAATGGCTTGTAATATTCCAAAAAAAACATAAGTCCATGCGGCTCCGTGCCATATTCCTATTACAACAAAACTTACAAAAAGTGCATAAAATACACCCCATTCTCCCCAATCCCGGTATTTTAAAGCTATGGGATTAAAAATATAGTCATTTACCCATGATGAAAGTGAAATATGCCACCTTCTCCAGAAATCACTAACATTTTTTGCTAATAAAGGCTGTTTAAAATTTTCCATCAGATGGAAACCAAACATTCGCGCTGTTCCTAAAGCAATATCTGTATAACCGGAGAAATCAGCATACACCTGAAAAGTATATAGCAAACTGGCAAACAATAATGTAATTCCACTTTCCCGATCTGAATGCAACATTACGGCGGTATGATAAATCGCTATGCGATCCGCAACCACCAGTTTTTTAAATAATCCCCAGGCAATACGTTTAGCACCTTCAATTATATTTTCTTTATCAAATGAAATTTTTCTTTTTAACTGAGGTAAAAAGTGATTAGCTCGTTCTATCGGTCCCACTAGTAACTTTGGGAAATATATAGTGAATAAAGTAAACCTATAAAAATTAGTTTCGGCATTTATAGTTCCTCTTTTTATATCAGTAATATATCCAATAGTTTGAAAAATATAATAAGACAATCCAATTGGTAAAGCTATGTCGAGAAATGGAGGTGAAACAGAATTCGTTAAATGAAGCCAGCCAAAAAATTCAAACAGATTTAGAATTAAAAAGTTCCAATACTTAAAAAAAATAAGAACTGCCAGATTAGCGAGCAACGATAAATAAAAAAAAACGTTTTTTCTTTGTTTACTGTTAGTTTTCTGAATCAGAATGCCAAGCCAATAGTTGATTAAAATAACAAACAGTATGATAAATATGTACGAAACTTTTACGTACATATAAAACCATATACTTATGGCAATCAGAAAGAAGTTCCGGTATTTGGCGGGAATTAAATAATAAACTACAAGTGACCCCGCAAGAAACAGGAAATAAATGATCGAAGTAAATAGCATTAAAGAAACGTTTTCTTTGGCTCACTCATAACCAAAAAGGAGAGTTGATCCAACAAAAGCTTATTTTGCCTGAATAGATCTGCACAGGTCGCCTACATTTCTAAAATTCAGCAGTTCATTTAAATTAAAGCGAATTTTATAATGTTTTTCAACCGCTGTAATCATTTGTATGTGATTCAGAGAATCCCACGCCTCAATATCAGAAGTGGTGGTGTTTTCATTCAACCGTATTGAATCATCCTCAAATACATCAATGAAAATCTTGTTTAAATCTTTTAATAGTACATCTTGTTCCATAACGAAAAATATTTTATCCAGTATAATTCGGAAAATCAGAGGGTTGGAAGTTCTTTTTGGTTCGTTAAAAATACGGGTTTATAAAATAAAAAATACCGGATTTTTTATTTTATTTTGGCCGGTTTTTTATATTTTTTGTCTTTTCATAAAAGACAGGTCAAAAGAGGAAAGTGAATTTCAGAATTTACTTAGTAAGCTTTTTGATCACCTTTAAAAATATAATAAACGGTCAAAAAGAGAATGCGAATATCGAGCCACAATGTCCAGTTTTCCAAATACCACAAATCTTTATTTACCCTCATTTTTATTTGTTCAGGATTGGTAATTTCTCCCCTGAAGCCATTGATCTGTGCCCATCCTGTAATTCCAGGTTTTATAAACTGTCTTACCATATATCCATCCACTAATTTTGAATAATCTGAGGTATGTTTTATCATGTGTGGGCGTGGTCCTACAAGGCTCATTTCACCTTTGAGAACATTGAGAAACTGGGGAAATTCATCAAGGCTTGTTTTCCGGATAAATCTTCCTAAATGTGTAATTCGTTGGTCATTTCGTGTAGCTTGTTTCACATCTGCCTCTTTGTTTACCTTCATGCTTCGAAATTTCCAGCAATAAAACGGCTTCTTGTTTTTCCCCGTACGAAGTTGTTTGAAAAAAACTGGTCCGCCTGATTCGAAAAAAATTAATAATCCCAATAACGGTATCAACCATGAAAGAACAAAAACCGTTACTAATAAACTTACTATAATATCTAAGGCTCTTTTTTTAATTCTGTTTCCTACATCATCCAAAGGCTCTTTTCTTAATGACAGGATCGGAAGCTCGCCATAATATTCAATGTGTACTTCTCGTGTGATGAAAATAGAAAGATTTGGAACAATCCGAAAACGAATACATTCTTTTTCAGATTGATACATCAACTCGTAGATAAAATTATTTTGTTCGGGCGTTATAGTTGAGAAAATTTCCTGTACATTCAACTCTTTGGCAATGCGCAAAGTATCTGAAACATTCGTTAAGACAGGATAATGCGATAATTCATCAATATTTTCGTCATCCTCTATGTAACCAATTATCTGGGTATTTAATCCACCGTCCTGCTCGAAATATAAAGCCAGTTTTTTGGCAGTTTCATTAAACCCAAGAATAATTACTTTTTTTACAAGCAGATCGCTGTGTTTAAAATATCTAAACATTCCAAGGTAAAAGAATTTATTGATTAGCAATCCAAGGCCAAAACACGCGGTGGTAGTGATAATAAAGAACCTGGAAATAATTAATTCTCTATAAAAAAATAAATAGAAAAGTATGATAATGATCCATGCTAAAAAAACCTGTATCGTTCTTTTTGTAAAAGATTCAAAATTCAAAAGGACACTGCTGGAATATGTTCTTAAGATAAATGCAAGAAGCAGCCATGCACCATTTGCCACCATTAAATATCTGAAATACGGGTCTGTAGAATTGAGGTGAAACGTTTTAGTAAATATAACTTGACAAATAAAAAAAACGACATTCAGGACAATAAGATCCAGTGTAAGCAAAGTAAATTGAAGATATCGTTGAAATTGTTTTTTCACTGCAATTTATTTTTAAAACCTTGTAAAAAAATTAATTGGAATAAATAGAAATTAATGCTTCAACAATTCGTTCAGATGTATGTCCATCCCACAACTGTGGAACCGTTCCCCTTTTCCATTCATCATCAATAATTATTCTCAGATATTTGGTCAATTTATCCAGATCCTCACCAATTAATTCATTCGTTCCCAAGATTACTGTTTCCGGCCTTTCAGTAGAATTTCTTAAAGTAAGACAAGGGATATGCAAAACAGTTGCTTCTTCTGTAATACCACCTGAATCTGTAATAATTCCTTTTGAATTTTTAATGAGGTAAATGAATTCCAAATAACCGAGAGGATCAATCATCACGATATTTTTCGTTTTGATTTCAAACTGTTCAATGATGTGTCTGGTTCGTGGATGCACCGGAAAAATGATTTGATAACCTTGTGTATTTTTTTCAATTGCCGAAAGAATCGAAGCGAGTTTTTTCGGATCGTCAACATTCGAAGGACGATGCAAAGTCAGCAGAAAATAACTGTTTTCGGCGAGATGAAATTTATTCCAAAAAACCGGCTTTTTTATACGACTTAGATTTTGAAAAAGTGTATCTATCATCGTATTTCCTACAAAAAAAATCTGGCTCTTTTTTACGCCGTTTTTAATCAAACACGAAGTTGCCTGATCTGTAGTAGTAAAATAATAATCACAAATTGAATCTGTAACAATCCTGTTAATTTCTTCCGGCATTGTCATATCTCCTGAACGAATCCCAGCTTCTACATGAACGACATCAATGCAAAGTTTTTTTGCAGTAATGGTACACGCCAGTGTTGATGTAACATCACCAACTACTAACACGACATCCGGCTTATTTTCTAAAAGTTCTTTTTCAAATCTCACCATTATGGTTGCTGCTTGTTCGTCCTGTGAACCCGAGACTGATCCAAGATTCACATCTTGAAGCGGAATTTCAAGTTGTTCAAACAAATCGCCTCTCATTTTTCTATCATAATGCTGACCGGTATGCACCAAACGGTAATTAATTTTTTTTCCTTCTGATTTTGCTATTTTGATTGCTTTTATCAATGGAGCAATTTTCATAAAATTAGGACGTGCACCTGCTACAAGAGTAATATTCAAAATTTTTAAATTAAAATTGAGTTACAAAAATTTATTTTCTGTGAATTAAATGAGCTTCTTTTCTTTAAAATAAAAATCAATCAGCTCTTTAGAATTTTTTATGTTAGCTCGTGAAGACGCGCCAAATAAAATCGATTCAATACCCTCCATTTCGCAAACATATTGCAAGGCTTCTTTTGGCGAAATAGTTCCTGCTGCAAAAACCTGCATTGCAATGAGACGGCAACGTTTTTCTGCAATTACTTTCTCATAAAGATCTTTACCTCCTGACATGCGGAAACCTGCTTTATTAATAGACGAACAAATAATTGGATTTTTTATTCCGCGGCTTTCTAAAGTATGTAATAACAATGGAAGGTTCATTGTGATGAAACCTGCTTCAGCATTGTGTTTCTCTTTTATATAACTATGGAAAGCAACCAGAAATTCAGACATTCCCAGACCGAGTAATAAATCTGTAACAACATTTTGAAGAAAGATTACGGGAGTGGAAATTCCTTTAAACATTTTCATTTCCGCATCAACTAAAAGTTCCATCATCGATACAAAATCTTTTTTTACAAAAGCCATTCCTCCTTTTGCAAACGTGCTAAAAATATTTCCGGGAACGTATTGTTTTATAGTTCCAATAATTCCCAATTCAGTTACGGCATTCGCATATTTATGGGCATAAGGCATACAAGGATAAATCTTAAAATTACTGTATTTTTCATCTCCTCTTATCGTGTTACAGATGTCAGCAATGCGATCATGAGTGGTGCACATGAAAGTTTGAATGCCTTCATCAATCACAATGTTTAGCACATTTAAAATCGATTGGTTATCCTTAAATTTTATTGCCTGCGCCCTTGATTTTTCATCAGAACTATGATTAACTCCAAAAAACTGGTTATCTCCAAAAATTACTTTATCCATTTTTTTTACCTGTGGCATCTTTTAATAATAGTGATATTGTTTCATCAGTATCAATTGCATTTTTAAATGAGCTTTTGTTATTTAGGTTTTTACTGAGAATACAATTAATAAAATAATCAATCTGAGAAGAATACTCCTCTCCTCTTAAATAAAAATTTACATTTTCTGTGAGGCTGGGAATGTCTTTAATTGTCCAGCCTTTAGTTAAATTCAAAAATTTATTGTCTTCTTTTAGAAATATTTTTACCTCTGTAGCATCAGCAATTATTTTCCCTTTTTTTGCAAGAATGGTGATTTGTGTGCTCATTTTCCGATAACTCTCATCGCTCCAGTTTACTGATAATTGCCCACTGATTCCGGACTCTAAAATGAGCGTGCTGTAAACCGCATCCTCTACGTCTTTTGAAAAAATGTGTACTAATTCAGTCCCCGCAACTTTTACTGTTTTGCCTAATAAAAAATTTACCAGATCAATGGTATGTGAAGCATAATCGTACAAACATCCGCCACCTTCTGATCGCTCGGAGCGCCACGTTCCTCCTTTTTCTTTTACTACAACAGGACCGTATGATTCTGATAAAAAATGATAAACTTCTCCGATCGCATCTTGATTCAACAGTCGCTTTACTTCATTAAAAGTTCCTAAAAAACGATTATGATATCCAACCTGGTTTATCAAACCAAGCCGCTCCGCTTTTTCTGCCAACTCTTTTCCTTTCTGAAAATTAAGTGAGAAAGGCTTTTCACAAAAAACATGAACGCTCTTATTCAAAGCATACTCAACCATCTCATCATGAAACTTTGTAGGTGATGCAATAATAAGAGCATCGAGATTCATCTTATCAATCATTTTTTTATAATCGCTAAAAGTTTCAAATCTTGAATATTTTTTGAAAGCATCAATCACCAATCCAGATGTATCGCAAACGGCAACTAAATCCACATCCGGATGTGCTGCTACAATTGCGCAATGAGAAATGCCCATTTTACCGAGACCTATTATTCCTGCTCTTACCATTTTTTCCTGTTTCTTCAATTAAAGATTTGATTAAATAATATGATTCTTTCCCTTTTAATAATAATTGTTTGTTGGGTGATGATGCATTATTTTGCCGAATGTATTCAATCACATTTTCAGCTGTTAAATCCGGAAGATGTTTCATTAAATTTTGTTCGATCAAATATCTGTCAACATCCAGAAGTTCATCTCTGTAAACAGAAATTGTCGGAATTCCTGTTACAGCCATTTCTCTTGTCATCGTTCCTCCTGCACCGATAAATAAAAAACAGTTTTTAGAAATTTCATCAAAAGAAAGTGGCTTCTCGGGAACATTGATACCGGCAAAAGAAGAGGAACTATAATGTTTGAATTGTTCTTTATCGCGTGTAAGCAATGTTATCGAAAATTGATCTTTTAATCCCATGATCACTTCATCCAAAAAATTTTCGCCTCCTTTGTAATACTGTGCTGTTCTAGGTTCCGGGCGAATAAAAATGCCCTTATTTGTTTGTTCACTGCTTTGGCCATTCTCGTTCAAATATTTTTGCCATAAATAAATACCTTCTTTTACACCAGGATAAGCAATTATTTTTTTGATTTTCGCCCCTTGTTTCTGAACTTTTTTTACAGAAAGAAATTCCGGAATTAAAACTTTAGACGCAGAGATAAATGAAGGAATATTTCCCATCGCGTGTTCATTATCGTTCATATAAATCGAAGGAATTCCTAACAATTTTGCAGCAACCGGCGAATGAAAAGAACTTTGAGAAATGGCAATGTCCACTTTAAGAGGTTTGATAAATTTTTTCAGTTGATTAACCCTGATTGGATAACCCATTATTTTTTTCAAAAAATTCTTTCCATAATGTTTTCCAACAATTGTGTATTTAATATTATGCAAATCCAGCAAAGAGACGGTATTTGATAATGGACGACAAGTTACAATTACTTCGTGGCCATCGTTTTCCAGTTCTTTCAGTAAGTCTTTAAACAGGTTGATGTGAGGCGCATTGGAGAGATCAAACCAGATTCGCATGTTCTAAATAATAAGAAGTTTAATTAACTAAGATGATTTCTCCAATGCCCTTTCTGCATTTACCAGATAAAATGAAAGTGCATAAAAAATCCACGCTTCTGACCAGCGCATATAGGGAATTTTGTTTGTGTAAAACTTTCTTTTTTGAAAGTAAAAAAAACCTTCCGGCGATTGCATATTTTCGATTGTCCAACTCAAAACCTTGTCTGCAATCTTCTCGTATTGTTTTAATAATCCTGTTTTTGCAAGTGTAACAATTAATTGCGATGGCGCGTGAATATCAATCGGGTAAAGAGAATTATGATAATATTTAGAACGGCCTTCATTATCAAAAAAAGTCTTCAAATAAAAATCAATCCCTTTTTCAAAATTCTCTTTAAAACTATTATCGTTTGAATATTTCGCATATTCATAAATGCATTCAAGATTAAAGCCGGTATGAAAATTATCAATCCATTGGTGAAAAGGTAAAGTGCTGTAAAACCAGGATCCATCAGTGTTTTGTTGATTGCATACATATGCAACCGCTTTTTTTGCTATCGCAATTAATTCTTCTTCTTTTGTATAATTATAAATCCGGCTCAGCAATCGTGCTCCTAGCAAAGAAGCATTGAATACGGATGTTTTATCAAATGGAGAATATGAAAAAGCAAAATCGCCCTTGCTGTCATAAGTACGATTCAGATCATTCAGAATAAAATCTTTTGCAGACAAGGCAGCATTGAAATAATTTTTGTTAGTGGTAACTTCAAAAGCATCAAGCAATGCACTAGCAGAATAAGTTGTAGCAACAATCGTTGGAGAAAATTGTTTTTGAAAAAAGGCTCTGGATTCCCAATCAAAATTATATCCCCAGCAACTTCCTGAAAAACCTTCTGTTCTTAAGTTCAAAAGTTTTTCGGACAAATAATTTATTTTCTCAACCGATGTTGAATGGTTGCTTTCAATCTGACTTAAATTACTATAACCTGAAATAAAAAGCGCCAATCCTTTTGGATTATATCCTTTATCAACTTTTAAAACTCCACGCAAATTGAAGGGAGATTTTTTAATTAATTGTATCCAAATCAATCTGGTCAATTTTCCGCCAGGCAAAACCGGCAACGCCTTGAACACTTTGCTCATCAGGCCATCATAGGGATCCCAACCTTCATAATTTTCACTCTCACAATAATCTTCTAATTTCTTAAATGCTTCTATAACTTTTTTATTCATCAACACCGTGCTTTTCTACATTTTTGTTTTGCTAAAACCGTCTCTATTAAATCAACATAGAACTGAGACGTATCATTTAACAGAAATGAATATTCATGTTCAAAATTTGCAAAATTTTTGCTCTGAATAAGATTTTCTAATTTAAATTCAAGATCATCAATATTCCTGTTTTTAAAAAGAATTACTCCTTCAGGCCTTTTTACTACATCAGAAGCTAGCACGGGCTTTTTTAAAAATAAACCTTCTCTTACAGTTAATGCGTCTCCGTCCGTATTGGTACTTCTTAAAACGATATCAGACATTTGAATGACCCGCACAAATGATAATCTTTCATTTATTAATAAAAAGTCATTATCAAGCTTCAGTTTTGAAAGTTCATTTTTATATTCCAAAAATTTTTCTTCGTTTTTCTCAATTGAAGAAACAACAAAAATAAAACTGGCACAAACATTTTTTTTTCTCAATCTATCTAAAACAGCAATGCACAAATCCAAACCATACACATCCTCACTATTATACATTTCGAGACTTGATGCATTTGCACAAATAATAGTATTTCCTTTATCTTTTTTTTCATCCAACCATCGACAAATGTAAGGTGACAACTCACTTTCATTCTCAATTGCTGGAGGAATAAAAGCTTCTTTGACAACGTATTTATTTTCCGGCAAAATAAAATTTGTCTTTAATTGTTCGTTTACCAGCATTATCTGATTTGCAAAATTATATATTTGGTTTACTGGTCTCTTAACTAATGTTGAAGTTTTCGGAAAACTATGAATGATAAGAATCATTTTTTTTGCAAATAATTTGCCAATTAAAAGATGAAAAATTCTCAGGCTTGTTTTTCCACTGTTGATATAAAGCAAATCAGCATTTTTTATTTTGTCAAAATATTTTAGAAGATTTAAACTTCTCAAATTAAAATATTCCTTTTTTTTTATCCTGCTTTCATCCACAAAATCAAAATCAAAATGTGAGTTTAGAAGTTGAGTTAATCTTAAAATATGAATACTAACTCCACCAAATGGCGGTGCAAGGGGTCCAATAATGAGCACCTTTTTGCTATCCACCCACTTTTAATTTTTTATTTAAAAATGTCTTTAATTGCACGATTGGTGAAAAAGTTTTTGCTAAGCCGTCGACCACAATTTTCCCGTCACATTCGTTTATTGTATGAATGCCGAAATTAAATTTTTCTTTTTTATCAGGTTTAATGCTCATGTAAAGCTCTTCTTCAAAATTTTCTTCTGATAAATTTTTTATTTTAAAAATAATGATAGCAGAACCATAATAATTTCCGGAAGCCTGGGCCGGACGATAAACACTTTCTGCTATTTTTATGAAATTTCCTGCTGGCCTTGCTCCATTAATATCATCTTTCACAGGATTTTTTTTATGAGGTAGATAAGTACCAAAAAGATTTTCGGAATAATAGATAAATAGTTTGTTATTAGACTCATCGCCTCGCATCGTACAAAAAATCCAATATTTATTTTGATGTTTTAAAATTGTTGAATCAAGAACCGGCAGATTCAGAATATTTTTTTTAAAAATTAATGCACGATTCTTTTGATCAAATTCATAACATGCTAGATGTGATGCTGCGCTTGATTCGGGAAAAACATACATTTTATTATTTTCCCAAAAAATAAAAGGATAGGAAAGATGACTTTTTGTGTCAAGAAGAACGCGTTTGCCAGTTACATGGTTTTCCTCATTAATAGTAAACAAAGAAATATTACCATATTGTTTTTTATAATTCAATTCTTCATACAATATCTGATATTTTCCATCTTCTGTTTTACAAATAAAAGGATCTGCAAAAAATGTGTAATTGTCTTTTACCGGAATCCATTTAAAGCTGTTATTTATTTTTTTAACACGAATTATTTCTTCTATATCAATGTTGGCAATACCAATCGTCCATTGCTTTAAATAAAGTTTGTCGAGAAGTTTCAAAAAAAAGTTCACAAATAAATTTTTATGTTCTGAAACACTTTCTATTGTTCCCTCTCAAAAGATGTGAACTATTTATTACCTTTTCAAATATACCCATCTCTATTATCGCTATTTTCCTGAAGAGGCGAAAGAAAAAATATTTGAAATGTTTCTTTTTATTTTTTCAATCCGGCTATTATAATGACTTAGATTTAATTCTTTATATGCCTTTTTATATTGAAGATTTTTTGTATCATGAATCACATTTCCATTCATATGGCATGAATTGATCGGATCAGAAACACAGGTAATTTGAATAAAAGGTAATATGCTACTCCATGAACCATCGTGGTAACATTCTTCTGCTGCATGTTGCAGAACAGGAGGGCCGGATAAACCTAACACAGGGTGGTCGAATTGCATCAACTTATTTCTTACAACTAGTTTTCCATTATGGATTTCAAAACCATAATGAGTTGTATAAAAATTATTTTTTTTAGAATTAAGCAGTGTTTGTTCAGCGGCTTTTA
>Ga0157373_10001443_pt1 | contig 18152 bp, 25 predicted proteins | sample C65metaG_FD_113460 | JGI IMG/M metagenome (GOLD analysis project Ga0157373, IMG submission 113460) | Corn rhizosphere microbial communities from Kellogg Biological Station, Michigan, USA - C6-5 metaG | ecosystem: Host-associated > Plants > Roots > Rhizosphere > Soil | place: USA: Michigan... | reverse complement strand
ATATCCACGACCGGCGCCCCTTGGTGTTGACCCGAGAACATGCCAACGAGTGGCTTGATCCCGGCATAACCCAATCGCGAGCGGAGGAGATTGCAAAGGAACTGTGCCAACCCACGGAAGAGGTTGAATGGTTTCCCGTAGGCAAGGCCGTAGGGAATGTTAGAAATCAGGGACAGGAACTGATCGAGCCAGACAGATCAGCTCAGGTACCACATCACGAAGGCGACTGCAGAGATCCACACCAGGGAAAGCAGAAATGAAAGACCCGCGAGTTGCTTATCCATCTGCTACCCAGTGTGAAGTTAAAAGACTGCAATACGAGCTACAGGGGCAACTTTAGTTCAGTGAGGGCAACGCGCCACCGGTTCAAAACGGCGGCGCCTATCAGAACAGCCCACCCAACGCTGCCGGCTCCCAATTCATGATTACCAACTCACCGCTCATCTCGGCTTTGCCTTGGCGCTGATTGGTATTGCAATAGCGGATATCGAGTGTCTCAAAGTGAAAGCCCTCGAACACCTGCCGAATGTCCGGGTGATCGTTGATGCTAACCATGACCTTCCCCTTGCAGCGCCGCATGAAGTCGGCCATGCGCTCGTAATTCTCGAAGGGAAAGTCCACACCGTAACCGGCCGTCTGCCAATAAGGCGGATCCATGTAGTGGAAGGTATGGGCACGGTCGTACCGTTCGGCGCAGTCCAACCAGGGCAGGTTTTCAACGTAGGTGCCAGACAACCGCTGCCACGCTGCAGACAGATTCTCCTCAATCCGCAGCAAGTTGATGGCCGGGCCAGTAGTCGCAGTACCAAACGTCTGCCCCGTCACCTTGCCGGCGAAGGCATGGTGCTGCAGGTAGAAAAATCGGGCGGCGCGTTGGATATCGGTAAGGGTTTCAGGGCGGGTCATTTTCTGCCATTCGAATACCTGTCTCGAACTGAGTGCCCATTTGAACTGGCGCACGAATTCTTCCAAGTGGTTCTGCACAACGCGGTAGAGCGTCACCAGGTCGCCGTTGATGTCGTTTAGGACTTCGACCGGGGCGGCCTGGGGACGCATGAAGTAGAGCGCGGCACCGCCGGCAAAAACTTCGACGTAGCATTCGTGCGGCGGGAACAGCGGGATAAGGCGGTCAGCCAGGCGGCGTTTGCCGCCCATCCAAGGGACGATGGGTGTAGACATAGAAGCAAGACCTTTGCTGTATGGATAAACAGTGCTAGGCTCGCTTCGCTTTGTGCACGAAGCAGGAGCCTTGGCTGGACTTGCAGGGACGATCTGCGGGGAAGGTGGCTGTTTGAATGTTGACGCATCCAAAACAGCCGCTCCTTTTTAAATCGGTCTAACAGGCTGGCTAATGAAAAAAGATCTACTACATAATTTCAAAATTGAGCTACCGCAGTTCGCAACTAAGCTTATTACAGAGCTGTTGTTAGGGATCATCATAGGCTCCATTCCAGTATGGATTAACTCCAGATCCAAAGAAGGGTTTGAAGCTACTATCAACGGCCTACTTGCAGTAAAACAGCTATCGGATCATGCCTCATTTCTCCTGATACCCTACACCGTTATTTGTATATATAGCTTTGCATTCACCCGAAAGACGGAATGGGGAGCGAGAAGATTTAATTACATCCACAAGATAACCTCCGAAGTAGGAACGAATTTATTAGCAATAGTAAGAGCTGGGCTAGGCGCAATGTTTGGTTATTTAACGGCTTCTGCATTCACCGAGTTCGGAGCAAAATCCAATACCGAATACGTAACAACAGCTCTATACCTAGTATTCACACTGATTTTTTGCGCTGCAGTTTCACTCTTTCACGACACCCTCACACCACAAAAATTGACTAGCCGGTATAAAAACGATCTTGAGTTTGATCGTAACTTGAAATAGCCCCTCTCAATGTAGGATCTCCCGAACGTAGGATTGGCACGCCGCAAGGGCGATCAATCCTTGATCACCTGCATCGGTGATTCCGATAATTCGTTGAGCATGCGCTGGGTCAAGTTGGGCTCTTGTGGGGCCATGAACCACGCGGCCGGTGGCGGCGGTGGCTGACACTGAGCAACTGCTTGTGGCGTCGGTAGTGGCGAGAATGACTGACAACCGCAGATCAGTAGTAGCCAGGCGATCACGCAGACGAGCCTGCTTGGTTTGCTCATTGGTCAATTCCTTGTAGTGGATTTCATCTTTGTGCTGCAGGCGCTGTTCAAGGGCGAGACGTTTGTCCTGCTCTTTGCGCTGCTGGGCAGCAGCAGCTCGGGATAACTCGCCGAGGGTGTCGGCGTGTAGCTTGGCTTGGCGCTCCAACTGCTGGCCGTAGCGCCAACCTTGAGCAGTCCAGGCGAAGGCAGCAGATCCGGCCGCCAACGTCACCACCAACGCGCCGACTGCAGCGAGCCGGTATGGCGTGGGGATCAGGTCGAAGAGACGCATAACACCGCCCTCGCCCTGGCCCACAGTTGCAGACGATCCTCCAGACCGTTGAGCCCGCCATTGATCCGGCGAGTGATGGTGGTGAACTGCTCTTGATCAGCGAGCGCGTTCAACCCATTCACCGACCAGAACCACGCAGCAGACTCAGCCGCCCACTGCGGCAACTCCAGCAGCTCAGGCGTGCGCAGCAATCGCTCATCACCAAACAACGCCAGACTGCAGCGCAGGTAGTTGTCGTGGCCGGTGATCTGGATCAGCCCACGGCCGCGATACCGCTGCCCGTCACCATCAGCAGCAGGCGTGTTCCCCAGCTTGGCAGCCAGCGGGCCGGTGTCGTACTTGCTGAGGTATTGATCGCTACCCAGTTCACGCACGTACTGCAGCTGGCCGGACTCATGACCGATTTGGGCGAGGAAGGCTGCCTGACGCTTGGGTGTATCGATCTTGCGATTGGTCATGGCCGCGTTTAGCGCGGATACAAAAACGCCCGCTTGGCGGCGGGCGTTTGGCATAATGCTCAGTAATTGCTGCTCTGTGATTGACATGCGACTCCTTAACCTAAAATTGAAATTATCCAACATGGAAGTGAATCTATGACCGAACAACTAGAGTATGTTACATATCTTCTAACATCCCCTGAAAGCGTAATCACCCCTTATGTAAACATCTCAACAATAGTCACCTCCTTTGTTTCAATTTTCATCGCAGCCATTGCGCTACGATTTACAAAGATCCAAATTGAAAAACATGACAAACATAATCGCCTCACCGTAAGACCATATCTCAACGATTCAACATACATAGATAACGACGGAAAACTATATGCCTTTGCAATAACCAACAAAGGAATGGGCCCCGCCATAATCAAAGACATGAAAATCTTTTTTAACGACGAACTAGTTGAAGACGATGATGACACGCTAGAAAAAACCATAAGATTAATAACTGAAGGGAAACCGATATCAGGATTTGGCCATGAGACAGTTTCTATCGGCTCTTATGTATCACCGAATGAAAAAATCGATCTCGCAACAGTCAGCACACGCCCCCCCTACTCCCCTGAAAAATTAAGGGAAGATATAATGAGCTCGACATATATACTCATTACATACGAATCAATCTATGGTGAGTCATTCAATTACGACTCAAGGGTTTAGAACTGAAAGTTCTAGAACCTTTACCGCCTTGGATTTCTTCACTTTCTTACCGGCCGCCATGGCCTTACCTTTCTTCCCTGCGTTGCATTCCACTGTGGTGCTCCATCCGGACTGAGTGAACACCTGCTCCACTGAGTCGACGAGGAACTCGCCGTCCAAGCCGTCCTTGAAGCCCTGCGCGTTGATCTGCCGCTCTGCGAACAGGTCCGTGCGCCCTACCATCTCCAGCCGGACCTCGGCGGTCGAGCGGTTGAATGCCGCGAGTCGGGCCTTGGCCGCCTGCTCTGCAGCGGATTTGTTCGGATGGATATGCCGGTCAGTATGAACGGGCGGTAGCCCTGCAGGGGCGTCGTCGTTGTCCAGGGTCAGGTTGACCAGTTCGCCGGTTTTCTTGTCCTGGTACCTGGCCTTGACGGCTTTCTGAGTGGTGCGGTCGGTGAAGCGAAATTGCCATCGGCTGACGTCACTGCGGCGGATGGTGACGGCTGGAAGGTTCTTGCCACTGGCGGTTTGCCCACTTTGGCGAGGCAGAACCAACAGCTTGCTGTCGGAGACCTTGGCCGTGCAGTCGTGATCCTTGGCGAGCCGGGTGATGAAGTTGAAGTCTGACTCGTTCAACTGGTCCGCCCGAGGCACCACCGTGGCAACGGGGCATTCAGGCTTCCAGCCGTTGCGAGCGGCAATGTCGCTGACGATCTTGGACAGCGGTACATTTTCCCAACTGCCGCTGCGGGTGGTCTTGCCGCTACCGCGCATGTCGCTGGCCTTGCCGCGAACGACCAGGGTGTCCGGCGGGCCGGAGACCTCGATGTCGTCGACTGTGTACCGACCCAGGCGGGCCATTGCTTTGCTGTCGTAGCCCAGGTAGATCTGTATCGCCGCCCCTTTTTTGGGGAGGGACACGGCGCCATCGCGATCGTCGATGCGCAGCTCGAACTCGTCCGACTCCATACCTGGCTTGTCGAGGGTACGCAGCAGCAGCAAACGGTCATTGATCAGTGCTGTTATGTCAGCGCCATCAGCGACAATCCGAAAGATTGGCTTCAAAAGTAAACCTCCAAAAACAACAAAGCCCCGCACGATGGCAGGGCTTGGCCTGGTATAGCGAAACGCGATGTCAGGTCTCGACTATCAACTTGTTGTCACTAATTTCGACGTAGCTTTGGCAGACCGGGCAGTCGATTCCTTCAACCTTGGGCTCAATCAACAGCGTCTGGGTACACACAGGACAATCACCGACCTTTTGCTTTTCCCTGAAGCCGAAGGTTTTCCACACCATCGCCACGAATACGCCGGCAGCCATGAACCAACCGACAACCGGAATGAACGCCAAAAAAATGCACGCGATCAGACCGAAGATAAACCAGTTTGATCGGTAGCTAAGCTCGCCCCAAAAACTCCGTTTGACCAGCCGAATTTCGCTGACTCTTTCCATAGAAGACTCCATGCATGCAAATAAGCGAGGGAGTCTATCAGCGCGCTAATTTCATGGGCAACGAGCCATCAGTCCCACAACTGCACCTGCTCACCCACGGGCTCTGGGAGATCGGGAAACTCAATTAGCAACCCAGTGCGCAACGGCTGCGGCTCATCCGCCAGCAACCGATTGGCCGCAAGCACCGCCTCCACCGTGCCATTCAGGTGCCCGTAATGCTGGTAGCACAACGTATCCAGCAGGTCGCCGTCAGACGTTCTGCATATCATCGCCATAGCGTGTGAACTCCAAACTAAAGGTTTGCTTGCGCGGGATCCCGCCTGCCAGCAACGCGCCCTGCTCTTCCTCCAGGCTGCGCAAGCACCAGGTCCCGAGGACTACGCCGTAGCCGGTGGTCAGGTTCAACGGCAGCAACTGGGCACCGATGGAACGTAGGATGTCCAGCTGCTTGAGGCCGCCTTTGAACGTGGGGAATATCGCACCCTTAAGGCTGAGTTTTTCGTCCCCCATACCAACGGCCTGCTGCGCCGGTCGACGACTGAGGCGCTCTTGCGAGGCCCAGCGAAATTCCGTCAGCCGGCGCAGTTCATCGAACGCCGCCGTGTCCAGGTTGAAGTAGAACGGCTGGGCATTCGTTTGTAGCGGCTGCAGGATCAGCAGGTGCGGGAACGGTTTAACCGCTTCCGCCAAGGGCGTGGCATTTGGCGCAAGGACGCTGGTTGGCAAGATGTTCGCCAGGCTCGGACTGACCTTGCCGGCCATCTGGTTGATTGCCGTGCTGGCCCGAGCGGCTTGTTCCTTTAAGGTGCCCAGGCGTTCATCAATGGCCGATATCGCAAGGGTCGTTTTGCTGTAGGTCGACAAGACCGAGCCGACCTTGGACTGCGCCGCATCGATACCGCGCATCACTCGTTGCAGCTTTTCACCAACCCCCGGCGGCACGCCGGGAATGCTAGACAGTTCATCAGCCGCCCCGGTGATCTCGCCAATGGCGCCGTTGACCGGGCCGATCATGCCGTCGATGCTGTGTCGACCCGCCTCCCCGGCCTGGACCAGGGATTTGAAACCGGACTGCAGTTGCTCCATGTAAGCCATGACAATTCCTTAAACGTGAGGGGCATCGAACAGGTTGCGCCGCGACTGCTCCCTGCTGAACTCCTCGAACAGCTGACGCATGTACGGCATCATTTCCTGCGCCAGTTGCCGTGGATCCTTGACGTCGCCCTGCACCGTCACCGGCATGGTTGGAGCGAACGTCCATGCCTGCTCAACGCGAGCAGGATCCGGCTTCGCGGCGGCGCCGGTACTGAGCAATGCAGGCACTGCTGCGGCTGATGGAGCCATCGCCAACGAACGGGCAACGTCCCCCATCAATGGGCCGGTCGCCGGGGTCGGGGCCAACTGAGTAAACCGTGAAATACCAGGCCCGCTGGACTTCTGCAGTAGCAACGGCGAGGGCTGGGCCAAGCGTTCTATCGCCTTATCCGGCCCACCGAAAGCAGCCTTGCCCACCGCACTGCCCAGCTCGCCGCCGCCCCAGCTACCGAGGAAACCGCCGATCAGTCCGCCGACGACGGTGCCGATCACCGGTACCACAGAACCAATCGCGGCCCCCGCTGCAGCACCGGCCAACGTGCCGGCCAAAGTACCGGCGGCGTTGCCATAGCCTTCGGCTTTTTCGTCGCGAGTCTCCGCGTTTTGATAGGTATCGGCCGCGATCAACCCTGCCTCAATCAGCGCCATGGGAGCGCCAACCTTGGCGAACCCGAGGCCCTTGCCCATCATGGCCTTGGGTGCAAATCGACTGGCAGCAGCTGCGCCCGGCATTGCGGAAGCCGGGCTAGGGATAGGCCCTCGACCACCGCGACCACGTTTGCCCTTGCCACGACGACGCCTTCCATCGCCGACATCTACCTCACCCGCACCGCTGGACGGGTTGGTGACGAACACCCGCTGGATCACGTTCGGGTTGCCCATCAAAGAGCCACGCCCAACATTGAGCAAACCTTTGCCAATCTTGATCGCGTTGATCGCAGCACCCAGGCCGACAACACCGGCCGCCAATACCGTCGCCCCGCTGATGACAGTTGGAAACTTCCCAGCCAACTCCCCCAGCCCGTACGCCACCTTCGCCAATCCATCCGCAGCCAGGTCAGTCAGCGGCCGCACCGCATCGCCAATACGCGTCATCGACGATTCAATGCCAGCTGTCGCGCTTGCCCACTTCCGGTTGGACGTCTCACGCGCCTTCGCCGCATCCGCCTCAATCTTGGCCTTGCCATCCGTATCCTTGATGGTCGCCATATCAGCCTTGATCTTGTCGCCGTATTTGATCTGCGCGAGCAAGCCCGCACTGGCGCTCTGATCGCTGACGATGTTCGCCAGCCCGGCAGCCTCAGTCAGGGCGATCATGGCCTGCTCTTCCTCGGCACTACCATCCGCCGACGCCTTGATCTTGGCCTTGAGCGCCTCAATTTTCTTGGCTTTAGCGGGGTCCTGCTTTCTGATCAACTGCTCGCTGAGCATGATGAACGCATCGACCGGGTTCGCTGCCTTACCGCTTTTGGTCGCGGCGAGGATTGAGCCGGCCAGGTCGTAGCCTTCCTTGGCGAACCGTTCCTGGCTGGTGCTGCTGATCACGGCGTTGAGCAAGTTGTTCATATTGGTCGCCGCAGCCGCCGCGTCCTGGGTTTGCGAGAACTGCGACTGCAGGCTGGCTCCCAGGAAACGCACGGCCTCAGGCCCTTCCATCCCCAGGCGCTTGATGTTGCCGAGCATCGCCGGCAGGTAGCGCGCCATTTCCTTCGGCCCAAATGCGCCGATATCTCCAGCCGCTGCTACCTGGCCCAACATCGCTGCCATGTCGCCTTGCTTGACCCCAGCCTCTTTGAAGGAGTTGATCAGGGTGGCGATAGTTTCGGGCTCCATGCCCTGGCCGTCGATCAGGTCGGCGATCTGCCCGGCATAGGCGGTGGCCACGTCCCAATCAACACCTTTTTCGATCAACGCACCGACCGACTTCGCCAGCAACTGCTGGCTCATGCCCTTCTCTGCCGCGACTTTGCTGATGCTCGCCGCCAGCGCGGCCTCATCGCCGGTACCGGCAGTGTGGGCCCATAACGACATCTGGCGGATCTGCGCCTGGTAATCGCCGGAGACTTTGGTCGGAATCGCCAACGACGCGGTAAGGGCCGCCGCTTTGCCGAGGGAACTCTTCATCCCTTCTTTACCCTGCTGGATCTGCGTATGGCCCAGCGCCTTGAGTTCGGCGCCCCGCGCTACCTGGCCGAGGGCCTGGTATTCCTTGCGCAGTTTGCCGACCTCAATGCCCTGCTCTCTCAAGGTTTTGAGGTTGCCCTCCAGCTTTTTCAGCAGGTCACCGGCCGAGGCGGCACCAGTGTCGTGGGCCTTTTTCCATTCGTCCCGCAGGCGGATGGTGTCGCCGATGGTGCTTTGCAGCACGCGGGCTTTGGTGCCAGTTTCGCCAAGCTTTTTGATGCGGCCTTCAACATCCTTGAAGGCAGCGCCGACCGTCGAGCTGACAGCGCCGCCGATGACCAGGCCGAGCGCCAGGTTGTTTGCCATGGGAACTCTCCGGGCAGGGATGCGGGGCTCAATCCATGAGCCACCAGATCATCGTGGAAAAGGGCATGGTCTCGATTTCATTGGCGGCAAAGGAAAACTGCGTCGCCAAACGTTTCGCGACCTGCTTCTGCAGGGCTGTGTTAAATCCCGTCATCCTGCACCAAGCGAAAGTAGGCGGCTTGCAGCCGCTGGTAGTCCGTCAGCTTGAGCCCCTCCAGATCCGTGATATCGGATTCAGACAGGTTGGCCAGGATGAGGGTCTCGCGCTGTTCGTCATCGCCATTGGAGGCAGAGCTGGCAGCACGCACATCACGCACCGTGGGCGTACGCAGAGTCAGGCGGTCGACCTTCATATTCTTGATGTCGTAAGGCTTGGAGAACGTGACGACCGCACGCTCCAGATCAACGACCAACCAGCCAGGTGTTTCGCTCTTGTTTTCAGGAATGCCGGTGTCCTGGATCAAGCGAGAATAGGCAGACTGCAATCGGCTGTAGTCAACCAGCGTGAGCCCATCAATGTCCTTGATGCCCGTGTCAGTCAGCGAGGCAAACAGGGTCACTTCGCGCAACACCGTGTCATCACCGCCGATTGCGTCCGAGGCGCGGACCTCGCGCAGTGTAGGTGCACGTAGGCTCAACCGCTCAACCTTCTCCCCGTTGATATCGCTGGGCCGCGTAAGTGCGAGTGTTGCGCTATCTGACTCAACCGTAAGCCAGGATGGAAGTGGTTTCAGCTTTTTCATGGGATACCTTTCCGTTAGAGGCCGAGGTCGCGACGGACGCTGGCAAGTTGATCCACACCGTTGATGACCCGGACGCAGTTGACCGGATCGATCTCGTACATCAAGCGTCCTCCCACCTCAAGCTTGTAGAAGCTGCAAGCCACGGCGTATTTGAACTCGGCGGCCTCACCCGCCTTCCAGTCGCCGGGGTCAACCTCTTTGAGCATGCCGCGTACCGTGGCGACCACCCCCGTGGTCGCCCCCTTCTGGCCCTTGAAAGAGCCCCGAAACACTGCGTTGAATGCAGTCTGGTCGGCCAAGCCGTAGAACTTCATGACCTCCGGGCGCACACCTTTGCCGGCGAAACTGGCTTCCAGTTTTTCCATGCCCTGGTCCATCTCCACCGGAGCATCCATGCCCCCTCCACGATGCTCCTCGGTTTTCAGGGTCATCTTGGGTAGCGTGAAGCTGGTGATATCCCCGGCAAAGCTGACGCCATCGATATGGGCGTTCATGTTGTAGAGCGTTTGCGGAACCATCGGGCGTTCTCCTTAAGTGTTGGTGTCGAGGACTTCGGTCAGCCACTGGTTGGTGACCTCGACCCGGAAGTTGGGGTTTTCTGCAGGTGGCACGTCGGTGAAGCGGATGTTCCAGTACACCTTGCCCTGCTCCAGCTGGCTGGCCGTGTTCAGCACTGGGTCCGCGAACACCTCGAAGTTGATCACCGCGCCCTGGTTCTTGAGGTCGCGCATGAAGTTCGCGAGACCTTCAGTCACATCGCTCACGTAGGTCTTAGTGATCGAACGGTCAACCGCCCATTTGTGACCGTAGAGGATCGCGTCCATAACGATATCCATGGTCCGCACGCGGGTGACAAACGCCCACTTAGGATCGCTGGAACAGGTGCGATTGCCCCACAGGCGGTAGCCGTCATCGCGGATGATCGTGGTGATCTGCGCGTTGTTGAGCAGGTTGGCGCGGCAGGTTTCATCGCCGTCCAGAAACTCAATGGGACGACCGGTGCCGGTGACGCCGACGAACTCTTTGTTCGATGGCGAGGCCCAGAAGCCGTATTCCGAATCGGTCCAAGCAAAGAGCCCAGCGACCCAGGCGGAACTCGGTGCATCGACAGTGGCACTGAGTGCGGTGTCCCAATACTGCACACCAGGGTCGACCAGGAATACGCGCTTACTGCCGAAGTTTTCGCGGTATTCCATCGCGGCTTCGTCGGTGGTGTTGGGGCCGTCGATGATGGCGAGGGCACGTAGTTTCTCGCTCAACGCCACCAGCGCCGTAGCGGCGGGCAAGGTTGCGGTGTGTTTGGGAGCGGCCAGCAAACGCGGCTGTGCGTTAAAGCGGCTCTTGCCATCCAGCAGCGCCTGCATGCCGGTTCGGGTGCCGTTTGCCAAAACGCCGCCGATGATCGCCGAGGTTTGCGCTGCAGCGTCTGCCAGCTTCTCCACGCCACAGGCAACGATCACCGCCTTGGAGCGAACGTAGATAGCCTTGATCGCCTTGGTGATCGCAGCATCTGCGCCCCAGGCGGCGATGGCTTCGCTTTCGCGGGTGATCAGCAGCAGTTGATTGGGCAAGGCACTGGCAGCGGGGCCAGGGGTGAAGGTGTCGCAAAGCCCGATGATGGAAGACGACGGCACAGCGATAGGCCGCGTGCCGGTGTCGACGTTGGTCACCGTGACGCCGTGAAAAAATCCACCTGCATTACTCATAGTTGAACTCCAGAAACAACAAAACCCCGCCAGGGCGAGGTTTGGGTTGATATAGCTAAGTGGGGAAAAGGCTTTTTCTAAGCAGACGCTCAGGTTACGGCGGCCATCCTTGATCAAGCATTTCTATGCTAAAGCGACCGTCCGTCAACGCCTTGAGCAACTCATTCTCGCGGTCAAAGCAAGCTTGAACATGGGCGCGAACAGCAGTAGCAATGTCGATTAGCTCAGCGGCACCCAGCTCAACAGGCCCATTGAGGGCCTTCCAAGTACACCGATATTCAGGGTCCAACATTGCTGACAATGCCGCAGCGGTAATAAGCGCTTGGCTATCGCGGCCGGTATCAATTGCAATGTCGCCAAGCTGAATACCAGAGACTTCATGACGAAAGCGTGAGTCAGCGATCAATTGCGCGTAATTGACTTCACGCTCTTTCCTCTGCAAAGCACCCCCCTCACCTAAGGTCCATAAGCAATCTGCAAATTCATGCACGGTCGAGAATTGTTCATCCGTGATTACAACCGCGCCCTTCGGAATCGAATGAACACCGCCAATTAACAAGCAGGTCAGTTCGCCGGCAGAAGAAAAAACCGCATATTTTTTGCTCATCTCAACGCCCCAAAGCTAGCCAAAAGAAGCTATACGGGCCGCCTGTTGCCGTATAGCTGAGAATCATCGCTTCTCGACTTAGAGACTGCACATTGGCGGCGACTGAACTCGGGCTGCCACCGACAATTGAGTTAGGCCAAGCCCCTGCGATGAAGCTTTCATTAGGAAACGGGGTGGTAAACGAAACGGAAGCACCGGACGAGAACGCACGATTGCCCCACATCAATACCCAACCGCCCAACCATGAAGGGAAGAATACGTAGCCGTTCGGTGCAATAAGAAGCTGGCACCCCGCTCGCATTTTTTTTGGAGTAACAAAGCTTTCGTCATCCAAACCCGCGTTCACCTGTAGCTGCGTTGCGACTCTGGCTAAACCCAGCGCTGCCTCAGTTGCTTGGACTAACAACTTCTTCAAGCAACGGGCAAGCTTCAACGGTGTAACTGTCCTTGCGTCAGTTGTGCCTTGCGCCACATCTTCGTCCGTTGCGTTAGCTTGGATGCCGGAGGTGGACTCTGTGGCTTCAACAATGTGTTTCTTAAAGAACTGAAAAATCCGAAGGATCGTCGCTGGCTTGGAATTATCAAAATCCGCATCTGCTTCCGCGTCCTTTTGACTGGCAGGCACAATTTCGTATTCAGCCAGCGTGGTTGGAGAAGTGCCCGCCAGCACGCGGCCAAATTTATCAACCGTAACACTTCGATAGGTACCAACCCCTTCTTTTGCTGTTGCGGAAAGCAACTCGAAATTCAGAGCGGTGACGCCCAGCACGATGGCTGTGTCGTTGGTCAGCGTCCACACCGTATCCGCATAAACGTTTCCACGCTCCACAGCGACGGTCAGTGCCGAAGTTACCTTCGCACTGCTATCCGCGTCAGGCGCACGCGACCAGGCACCGCTAGCCACAATGTAGATACCGTTAAGGTTCGCTTGTGCCTGCTTCCTGACTAACACACGCCAGCCCGGCTCAACAGGAACACCGTCAAGCACCTGCGTGCCGCTGAGAGTGATATCGGCAATGCTAGCCGCGACCACGGACTGTTTGTTATCCAGCTTGCCAAGCTCGTCAATCACCTTGAGGTCAACGTACTCGCGAGTAGCGAGGACTACGGCGGGGTCTATCTTCAGCACGATATTGTTGGTGCTGGAAACAATGAAGTTCATCCGCACAATCTGCGTGCGGCCTGACCCCTGGTCCAGCGCCGGCTTAAAGCTCGGCGCACAGTTCGATACCGCGACCAGGTCGCCGTCCGAATCGTATAAACCGATCTCGCGAATCCACCAGCCACCGACATCGGCCGGGATCACTTGCTCGGCAATAATCACCGCCGAATTTACCGGATCGACACGCAGCTGATTCAGCGGCGCCCGGCGCTGTTCGTTGATCAGCTTGGTCTGAGTCGCGCTGGGGATCGGATCAGTGCCATTGGCGTCGCCAACCCCCAACGCGGTGAGGTTCCAGGGAATGCCCAAGGCATTGGCGTTCGCCAGCTTCGCGGCCCCCACGCTGGTGAGGATCGCCATAAATTGCGAGTTGCGGTCAATCATGGGTAAACATCCAGAGTGTCTATGCTGTGTTCGCGCCCGACCACGCCGATGTAGCCGGTGACTTCGATGTCACGTTGCACGGGTGGGTAGACGTCGATTACGTCGCCTTCATAGAGGGCGACACCGATGTTCATGGTGCCTTGGGTTTCCAGGCTGATCGCCAGGCCGGTCAAGGGACGGCTGACAGGCTTGGCGTCGTCGATCAGGCGCTCCAGCTCCAGGTACATCTCTTCGGTGATGCCGGTGTCCAGCACGCCGACCTTCAAGGCGAAGGTGCCGGGAATGCCCTTGGGCGTGGTCTGCCACCACTCAAGCACTTCGATCAGGTAACCGAGCGGCTCGACCACACGTCGCAGGGCGCCGATGGTGCCCTTGTGCGCGTGCACGTAGAACGCGGAGCGGATGGCTGAGCGCTTGACGGCTTCCGACCACTTGTTGTCCCAGCGGTCGACCGACCAGGTCCAGGCCAGCCACGGCAGCAAATGCGCCGGGCAGGTGTCGGGGTTGTAGAGGTCGCGCAATGGAATCTTGGTTTTCTCAACCAGGGCGGCCTCAATGGCGCGCTCCAGCTGCGTGCTGTTCAGGGGAAGCAAGCTGGTCATTTCGACCCCCCAAGGACGACGCTAAAGCCCGTGCAATACGCCGCTTGGGCTTTGGTGGGTTTCAGGTCGACCCAGTCACGCAGCTCGACCCGGCCGACGCCGCTGATGTGCAGTTGGGCATCGACACCGGACTGAGCAACCTCCAGCGCCAGGCGCTTGCGTGGATTGATCCAGGACGCGAGGCGTTTGGTGGCTTCGGCCAGGATCGCGTCGTTTTCCGGGCCGGCGCCTTGCATGTGCAACACGGCATCAATCCGGTAGTTGAGGATCTCGGCACTCTGCACAATCAGACGGTCGCCCACCGGTCGGATGTCATCGTCGCTGAGTTTGGCGTACACCGCGTCCAGCAGCGGCTGATCGGCCTGGCCGCTACCGATCAGGCTCAATACGGTCACCTCCACAACTGCCGGCGATGGGCTTTCCGCCGTGGCGTCAGCCACCAGCGCCGAGGCGTTGCGCGCATGGAAGATGTAGCTGTTGCGCGGGCCTGCGGTGGTCAGCCCTTCGTAAACCAACTGGATGCGTTCACGCAGGGCGTCGTCCGACTCCTTGACCTCCTATACCGGCGGCACCGCCAGAAGGTTGGCCGGCTGAATCACCAGGCGCTGGAGTTTGACGTTGGCCGCGAGTTGATCGAGATCCTCCTTCTCGGCGTAGGCCAGCATCAGCGCCTTGGCCGCGTCGTTGACCCGCGCCCGGTTCTGCATCTTGCCGTACGCGCCCAGTTCCACCAGCTTGACCACTGGGTCGCTTTCCAGCGCCGCCGACCAGTTGTCACCCATGTACATTCGGAAAGCGGCGAGCCCCTCTTCGTACAGCGCTTCGTAGTCTAAGGACTCCAACACCTGCGGCGCCGGCAATGCCGATAAATCCACCGTGCTCATGCCGACACCTCCAGCAGCAGGCGTTCGCCTTGATAGTCACCGGTTAATTTGAAGTCGATACGCCCGCCGACAATGGCAACGACCTGCACCTGTTCCAGTTTTAGCCGCGGCTCCCAGCGCCCCAGCGAGCGGGCAACCTCTGCCTGCACCGCGCTCCTCCAACCGGCATTAACTGGCAGGTCGACAAAGCGCCGGATCTGGCTGCCGTACTCCGGGCGCATCCGCCGACTGCCCACGGGCGTGCCGAGAATGTCCCCAATGGACTGTCGGAGATGGTCGTGCCCGGACAACGGTTGGCCGGTGTGGCGATCCATTCCGATCATCGGGATTACTCCTGTACCAGGTCCGGGTGAGCCTTGAGGAAGGCGAGCTGATCATCGGTGGTGGCCGTCACGCGTGCCTTGGTCACTGCCAGGGTGCTGCCATCGGGAAGTACCAGCGTGCGCGAGGTGAAGAGCGTGTCGCGGAAGACGCGGCCAGGCCCCGCTTCGTCCTGGCTGTCGGATTTGGTCTTGCTCATCAACGGAGGCTCCTAAAACGAAAAACCCGCACAGGGCGGGTTGTAATCAGTGTTTGTGGTTCGGCGTGTTGCCACCGACATCGATGACCTGGCCGGCACTGTTGATATCGCCGGTCGTACTCAGCGTGCCGTCAATGGCGACCGCGCCCACCAGGTCAATCGTGCCCGACACCAACCGCATGCTTGCCGGCGTCACTTCCCAGACCGACCCTCCGACCTTGACCGTGACGTTGCCCGCCGGCAGATCGATGGTGTAGCTGCTGGCCTCCCAGTCGTAAACCAGGGAGCCGCCATCATCGAAACGCCAGACTTCGACGTGGTCGCGGTTGTCCGGTTGGGCACCGGCGTTGCCGTACAGGCCGGGGATGAACGTGCCCATCGCCGGCTCGCCGCTGGGACTGATCAACGCGCCCTGCTCTCCCATACTCGGCACCCGCCAGTGGCGTGCCTTGCCAGCCGCCTGGCTATGCCAACGCACCCAGGCACTGGTCCAGTCACCGGACTGCACGCGCAGCATGGCGGTGGTCAGATCCACCGCCACCACGACACAAGGCATCACTGTCGAGGCAATCATCCGGTCATGCTGGGCAACCGCGTAACTCATTGCAGTTCTCCCGGGTTGATTGGGCCAACGCCCGGCCCCAGATCGATGACCAGCGAACCCGGCGGTTCATCCGGCCACGGCCATTCCTCGGCCCCCAGGTAAACCGTCTGGTCCCACTCCACCAGCCAAACGAAATAGCCGTCCAACTCGGGCTTGGTCCAGTCCTGGGTAGACCTCACGAACTCGGCACAGTCGACCTCCAGGCCCCAGCTTTGCGCCCGGAGCAATACCGCTAGCTGAGACGCCAACTGCACCGCCTGACGTTGCGGATCCGCGCTGATCGAATCGACAATAATCCGTGCCTCGAACTTGCAGGTGAGCGCGGTTTCGCCAGTGCCGATTTCCGGTGCCGGTTCCATCTCAGCTATTTCCAGCAGCACCACGGGCGTTGGGATGCTGGTCTCTGCCGACAGATCCGGCCAGAACGACACGCCCTGAATTCCCGGCAAATGCTCCTGCAGGTGCTGCTCGATGGCCTCATATAAACGGTTGAGGCTGAAGGGTTGATCAGACACGGGCGTTCCCCTTGAGGTATTTCTGCAGTTCAAAGTTGAGTTCTTGCTTGAGGATCTCCAGCAAGCGCTCATCGGCACGTTTCACCCAGCTGTCGAAGTGCGGTCGCACCTGGTCCAGCGAAACTTTTGCTTTCGCCAGCGGGAAGCGGTTGTCGTTTTCCGCGATGAAACCGGAGCTGCGCCGCCCCTGCGTACTGCCTGGGTAGTCCGTGGCATTGAAGTGTTTGCTCGACGTGCGGATCCAGATGTCTGGACCGCTGCCGTAAACCTGCTTGAAGAACGCACCCTGGTACCGCCGCCCCGCCACCGAAACACCGGCGCGGGTTTGCCGAGACTTCCCGATCCGACTGGCCTCAATGGCGTTGACCCCAAACCACAACTTGCCACGCATTGCCCCGCCGCTGACCGGATAAGCCCGAAGGCGTTGCCGGACAGCGCCGATGGCGATGCGCTCCTGCTTGCCCACGGCTCGGGCAATGTGAGTGCGCAGCCAGCCCAGCGTCTTGTTGATCGCACGGCGTTGAGCGGCGGCTGCAGCCTTGGGCACCAACTGGCCGAACTCGCGCAAAGCCTGGGAGTGCACCGCCGACGGCAAGATGTTGATCATGCCGCTGTCGCGGTTCTGCTGTACGTGGCTGCCGACGCTCATGGGCGTTTCCTCAAGATCAGGGCCACCAGGCCATTACCGTTGGGCTCCAGCTGCAGGAGGTCGTATTCGCCACCACCATCCAAAGCCGGTACATCGACCGTGACCCGCAGACCTTTGCTGAGGCCTTCCGAATCCTTCACGCGGATCTCAAAGCGAGGCTCGCGTATGGCGGAGTGGACCTTGCCGAACGCGGGTTGCTTCCAGGGTGCCGAGAATATGCCCAACACCGGTTCGGCGCAGCCTTCGATCTGGGCACTGTCGCCCAAGGTGTCGAAGACCACGTCGTCGAGATCATCGATCAGTTCGCGGAAGGTCACGGTCACATCTCCAGGAGGATCTGCGCCCGAGGTCGCGTGCACAGGTGCAGCGGGTTGGATTGGGCCTCACCGGCCACGCCCTTGTTGAACGGCAGCGGCTCGATCTTGCTGTAGTACGGGATGCCCTGGGTGTTGACCGTTTCCATGTAGTCAGCCGGTGCGAAGGACGAAATGTACAGATCCGGTACGCCCTCAGGGATCAGCAGCGCCTTGTCGTCGTGGACGAACGCCACGCCGGCAACCTTACCGCGATACCGCTCCCAGACGATCCCACCGAACTCGAAGCTTTCACGCGCATCGCCACGCAGTGACGCGGCCTGCATGGTGTTGAGGTAGGTCTCTTTGACCGACTTATGGACGATCAGCTTGTTCCAGAAGTTTTTGCCGCACAGACCACGGGAACCGCTGCTGGTGACGCTGCCAAGGGCTTCCTCTTGCATATCCAACGCTTCGCCGCATTTGACCCGCAGCTCGGTGTCTGGACTGTTCAAGCCCATCTGCAGCTTCTGGCGATTCACGCCGAAAGATTTATAAATATCCAACAGGACGGTCTTGCCATCGGCGTCCAGCACCTGCCCGTTTAATGCGCCCATGCGTTGGAATTCGTGGGTCGCATCCAGCTGTCGGCGAGCCTTTGCCAGGCGCTTGTTGACTACATCCTGCACAGCCTGCAGTTCGCTACGGGTACCAAAGGCGCGGATGCCCTGGATCTCATCCGCCTTAATGGTAAAGCGCTCTGGCAGGTGTACGGTGTTGAAAGGGATCAACGTACGCTTGGTCCCGCCAACCACCAGACCCGAGGTGCCGCGTTCTCCTGAAGGCACCAGGGCCAGGGTGTCGCCGTCCTT
>Ga0157373_10001442_pt1 | contig 18155 bp, 17 predicted proteins | sample C65metaG_FD_113460 | JGI IMG/M metagenome (GOLD analysis project Ga0157373, IMG submission 113460) | Corn rhizosphere microbial communities from Kellogg Biological Station, Michigan, USA - C6-5 metaG | ecosystem: Host-associated > Plants > Roots > Rhizosphere > Soil | place: USA: Michigan... | reverse complement strand
GCTCGATTTCGTCGCCTTCCCAGACCGCCTTCGCGCAAGGCCGGGTCGATTCGCCGCCGACATCGATGATTGCGGCACCCTGCGCCGCCATCTCCGCGCCGGCCTCGGCCGCAGCGGCGGCATCGGCGAACTGCCCGCCATCGGAGAAACTGTCAGGTGTGGCGTTCACGATGCCGATGACCTGCGGCTGATCCAGGCGGATCGTGCGCTCGCCGAGTTGCAGCGGCCCGCGTGAGCTCGTCAAAGCCTTCCACTGCACGGCCATGTCATCGTCGAAGCGTGATTCGATGCTCTCGACCGGCACGAGCTCGGTCGACGCGCGCTTATGACCGTCAATCTTGATCAGCTCGACGGCTGCGAACCAGTTCAACCCGCCGGCGAGCCGAGCGACCTTGCCGTCGTGACCGAACGGGGAATCGACGAAGGCCGTCGAGCGAAGGAGCGTGCGCATCATTTGACCGTCATTGCGAGGAGCGGAGCGACGAAGCAATCCAGTCAACGGCGCTTTGGGTTGCTTCGCTACGCTCGCAATGACCCAAGATACTGTTGCCGCAAGGCATCGAGCGGCTGCAGCCCGCCGCTTTGCTCCACGTGCCAGAAGGTCCAGCCGTTGCAAGAGGGGGCGCCCTGGAGAGCGGCGCCGACCTTGTGGATCGAGCCCCCATGTGCGCCGCTAGCGACCGACCCATCGGCCCGAACCGACGCAGTCCAGCGGCGCTTCGCGTCGGTCAGCATTGTGCCCGGGGGAACCATGCCGCTTTCGACGAGCAGGCCGAACGCGACACGCGGTTGCGCGCGCTTGTCCGGCACGGTCTGCATCGCGCTCTCATCGAGCGGCAGAGTCGAGGCGATCCGTTCGTGCGCGACTTTCACATAAGCGGGCTCGCGTTCGATCCCGATCCACCGGCGACCAAGCCGCCGCGCAACCGCTCCGGTCGTACCCGTCCCGAAGAAGGGATCGAGCACGATGTCGCCGGGTTTCGTGCAGGCAAGCAGGATTCGGTAGAGGAGCGCCTCGGGTTTCTGCGTGGGGTGAGCCTTGCCCCCGTCATTGCCCTTGACCCGCTCGGCGCCGGCGCAAATCGGAAGGACCCAGTCGGAACGCATCTGAAGGTCGTCGTTCAATGCCTTCATCGCGCGATAATTGAAGGTGTAGCGCGCCTTCTCGTCCTTCGCGCACCAGATGAGCGTCTCATGCGCATTGGTGAAGCGGGTGCCGCGGAAATTCGGCATCGGGTTGGTCTTGCGCCAGACAATGTCGTTGAGGATCCAGAAGTCCGCGTCCTGGAGCAAAGTGCCGACACGATAAATGTTGTGATAGCTGCCGATTACCCAAATCGTGCCGTCGTCTTTGAGAATCCGCCGCGCCTGTTCGAGCCAATCGCGGGTGAAATTGTCATACGCCGTCAGACTTTCGAACTTGTCCCACTCGTCGTCCACCGCATCGACTCGGCCTCCCTCGGGCCGGAACAAGTCGCCGCCGAGCTGCAGATTGTAGGGCGGGTCGGCAAAGATCATGTCGACGCTCTTGTCCGGCAGCTGCGCCATCTCCGAGACGCAATCGCCCTGGAGGATCACATTGAATGGAAGAATGTGTTCGACGGTCGCGTTCGGCGCCAAGGAGCCGTGCCGTTCCGCGATACGCGTAACCAGATTCATGAGCCTGTGCCCCCTTCGAACCGCCGAAGGTGAGTCAGGCGGGACTCAGGGTCAAGCAATCAAGGGTTAACGGGTGCGACGAGGCCGCTACTGCTGGCTTAGAATCCGGCGGCGGAACACAAGATGTTGAGTCAGGCGGGGGTAGCCGGACTCAATGGCTGGTGGTGTGACTCAAAGGACTCGCCGGGCGCGATTTCTTCGAAAACGAGCTCCGGTTGAGCCGCCGCATCGGCGATCGCACGCACCAGGCCGAAGCTTCGGCGGTGTAGCGGCGTCGGCCCGAGCTCACGAAGCGCGCGGCGATGATCCGGCGTCGGATAGCCGCGGTTATGCTCCCAGCCGTAGCCGGGATATTCGTTGGCATACGCTGCCATCATTCGATCACGGGTCACCTTGGCGATGATCGAAGCCGCGGCAATCGAGCGGCACTTGGCGTCGCCATCGACGATCGCCTTCGACGGCCGCTGCCAGCGCGGAGTGGCGTTGCCGTCGACCAGCACCCAGGCCGGCTCCAGGCCGAGCGCCTCGACGGCGCGGGTCATCGCGAGCATTCGCGCCCAGTAGATGTTGATGCTGTCGATTTCCTCGACCGAGGCGATTCCGACCGCCCAGCCGACCGCCGACTTCATCAGGCGCGCATAGAGCGCTTCGCGCTTTTCGAGCGGAAGGTTCTTCGAATCGTCGATTCCGCGCGGAAATTTGTCGCGGTCGAGGATGCAGGCCGCGGCGACCACGGGACCGGCGAGCGGCGCGCACCCGGCCTCGTCCACCCCTGCGAGCGGCTGCGGAAAATCGAGCTCGAGCTTGAAGGAGCAGCGCCGCGGCATCGAGTCGGACTCTTGCACCCCGGCTCACGCGGGCGTCCAGACGGTAATCCGACAGAAGCTGTGGAAAAGTCTAGCTTTCCATCCGCCAAGGCGGGAAGCGGCGCGCTTCGCCTGCCTTGTAGAGAAAGATGATGTTGCCGTCGGGATCGCGAAGCCTCGCCTCGCGCCACATCCACGGCTGGTTGCGCGGGCCATGCTCGAAGGGGATTCCGGCTCGCGCCAGTTGCTCGACGCGCTCGTCGAGGTCGTCGCACTCGAAATAGACCGCGGTCGTGGCGATGATCTTCTCTTCCGGGTCGATCTGGACCGAGAAGGTCGCGCCGCCCTCCGCCTCGAACCGCGCATAATCGGGGGGATTGTCGACGATCTGCTTGAGACCCAGCCGGCGGTAGAAATCGACCGAGCGATCGTAATTGGTGCCGGTCACCGTCACCTGGTTGAGGCGCGGGCTTCCCCCGACGTCGAGGCGGACAGCGACCTGCCCAATCGGCCCGGCACCCTGCCCCAGTCCCGGTGCTTCATGAAGCGCAACGCGAACGAATTCGCGAGCGCGCGCGACCGCATCGGCGAGTGGCGCGCCCTGGCCGAGGAAGGTCGCGATGGCGCTCGCCAGCGTGCAGCCGGTGCCGTGGGTGCTGGTCGTATCGATCCTTTTGCCCTGCCAGCTCGTCATATTGTCTTCTTCGATCAGCGCGTCCGCGAGCGCATCGCCTTCGTCATGGCCACCCTTGATCAGGATCGCGCAACCGTGCTCGCCGACGAGGTGAAGGGCGGCGGCGACGGGATCCTCGTCGGAGGTCAGACGCTTGAGCTCGGGCAGGTTGGGCGTCGCGAGCGTCGCCACGTCCATCAGCCGCCCGAAAGCCGCGATGGTCGAATCGTCGGCCAGCGAAGAGCCGCTTGTCGAGACCATGACCGGATCGAACACGATCGGGAGATCAGGCTGATTGCTCCTCAGCTCCTGAAGCCGGACCGCGACCTGCTTGGCCGCAAATCCGCTGCCGATCATGCCGATTTTCACGGCATCGACGCCGATGTCGCTGATGATCGCGTCGATCTGCGCCAGGATCATCTCGGCGGGCACGGGATGGACCGCATTTACGCCGAGCGTGTGCTGCGCTGTGACGGCCGTAACCGCGGTCATGGCGTGGCCGCCAAGCATGGTTACCGTCTTGATATCGGCCTGAATCCCCGCGCCTCCGCCCGAGTCGGAGCCGGCGACAATGAGGATTCGGGCGGGTTTCGTCACCGAATCCGCCTTCGAGCCCTTCTTGGGGCCGAAGTTTTCCATGCGCACGAGATTGTCGTTGCGCCGGAAATTACCAAGAAAGCGTTCACGCGGCCGACTGAACGGCCTCGCAGATGTCATCGACGATCCGCTCTACCTGAGCGGCGTCCTCGGCCTCGGCCATCACCCGGATCAGCGGCTCGGTGCCGGATTTGCGGATCAACAGCCGGCCCTTGCCTTCAAGTTCCGCCTCGGCGGCCGCGATGCGCTTCCTGACACTGTCGGCCTCCAACGGTTCGCTACCGCCATTGAAGCGGACGTTCTTCAGGAGCTGGGGTAGCGGCTCGAACTGGCGCAGAAGCTCGCTCGCGAGGCCTTTCGATTGCACAAGCGCGGCCAGAACTTGGAGACCCGCAACCAGCCCGTCACCTGTCGTCGCATGGTCCGTGAGGATAATGTGGCCCGACTGCTCGCCCCCGACGTTGCAGCCGCTCTTGCGCATCTCTTCGAGCACGTAGCGGTCGCCGACCGCCGTGCGGACGAGCTTGAGGCCCGCGTCGCCGAGCTTCCGCTCCAGGCCCAGGTTCGACATCACCGTCGCGATCACCGCGCCGCCGCGAAGCTCGCCGCGCGATTGCAGCCCGAGCGCGATCAACGCCATCAGCTGGTCGCCATCGACGAGCCGGCCCTTTTCGTCGGAGACGATCAGACGGTCGGCGTCGCCGTCGAGGGCAAGACCAATGTCCGCGCCGCTCGCGACCACCGTTTCCTGCAGCAGTCCGGGATGCGTCGACCCGACATTGTCGTTGATGTTGAGTCCGTCCGGTTTGACGCCCAATGGGATGACCTCCGCGCCAAGCTCCCAGAGGGTCTCGGGCGCGACCTGATAGGCGGCGCCGTTCGCGCAATCGACGACGACCTTGAGGCCGTCCAGGCGAAGCTGCTCGGGAAACGTGTCCTTGGCGAACTGGATATACCGGCCGCGAGCGTCGTCGATACGCCGGGCACGGCCGATCATCTCCGGCTTCGCGAGCTTGGGTCCGTTCTCCAGACGCTTTTCGATTGCTCGCTCATCGTCGTCGCTGAGCTTGTAGCCGTCCGGACCGAACAGCTTGATGCCATTGTCCGCGAACGGGTTGTGGGAGGCGGAGATCATCACGCCCAAGTCCGCGCGCATCGAACGGGTCAGCATCGCCACGGCAGGCGTCGGCATCGGCCCGAGCAACACCACGTCCATCCCGACGCTCGTGAACCCGGCAACCATCGCAGATTCCATCATGTAGCCCGACAACCGGGTGTCCTTGCCGATGACCACGCGGTGGCGGTGGTCGCCGCGAAGGAAATGCGCGCCGGCGGCCATTCCGACACAAAGCGCCGTTTGCGCCGTCATCGGCTCCGCGTTGGTGGTGCCGCGAATCCCATCGGTGCCGAAGAACTTTCTTGTCATCGCGGGCGATTTAGCCCCTGCGCGCGATTAGCGCGAGGGTCAGTGCCGGTACGCCTCGGGCAAATCGCGCCGCTGCAGGTCACGATAGCGTTCCATGAGCCGGCTCTGATGCGTTTCGAGCGGCTGCTTGACGCCGTCAATGAATACCTGCTCCGCGGCGCTCGATCCTTCGAGCGGGTCCCCGGACCAGATTACGACATCCGCGCGACGGCCCGGCGCAAGGCTCCCGATCTCGCTGCCCATGCCGATCGCCTCGGCGGGCTTCGACGTGATCATCGCCAGCGCTTCGCCCCAGCTGACGCCCGTCGCGCCCGGGATGCGCTGCAAGCCAACGAGGTTGCCCGCGTACTGGCGCTCCATGAAGAGGCTCCGCGTGTCGTTGTCGTCGATCATGCCGATCGAGACCTGGACGCCCGCCGCGCGCATGCGCCCGACGTTCGACTGGGTCGCCGCAATCTGCTCGAATGTCGCGGGAAGGTCGTTGACGGCCGAGGCGATGACCGGAACGCCGGCGCGGGCAATCTGGGCGGCCACGGTCCAGCCCTCCGTGCCGCCGACGATCACCAGCTTCAAAGCCGGGAATTGGCGCTTGAGCGCGAGCACCTGGAGGATGTCGCTCGCGCGCTCGGCATGAACGAGCAAATACTGACGGCCCTGAAGCACCGGAACGAGCGCGGCGGCATCGAAGCGGGTCAGGAGCACGTCCTGGCTGCGCCGCGCATCGGGACCGTATTCGCGCGATTCGTTTGGGTTATGCACGATGGGCTGTTCGAGCCCGGTCGGCGCTTCCGCGCGCGCGCTGGAGATGGGAGCCGCGAACCGCCGCAGCTCCGACGCTTCGCGCAGGGCATTCCGGAAGAAGACCTGCGCCGATCCGCGCGATCCGCCCGCCTTTTCCGCACCCGACTGTCCAAGCTCCACGAACTGGAACTTCCGAGCGGCGGTGACCGCGTTCATGTCCGCGCCGGTGTCGATGACCGCGCCCTGGCCGCCGAAGATGCTCTTGCCGGCCTGCGGCGCGACAAGCGCACGCGTGACGCCATCGGCGCGGTTCACCGCGATCGTCGTGTCGAGCGGGTTGATTTCCGTCGAGGCGTCGACCGAGGCGTTGAAGGGCCCGTTGGCGGTCGTGTCGTCTGCGCCTTCAGCCGAAAGATCGACATCCGCCAAGCCGAGCCGCGAGAAACCCGCGACGATACCGGGAGTCACCCATTTGCCCGTCGCATCGATCACTTGCGTATCCGCGGGCAGCTTCATCCGGACGTTACCCGCGGCAATCACCTTGCCGTCCTGGATGACGACCATGCCATTGGGGATCGGCTCCGACCCGTCCCCAAGCGCGACCGTGCCGCCGGTGATCGCGATGGTCTGCGCGGCGATCGGCGCCGCCGCGGTGAGGAGCAACGCTGCGAAAACACGGCGGATCACTTGACGTCTCCTTCGCCGGGCTGGCCGAGCTCGAAGTCGCTGACCGGACGCTTCTTCGGATCGCTCATGTCGTACATCTCGGCGCCATCGATCCACACCATCTGCGGGCGCGAGTAGTCGCTGAACGGATCGCCGTTCCACATCACCACGTCTGCGCCTTTTCCGGGCGTCAGGGTGCCCGTCTTGTCGAGGATCCCGAGCGCTTTGGCCGGGTTGCGGCTCAGCCATTCCCAGGCGACCGCTTCGGAGAGATTTGGGATTCCCGCCCGGATGCCATCGGCGAGCGCCTTCGCCGCCTCCTGGTTCAGCCGCTGGATGTAGTTGGGGTCGTCGGAGTGAACGATCGCGCAGGCCCCCGCATTGTGGACCAGCGGGATGTTCTCCTTGATCGCGTCATAGGCTTCCATCTTGAAGCCGTACCAGTCGGCCCACATCACCGCGCAAATGTCGTTTTCGCGCAGAAGATCGGCGATCTTGTAAGCCTCGACCGCGTGATGGAACGCCGTGACGTGATAGCCGAACTCCTTCGACATATCGATCATGTTGGCCATTTCGTCGGCGCGGTAGCAGTGGTTCTGGATGAGGATCTTGCCCTCGAGCACGCCCTTCAGCGTGTCCATGGAAAGATCGCGCTCAGGCATGTCGCCGCCCTTGGCGTAATAATCGTCCCACTTCTTCTTGTAGGCGACGGCCTTGGCCCAGGTTTCGCGGGCAAGCGCGATATTGCCCATGCGCGTCTGGGGCATGTGGTCATGGCTGCCGTAAACGCGCTTCGGATTCTCGCCGCACGCCATCTTGAGACCGTAGGGTGCGCCGGGAAACTTCATCTCCTGCACCGTGCGGCCGGGCACGTTCTTCAGAACTACGGAGCGCCCGCCGAACAGGTTGGCCGAGCCGGGCAATATCTCGAGCGTCGTGATTCCGCCGTTCATCAGCGCCCGCGAAAAGCCGGGGTCCTGCGGCCAGACGCTATGCTCGGCCCAGACGTCCGGATGCACGGGATCGGTGGCTTCATTGCCATCGGAATTGCCGGTGACGCCGGGGGACGGATAGTCGCCGAGGTGGCTGTGGACGTCGATGATGCCCGGCGTCACGAACTTGCCGGTGCCGTCGATTTCCACCGCGCCCGCGGGGCTTGGAACTTGTGGACCGCCAACGGCCTCGATCACGCCGTTCCCGAACACCACGGTGCCGTCGTTGATCTGCTGCCCGTCGCCGGTGAACACCGTCGCGTGGCGGATGACCGTCAGGGCGCCCGGGTAGCGGACGTAGGTCGAGGGATACGGATCCTCATTGATGTGGATGGGAGGCGCCTTGGGCGGCTCCGTCGTTGCGCATCCTGAAATGAAAAGAGCGGCCGCGGTTGCGGCAAGTAACCCCCTATTTAACACCATGCATCCACTTCTGAAGCGGCCAGGAAAGAAGGAACAGGACGACGCCCGCCGCGATCGCGACCCAAGCGATCGTCGTGAACGTGTGCGTGTACGTGTCGAGACTGACTTTGAGGTTTGTCACCTGCCCGCCGACCGTCTCGACGCTCGCGAACTGCGCGACGACGCCCGCAAAATATTGCGCGACCGAAATCGACAGGAACCAGACCCCCATCATCAGGCCTACGATCCTTGCAATCGACAGCTTGGTAATCATGCTCAATCCGACGGGCGAGATGCACAATTCTGCGAGCGAATGGATGAGGTAGAGGCCGGCGAGCCACCACAGGCCGACCTGGAAGTCGTTTCCGGCCCCGGCGAAGGTCGATCCCCAGATCAGGAACAGGAACCCGGCGCCCACGCCCACCAGCGCGATTGCGAACTTGACCGGGATCGAGGGCTCGAGCCCGCGCTTGGCGAGACCGGTCCATAGGATGCTCATCAGCGGGGCGAAGAGCACGATGCAGATCGGGTTGAAGTTTTGGGTCTGCGGCGCGGAGATCGTGAACAGCCCGAACACGCTCTTGTCGGTGTTGCGGTCAGCGAACAACGTGAGCGAGGAGCCTGCCTGCTCGAACAGGGTCCAGAAGAAGACGTTGAAGGTGATGAGGATCATCGCCGCGCACATCATCTGGAATTCGGTGCGCGTCCCCTTGGCGTAGGACCAGACGAGGATTGCAGGCACGCCGATCAGGAACGAGCCGAACAGCAATTTTCCCATCAGCGAGAGCGACATGATGTAGCCGAGGAAGCCCGAGCCTGCTTCCGGCTCGGGCGTGTTCATTAGGTTGACGAACAGGAAATAGAACACCGGCACCGCCACCAGCGCGCCGATGTAAACCCAGAGCGACCGGTCCTTCTCCTTGACCGGCTGTTCGCCGTAACCGGCCAGCCGGCCGCCGTCGAACTGCATCAGGAAATAGGCAATCGACATGCCGACGCCCGCAAGCGCGAATCCCGCCCACCAGCCGATCCAGTCGGCGAGGATCGGGCAAGCGACCTGGCCGAGGATCGAGCCGAGGTTGATGCCCATGTAGAAGATGGTGAAGCCGGAATCGCGGCGGCGGTCGCCCTGGTCGTAAAGCGTCCCGACAATGGTCGAGATGTTCGGCTTGAAGAAGCCGTTTCCGACCGAGATCAGCGACAGCGCGAGGAGCAGGATCCCAACCGTCAGCGGGTTGCGCTCGCCGTGCGACTCCCATCCTGCCTTCGGGACTGTCTTCGCGACGCTATTGTCCGGATTGAGCAGCGAGACGCTGCCGTCGTCATTGCCGCGGATTTGCAGCTTCTGATCGCCGACCACGAGGTAGCGGACCTCGCTATTGGTCGTGGGCCGGTCCCGGAAGTTCTGAACCTGGACCTCATACCTTTGCCCGTCGACCAGCGCGTAGGGCTTGGCCGGCTGGCCTCCGAAGGCGAGCGTGAAATAGCCAATCGCCATCAGGATCGCCCCGAACTTCACCGACTTTTTGGAGCCGAGGATCTGGTCCGCGATGAGGCCGCCGACGAGCGGCGTCAGGTACACCAGCGCGGTGTAGCCGCCGTAGAGGCCGGTCGCCTGCTGATCGCTGAAGATGAAATGCTTGGTGAGGTAGAGCGTCAGCAGCGCCCGCATGCCGTAATAGCCGAACCGCTCCCACATCTCGGTGGTGAACAGCCGCGCGAGCTGCTTCGGGTGTCCGAACCATGTCGCCTTGTCGGCAGGGTCGGTCTTTCCCGAAGCCGGCGAAAACGGTTCTTCGACCGCTGGCGTATCGACCATATTGTTCCTCTCCCCAGAGTGAGCGCGACCGTAACGACCAAATCGGGCTTGTGAAGCGGATTGTTGGCTCGTGCCGCTACCCCTATCTGCCGCAAACGATGCTCAACGACCGTTCATCGCCCCTCTCGCTGCTCGAGACCCGCCGCTCTGCCACGCCGCGCGAGCTGGTCGGCCCTGCGCCCACGCGGGCGGAGCTGGCCGAGATTATCACGATTGCTGCGCGGATTCCCGATCATGGAAAGCTGCATCCGTGGCGCTTCGTCACAGTCGCCGAGGACCAGCGCGACACGCTCGCATCACTGCTGCACGAGGCGCTGGCGGAAGAGAATCCGGAAGCGAGCGAGGCGCATCACAAGAAGGAAGACGAGTTCGCCCATTACGAGGGCCAGCTGGTCGTGCTCGTTTCCGCGCCAATCGAAGGCCACAAGATCCCGGTGTGGGAGCAGCAACTGTCGGCCGGAGCCGCGGGCATGAACCTGCTGATGGGCGCTCACGCGCTCGGCTATGTCGCTGGCTGGGTGACCGGCTGGCGCGCCTATTCGGAATACGTGCGGGCGGCGTTCTGCAGTCCCGGCGAACGCATCGCCGGCTTCATCTTCATTGGTCATCCCGCGCGCGAGCTCGAGGAGCGGGACCGTCCCGCATTGTCCGAAGTCTGGACTGGGTGGAAACCCCGACCCTGACTTAAGTCATTGAACTTCGCGCGATCCGGTGTATTATGACAGCATGACGCTCGGAAGACAGCATGAGAAGCCGGTCTATGTCCGGCTGCGCGAGATCATCGCCGATGCGATCCTCGCCGGGAAATATAGTGACGGCGACCCCCTCCCCTCGGTGCGCGCGCTGGCGGCCGAGGAGCAGGCGAATCCGCTAACGGTCGCAAAGGCTTATCAGGGATTCCAGGATGAAGGGCTGATCGTCGTGAAGCGCGGCGTCGGCATGTTTGTCGCGGCCGGCGCCAGGGCACGGTTGAGCGACAGCGAGCGGAGCCGCTTCCTCAAAGAGGAATGGCCGGAGATTCGGGCGCGGATGCGCCGACTCGGAATCGATCCCGCCGAGCTGCTGGAACGCGAGCGGGCCTGAACTTCCCGATGAGGGCGTAATCCTCTAGCCGCGTCGCGATGGAGACGCGGGTTCTGCCATTCACCAACGAAAGCATCGCCGAGGCGGCAAGGCTGATCCTCGCCGGCGAGCCGGTCGCGGTTGCGACGGAAACGGTCTACGGCCTCGCCGCCGACGCGACCGATCCGCAGGCCGTCGCTCGCATCTACGAGGCGAAGGGTCGGCCAAGCTTCAATCCGCTGATCGTCCATGTGCGGGATCTCGCGGCGGCCGAGCGCATCGGCCAGTTCGACGAAGAGGCACTTGAGCTCGCCCGCAAGTACTGGCCGGGACCGCTGACGCTGGTCGTGCCGCTGCGAAAAGACTCTGGAATCGCGTCCGTCGTCACCGCGGGCCTTCCCACCATTGGCATCCGCGTACCGGCGCATCCGGCGATGCAGGGGCTTCTTCGTGCAGCAGGCCGTCCCCTCGCCGCGCCTTCAGCCAACGCCAGCGGATCGATCAGCCCGACGCGGGCCGAGCATGTGCTGAAGAGCCTCGGCGGGCGGATTCCACTGGTGATCGATGCCGGGCAGACGGAGCGAGGCCTGGAATCGACGATCGTTGCGGCGACGGGCGGTGCGCTGCGCCTGCTCCGGCCCGGGCCGATCGAGGTCGATGCCGAGCCCGGTTCGGAATCCAGTATTGAATCGCCCGGCCAGCTCGCCAGCCATTACGCCCCGTCCAAGCCGCTCCGGCTGAACGTGCGGGAGGTGGAGACCGGCGAATATCTGATCGGATTCGCCGACGTGACCGGCGATTCAAGCCTCAGCCGGTCGGGAGATCTCGTCGAGGCAGCGGCCCGGCTGTTCGACCTCCTCCACGAAGCCGATGCATCGCCAAGGCCACGGATCGCGGTTGCGCCCGTGCCGCACGAAGGCCTCGGAGTTGCAATCAACGACCGTCTGCGAAGAGCGGCCGAGCCGCGCTAGCCCAAAGAAAAAGGGGCGGACCGAGCGCCGCCCCTCCCCCTGTTGTGGGACCATGAATCGCACCAACCTCTTTCACTTCCAAGGCAATTTTGCCTCAGACTCGAATTCACGCCTGGGCTGTGGCCGATTTGACACGCGCCTGGAAGCTCTTGCGCAGCTTTTGCAGCTTCGGCGGGATACTGGCGATGCAATAGGAGTTCCGCTGCCCTTCGTTCGCCCAATAATCCTGATGGTAATCCTCGGCGGGGAACCAGTCGCCGTTCGGCTCAATCGTCGTGACGATACGATTGCCGTGATCGGCATTGTTGCGGGCGATCGCCTCGCGGGCCTTGCGCTCCTGCTCCTCGTTCTGCGGGAAAATCGCCGAGCGGTACTGGGTCCCGACGTCGTTGCCTTGCCGATTGAGCTGGGTCGGATCGTGCGTCGCGAAAAAGATGTCGAGCAAATCGTCGTAGCTGAGCTGTTGGGGATCGAACGTAACGCGGATCGCCTCGGCATGGCCGGTGTCGCCGCCGCAGACCTGCTTGTACGTCGGGTTGGCGGTCGTTCCTCCGGTGTAGCCGCTTTCGACCGACTTCACGCCGATGACATCGAGAAACACTGCTTCGGTGCACCAGAAGCACCCGCCCGCGAGGACTGCGACTTCTTCGGCCATGATTTCCGCTCCTTCTTGCTTCGGAGCGAAATAGGACTGGTCAGCCTTGTTTGTAAGACGCCTTCAGGCTGGCGAGCTCGAGCCGCTTTCCGACCCATTCGGCAAGCTCGTCAAAGTCGAGCGCCTTTTCGAAGACGATGCCCGCCTTGCGATCCGAATACCAGCGCACCTCGCCCTTGATCGGCCTGAGGCTTTCGACGACCACGACCACCTTCTTGCCGACGCAATATTCCTCGATCGGCTCAACCTTCATGCCGCCGAGAGAGATGTCGTGCACGTCGACGGTATAATAGACCTTGCCGAGGCGGACCGACGCCTTGCAGGCGATCTCGAGCCGCGGCGGACGCGGACGGAAGCCGAGGCGCGGCTTGCGGCCCGCGAGCAACTCGCCGAGGTCGACATTCTGGTCGAACTTCAGTCCGACCACGTCGCCGCGGGTCCATACGACCGTCGCCGGAATCTTCTGGGACGAAAGCTCGATCGAGACGTGATCGTCCACGTGGGGAAGAGGGTTCATGATGGCCATGATCCCGCCCGCCGACATGTTCTTGATCTTGATGAGCTGTTGATCGCCCGCTGCCGAGATCAGCTTCCCGACCCGGAGCATCGCCGAGACGCGCTCTTCCTCCCGGCGCTCGGCCGGCCGCGGAACGGCGGTGGAGAGCGATACGGTCGTCGATTCGAACGCGGGATCGCTACCCAAAGTCGCGCCAGCGCCCGCTTTCCTGCGGATGATCGATCCGAACATTCGTTCTCAAGCGCCTTTCGTGCGCGAATCCGCTCCAAAATGGGACTTTATCGGCGACGTGGTTAAAAGAGCGTTTCGAGGTGTTGATTTGCAACGCACTTGGTGCCTACGCCCTTGCCCGGGGAGAAACGGATGCCGCAGCCGCGCCTGCTGCTGATTGACGACGAGCCGGCGCTCGCAGAATTCCTGGCCCAGGCGGCGAGGGACAGCGGGTTCGACCCCGTGATCACCGAGCAGGACCAGGAGTTCCGCGACAGCTTCCTTGCCGAGCGGCCCGACATGGTCGCGCTCGACCTCGGGATGCCCGGGATGGATGGCGTCGAGCTCATCCGCTTCCTCGCCGACCAGGACTATGATGCGCCGGTGCTGATCGTCAGCGGTTTCGATCGCCGTGTCCTCGAATCCGCCTTTCGGCTCGGAGAGGCGCTCGGACTCAGCATGCAGGGACCGGTCGAAAAGCCGGTCCGATTTGAGGTCCTCCAGGAAGTCCTCAGCCAGTTGAGGGCGACGTTCGTGCCATGACCCGCCGCCCCAAGGACCAGCTGCTCGACGCGTTCGCGGCGGCCCTTGAAGAACAGCGGCTTCACTTACTCTATCAGCCGAAGGTCTCGCTCCGGGACGGGTCGCTGGTGCGCGTTGAGGCGTTGATGCGATGGGACGACCCCGATCTTGGCTCGGTCGAACCGTCCCGCTTCATTCCGCTCGCCGAAGAACACGGTCTCATCGACGAGCTCACCCAATGGGGCTTGCGCACCATCCTCAGGCAATGGCTGGATTGGTGCGAGGAGGGCCTCGATACCTCGATCGCGTTCAACATCTCCGCGCTCAGCCTCCAGCACCTCGACTTTCCGGACCTGGTCGAGCGCATGTGCCGCGCCCTCGAAGTGCCGACCGACCGGCTCGTGCTCGAGCTCACCGAGGGTGCGACCCAGCCGCTGGTCAAGCTGATGGACACGCTGACGCGCTTCCGGATCAAGGGGATCGGCCTCGCGATCGACGATTTCGGCACCGGCTATTCGTCGATCATGCAGCTTCGGCAGCTGCCGTTCACCGAGCTCAAGATCGATCAGGCCTTCGTCGCGGACGTCGCCCGCTCGCGAGATTGCAGGCTGATCGTCCAGTCGATGACTGAGCTGGCGCACAACCTCGGGCTCACCGCCACCGCCGAAGGGATCGAGACGCTCGAGCAGCTCGCGATCGTGCGCGAGCTCGGCTGCGATGTCGGACAGGGCTTTCTCATTTCCCCGGCACTCGGCGCCGACACGCTAATTGGCTGGAAGAAAGCATTCCGCCAGACCTGGCCGAAGCTGATGGCCGAGCAGCCGCTCGCGCTATGGGGCGATATCGAAGCGAATACCCTGGGCGAGCGGTAGCTCGCTTCCGTAATTCACGGTGTTGGTCTGCCGCCGCATATAGGCGCGCCAGGCGTCCGATCCGCTCTCGCGCCCGCCGCCGGTTTCCTTCTCACCGCCGAATGCTCCGCCGATTTCCGCGCCCGAAGGACCGATATTGACGTTGGCGATGCCGCAGTCGGAGCCAGCGGCGGAAACGAACCGCTCCGCTTCCCTCAGGTCGTTGGTGAAGATCGACGAACTAAGCCCCTGCGGCACCGAATTGTTGAGCGCGATGGCTTCCTCGAACTCGCGATAGCGCAACACATAGAGGATCGGCGCGAACGTCTCCTGCAGGACCGTGCCTTCCTGCGCCGGCACTTCGACGATCGCGGGGCGGACGTAGAAACCGCCCAGCACCGCATCGACCCGCTCGATTTTGTCGCCCAGCACCTTTTTCATGCCCTCGAATGCGGCTTCGTCAATCAGCGGACCGATGAGGGTGTCGCTTTGTCGAGGATCGCCGACCTTTGCGGTCGCGAACAGCCTCTTGAGGCGCGCCACGAGTTCATCCGCAATGCTTTCGTGGACGATTAACCGGCGGAGGGTCGTGCAGCGCTGCCCAGCCGTGCCCGCGGCCGAGAACAGGATCGCCCGCGTCGCAAGCTCGAGGTCCGCCGACGGGCAGACGATCGTCGCATTGTTTCCGCCGAGCTCGAGCAGGACTCGGCCAAAGCGCTGCGCAACTCGCGGCCCGACAATTTTTCCCATCGCGGTCGATCCGGTGGCTGACACCAAAGCGATCCGAGGATCGTCGACCAGGGCCTCGCCGATTGGACGTGCGCCCTGCACCAGCTGCACAAGCCCGTCGGGCGCCTCGCCGAAGCGCTCGCACGCGCGCCCGACCAGGCGCATCACCAGCGCGGCACAGAGTGGAGTCTTCTCACTCGGCTTCCAGATCACCGGATTGCCGCACACCAGCGCCAACGCCGCGTTCCACGCCCAGACGGCGACCGGGAAATTGAACGCGCTGATCACCAGCACCGGCCCGAGGGGGTGCCACTGCTCCATCATCCGGTGCTCGGGGCGTTCGCTCGCGATGGTCAGCCCATAGAGTTGCCGCAAGAGCCCGACGGCGAAGTCGCAGATGTCGATCATTTCCTGCACTTCACCGAGGCTTTCCTGGAGGATCTTGCCGCTCTCCAGGGTAATCATCTTGGCGAGCACCGGCTTGGCCTCGCGCAGCCATTCGCCGAGGATGCGAACGAGTTCACCGCGACGCGGTGCGGGAACGGTGCGCCAGTTCAGGAACGCCTCCGCCGCGCGGCCAGCGGCGTAATCAGGATCGCCGATTGTCACGCGTCCGATCGGCTTCCCGTCGATCGGCGAAAAGCTGACGAGGCTTCCGGCGGATTCGAATCCGGCGAGGTCGAGGATCTGGGCGGCTTCGTCCGCGGGGCTCATGCGAGCAGCTCCTTCGCTTTGGCCATTGCTGAAACACCCGCATCGATCGTCTCGTCCTTCTTGCCAAAGCAAAGGCGGACGAGATGCCTCGGAGGGTCCTTCTCGGCGAAAGCACACAGCGGCACGACCGCAATCCCCGCCCGTTCCACGGCCGCCGTGGCGAATGCTTCGTCGTCAAGCGCGATTCCCGAAGCTTTCAGGTCCACGCAGAGGAAGTAAGTCGAAGCGGCGTCGAGCACCGAATAACCCGCCTGCCGCAAACCTTCCGTCATGCGGTCCCGCGAACGCTGGAAGCGATCGCGCATGGGCTGAACCCAGGCGTCACCTTCGCTTAGGCCATAAGCCACCGCAGCCTGCAGGTTCGGGGCCGTCGAGAAAGTCAGGAACTGGTGAGCTCGGGCGACGACGTCGGCCAGCTCGGGCGCGGCAACCATCCAGCCAACCTTCCAACCCGTCAGCGAGAAGATCTTGCCCGCCGAGCCGATCTTGATGGTGCGCTCCGCCATTCCAGGCAGCGTCGCCAGCGGAGCGAAGCTACGCCCGTCGAGAACGACATGCTCCCAAACCTCGTCGCTAATCACGACGAGATCGCGGTTGCGAACGACGGAGGCGAGCGTTTCGAGATCGCTGGCGTCGAACAGACGACCACTCGGATTATGCGGATTGTTGAACAGGATGGCGCGCGTCTTGGGACTGATCGCGCGTTCGAGCGCGCCGCGGTCGATGTGCCATTCGGGCGGCTGCAGCGCGACCTCGACCGGGATCCCGCCTGCCCTGCGGATCATTGGCGCATAGCTGTCGTAGGCCGGAGTGAAGATGATGACTTCATCGCCCGGCTGGACGGCGGCGAGGATCGCGGCTCCGAGCGCCTCGGTCGCGCCGCTCGTCACGCAAACCTGTTCGGGTCCGAGCTGCTGGCCGAAGTGGCGGTTGTAGTGATCCGCCACCGCCTGGCGCAGCGGCATGAGGCCACGCGACGGCGGATATTGGTTCGAGCCTTCCGTTAGCGCACGCGCCGCGGCATCGAGAATCTGGTCGGGCCAGCCGAAATCCGGGAAGCCCTGCCCAAGATTGACAGCGCCATGCGCCAGCGCGAGCGCGGACATGCGCTCGAAGACGCTGGTCTTCATCTGTTCGTAGAGCGGGTTCATCAGCGGCCCGCATAGCGCCGGCGTTCCACAGTAGCGAGTGGCGCTCCTTCAGCTCCCGAGGGCCGCGCTGATCATCGCCAGCGGTCGCGCGAACGCCTGCTCCAACATGGCAAACGCCGTGCCTGCCGGGGACGCGGCGATCACCGCGACGCTGGCGAACTCCATCACCCGCGCACGAATCCGGCTCTCCTCGTGCGTGCGCGGACGCTTGCGGCGCTCGCAGGGAGAGCGGCCGGTCGACGCAGTCAGCTGGAGACCCGGCGATTGGGCGAGGCTCATGATCTCTTCGACGGGCACGCGGTCATCGGAGCAAAGCCCTGCCCTCACGCCTTTGCGCCACACGACCCGCGCGACGATCACGTAATCGCCCTTCCACAGCTCGATCACGCTGCCTTCCGGCGCTGCGCGGCTCGCCTGGATCATGAGCCCGCGCGACGAGATGTTGAGGATGCACGCGTCCGACCAATGCGCGCCCATGCGCAGACGCGCCGGAAGAATGACTCGCCGGCGCAATTCGCGCGGCTTGGGGGCGATGTAAGATGCAGCCGACATGCGTTGCGGCTACAGATTCGCGGTGAGGGAGGTCTGAAGCTTTCGTCCGATGCGGCTGAGTTTGGCGGGGAGATTGCGCCGGAATGGCCTGACCAGTAGCGCGGAGCCTATGGACAAGAGCATCGGCATGATCGCCGACGCAGCAGCAGCTGCCTTCGAAAGCTGGTCGAGCCTTGGGCCCAACGCGCGCCGCAAGCTGCTGAACCAGGCGGCGGATGCAATCGAAGCGCGCGCGGACGAGTTTGTGGAGCGCATGGCTGAAGAGCTTCGCGCGTCGGAACCGTGGGCTCGGTTCAACGTGATGCTGGGGGCCGGAATGGTGCGCGAGGCGGCGGCGCTGACCACGCAGATCACGGGCGAGGTGATTCCGTCGGACAAGCCGGGCCTGCTGTCGATGGCATTGCGCGAGCCGGTCGGCGTGGTGCTCGGGGTCGCGCCAT
>Ga0157373_10001441_pt1 | contig 18160 bp, 15 predicted proteins | sample C65metaG_FD_113460 | JGI IMG/M metagenome (GOLD analysis project Ga0157373, IMG submission 113460) | Corn rhizosphere microbial communities from Kellogg Biological Station, Michigan, USA - C6-5 metaG | ecosystem: Host-associated > Plants > Roots > Rhizosphere > Soil | place: USA: Michigan... | reverse complement strand
GCTAACTTGCGATGTCAGGCCGACTTTTTCCGGCGGCGGAACAAGCCGACCGCGCCAGCCAGTCCAGCACCGAACAGCGAAAGCGTGATCGGCTCTGGAACGTTCTGCGGCGTGGGGCAATCGCCCGGTATGTTGGGATCGCAAAGATCGTTGATGTTGGCCAGAGTGAAGCTGTCAGGACCGTCGTTGGCTAGGAGGATCGTCGTCTCCGCCGCCAACGTGGTGCAGCCGAGCAGTTGAGCGCCGCAGGCCGCGTTGACAAGAGCAGCTTGGGTGGCGTCGAGAACGAGCGCGAAGCCCGTGCCACCATTGCCGAGGTTCACGCCGGTGTCCGCAAAGTACAAAGGATCCGCGGCCGAATTTGTGCAGCTGTCGCCGCATCCGCCATCGACGGCGATGACCAGGTTGTTATTCGAGTCGTAGAATTTGAGAGTCAGATCCTGAATGTCCGTTGCCGTCCCGCCCTTATTTCCCTCTTGCGACGGATTGTAGACGATCACGATTTGATCAGCGTTGGTGAACCCACTGAGGTTAGCGAGGCTATTCTTGGGTCCGTTCACGGCGTCAGCCGAATTTGGCGTGAAATAGCCGTTGTTCGGCGATGATGCGTCGGCTCCCAGGCAGCCATTCGTCGATAGCGAGCCGCCGACATTGGCGTCGCAAGCCATCTCCGTGCCTGTGGGATTTGTTTTATCGCTTCCGGTCTGTTCGACCGTCAAAAGACGCTGTACGGCGCCGAACCCTTGCCCGCTCGCATCAATGCTGGTGTCTATGATGATGTCGGCCGCCGCTGGCGACGCTCCGAACGCCAAAAGGACAGCTGCGAATGTTCCGATCAGTAGTCTACGGTTTCCTGTCTGCACGACGAACTCCCTCAGATAACAGACAGTTAACCCAGCAATTAGTGTGCCATCATAAATTTACGTTAGAAATCAAAGGCCAGGTCGGAGGGCCGGGTGGCCAAAAGCCGGGATTTGTAAATGGCGATGACAGATTAAACAGGTTTGCGCCGCCCAGGGAGGCGAGCTCCAACATTGCCGATCAAGACCCTTCCGCACGGCCAAGTATGGAACTCGGGAACCTGACCGAGGCGTCAAATTATATTGTGTAAACAAGTGAGAACAAACTGTAACCGAAACTGACAATTTGAGGGCTCGTTAACCGTGAAAAGCCCGCAGCCTAAAAGGAAATCCCGATCTGGCACAGATGTTGCTTGCTGACATGGTTAAGTCCTGCTCCCTGGGGAGCTATTCAGCAGTTGGAGTAGATCAAAATGACAAGAACAATTTTCAGTTTGATCGTCGCAGCCGGCCTCGCAGCCTGCGCTTTCGTTGCCACACCGGCCGCCGCGGATACCCTGCACGGCTATTGCTTTACAACGGGCTGCCCGGACACAGGCGTCAGTTCGCCGACCTCGGTGAATCCGCCAGTGTTTACGTTCATTGCAGACCCCGGGCCCCAATCCGGCGATTTCATCATCGGAATCCTCGTTCCGAACGATAACAATCCGCCACCTTCAGGTTTCACGATCCAAGACGTCAACTCGCTGACAACGTGGAACTCTGTGTTGCTGAACTCGACCACATCTTGGACGAGCGGCAAACTCGGCACCTACATGACGGACAACGGCTTTACCGATCTTACAGGGGGCATCGATCATTCGGTTGGTGGCTATCTGCCCATCACCCAACATGTTGATGCGTCGGCAACCGGCTTTTGGGTGTACGAAGTCGATTTGGGTAATCAGACTCTTCAAACCTTGGCCAACGTCAACAACGGTTTGGAGTTGACGTTCACAGGTACGCTTCCATTGGGTACGTGGATAACCGGGTTCCTGTGCACGTCGTCGGGCGACACCACGACCTGCATCTTGACGCCTAACAGCGCCACAATAATCGAAGAGGGCCCAGAGTGCCCGGACTGCCACGTCGAGAACGTGCCTGAGCCGGTGACGCTCTCGCTGTTCGGAGTCGGCTTGGTGGGCGCCGCCGCGGCCGCTCGTAGGCTGCGCAAGAAGGCCAAGGCCGCCTAATCAGCAGCTCTGACAAAGATCAGGGGCCGTCCGCGTGGACGGCCCCTTTTTTTGGCCGGAATTCAGAGACCAATCCTCAGCCGCGTCACGAAGGTCGCCGCATTGCGACCACTCTGTCCGGCCACATCGACCTGATAGGCCGCGTCGTTCTGCCAGGAGATTCTTCCGTCGAGGAACGACCTGGTGTAGCCGACTTCCAGGTCGGTTTCGGGCGTCGCTTCGGCAAAACCGATCCGCTCACTTGCGAATGTGAGATTGCCCGATGCGTCGACATTCGTTGCAGCCTGCAAGATGCCGTTTCCGCTATAGACATGCATCGGCCGCGTCAGCGCCAGTCCGAGCGAGTCGTCGCCAAGGATATCGCTCGTGGCGACGGCAACGCCGTACGAGCGGCTGCGAAGCGCACCTGCGCTGTTCAACAGACTGTCGGAACGCGCCGCGAGTTGCGTCAGGCCTTCGCCATAAGCGAGGGTTGCAACCCAGCGCGGCCCAAGCGCAATTCGAAGCGAAGCATCGATGGCGGACGTGTCGGCGGAACGCGCCAGATTGAGCGCGCCGGAACCGACACCGCCAAGTACGCCGTTGATCTCGGCCGTTTGCGACGCAATGACGCCAACCCCGCCCCAAGCGGCGAAATCCCACGACACGCTCACGACGGCGGCTGATGCGCCGCGCTGATCAAAATTGCCGGATGGATCGTGGACGGTGTAGCCGTCGACCTTCGAAGACGTCAGAAGTCCCTCATGCGGCAAACCCGAAGCCAGCCAGGAATAGCCGGTGCGCACGCTGAGACCGTCCGCCAGGCTGACGGTGGCGCCGGCATAGTTGCCGCCGTCCGTGAGCGAGGCATAAGGCGAGTTCACCGCGGAGGCCGAGAGGAACAATCCCGAATAGGCTTCGCTTGCACCGGCGTCATACTGATTGATGCGGCCGGAGAGACGCAGCCGGTAACCCATATCGAAACTCACATCCTCGAACGGCGACGCGCTGACTGCGAGATTGCTCATGGTGGAACGGACGACGTCGCGCGATGTGGTGCCCGACGCGAGCGTCGCCGGGGTCGTGACGGTATTCACCATGCCCGACATGGTGACGAGGCCGAGCTCCGGCGCGTAAGCCGCACTCGAAACCGCCATGAGACCGGAACTGACGCTTCCCGGCGCGCTTGCCGTTGAAAGCAATTGGTCGAGCATCACGAATGAGGACACATCGAAGCCGTCGTTGCGCACGCCTTTGCTGAGATCGGCGGTGTATGTACGATCGAAACCGTCGACGGCAACGACTTTCTTCAGAAGGTTGCTCTGCAGCAGGCCCGCACTCAAGACGCCGCTCAGAGAAGCGCCGCGAATATCGTTCGAGACGGAAGCCGTGCCAGCCGTGGTCGTAGACGTCGTTGTCGTGGATGTGCTTGTGAGGTTTGTGCTGCTGGTCGCGAGCGTCAGCGTGCCATGCGGTTTCAGCGCATTCGAAAGGTCGACGACGCCCATGCCGTAGACCGGATCGGGCCCAGCCGCGCCCAGATCGATCGCCGTACCGAGAATGACGGAGGCGACCTGGCGCATCGTCAGATAGGGCCAGAGCGCCTTGATGTCCGCCGCGACGCCGCTGACATAGGGCGCGGCCATCGACGTGCCCGAAAGCGTCGCGGTGCCGCCGCCGCCGACGGAGGAGATGATCGCGGAGCCGGGGGCGACCACAAAATAATTCTTCATGCAGTATTTCTGGCCGCTCTGAGTCATGCAGGTCGTACCGGGAACCTGGCTATATTTTGCAATGTGGTTGGTGGCATCGAGGGCGCCGACTACGATCATGCCGCCGCGGACGCCGTCATAAAGTGCCGCGCCCGTGAGAAAGCCGCCGGTGGGAACCGAATTTCCCGCGTTGCCGGCAGATTCGACGATCAAAGCGCCGTTCGACACCACCGTCTTGGCGACGCTGATGTCGTAGGATGACAGAACACTCCCACCCAGGCTGAGATTGATGATGTTGGCGCCATGCTGAGAGGCCCAGAGGATTCCACCATCGATATTGCCGGGGCAGCCACCCGTGTTGGAATCGCACACCCGCACCGGAAGAATGTAAGCTGCAGGGGCGAGACCGACGGTCAGGCCTGCTGCGATGCCGGCAACGTGCGTGCCGTGCGTGATGGTGGGCCAGATGGAGTCGTCGCCACCGAGCTTGTTGTCCTTCGTCGCGCAGAGCGTCGTCGATAAGCCGCCCAGACACGTGCCGGGAAGGACCCGCGTGGCGCCCAAGGCAGTCTTGAATTGGGGATGATTGAGCTGCACGCCGGTGTCGACGATGCCGATGATGACGTGCGTCCCGGTGGAATTTCCGAGAAAACCCATCGAATTCGCGATCTGGCGCGCGGTCAGGTGATAGCCGGTCGATGTCGATGCCTTGGCCAGATAGTCGATCGAGGCGGAGTCGGAACGAGGCGCGGCAAAATCGAGTCCCTGGATAGCCGCTCGGTGCGCTTTGTGCGACGTGGCGGGCGGGGTGGTTTGGTCCTGAAAGACGGAGCCTCTGAGGCCCGAATCGAGCGCGGCCTCGACCGGCGTTGGCACGGCGATGGGCGCCAGAGCGGAGCAAGCCATGACGAAATTTCGGAACGAACGCATCACGGCCACCCTTTTTTTCGCGGGGGAGCCTATGTGCGCCGTTTTAACGCGTAGTTATGATGTCGCCGAAACTTGAGGTCTCTTCCAACGAATCGTTCCGACGTCGCGATCCGTCGCGTGGTGCGCGAAAATCGTGCTAACCAGGAGCGCCGATCGCAATATCGGCGGCGACGTTGCATACAGCAGGCCCATGGTCACAAACGTCGCACCCAAGTCCCACCCGCGCGCCGATGCTTCGCAAACTATGCTTTCGATCCTGACCGTTTCCACTTTGTACCCGAACGATGCCCAACCAACGCACGGCGTGTTTGTCGAGACGCGGCTGCGCAAGCTCGTCGCAGACGGGCGCGTGAGGGCTCAGGTGATGGCGCCCGTTCCCTGGCTGCCGCCGCATGTCTCCTATGGCTCGCTTGGTCCCTTGTGGTCCGTTCCGCGACTCACGGAACGCCATGGGATTAAGGTGTCGCATCCGCGCTATCTCGTCGTTCCGAAGGTCGGAATGAATCTGGCGCCGCACATGCTTTATCGCGCCATGCACGGCGAATTTCGCAGGCTTCAGGCCGCGGGTCTGAAAGTGGATCTCATTGATGCACATTACTTTTATCCCGATGGCGTGGCCGCCGTCTGGCTCGCACGCGCCTTTCGTCTGCCCGTCGTCGTGACGGCTCGCGGGACGGACATCAATCTCATTCCGGCTTTTGCCTATCCCAGAAGGTTGATCCTGTCGGCAGCAGAAAAGGCCGATGCGATGATCACTGTTTGCAAGGCTCTGAAGGACCGACTGGTCGAACTCGGTGCAGCGGACAAACGGATTCGGGTTCTGCGCAACGGCGTCGATCTGGAGCTCTTTCAGCCGCGCGATCGCGAGCCGCTCCGTCGCAAGCTGGGGTTGAGCGGATTCGCCATCGCCTCGGTCGGCCACCTGGTGGAACGCAAGGGCCACCACCATGTGATTCGCGCGCTGGCCGCCATGCCCGATGCAACATTGCTGATCGCCGGAGACGGCCCCGAACGGGCCGCTCTCGAACGGCTGGCGAGCACGGTGAACGTGGCCGAGCGGGTCCGGTTCCTGGGCGCGCTCGATCAAGCGGCGTTGGGTGATGTCTACAACTGCGCCGATGTTCTCGTGCTGGCATCGAGCCGGGAAGGGTGGGCGAACGTGCTGCTCGAAGCCATGGCGTGCGGCACGCCCGTCGTGGCCTCGCACGTTTGGGGAACGCCCGAGGTCGTCGCGAGCCCCGAAGCCGGTGTCTTGATGCCGTCGTTGGACAGTGACGGTGTCCTCGCGGGCATCAGAGCAATTCGATCAGCGCCGCCAGATCGCGCACAAACGCGCCGATATGCCGAAGGTTTCGACTGGCAAGCGACGACCGAGGGACAGATCGAACTCTTCAGCGAAATCCTCGCGCGACGAAAGTAACGCTATGTGGCCTGATCCGCGCCGAACCACGCGCCATAGGCCGCGAACATGCGATCCCCTGTATAGTCACGCGAAGCGCGCGCCTGGTTCGCGGCGCCAATCTCGCGCCGCAAGGTTTCATCCGTCAGCAATTCCGCAATCGCATGCGCGAGGGATCGCGCGTCCGTCGGAACGACAAATCGCTGGTTCTGCGCCGCGACCATGGTGCGCACATCGCCGACATCGCTCGACACGATGGGCAATCCCGCGGCCATCGCCTCGATCACCGACGTCGGCATCTGTTCGGTGTCGGACGACAAGGCGAAGATGTCGAGGCCGGCATAGACTCTCTCCACATCGGTCACGTGACCCGTGAATGTCACGTCACTCGAGATCCCGAGCGTCGCAGCATGCCGGACGAGTTTCTCGCGCTCCGGGCCGTCGCCGCAGATGACGAGACGGCATGCGTGATTTGCACGCACAAGGTGGAACGCGTCCAGCAGACGGATCAGGTTTTTCTCTTCGCGCAACGCCGCCACCGTTCCGATCACGGGCAGATCGTCTTGTTGAACGCGGGGTTCGCTTCCGGCATGCGCGAAGCGTGCGCAATCGATGCCGTTGGCGATGTAGTGAACCTTGCCAGGCCTCAGGTGCCAGACATCGAGCGCCAGGCGTTCGAGCTGGTGCGAGGGCACGATCACGTCGCTGTTGCTGAGCAGGATGCGCCGCGCCCACACGCGTCTTCGCAACTGTTGCGTCGCTTCCTCTGGCCCAAAACCGTCTTCGACATGCACGTGGCGTGCGATCTTCGGCAGGTTGGCCATGGCCCATTCGATCGTGCCCCAATTGTACGTCACCAGGCACGCGGGATGCGTGGCGCGCAGGATCTGTCTGAACAGGCGCCGATTGGTTATTGCTTGGCCTCTGCGATGATCGAGCGGCCAGAAATCGACGTTGAGGTCGGGCTTCAGTCGCTCGCTGCAGGAATAATCGCCATCCATGGCTAGGATCACGTGCCGGAACCGGTCGGCGAAGTGGTTGGCGATGGCCGCGAAGCGAACTTGCGGGCCGCCGACGCCGAACGTGGAGAAGACGCTCAGCAACAGTGGCTGACGCGGCTTGTCGCTCATTGCGCGCAAGTGGGCCCGAAGGCGCTGGCGTAGAAGGCGTCGGGATCGGCAACCGGCTGCCAGCCGAGCTCCGACTTGGCATCGCCGCAGTCGAACTGGGCCTTCAACCCGCGCGAGAGAATGTCATGCAAGGACGGCATGGGGATTTTGCGGCCGCCAATACGTTTCACGCACCACTTGCCCACTTCGCTGGCATAGAGGCTATACGGACTCTTGCCATGAAACCGCAACGGCCTGTGGAGGCGTCGCGCGAGCTCCGCCAGATAGTCGCGGGCGCTGGGCCTGAAATCTCCGACCAGGTTGTAACTTTTCCCCTCGCTCGGGCGGTCCAGCGAAAGGACGATCGCGTCCGCGACGTCTTCGACAAGAACGAAGGGCAATGGATTTCGTCCCTCGTTCCAGCCGATGCAGTGCTGGGTGTTGTTGAAAAATCCCAGTCCCGAATGAAACGGCGATGTTCCCTGACCGACCACCAGTCCCGGGCGCAGGACCGTCACCGCGAGCCCCGACTGGCGGCGCATCTCGGCAAGCCGGACCTCGCACAGCGCCTTGGCGCGCGCATAGTCTGCGCGGCTCTCGGCCTGCGCGTCGGGCATGGCGCTTCCCGTCACGGTGCCGGCGTCAGGTCCCAGATAAAGCGCCGCAATCGAGCCGACATAAATGAGGGGCTTGTTCCCATCCGACAAGCAGGCTCTGGCAACGGTTTCCGCACCGCCGACCATCGCATCGCGGATCTCCTCCCAACTTGCTCCGCCCCCGCCATGGGCAAGGTTGACGACGAACTTCGTCCCTGCGATCGCGCGTGCAACGTCTGTGGGATCGCGGATGTCGCCGCGATGGAGCGTCACACCCTCAGCGTTGAATTCCGCCGGCAGGTTTGTCGTGTTGCGCGCCATGACCGATACCGTCATCCCGGCCGCGCTGAGGCGCCTGACCAAAGCAGTACCGATGAATCCCGTTCCGCCGAGCACGGCAACGTCGCGCTGGCTGGTCTCGTTTGGGAGCGGGCGCGGCGAGCGAGGCACGCTTGCAGGCGCGATCTGTGTGGAAATGCGGTCGCAAAGCGAAACGACCTCGCCGCCGAATTGCGCGTCGAGCAGCGGCTTTGTCCCGTGATCGACGGCAGCGTGGAAGTCGGCGATGCTGACGCGCATCGACTGGAAGAAGGAGTCAGAACGTCCAACCAGGCCCAGCGTCGAAAGTCCGTAGGAGAGAAGGTTTCTCCAACTGGCAAAGCCAAGTGCGAAGCCCTGACGTTGACCTGAAACAAAGTCATCGACCTGTTCCAGCCAGCGGGTCCGCGTCTGGGACCAGAATCGGTTCGCAAGAATATCGGCGAACAAGATGCCGTCATCGCACACCACGCTCACCTGCCAGACCGGGAATTCCTCTCCGACGGCAAAACGCAGCGACGCGGGGACCGTTGTGCCGGACAATGTCGCGCTGAAAGAGGGAACGAGCCTGACCCCGGGAGCGATTTCGATAGGCTGGCTGCCTGCTGCCTGAATCGTCTGGATTTCGCCCAGGAGAACAGCGATTTGCGAAATGGGATGGACGGCTTGCTCCAGCAACAGATTGCGCGGTTCGCGAAACATCCAGTGACCGAATTGGCGAGAGTCGAGCTGGCGAAGTTGCGCGTGGTAGATGACGTTGACGAATCGCGGGAGACCAAGCCTGCGTTGGCGAACCGCATCGCGAAGGCGAACGAATGCCGGATGAAAGACGAAGTTCTGATTGACGCCGACCGGCGCAGATGATGCGGCGTCGACAAGCTCTTGGCACGCCGCGCTGTCGGTTGCGATCGGCTTCTCGATGAGAACTGCCTTGCCGGCCCGCACCAGCGGCAGCGCCGTCGCCGCATGGAGATCCGGGGGGACGAGGACGTGAGCCCGACTGAAGCTGCCCGACGCGAGCGCCTCCTCGATCGACGCGAAACTTTTTCCAATCTTATAGCGCTCGGCCAGTCTCTGGCGGGCCGCGCCGTTGGGATCCACCACCGCTGTCAGCGGGATACCGAGCGCGCGCAGCGCTTCGGCGTGTATCCCGGCGATATGTCCTGCGCCGACGAGGCAGGTCCCGCGCGTGTCGTCAGGGTTTGTCATTCACGGTCTCGGGACCTGCCGGCCAGTTGCGCTCGTGGCGGTGATATTGGGTTGAACCTTGGCATGCAATGGCAGGCGGGACGCGGCAGAGTCGGCATCGGCCGACCAGCAGAGGATCAGCGCATCAACGGCGCTGGGCTAGCGCACGCCATCGGGCCAGAGCACCACCCGCAGCGTCTGCAGCATGATGGCCACATCGCGCAGCAGGCTGAAATTCTTGATGTAGAAGAGGTCGTATTCGAGCTTGCGCTGGGAATCTTCGAACGACGCGCCATAGCGATAGTTGATCTGAGCCCAGCCCGTCAGTCCGGCTCTGACGCTGTGACGAAGCTTGTAGAGGCGCAACTCTTGCGCGAGTTCCTCCACGAAGCACGGCCGTTCCGGGCGCGGTCCGACGATCGACATGTCGCCCCAGAGAATGTTGAGAAGCTGGGGGATCTCGTCGAGACGCGTGCGGCGCAGAATGGCGCCGACCTTGGTGATGCGCGGGTCCTTTTCGTCGGCAAACTTCGGCCCGTTGGTCTCGGCGTCCTGATACATGGTGCGAAGCTTGATGAGCCAGAACACGCGGCCATTCAAAGTGACGCGCTCCTGGCGATAGAAGATCGGGCCCGGCGAGTCGAGGCGCACGGCGAGCATCGACAGCAGCAAAATCGGAAGGCTCACGAAGAGAGCCAAGGAGCTGAGCACGATGTCGAGGCCGCGCTTGATGCCGTCGTCGAGCATGCGCATCTGGAAGCCGGTCGAATGCAGCAGCCAGGAAATTTCCAGCCAGGCCAGGTCGATTCGCCCCGTCATCCGCTCGATGAAGGAATTGAAGTCGGTCACGGGGAAGCCTTGCGCCTTGCACTGCAGAAGGCCGTCGAGATTGATGCCGCGCCGATCATCCAGCGCCACGACGACCTCGTCGATATCGAGCCGCATCGAAAGTTCGTCGACCGCGGAGAGCGACAGCGGAAAGCGAGCGTTGCGGTCCGGCGCCAAACGCGGCTTCATCGAACCGTCCTTGAGGATCGCTTCGCTGGCGAAGTGGATCTCCTGCAGCGTGCCGTGTGCGTGGCTCTCGTTCAATTCATGGATATAGCGGGCGCGTTTGCCGGTGCCGATCACCAGCACGCGCCGGCGGAACAAATTCAGATTGAGCATGATGCGGATGATTGTGCGGCTGACGAGGGCGGCACCGAGCGAAATGCTTGTCCCGATCAGGATGATCGTGACGTCGCGGCTGATGCTCAGATAGACGCGCGCCGACGGATAGAGGTAGGGAAAACCATAGTGCAGCGCCACGAAAATCACGGCCGCCGCGAACGACAGCGCGATCGGAAGCCGCGCCATCGAAAGCGATGTATTCAGTATCGCGTCCCGGCGATAGCAGCCGGTGGCGTAGAAAAAGAGCAGAACGACGAGGACGGAGAAGCAGACGACGACGCCGGCTTGTGCCATGCCCTCCAAGCCGAGCCGTTGATAGATCAGAAGCAGGACCGTGGCCTGGGTCGCGGCGATCAGAACGATGTCCAGGAGGAGCTGCGCGACATTGGCGGCCGGCACATAACGGGGAAAGCGGCGAGGGGCCTGCTGCAGTTGTTCTGTCGGCCGGTTCGCTTCCGCAGTCTGTTGACCTCTGACGCCACGTTTGTCGTCGCTGGCCGGGCGCCGGTGCGCGGAATCTGAAACGGCGGGTTTGACGTTCGTCGCCGCAAGCCGCAACGACGAAGTTATGCTCTTTGGCGATACGCCATCTAAGCTCATCAACAACCCCTCACCGCGCCATACCGAGTTTTCTTACGTTCTATGCAGCTTCCAAGCCGCGCGACGCGTGCCCATTACCCTAGGCGAGTTCATTCAAATTACGCTTTATCCCGTAAGGTTTTAGAGGCAATCCCCAAACTGGTCCAGATTACTTGTAAGTTTACGGAATTCGATTCTGGTACATCGTACAGTTAGCTATCGGACCAAATTGAGACGAAACCGTGACTACGACTCCTTAACCATGTTTCGAAAACGCAGAGGTCGGCCTTTTGTGCCCCGGTGCGGGCGACATTTCTTGGGCGAACCTGTCATTCGCTTAACGGTTATTCTGGGGAGACGGTTTTCAGCCGAACTTGCTTTGCACAAGAGGCTTGCGCGGCCATGAAGTGTGCACGGCGCGGCGACGGTCAAAGGCGCGTCCGCCCAGTGGGCGCGAAAGCGGAGCAAGTCGTGCGGTGCGCGCGGCCGGATACGCAACATTTAGTGAAAACAGCAGTTGGCCGATGAGCGGCGCGAAAAGCGCCGAAGCGCCGAACCAAATCGCGATTGCCAGAAAGACCGTCATCGAACCACCCGGTGGGCGCTCAGAGCTAACATTTCATAGCCCGAGTCGCTTTATTTTTGGTTAATTGAGCTGTGGACAACCCGCGGGCCGCAGGTGGCGATCACACCCCCCAGCGCCTCAGGCAGCAGCGTCCCGGTTCGACGCCGGCCACAAGTGCTTGCCGAAACTGCCGAAACCAAGTGCCGGTGGCATCATGGCGATGACATGGGATACGACGTATCGTCCGCCAGCCTCCGAGAGTTACGCACATGGATTCAGCGAACTGGTTGGTCTCCGTGGGCCACGCAGGACACCTCGTCATGCAGTCGATCCCGAACGCCCTTTGGCTTGCCTACAGCTGGGCCAAGGACTGGCAGGTTTTTCTCGGCGGCACGTTCATCCTGATCGCGGCTCAAATCTATGCGCAAGCCAGCGTCCGCTCCGCCCGCATTCGCGCCGCCGCAAGTGTGCGCGCTGCGCAAATCGCAACCGGGGCGATGCCGCTCGCGGAAGAACGGCCCGCGCCGTCGTTCTCGCAGACGAGCACCTTCTTGCCGCAAGAGCCGTCCCGGCCTCCTGCCGTCGAACGCGATCTTGGGCATAAGCTCGAGCAACTGAGGAGCCTGATCCGCTCCGCGATGGCGTCGCTCGCCGCCGATGTCGATGGCGCGGATGCGACGGGCAACATCTACTGCGAACGTATCGTGCGTCTGCATTTCGAGAACGAAGAACTGACCAAAGGCCTGACGGCGAACACGCTGGAGCTCTACAAGCGATTTCTGGCGCAGCTTCTGACGGTGCGTAGGGCGAGCGAGCGCGGGCTCGCGCGGACGGATTTGTCGGAGGCTCTGTTTCAATTGAACGCGCGCGCGCGTGAATTGGCCGCGGCGCTCGGACCCGCGCCGACCAGCGCCAGCGCGCGACCCACGCGCCCGCAAAATCAGGTTCGCGGCTGATCGCGAAAGCGCTCGGCCGCTTCGGGAAACGCCAGAATCCACTGGCGCTGCGCTTCGGTTTCCGGCACTTCGAGTCCGCGCGCATCGGCGATCATGTCGAGCGCGACGTCCGCATGGACGCCCAACCATATCAGGACGCACGCCGCGAGCGTCGTCGAGCGGCCGATGCCCGCGCGGCAGTGAATGGCAACCGAATGACCTGACGCAATTCGACCCGCCAACAAGGCGACGATGCCGACGAACGCCTCCAGCGAGGGCGGCACCGATTTGTCTCGGATCGGAAACGACAAAAACTCGATGCCGAATTCGCGGCAGAGTTCGCTCTCGGCGTCGTTCAGCGCCGGAATTTCCGACGGCTCGAGAAGACTGACGACGCAATCGATGCCGTCGCCGCGCCAGCTCAGGATCGTGTCCTCTATCCGCTCGGCGTGGCGTGGCGCCGGCATGATGGCAAGATTTCCGTCGCGATATTGGTTGATCCAGAAAAGTTCCATGCTCGGACTGCGACTGCGTCTCTAAAAGGGCGCGCCCCTTGCGGCGGTTCGCAACATAGCCATGCGAAAAAGCGATGCAATCCCGCGGCTTTTACAGGGTGAATGCCCTGCAGTGTTGATTTCTCCCGTTTACGAAGAAACCATTGCCTACTTTCAACGCTTGACAGGCAACAGTAGTAGCAACCCGCCGACGTCCCGTGAAAGCCATGCGCGCGAATTCGTCATCGCCGTGCCCATTTGGACAGCGTTCTCCGTCGCGCCGGGCGCGCGCCACGCTGGCGTGCGCGGTCGGAACGCTTCTGACGATCAGTACCGCAGAAGCCGCGCACCCTCGCGTCGGAGACGCCTGTCCCACCACGCTGCGCGCTTTCCTGCCGGTTTCCGGTCGTGATGCCGCGCTCGTGGTCGACGGTCAATCCGGACAGGTTCTCTACGCGCGCAACGCCGCAGCCGAGCGTCATCCGGCGTCGCTCACCAAGATGATGACGCTCTATCTCCTGTTCGAAGCGCTCAAGGCGCACCGGTTCTCGCTCGCGACACCGGTGACGATCTCGCGCCACGCCGCGGCGCAGCTGAAGGTCAATCTCAATCTCAGGCCCGGAATGACGATGTCGGTCGAGACGGCGATCAAGGCGATCGTCGTGAAGTCGGCCAACGATGTCGCTGTCGCGATCGCGGAAGCCGTGGGCGGCACCGAAGGCCACTTCGCGCAACTGATGACCGCTAAGGCGCGCGCACTCGGCATGCGCAACACCTTCTATCACAATGCGTCTGGCCTTCCCGATGCCTTGCAGGTGACGACCGCCGACGATCTGGCGCTTCTGGCGCGCCGCCTCGCCTATGATTTCCCGCAATACTATCCCTACTTCGCCACGCCGAGTTTCGGCTATCACGGCATGACCTACTATACGCACGACAATCTGCTGTACCGCTTCAAAGGCACCGATGGGATCAAGACCGGCTACACCAACGCGTCCGGATTCAATCTCGTCTCTTCGGTCGTGCGCGACGGGGCGCATGTCATTGGCGTCGTGATGGGCGGCAACACTGCGCGCCAGCGCGACGATGAAATGGTGCGCCTGCTCGCATCGACATTCGGACGCGTGCATGCGAACCCGTCGCTGCTCGAGCATGGCGTCATTCCCTGGAAGAGCCCCGCCGCCGAGACGATGTCTCAGCCGGCCGCGCCTGCGTTGCCCGGTCCTCCCGCGCCTGTGATCACGCTGGACGCGCCGACGCTCAATCCGCTCCTCGCTAAAAGCGGCGAGATCGATGAGGACATGGCCGAGTCTTACGTCGGCGATGCGAGCCCCACATCGGAACCACCGAACTGCGTTCCGAAACGGGCTGCTCGTCGCGTCTGATCCCTAGTTGAAGCGACGCTCCCACTCGAACGCCGAGCGCACAATCTCATCCAGATTTTGATGGGAGGGCCGCCACTTCAGCTCGCGCTTCAACTTGCTTGAATCGGCGACGAGCATCGCGGGGTCGCCCGCGCGCCGCGGCGCCTCATGCACGGGAAGAGGCGCGCCAGTGAGCTTTTCGATTGCGCCTACGACCTGGCGGACGCTGAAGCCCTCGCCATAGCCGCAATTGTAGATCGCTGGCGAAGCATTTGCGCGCAAGGCATCCAGCGCCAGCAGATGCGCGGCGATGAGATCCTCGACGTGGATGAAATCGCGAACGCCTGTCCCGTCGGGCGTCGGATAGTCCGTGCCGAAGATGTCCAGGTGCGGCACGCGCTTCAGTGCCACCTGGCAGGCGCGCTTAATCAGATGGGTGGCGCGGGGCGTCGATTGGCCGGTACGCTTCTTCGTGTCGGCGCCGGCGACGTTGAAATAGCGCAGTGCCATGAAGCGGAAGTCGTGGGCCTTTGCCGCGTCTTCCAGCATCCATTCCGTCATCAGTTTGGAGCGGCCATAGGGATTGATCGGCTCCTTCGCTGCTTCTTCCGTCACGAGCTCACCGTTGCCCATGCCGTACACAGCCGCCGTTGAGGAGAAAATGAAGTGGCGCACGCCCGTGGCGACGCAAGCCGCCGCCAAGGCGCGCGAGACCATGGTGTTGTTGGCGTAATATCGAAGCGGGTCGGCTACGGACTCGGGAACGACGATCGAGCCGGCGAAATGGATGACGGCATCTACCTCGTGCTCAGCGATCAGGCGCTCGACAAGCTTTGCATCGCCGGCTTCGCCCTCGACGAAGCTTGCCGTCTCGCCGACGAGGCCGCGCACTCCGGTCGAAAGATTGTCGAGCACGACGACGCGTTCGCCGCGATCGAGCAGCGCGTACGTCATGTGACTGCCGATATAGCCGGCACCTCCGGTCACCAACACGCTCATCGTCGTCTCCGAACCCCGCCGACCACATATACTCCGCAGTCGTTGTCGACGCGCTAACGCCATGATTTCGTTCGGCTGATGGGTGGGAAGCGCCGCAGAAACGCGCCCAAGGGGCGGCGACAGGTTGAGCACAGGACGCGCCGCCGGCCACAAAAGCGTAAGTGAGATTTACACTTTTCGACCCTTCGCGGAACTCTGGTACCACTAAGTCATTGATTTCGTTGAATTGAGGGTTGGCATGCCCTTTGCTTCCCTATTTGGCCAGAAACAAAGCTTGGCCGCGGACTGGGAAAAAGGGATCCGCGTTCAAGTCAAGACGAGGTCAGTACAATGCGCAAACTCTTGAAAGCCGCGGGCATACTGGGTGTTGGAATTCTCATCTCAGCTGCAGCGACCGGTGCCGCCGAAGCCGGCACGATCACCAGCAATTGCACCGTATTCCCGGTGACCTTCAATAACGGCTCTGGCGGTCCGACGACTGTGTCCTGCCCGGGCTTTTCCGGCCCAGGAACGCTTACCGGCGCCAGTCTGACCCTGCAGGGCGACTATCAGTTCGGCAGCGACGGCTCGAACGACATCCGGATCAGCTTTGCGGTCAATAATCCGGCCGGCGTGACCTGGACCGATTCAGCGCCGTTCGGCGATGTCACGGGTGGTGTCAGTTCGGGCACGCCCTTGAACATCTCTGACGCCGCGACTGGCGGCATCACCAACGCGAATTTCGCGAGCGCGTTCGGTGTTGACGTCTCTTCGGCGGTGATCAGCGGCAGCGCGGCGACTTCGTCCGGCGCGGTCCAAATCACCTACACCTTCACGACGGAACAGGTGCCGGAACCCGTCACGCTGTCGCTCTTCGGAGCTGGCTTGGCCGGTGCGGCTGCACTGCGTCGTCGCAAGAAGAAGATTGTCTGACTGGAGTCATCCAGTAGAGGGAAATGAAAACGGCGGCCATCGTGCCGCCGTTTTTGTTTTGAGGTTTTCGATTTAGTTGACGCCCGAGGCGCGCCCGTCATGTGTCGGTGGCCGCAGCGCAATTGCCAATTCACGCATGTCGATTTCGGCGGCCGCGCGAAGTCGAAATCCGTCGTAAAATTTGTCGGCGCAAAAATCTGCAACGACACTTTTACAGAGATATCTCTCTGGCCGCGCGCGCGTGCGCATTTATTCGGTAAAGCGAGGCTGTCGCTATCAACATTTGTTCCCCATCACATTATATCTGCACAGGCATGGGGTTCTTGCGGCGGGTATGACCATTCGAAATCCACATTCGACCGTGCGCCGCGATTTCGCTGATCGGTCCTTGGCGTTTGAGCTGGCGAAGAAAAATGTCTGGCGCGCGATGACGATGCCGCGCCCCGGCCCAACCACGACTTATGAAGCGATCGATTTGGCAGCCGCGCCGCGCGCAACCGGCGATCGAGCGCAACAGGAAGTCGTTGCGCAAAGCGACGACGATAGAGGCGCGCGCGAGACGCGCTGGTCGCTCAGATCGACTCTCCTGCTCATTTTGGGTGTGGGCGTCGCTTTCTGGGGCGCCGTCCTTTGGCTGTTGCTCGGCTGAAGCGTCGATTGAGTTCGACGGAACGTCACGCCAGTTCCTCTACCGATCACCCGAGATTGATTCGAGGGCCACTGCTCAACGGAGCGGCGACATCGCGACTCGTTCAATATTTCTTGGGTTTGGATAGACAGTTTAAGACGTTTAGGGCGTAATCTCTCCCGCTTCGCGCGGGCCACAGTTTCCGGTCCGATCCACAGGCGGCGTTTTCATGACCTGGGACCAGTTCTGGTACGAACTACAAATGGCGGTTCCGTCCGTCGAAACCGCGCTATCTTTCGTTGCGGTCATCGTCCTCTATTTCGTCGTGCAGCGTTGGGCCAAGGTCCGTCAATCGGCTCTGACGGTGGTTCGGGATCTGTCGATCGTGGGAGCGACCTGGCTGACGGCATCGTTTCTCCTCAGGCTCGACAGCCAAAATCACTGGCTGCAGCGCACGGCGTCTTTCTTGACGAATCTCTTCTGAGGCTGAAACACACAAAATATACTGTTAATTAAAATTGCGCGGCATAATTTACGACGATCCCCATATCGGCTACCCAAAGGAAAGCGTTAACGGTAGCTTAACGCCGTCTTGGGGTGATGGATGCGTTCCAGCGTAAAAGCACTGGCGACGGGGATTCTTGTCGCGACATGGGTGATCTCGTCGGCGGCGATCGGGCAACCGAGCGGCGGAACGGTCGTGTTCGGCGGCGCAACGATCGGTACACCCAACTCGACGACGACCCTCATCAAGCAGACGACCAACGCTGCCATCATCAACTGGCAGAGTTTCTCGCTCAACTCCGGCACGAGCGTGGTCTTCGATCAACCCGGCGCAGCCGCGATCGCGCTCAACCGCGTGCTGGGCGGCGGCGTTTCGCAGATCGACGGCAGTCTCTCGGCGAACGGCCAGGTCTGGATCATCAACGCCAACGGAATCCTGTTCGGCAAGGGAAGCCAGGTCAATGTGGCGGGACTTCTCGCCACCACATCCGATATCGCAAACGGCGATTTTGCGTCGGGCCAATACAATTTCACTTCGGCATCGTCGAACCCAGCGGCCAGCGTCGAGAATGCCGGTTCGATCCATGTCGCAGGCGGCGGCTCGGCGGTCCTTTCCGCGCCCCATGTCAGCAACGCCGGTCTCATCCAAGCCGATGGTGGACAGATCGTGCTGGGCGGCGCCAATGCCTTCACCGTCGATTTCGCCGGCGACGACCTCCTGCGCTACCAAATCTCGGCGACTGTTGC
>Ga0157373_10001440_pt1 | contig 18161 bp, 12 predicted proteins | sample C65metaG_FD_113460 | JGI IMG/M metagenome (GOLD analysis project Ga0157373, IMG submission 113460) | Corn rhizosphere microbial communities from Kellogg Biological Station, Michigan, USA - C6-5 metaG | ecosystem: Host-associated > Plants > Roots > Rhizosphere > Soil | place: USA: Michigan... | reverse complement strand
GGAGCGCCTTGGCCGTGTGCGCGCCGATATAGCCGGCGCCCCCGGTGACGAGCACCGTTCCCCGAGCATGTGTGGTCATGCCCTCCTAATCGAAAAGCCTCGCCGTGGGTTCCTACAAGCTTGGCCGCAAGCGGGGAACAGGCGCGCCTTCGTGAGCGTTGGCAGTCCGCCCGCGTAAAGGGGCTGAGGGACATTTATGCGTGAACTAGAGCTGTGGGGCGGTCACGAGTGCACCGTGAACCGGCTCGGCGACACCTACATGGATCAGACCGTCCTGAGCGGTCATGAGGCGAGGCTGTCCGATCTCGACCGCTTCGCCGAACTCGGTGTTTCGACGCTGCGCTATCCCGTCCTTTGGGAGCGGACCGCCCCCGAGCGACCCGGCGAATACGACTGGCGCTGGAGCGACGAGCGGCTGGGCCGCCTGCGCGAGCTGATGATCCGCCCGATCGTCGGGCTGATCCACCACGGCAGCGGGCCACGCTATACGAGCCTGGTCGATGATGGCTTCGCGAAGGGTCTGGCGACCTACGCCCGGGCGGTCGCCGAGCGCTACCCGTGGGTGATGGACTGGACCCCGGTCAACGAGCCGCTGACCACCGCGCGGTTCTCGGCGCTATATGGCCTCTGGTATCCGCACGCCCGCGATGAGCGCCTGTTCTGGCTGGCGCTGCTCAATCAGATCGACGGCATCCGCTTTGCCATGCGCGAGATCCGCGTCGTGAACCCTTCGGCACGGCTGATCCAGACCGAGGACCTCGGCAAGACCTACTCGACTCGCGCGGTGTCCAACCAGGCGAGCTTCGACAACGATCGGCGCTGGATGACCTGGGACCTGCTCAGTGGGCGGGTGACGGAGACGCACCCCCTGTGGGAGCGCCTGTGCCGGTTCGGTTTCGAAGACCGACTACGCGCCATGGCCGACGCGCCGTGTCCGCCCGATGTCATCGGCGTCAACCATTACCTGACCAGCGACCGCTTCCTCGATCACCGCCTGGAGTGCTACCCGGAGTGCAGCTGGGGCGGCAATGAGTTCGTCCGCTTCGCCGACGTCGAGGCGACCCGCGTCCTGCAGCCGGCGCCGGACGGCATGGAAGGCGCCCTGCAGGAGGCTTGGGACCGTTACGGCACGACCATCGCGGTGACCGAGGCGCACAATGGCTGCACCCGCGAGGACCAGATGCGCTGGCTGCGCGAGGCCTGGATCTCCGCCCAGCGCATGAACGCCCGCGGCGCGCGGGTGGAGGCGGTAACCGCCTGGTCGCTGCTCGGCTCCTACGACTGGAACAGCCTGCTGACCCGCGCGGACGGCCACTACGAATGCGGGGTCTTTGACATGCGCTGCGGCGAGCCTCGGCCGACGGCGGTCTCGGCCATGTTGAAGGGGCTGACCAACCACCTGGAGGAGCCGCATCCCGTGCTGGCGGCGCCCGGTTGGTGGCGGCGCGACATTCGCCTGCAGCACAAGCCGGTGTTCCGCACCGTCGACGCGCCCGACCCGAAGCGCGAATGGCAGGCGGCGACGGGTTTGCGGCGTCCCATCCTGATCGCGGGCGCGACGGGCACCCTTGGCCGGGCCCTGGCGCGGGCCTGCGAGTGGAGAGGCATCGACTACGTCCTCACCGACCGCTCACAGCTTTCGTTGGGCGACGACGACTCCATTGAGCAGACGCTGGACGCCTATGTCCCATGGGCGGTCATCAACGCCGCCGGCTGGGTGCGGGTGGACGACGCCGAGAGCGACTCCGACGGCTGCATGGAGGCGAATGCCGAGGGCGCGCTGCGTTTCGCCCGCGCCTGTCATGACCGCGATCTGCCCTTCGTCGGCTTTTCCAGCGATCTCGTCTTCGACGGCGCAAGCGAGCGCCCCTATGTCGAGAGCGATGCGGCCAACCCGTTGAACGTCTACGGCGCGAGCAAGGCGCAGGCGGAGGCGCAGGTGCTGGCGCTCGACGGCAAGGCGCTGATGATCCGCACGGCGGCCTTCTTTTCCCCCTACGATCACTACAACTTCGCCGCCTGGGTGACGCGGAACCTGGCCTCCGGGCGCGAGATCGCCGCCGCCGATGACCTGATCGTCTCGCCGACCTATGTGCCGGACCTGGTGGACGCGACGCTCGACCTCGTGATCGACGGGGAAAAAGGCCTGTGGCACCTCGCCAACCAGGGCGAGACCACCTGGCTGGCGTTTGCCACGCGCGTCGCCGAGCTGCTGGACCTCGACCGCAACCTCGTGCGCCCCGTCCCGTGGCGTAGCCTCGGCTGGACCGCGCGGCGTCCGGCCTATGCGGCGCTGGCGAGTGAACGGGGATGTCTGATGCCGTCGCTGGAGAATGCACTCGAGCGCTATGCCCAGGTCATGCGGGAATCGGCCTTCGAGAGCGAAGTCACCGAGCCCGAACCGGCGCCCAGGCCCGTCCGCGCCCGCCGCAAGGCCTAGCGGGGCAGCGCGGCGGCCGCATCGAATGCCGCGCGCGACTTGCGCAGCGTCTCTTCGGGCGTCTGGCCGGTCTTGTAGACCTCGGAGCCCAGCCCGAAGCCCCGCGCACCGGCGGCCCACCACTCGGCCATGCTGGCGGGGCCGACGCCGCCCACGGCCCAGACATCCACCTCGGGTGGCAGGATGGCCTTGATCTGCTTCACGTGCGCCGGACCGAAGCTGACGGCGGGAAAGAGCTTCAGATGCCGCGCGCCCGCATCCACCGCCATCAGGGCCTCGGTAGGCGTGGCGAAGCCGGGCGCGGGGGTCAGGCCCAGTTCCACGGTCCGCCGGATCACCGACACGTCGGTATTAGGGCAGACGATGAAGGTCCCGCCGACATCCCGCACGGCATCCACCTTGTCCGGCGACAGAACCGTCCCCGCGCCGATCGCCATGCGGCCGTCAAAGGCCTCGACGATGCGGCGGATGCTCTCCAGCGGCTCGGGTGAGTTCAGCGGAACCTCGATGGCGCGGATGCCGCCGTCGTGGATCGCCTGGGCGGTGGCGACCGCCTCGTCAGGCGTGACGCCCCGGATGATCGCGACGACGGGGGAAGCGGCGATGGCTTCGTCGAGGGTCATTCAGGCGCCTTCCATTTGCAGAGCGGTCAGCGCCGCCAGCGCCGCCGCCTCGCCGTCGTATGTGGTGGATGCGGCGCCCAGCCGCGACAGCGCCCGCTCGTACCAGCGGCACAAGGTCTCATCGCCCAGCAACACGATGGGGTGATCGAGCGCCACGCCCAGCAGCTTGGGCACGCTCGCCACCTCCGCGCCGATGAGCAAGCCCGAGAGGTAGGAGGGCGTCGATTCCGCCGCCGCCCCGCCCGCGGTCACTCGCGAGCGGGCTGTGAACAGCCGCGCGGCAAGCGCCCCACCGTCCTCCGCCGCCGCGAGGCCAGCGTCGAAGGCCTTCTCGTCGTCGGCGGAGGCGTCGTTCTTCAGCACGCTGTGCTTGCGCAGGACGGCGAACAGCTCGCCCGTCATGGCGGTGATGAAGCGCACGATCCGGCCGTCCTCGATCAGGATCCATTTGGCGTGGGTGCCGGGGTGGCAGAGGACGTGGCGGCCGCTTAGCCGCGCCTGGTCCTCTCGCAGCCAGCCGAACACCTGCGTCTCCTCGCCCCGCATCACATCCGGCGCGCCCGCGACACCATCGCAGCGCAGGCCAGGCACGATCCACACGCCGTCCGCCACGGTGGCCAGCGCCTTGCGCAGGTCGTCGAGGCTCGCGGGGCAGGGCAGGTAGTCCACCTGCCGCCAGCCGAGGTTCGAGCCGATCATGCCGCAAAGGATGGCGGGCAACTGCTGCGCGTTCAGCGCCGGGCGCACTTCATTGGCGAACCGTGCCTCGGCCTCGCCCGGCCCAAGCCGTGAAACGCCCAGCTCGAAGTCGCGGCTGGCCAGCACCTCACCGTCGCCGCCGACCAGCCAGGCGCGCAGGTTGGTGGTCCCCCAGTCACAGGCAAGGAAGGCGGGATCGGCCATGCGTCAGGTGCGTCCGCCGTCGATGACGATGTTCTGGCCGGTGATCATCTGGCTGTCGTCGCTGGCCATGAACAGCATCAGCCGCGCGATGTCGTCGGGCATGATCCGCTTTTGCAGCGCTACCTGCTTCATCCAGTCGGCTTCGGCTTCGGGGGTGAGCCAGAGCTTCAGCTGCCGCTCGGTGATCACCCAGCCGGGAGAGAGCGCGTTGACGCGGATGTTGTCCTTGCCCCACTCGCGGGCCAGCGTCTTGCTCATCGCATTGATCGCGCCCTTGGCGGCGACGTAGCCGACAAGGTCAGCTGGTCCCAACAAGGCGTTGATCGAGCTTACATTTATGATCACGCCGCCGCCCGCCTCCTTCATCATCGGATAGACGGCGGTCGAAGCGATGAAGACCGGGTCGAGGTTGACCGCCTGGTTCTTCTGCCACTGCTCGGGCGTCATCTCGGCGGCGACGTGGCGGGTGTCGTTGGCGACGTTGTTGATCAGCACGGTGATAGGGCCAAGCGCGTCGGCGGCGGCCTTGATCGCGCCTTGCAGCGCCGCCACGTCGGTCACGTCGCACCGCTGAAACCACGAGCCGGGGAGCCTTTCGGCCATGGCCATTCCGTCGGCCTCGTCGAGGTCGACGAAGGCCACCTTCGCCTTCTGCGCGTGGAAGGTCTCGACCACCGTCGCCCCGATCCCCGAGGCGCCGCCGGTGATGAACACGACCTTGTCCTGAAGGCTGGGGTAGGTGGCGTAGGCCATCAGTGGGACTCCCTCAGCACGTCGGCGCTGGACTTGCCGACGAGGAAGTCGAGGTCGGCGCCGGTGTCGGCCTGCATGACCGTGTCGATGTAGAGCTTGTACCAGCCGCGCGTGTGGGCGGAGGGCTCACGCGTCCGCTCCCAGACCTGACGGCGCCGCAACAGCTCGGCGTCGTCCACTAACAGCTCCAGCGAACGGTTCGGTCCGTCGAAGGCGATCTCGTCGCCGGTCTCCACCAACGCCAGCGTCCCACCCGCGTCGGACTCCGGGGAAACATGAAGGATTACCGTGCCATACGCTGTTCCGCTCATACGGGCGTCGGAGATACGGACCATGTCGCGCACGCCCTTGGCCAGCAGCTTGCGGGGGAGCGCCATGTTCCCGACCTCAGGCATGCCGGGATAGCCTTTCGGCCCGCAGCCCTTCAGCACAAGGATCGAGGTCTCGTCGACGGGGAGGTCCGGATCGTCGATGCGGGCGTGATAGTCCTCGATGGTCTCGAACACGACCGCGCGACCGCGGTGGGTCAGCAGTTCGGGGCTGGCGGCGCTCGGTTTCAGGATGGCGCCGTTCGGACAGAGGTTGCCGCGGAGGACCCAGACGCCGGAGGAGGGGCCGATGGGGCTCTCCATTGTGCCGATAACGTCGCGGTTCCAACACTGGGCGCCTGCTGTCAGCTCTGCCTGGGTGTGGCCGACGACGGTGGGTGCGTTGCCCCGCAGCACCGGCCCAAGCTCCTTCATCACCGCGGGAACGCCGCCCGCGTAGCAGAAATCCTCCATCAGGAATTTGCCGGAAGGCATTAGATTTACAAGTAAAGGCGCCTCACGTCCCAGCTCGTCGAAGTCCTGCAGCGTCAGCGGCACGCCGACCCGCCCGGCCAGCGCAAGCAGGTGGATCACGGCGTTGGTCGAGCCGCCGACGGCCGCGTGAACCAGGATCGCGTTCTCGAACGCTTCGCGGGTGATGATGCGCGACAGGCGGATGTCCTGCTTCACCATCTCGACGATGCGATTGCCGGTGAGGTGGGCCAGCGTCTTGCGCCGCGAATCCGGCCCGGGAAAGCTGGCGTTGTTGGGCAGCGCCATGCCTAGCGCCTCGACCAGGCTCGCCATCGTCGAGGCCGTGCCCATGGTGTTGCACACGCCGTTCGAGCGGCTCATCCCGCTCTCGGCGCTGAGGAAGTCGGCCAGGCTCATGTCGCCCGCGCGGACAGCCTCGGAAAACCGCCACACGTCCGTGCCCGAGCCGATATCCTGCCCGTGGAACTTGCCGTTCAGCATGGGGCCGGAGGAGACGACGATGGTCGGCAGATCGACGCTGGCCGCGCCCATCAGTTGCCCCGGCGTGGTCTTGTCGCAACCGCCCAGCAAGACCACCCCGTCGATGGGGTTGGCGCGGATGCTCTCCTCGACCTCCATGGCCAGCAGGTTGCGAAACAGCATGGCCGTGGGCCGCATCTGCGTTTCGGGCAGGCTCATGGCCGGGAACTCGAGCGGCACGCCGCCGGCCTCCCAGACGCCGCGCTTCACGTATTCGGCCAGCTCACGCAGGTGGGCCTGGCAGGTGACCAGCTCCGACCAGGTGTTGCAGATGCCGATGATGGGGCGTCCGTCGAAGGCGTGGTCGGGCAGGCCCGTGCCCTTCATCCAGCTTCGGTGGATGAAGCCGTCACGGTCGAGCTTGCCGTAGGAGCGCGTGCTGCGAAGCGGCTTTGGCTTGTCAGTCACGCAGAGGTCTCCCGGCTCGCCCGTCTGTCCCCGCTGCTTAACCCGCGGAGGGGACCAAAGGTTCAGCTCTGGAAGCTCGGCAGTGGCAGGCCCTTCACGCCCACGTCGATACCCAGCACGCTGCCGGCCAAGGGCTGCCTCGCCAGCGCTTCCTCCGAGAGGTATTCGCAGGCGGTCGTGATGTAGAGTGTGGTCAGGTCAGGCCCGCCGAACGCGCAGCTCGACGGCTGCTCGACCGGCACTTCGACGATGCGGTCCACTGACCCGTCGGGCGCATAGCGCACGATCCGCGAGCCGCCCCACTGGCAGTTCCAGAGGTAGCCTTTCGCATCCACGGCCGACCCGTCCGGCGCGCCCTTGTCGACGCGCGCGAAGACCCGGCGGTTGGACAGCCCGCCCGCCTTGTCCATGTCGAAGGCGTAGATCTCGCCCTTGCGGGAGTCTGCCAGGTAGTAGGTCCGGCCGTCCGGGCTGCAGGAGACGGTGTTGATGATGTGGACGCCGTCCACCACAGGTTCGCAGCGTCCGTCCGGATCGTATCGATAGAGCTCGCCGGGACGGCGGCCGTGGTCGTCGTCCATCGAGCCCCACCAGAAGCGGCCGGCCACGTCGATCTTGCCGTCGTTGGATCGGAAACCGGGCTCGGGCTTCCATTCCCACCTCAGTGCGAACGCGCCGGTCTCGGGGTCGAAGTCCGCCAGCCCCTGCTCGGTGGCCAGCAACAGGCCGCCTTTCGAGCGTACCGCAGCGGCGCTGGCGCGGCAGGGCAGGGGCCAGAAGCCCTGGTCGCCGCTGTCGGGCTCACCCCAATGGAGCTGCGCTTGCTTGATGTCGAACCAGTAGAGCCGTTTTGCCGCAGGATCCCAGATCGGGCCCTCGCCCAGGGTGTTTTTTGCCCCGAAAGCGCAGAAAACCCCCTCCGGCATGCGAACTCGCCCCCTTCAGACCGCTCTTGCAACGGCGGCTACGGCGCACCGACCCCGAAATGAGCCGAAGTGCGACAACTTTGCATCGCGCGTTTTGGTTCCATTCATTGTTGGTGCGCCTAACATGGGTTGCATAATGATTCGGGAGGGGTCCCGTGGCGCAGATCAGCTATTCCGACGTGTACGACATCAGTCACGATCGGGACTATGACGAGGACATCCAGACCGGCGACATGGTGCGCACCGGTCCCAACCTCTACCCGCACTTTACGGTCATGGCCGTGGTCGGCGACAAGGTCTGGGTCCGAAACACCGAAACCGGCGCGGACGGCATCACGGGAATAACCCGCTGCCGGAAGATAAACGGAGCTCCGGCGACCTGATCGCCGGCCTTCCGGCCGATCCCTTCAGTGAACTAAGCTGCTCCATTGTCGTTTAGGCGACGGGGCTCGCAACCGCGCCTGCTGTCGGAGGACGCGCTATTTCCGCCTTCATGTTCGCGACCGGGATCGAGAACAGCATCCCAAAGATCAAGAACGGCAGCGTTCGCGTGGACCAGATGGAGTCCTGCGGCCACTACCGCTACTGGCGCACCGACTTCGATTTGCTGGAGGACATGGGCATCCGTTTCCTCCGCTACGGACCGCCGCTGCACACAACCTTCCTGGGCGTGGATCACTACGACTGGGAGTTCGCCGACCTGACCTTCGGCGACCTGATGCGGCGCGACATCGTGCCGATCGTCGATCTGTGCCACTTCGGCGTGCCCGACTGGATCGGAGACTTCCAGAACCCCGACTTCCCCGAGCTGTTCGCGGGCTATGCCAAGGCCTTCGCTGAGCGCTTCCCGTGGGTGCAGCTCTACACGCCGGTCAACGAGATGTTCATCTGCGCCCTGTTCTCGGCCAAGTACGGCTGGTGGAACGAGCAGGGGACGACCGACAAGACCTTCGTTCGCGCGCTCAACAACCTGGTGAAGGCCAACGTGCTGGCGATGCGCTGCATCCTGGAGGTTCGGCCGGACGCCATCTTCATCCAGAGCGAGAGCTCGGAGTATTTCCACGCCGAGAACCCCAAGGCGATCAAGCCCGCCGAGATCATGAACTCGATGCGGTTCCTGTCGCTGGACCTCAACTACGGCCACCGGGTCGACTCGGAGATGTACGAGTACCTGATGGATTCAGGCATGACGAAGGAGGAGTACCATTTCTTCCTCGGCAACAGCCTTCGCCACCACTGCATCCTCGGCAACGACTACTACTGGACCAACGAGCACCGCGTGGCGGCCGACGGTGCGACCCGGGCCGCCGGCGAGATCTTCGGCTACAGCGAGATCACCCGCCAGTACTACAACCGCTACCGCCTGCCGGTGATGCACACCGAAACCAACATCGTCGAAGGCCCCAACGGCGACGAGGCGGTCAACTGGCTCTGGAAGGAATGGGCCAACGTGCTCCGCGTCCGCAACGCCGGCGTGCCGACGGTCGGCTTCACCTGGTACTCGCTGACCGACCAGACCGACTGGGACACTGCCCTTCGCGAGAAGAACAACCGCGTGCATCCGGTGGGCCTCTATGACCTCAACCGCGAGATCCGGGCTGTGGGCCGCTCCTACAAGCAGCTGATCGCCGACTGGCGCGACGTGCTGCCGACCCAGAGCATCTGTCTGAACGTGCCGGTCGTGCGTCCGTCCGAGTACCGTGACCCGATGGCCGAGCGTCAGATGGAGGACGCCCGCCACCTGATCCGTACCGAGCTGGAAACGACGGGCACCGTCTGATCCTACCCGCCGCCCGCGCGTTGAGCGGGCATGGGGCAGAACCAACTTCCCGACATCGGCGGCGCGCCCGTCGTGCAGCTCACCGCGTCCGGCGAAAGCGAGGGCCCGCGGTTCGTCGGCGCGACCGTAGCGCCGGGACGGGGGATGCTGCTCCTGCAGGCGCGGGTCTGGCTGCCCGGACGCGGCGAGGCGGACCTGCTGGCCACGCCGCCGCTGGAAGAGGTCGCAGCCTCTATGGGCGGGCCGGACGACTTCGCGGGCAACGTCTCCTTCAGCCTCGGCGGCGCGATACTGCTGCCCTACGCCAACCGCATCCGGGGAAGGGCCGTCCAGGGCCGCCAGGTCGAGACGCAGGTGCTGGGCAAGACGGTGCGCCTGCCAATGAACTGGGGCGGCAAGGCGCCGGGCGCCGAGCAATACGCAATGCACGGGCTGATGCTCGATACGCCTTTCGAGATCACCGGCAGCGCCGCGGACCGGGTTTCAGGCCAACTGCACGCCGGTGACTTTGATGGCCACTGGCTCTCGTCCACCGACGTGGCGGTTGAATACCGACTGAGCGCCTCGGCCCTCGAGCTCTCGGTCGAGGTGACGAATGCGGGGGAGGGACCGCTGCCGGTGGGAATCGGCTGGCATCCCTGGTTCAACCTGCCGAGCGGTGATCGTACGCAGGCGCTGCTGCACGTCCCGGCCAAGAGCCGCACGGCGGTGAACGACTACGATGAGGTGCTGCCGACCGGCGAGTTCCTGATGCTGGACGCGACCCCCTACGACTTTTCGAAGGCGCGTCCGCTGAGGGACCTTTACCTCGACGACTGCTTCACCGATCTGGAGGGAGGGCCGGCCGAGGTGATCGACCCGGCGGCCGGTCTTGGCCTGCGCATCAGCGGCGCCGCGCCCGTGCGAGCCTTCCAGGTCTACGCCCCGCCCGACCGGCCCGTCGTCGTGGTCGAGCCGCAGTTCAATCTCGCCGACCCGTTCGGCCCGGAGTGGCAGGGCGCGGACACCGGCATGGTCATCCTCCAGCCCGGCGAACGCACCCACTACGAAGCCGGCGTCGAACTCTTCGCCGTCCAGGCGCCCTAACCGACATTTGCGCAAGACCACGGAACGTCCGCGCGCGGGCGGACATTCTCTTCCAGAAGCCAAGGAGGAGCAGCCATGCCCACCGACATTGAAGGCGACCGCGACGATCAGGACCAGTCCGAGATCTTCGACGAGGACAACCAGAACCTCGACGGCGGCGGCGAGCAGGAAAATGAGATGCGCACGTTCGAGGAGCTGCCGGATGTGTTCGACGTCACCTCGGCCGTGGGCGACTCCGACGACGATGACGCGCTGATCGCCGAGGAGCTCGACGACGACGAGATCATCGAGCTGGAAGCCGACGAGGGGCTCGCGGACTTCGAGGACGACGATCTGGAAGGCCGGATGCCCGAGGCGCTGGTCGACCAGGGGGAGTCAGACCGCTCGCGCGGCGACTCCGATGAGGTGGAGCTGGTCTACGGCGGCGATCTCGACAACGTTTCCGTCCGCGACGGCAAGCACGCCGCGGCGATGGAGTCGCGCAATCTGGGCGATGATGACCTCGAGGATCTCGGCTATCCCGGCGACTACGAGCCCGGGCAGGACAGCTCGGAAGCCGAAACCCGGCGGAAACGGTGATTCTACTTTTGGCGACCCGTATGCCGATCCGGAGGTTGTTCTGGAGTCAGACCCCAACCCTTAGGGTCTTTACCTTAGGTAGTGCTGGCGTCGTTTAACCGTTTCGGGTAACATTCCTGAGGGCGGAAACCGCCGTTCTCTCGACGGGACTGTCCTGCGGTGGTACGCCCAATGTTAAGAAAGTTACGTTTTTCAGGGGCGTCAAAAATATGGCTAAGCCTGGACCTGGGCCGCTTGACCTGAATGTCGGCGCCCGTATTCGACTCCGACGCAAGGCTCTCGGAATCACACAAAGCCAACTGGCTCAGGCGCTCAGCCTGACGTTCCAGCAGGTGCAGAAGTACGAGCGCGGCGTGAACCGTGTCTCCGCTTCGGTGCTGGTGAAGATCGCCCAGCGGCTCGAATGTCCCGTCTCCTATCTTCTCGGTGAGGAGGGCGGCGGCCAGCACGAGCAGATCGCCCCGGCGGTCATGGTCACGCCCGGCGCGGTCGAGCTTCTGGAAATCTACGCGCGGATCAAGGACCGGCGAGCCCGTGCGGCTCTCCTCTCGGTCGCCAAGGCGCTGGTCAATCAGGAAGAAGCCGAATGCGCCGGGGAAGCCGACGCAGCCTAGGCGCTCGTCGCTGCTTCGGCCCCAACGGCCTGCCGTTTCCGCCGCCTGGTGCGTCTCGGCCGATCCAGCAGATCGCGAATGCGCGCGGCCAGCGCGGCGGCTTCATAAGGCTTGTCGATCAGCGGAAACTCGTGCTCGGCGAGCCCCGCGCTATCGCCGATGAAGCCCGACGTCAGCAGGATCTGCATGTCCGGCCGTAGTGTCTGCGCCTGACGCGCCAGGGTGACGCCGCTGGCGCCGCCCGGCATGACGATGTCGGAAAAGAGCAGGTCGAGCGGCTCCTCGCTCTTCAACACCTCTGTCGCCTCGGCGGCGTTGGTCGCCGTCGTGATCTGGTATCCGAGGCTGCCAAGCATATCGACGGTCAGCATCAGCACGGCCGCGTCGTCTTCCACCACCAGCACTCGCTCGGTTCCGCCGACCGTCTCAGGCGGCACGGTGGGGGCGCGGCGCTCCGGCGCGGGCTGGGCAGAGGCAGGCAGGAGCAGGCGCACCGTCGTGCCCGCGCCCAGCTGGCTTTCGACCTCGACGTGACCTTCCGACTGGCGCACGAAGCCGTAGACCTGCGACAGGCCCAGCCCCGATCCCTTGCCGACGTCCTTGGTGGTGAAGAAGGGTTCGAAGACCCGCTCGCGCACCTCGGCGCTCATGCCGACGCCGGTATCGCGCACTTCCACCGACACCTGACCGCCTACCGGCCGTGTCGCCAGCGTCAGCACGCCGCCATCGGGCATGGCGTCGCGGGCGTTGACCGCGAGATTGAGCAGGGCCGTTTCCAGCTGCGTGGGGTCGACGTTGGCGCAAACCGACTTCTTCGATAGCGCCAGTTCCAGCGTCACAGCCTCGCCGACAGCCTGACGCAGAAGCGGTGTGAAGCCCTTGATCAGCGCGTTGACGTCGAGCGTCACGGGGCTGAGGTGCTGGCGGCGCGAGAAGGCGAGGAGCTGGCGGGTCAGGTCGCGGCCGCGCTCGGCGGCCTGGCGCATGGCGTCGATCCGGCGGGCGCGCTGCGGCGCGTCCTCGGCCTTGCGGGTCAGCATGTCGATGTTGCCGAGCACGACGGTCAGCAGGTTGTTGAAGTCGTGCGCCACGCCGCCGGTCAGTTGGCCCACGGCCTCCATTTTCCGCGCCTGGGCGAGCTGTTCTTCCAGCTGGCGTCGATCGGTGGAGTCTAGGATGACGCCAAACACCTCCTGGCGATCGCTGTCGATGCCGGTGGCCAGCACGCCCTGGTCGAAGAGGTAACGGTACTGGCCGTCGGCGCAGAGCCAGCGGAACTCGCAAGAATAGGAGCCCGTCTCCAGCGCACCGCTTACGGACTCGACCACCCTGGCCAGATCCTCGGGATGGATGCGCGAGGAGCCGAAATCCGGCCGCGACATGATCTCCTCGGGCGTGAAGCCGGTAATCGCCTTCACCCCGTCGCTGATGAAGACCGGCTCGAACGGCGGCGCGGCGATGCGCGAATGGAAGGTGACGGGCAGGGAGCGCATGATCTGCTCCTGCCGCTCGCGCGAGCGCTGCAGGGCCCGTTCGGCGACGGCCTTCTCGGCCTGGACGCGGCGGTTCTCCTCCAGCAGCCATTGGCTATGCGCCATCTGGCGCTTCACTTCCTCGGTCTTGATGTGCAGGTCGACCAGCACCGAGACCTTGGAGCGCAGGATGAAGGGGTCGACCGGCTTGAACACCATGTCGACGGCCCCGGCCGAGTAGGCCTGGAAGATGTGGGCCTCGTCGCGGAAGATCGCGGTCAGGAAGACGATCGGCGTGTTGCGCGTGCGCTTCCGCGCCCGGATCAGCTGGGCCGTTTCATAGCCGTCCATCCCCGGCATGTGCAGGTCCAGGAGGATGACCGCGAACTCATCGACGAGCAGATACTTGAGCGCCTCCTCGCCGGACCTTGCCACCACCAGATCATGGCCCAGGTCCTCCAGCGCCTGCACCGCCGCAAACGCGTTCCTCTCGTCATCGTCGACGATGAGAATCTTGGCCTTGATCGGCGCGGACAGGTCGGGCGGGGCGCTGAGCCCCGTCCGCGGTCGCAGGCCCGGTGAGGCGTACTCGTTCACTTCAGCTCGCTTGCGGCATCAACGAAACGACGGTGTCGGATGCGAGCCGCATGGCGTCGGCCCTCTGGATCGACACCCGCAGCACCGAGATCAGATGGTCGATGTCCACGGGCTTGGAGACGTAGTCGGAGGCGCCGGCCTGGATGCACTTTTGCCGGTCGCCCTTCATCGCCTTGGCGGTGACGGCCACGATCGGCAGCTCGGCGAACCCGGGCCGTGAGCGGATCTCGCGGATGGTCTCATAGCCGTCCATGTCCGGCATCATGATGTCCACCAGCACCACATCCACCGCCGGGTCGCCCTCAAGCAGCTGCAGCCCGGCCCGCCCGCTTTCGGCGTAGCTCAGGTCCATCCCGTATTCCTCCCGCGCGCTGGCCAGCGAGAAGATGTTGCGGATGTCGTCGTCGATGACCACCACCTTGCGGCCGGTGAGGAGCGCGTCCTCGTGCCGTCCCTGCGTGAGCTTGGCGCGGGCGTCGTCCGACAGCTGGTCGAGCGGCTCGTGCAGCAGCAGGGTGGCTTGATCCATCAGCTGGTCGGGCGTGCGGGCCAGCCGCACGAGACCGGCGAAGACGGCCAGGCGCAAGCGCTTGTCGTCTTCAGCCTCCAACTCGCTCGGGGCATAGACCACCACCGGATTGCTCAGGCCCTCAACCATCTTGAGCATTTCCACCAACTGCGCGACCGGGACCGCCGAAGCCTCAACAACGATGCCGTCCGGACGTTCCGCCGCCGGCTGCGACAGTAGCGAAGCGAGCTCCTCGACGATCTCGACGGTGGTGACGCATTCGCGCAGCGTGTCGGCCGCCTCGCCTTCGGCGCCGACCAGCGCCACGCGCCGGTCCGCCTTGTCGACGAAGCTCTTCACGCCCTGCAGCGTCGAGACCACGACCTCCCGCTCCACCGGCTTGTGGGTGAAGCCGAAGGCGCCCATCGACAGCCCCAGGCCCCGCTGGTCGTCGGCCGAGATCAGGTGCACGGGGATGTGCCGCGTCTCAGGCGTGCGCTTGAGGAGATCGAGCAGCGCCAGCCCGTCGATGTCGGGCAGGCCGATGTCGAGCATGATGGCGTCGGGCCCAAACCGCCGCGCCAGCGAGGGCACGGCCGAGCCTTCGCCCGTCACCACGCCCTTGAAGCCGCTGTCACGCACCAGCGACAGCAGGATGGAGGCAAAGCGCGGGTCGTCCTCGACGATCAGCACGACGGACTCGCCGGGTTGGATCGTGTCGCGGTCGTCCGCCACCGCCTCGGGGGCTTCATCGGAGACGGAGGACATCAGTGCGCGCGCCGCCAGCGGTGGGCCGCTGCGGCTTTGCGAGGCCGGCTGGTTCATCTGCGGGCTGAAGTTAAGGGGCAGGTACAGCGTGAAGGTGCTGCCCTTGCCCGGCCGGGACTCGACCCTCAGTTCGCCGCCCAGCAACCGCGCGATCTCGCGGCTGATGGAGAGCCCCAGACCCGTGCCGCCGTACTTGCGGCTGGTCGTCCCGTCGGCCTGCTGGAAGGCCTCGAAGATGATCCGCTGCTTGTCCTCGGGGATGCCGATGCCGGAATCTTCAACCGAGATCGCCAGCACCTGGCCGGCGGTGTTGAGGTGGTCGTTGCCGCTGTTCCAGCCGCTCTCGGCCTTGGCGACCTTGAGCTTCACGTGGCCCTTCTCGGTGAACTTGAAGGCGTTGGAGAGCAGGTTCTTGATGATCTGCTGCAGGCGCTTGTCGTCGGTGAACATCGAGCGCGGGAGATCGCCGTCCAGCTCCACATGGAAGTCCAGCTTCTTGGCCTGGGCGACCTGGGCGAAGGTGCGGTCGACCTGATCGCGCAGGCTGGCGAAGGACATTTCGCCGATATCCAGCGTGACCGTGCCCGACTCGATCTTCGACAGGTCGAGGATCTCGTTGATGAGGGCCAGCAGGTCCGAACCGGCGTCGTGGATGTTGCGCGCGAACTCGACCTGCTTGTCCGTCAGGTTGCCTTGCGTGTTGTCGCTGAGCAGCTTGGAGAGGATGAGCAGCGAGTTCAGCGGCGTGCGCAGCTCGTGGCTCATGTTGGCCAGGAACTCTGACTTGTACTTCGACGTCACCGCCAGCTGCTCGGCCTTCTCTTCGAGGGCGAGCTTGGCCTGTTCGACCTCGCGGTTCTTGGCTTCCACCTGTTTGTTCTGGGCCGACAGCAGCTGCGCCTTGTCCTCCAGCTCGGCGTTGGTCTGCTGCAGCTCCTCCTGCTTGGCGCGGAGCAGCTCTTCGGACTGCCGGAGTGAGGCGGCCTGTTGCTCCAACCGGTCGTTGGTCTTTTTCAACTCTTCCTGCTGGGCCTGCAGCTCGGCGGTCAGCAGCTGCGACTGCTTCAACAGTCCCTCGGTCCGCATGTTGGCGGCGATGGTGTTCAACACGATGCCGATGGATTCCATCAGCTGGTCGAGGAAGCTCTGGTGGGTCTCGGAGAACTCGCCGAAGGTGGCGAGCTCGATAACCGCCTTCACCTCGCCTTCGAACAGCGCCGGCAGGACGATGATGTTCAGCGGCGGCGCTTCGCCCAGGCCCGAGTTGATCTGGACATAGTCCGTCGGGACGTTGGTCAGCAGGATGCGCGACTTCTCGTGCGCGCACTGGCCGATCAGGCCCTCACGCAGCTTGAACTGGTTGGCCGCGTGCTTCCTGTTGTTGAAGGCGTAGCTGGCCGCGAGGTTAAGGACCGGATGGCCATCCTCGTCGCGGTCGGTGACGTAGAAGACGCCATGCTGGGCATTGATCAGCGGCGCCAGTTCCGACAGCACCAGGTTCGACACCGTCGAGAGGTCCCGCTCGCCCTGCAGCATCCGCGTGAACCGCGCCAGGTTGGTCTTCAGCCAGTCCTGCTCGGTGTTCTTCAGCGTCTGGTCCTTCAGGTTTCGGATCATCTCGTTGATGTTGTTCTTCAGCTCCTCCACCTCGCCGGACGCTTCGACGGTGATGGACCGCGTCAGGTCGCCCTTGGTCACGGCGGTGGACACCTCGGCGATGGCCCGCACCTGGGTGGTGAGGTTGGCGGCCAGTTCGTTGACGTTATCGGTCAAGTCGCGCCATAGGCCCGCCGCGCCAGGCACCCGCGCCTGACCGCCGAGCTTGCCTTCGATACCCACTTCGCGGGCCACGTTGGTCACTTGGTCGGCGAAGGTCGCCAGCGTCTCGATCATTCCGTTGATGGTGTCGGCCAGCGAGGCGATTTCGCCCTTGGCGTCGAGGGTCAGGGTGCGCTTCAGGTCGCCCTGGGCCACCGCGGTCACGACGTCGGCGATGCCGCGCACCTGACCGGTCAGGTTGGCGGCCATCATGTTCACGTTGTCGGTGAGGTCCTTCCAGGTGCCGGCGACGCCGGGCACCTGCGCCTGACCGCCGAGCTTGCCCTCGGTGCCGACTTCCTTGGCCACCCGGGTCACTTCGGAGGCGAAGGCGTTCAGCTGGTCCACCATGGTGTTGATGGTCGACTTCAGCTCGAGGATTTCGCCGCGCACGTCGACGGTGATCTTCTTGGACAAGTCGCCCTTGGCCACGGCGGTGGTCACCTCGGCGATGTTCCGCACCTGACCGGTGAGGTTGGCGGCCATCAGGTTCACGTTGTCGGTGAGGTCCTTCCAGGTCCCGGCCACGCCCTTCACGTTGGCCTGACCGCCCAGCTTGCCTTCCGTACCCACTTCCCGCGCCACGCGGGTCACTTCGGAGGCGAAGGAGTTCAGCTGGTCCACCATGGTGTTAATGGTGTTCTTCAGCTCGAGGATTTCGCCCTTCACGTCGACGGTGATCTTCTTGGACAGGTCGCCGTTGGCCACGGCGGTGGTCACCTCGGCGATGTTCCGCACTTGACCCGTCAGGTTGGCGGCCATGAAGTTCACGTTGTCGGTCAAGTCCTTCCAGGTCCCGCCGACGCCTTCAACTCGGGCCTGGCCGCCCAGTTTCCCTTCGGTGCCGACTTCGCGGGCCACCCGCGTCACTTCCGAGGCGAAGGCGTTCAGCTGGTCCACCATGACGTTGATGGTGTTCTTCAGCTCGAGGATTTCGCCCTTCACGTCGACGGTGATCTTCTTGGACAGGTCGCCGCGCGCCACGGCGGTGGTCACCTCCGCGATGTTCCGCACCTGACCCGTCAGGTTGGCGGCCATGAAGTTCACGTTGTCGGTGAGGTCTTTCCACGTCCCGGCGACGCCCTTCACCTGAGCCTGACCGCCGAGCTTGCCTTCGGTACCCACTTCCCGCGCCACCCGCGTCACTTCGGAGGCGAAGGAGTTCAGCTGGTCCACCATGGTGTTGATGGTGTTCTTCAGCTCGAGGATTTCCCCGCGCACGTCCACGGTGATCTTCTTGGACAGGTCGCCCATGGCCACGGCGGTCGTCACGTCGGCGATGTTCCGGACCTGACCGGTCAGGTTCGCCGCCATCAAGTTCACGTTGTCGGTGAGGTCCTTCCAGGTGCCGGCGACACCCTTCACGTTGGCCTGACCGCCCAGCTTGCCTTCCGTACCCACTTCCCGCGCCACCCGCGTCACTTCGGAGGCGAAGGAGTTGAGCTGGTCCACCATGGTGTTGATGGTGTTCTTCAGCTCGAGGATTTCGCCCTTCACGTCCACGGTGATCTTCTTGGACAGGTCGCCGTTGGCCACGGCGGTGGTCACCTCGGCGATGTTCCGC
>Ga0157373_10001439_pt1 | contig 18169 bp, 15 predicted proteins | sample C65metaG_FD_113460 | JGI IMG/M metagenome (GOLD analysis project Ga0157373, IMG submission 113460) | Corn rhizosphere microbial communities from Kellogg Biological Station, Michigan, USA - C6-5 metaG | ecosystem: Host-associated > Plants > Roots > Rhizosphere > Soil | place: USA: Michigan... | reverse complement strand
GTGAACATGGCGAACTCGCCCTGATGCGAAAAGCCGTCGGCCTTCGACAGCTTGGCGCCCAGCGCCGTGACGGCGGTCGTGAAGGCGGGGTCCTCGCCCGGCACTCCGGGAGGACAATCGGGGCACTCGGCGGCGTCGACGCGTCGGGCCGCGAGGCTTGCTATGTTGCGCCAGAAACTCATGGGGAACGCAGCTGAGCCTATGTGTATGAAGGCCGCATGACAACAGGCGCTGCCCGCCAGCGTTGCTGGACCTTCTGGATCGACCGCGGCGGCACCTTCACCGACGTGATCGGCGTCGATCCCGAGGGCGCGGAACATACGCTGAAGCTGCTCTCGGCCTCGCCGTCCTACGAGGACGCCGCGGTCGAGGCGATGCGGCGGCTGCTGGGCGTGGCGATTGGAGAGCCGTTTCCGGCCGAGCGGGTCGTCGCGATCAAGATGGGCACGACCGTCGCCACCAACGCGCTCCTGGAGCGCAAGGGCGCCAAGACCCTGTTCGTCACCACCGAGGGATTCGCCGATTCGGTGCTGATCGGCGACCAGTCGCGGCCGGAGCTGTTCGCGCTGCGAATCGTGCGGCCGGAGCCGCTGTATTCGGGCGTGGTCGAGGCGGCGGAGCGGTTGGGCGCGTCAGGCGAAGTGGTGCGCCATCTCGACACCGAGGCGCTGGCGGCCCGGCTGACTGCTGCGAAGACTGACGGCTTCACCTCCGTCGCCATCGCCTTCCTGCACTCCGACCTGAACCCCGCGCACGAACAGGCGGCGGGCAAGGTCGCGCGGGCGGCGGGTTTCGACTATGTGACCCTGAGCTGCGAGGCCTCTCCCCTGCCCCGCTTCATCCCCCGCGCCGAAACCGCCATCGCCGACGCCTACCTGACGCCGGTCCTGCGCGCCTACGTCCGCCAGGTCGCCGAGGCGGTGAACGGCGCGCCGCTGTGGTTCATGACCTCGGCCGGCGGGCTGGTTCGGGCCGAAGCGTTCCGGGGCAAGGACGCCGTGGTCTCGGGACCGGCAGGCGGGGTGGTTGGCGTGGCTCGCACTGCTGAAAGCGCGGGCGCGAAGGCGGCGCTAGGTTTCGACATGGGCGGCACTTCCACGGATGTTTGCCGCTACGCCGGATCGCTGGAGCGGCGGGATACAGCGCGGGTGGCGGGCGCTCGCCTGCGCAGCCCGATGCTGGATGTGGAGACCGTCGCGGCGGGAGGCGGCTCGATCCTCTCCTTCGACGGCTCGCGGGCGAGAGTCGGCCCGGACAGTGCGGGCGCCAACCCCGGGCCGGCCGCGTACGGACGAGGCGGCCCGGCGACGGTTACGGACGCCAATCTCGTGCTGGGACGCCTTGACCCAGCCTACTTCCCCTCGGTATTCGGCCCGAACGGGGATGCGCCGCTCGACGTCGAGACCGCCCGCACGAAGCTGGCCGAACTGGCGCTTGCCATGGACGCCGAGAGCGTCGAGGCCGCCGCCGAGGGCTTCATCGCCGTCGCCGTGGAGCAGACCGCGCAGGCGGTGCGCCGCATCTCCACCGAGCGCGGCTTCGATCCCCGCGGCCACGTGCTCGTCGCGTTCGGTGGAGCGGCGGGTCAGATCGCCTGTCAGGTGGCGGATGCGCTCGGCGTCACCGAGGTGCTGAGCCCGCGATATGCCTCGCTGCTCTCCGCGTGGGGTATCGGGCAGGCCCGGGTTCGGGCGCTGCGGCAGGCGGGGCTAGAACTGCCGCTCGACGCCGAGGGCCTGCGAGCCGCGGATGCACTCTCTGACCGCCTTGCCGAAGAAGCCGCCGAAGCCCTGCGCGCCCAAGACGCAGAGCCCGGCGAGCCGGAACGCCGCCTCCTCCTCCGCTACGACGGCGCCGATGCGGCGCTTCCCGTGCCTTTCCACGACGCCAAAGCCGCCTTCGAAGCCGCCCACCGCCGCCTCTTCGGCTTCACCGAACCCGACCGGACCATCCTGATTGCGAGCGTTGAGGTGGAACTCTCTCCCTTCCCCCTGGATGGGGGAAGGGCCGGGGATAGGGGTGGGACAGTCTCAGGCAAACCCCGTGACGGAGTGACGGCTGAAACGGCGCCACCCCCATCCCAACCCTTCCCCCATCCAGGGGGAAGGGCTCTCATTGTGCGGGACGATACCCAGATCGCGGTCGCTGAAGGCTGGCGTGCGACCCACGAACCCGACGCCCTCATCCGCCTGACCCGCATCACCCCCCTCACCACCGCCGCGATCGCCGCCGACAAACCCGACCCCGTCACGCTCGAGCTGTTCAACCGCCGTTTCATGGGTGTCGCCGAGGCCATGGGCGCGGCGCTCGAGCGCACGGCCCACTCGGTCAACATCAAGGAGCGGCTCGACTTCTCCTGCGCGCTGTTCGACGCCGACGGCGGGCTGGTGGCCAACGCGCCGCACATGCCGGTGCATTTGGGCTCGATGGGCGCCTCCGTGCGGGCGGTGAAGGCGCGTCACCCGACCCTGCACCCAGGCGAGGCGTTTGCGCTGAACAACCCCTACTTCGGCGGCACCCACCTGCCCGACATCACCGTCGTCATGCCGGTGTTCCTGAAGAGCGACGAACCCGCCTTCTACGTCGCCGCGCGGGGCCATCATGCAGACGTCGGCGGCGTGCAGCCGGGCTCGATGCCGCCGTTTTCGAAAACCATCGACGAGGAAGGCGTCCTGCTCGACGCCGTGCCGATCATGCGCGAAGGCCGCTTCCTCGAAGCCGAGACCCGCGCCGCGCTGACCGCCGGCCGCTGGCCTGCGCGCGCGCCGGATCGCAACATCGCCGACCTCAAGGCCCAGATCGCCGCCTGCCAGGCGGGCGCCTCCGCTGTCGCCGCGATGATCGAGGCGCACGGCGCCGAGACGGTCGCCCGCTACATGACCTTCGTGCAGGAGAATGCCGAAGCGGCGGTGAAGCGCGCCATCGGGCGCCTGTCGGACGGCGAGGCGCGCGTGCCCATGGACGGCGGCGGCGAGATCGCGGTCACCATCACCGTCGACCACGCCGCCCAGGAGGCGACGCTCGACTTCACCGCCTCAGCCGGCCAACTTCCGAGCAATTTCAACGCCCCCTCGGCCATCGTCGACGCCGCGGCGCTCTATGTCTTCCGCACGCTGGTGGACGACGACATCCCGCTGAACGCCGGCTGCCTGAAGCCGCTGAAGATCCTGACCCGGCCGGGCTCCATGCTCGACCCCGCGCCGCCCGCCGCCGTGGTCGCGGGCAATGTCGAGACCAGCCAGCATGTGGTCGACGCCCTCTACGCAGCGCTGGGCGTCATGTCGAACGCGCAGGGATCGATGAACAACTTCACCTTCGGAGACGCCGAGAACCAGTACTATGAGACCCTTTGCGGCGGTGCGGGCGCGACGGCCGAGGCCGCCGGGACGAGCGCGATCCACACCCACATGACCAACTCGCGCCTGACCGACCCGGAGATCCTCGAGCGGCGCTTCCCGGTGCGCGTGGAGGCGTTCGGGGTCCGCCACGGCTCGGGCGGCGCGGGCGCGACCCCCGGCGGCGACGGCGCTATTCGGCGTATCCGCTTTCTCGCCCCCATGGAGGCGGCCCTGCTGTCAACCCGCCGCGAACACGCCCCGCAAGGCGTCGCCGGCGGTGGCCCCGCCCAAGTCGGGACACAACGTTGGATTACCGCTGGCGGCGAGGTAAAGGAGCTTTCCGGCTGCTTCTCGGTAGAGCTCCAGCCGGGTGACGTCATCGAGATCGAGACCCCTGGGGGCGGGGGTTACGGTCCGGCGACCGGTTAGACCTGTTCACGAAGGATTTCGACGCATGGCGCCAGCCCTCTTTCTCGCCCTCTCCCTTTTCGCCTCCGATCCGACCATGGACACCGGCGGCGCCGTCGAGCCCCTGAGCGCCGCCCCCGGCGAACCCAGGAACGAATACCAGCTCGTCGCCTGGTGCTACGGCGCGCTGTCGGCGCACATGGCGCTGCACGATCAGGCGATGCCCGAGGTCGAGCGCATCGAAAACACCTTCGAGACGCACCCCGGCGACGCCAAGGAAGAGATCGCCTTCTATGGCCAGCAGCAGAAGGACGGCAAAAAGCAGCTCGCCCTGTTCCGCCGCGCGATGACGGCGGCAGAGAAGGCTTCCATCCGTCCGATCCAGCAGGAAGGCGCTGCGGCCATCGCCCAGGGCGAAGCTGTGTGGGCCGGATCGGCCACCGCCGACAAGCGTCGCCTGGCGCAAGAGTGGATGAGCTGGGCGCTGCCTGAGCGTTGCACGCCCACCGCGACGGCGCTGGAGAAGAAGGCGTCCGTGCTTGGCGCCGCGCTCAGCTACAACGCCGACGCGCCCGCGCCTGAAGCCGCGCCCGAAGCTGCGACCGCTGATGAGCCCGCCGCCACAGACCAGCCCGCTGCCGAGGCCGCGCCTGAGCCGGAAACCGCGGCTGACGCTGTTCCCGACGCGACCGCCCCGACTGACGAGCCCGCTGCGCCTGCTCCGGAGGCGACTGCGCCGACCGATGACGCCGCCGCGCCGCCAGCCGATGCCGCGCCCGCCGACGACAGCGCCAATCCGCCGTCACCCTAGGCTGCCACGACCCTCATCGGATCGTAATTGAGAATGGGCGAGAGCCACCGTTCGGCGGTGGCGATCTCCCAGCCCTTGCGACGGGCGTAGTCTTCCACCTGGTCGCGGTCGATTTTGCCGACGCCGAAGTAGTGCGCCTGCGGATGGCTGAAGTAGAGGCCGCTGACCGACGCGGGCGGCGTCATGGCCAGGCTCTCGGTCAGCTCGATGCCGGTCGAGGGCGTGGCGTCCAGCAGGCGGAACAGCGTTGTCTTTTCCGTGTGGTCCGGCTGGGCCGGATAGCCCGGCGCGGGGCGGATGCCCTGGTATTTCTCCGAAATCAGGGCGTCGATGTCGAACGGCTCGTCGGGCGCATAGCCCCACAGTTCCGTGCGCACGCGTCGGTGCAGCGCCTCGGCGAAGGCTTCCGCCAAGCGGTCGGCGAGCGCGGTCGACAGGATCGCCGAGTAGTCGTCGCTCTTGTCGCGGAAGCGCTGGGCGACCTCGAGTTCGCCGTGCCCGGCGGTGACGGCAAAGCCGCCGATCCAGTCCGGCACGCCAACGGGCGCCACGAAGTCGGACAGCGCGACGTTCGCCTTACCCTCTGACTTGGCCATCTGCTGGCGCAGGGTCAGGAAGCGGGCGGCCTCGGTGGTACGGCTCTCGTCGGTCCAGACAACGATGTCGTCGCCGTCGGCGTTGGCGGGCCAGAAGCCGGCGACGCCGCGGGCCTCGTACCATTTCTCGGCGACGATCTTCTCGAGCATCGCCTGGGCGTCGCGGTAGAGGTCGCGGGCGGCCTCCCCGACCACGTCGTCCTCCAGGATCGCCGGGAAGCGGCCCACCAGCTCCCAGCTCGCGAAGAAGGGCGTCCAGTCGATGTGACACGCGAGGTCGGCGAGGTCGTACGGCGCGAAGGTTCGCGTCCCCGTGAACGTCGGCTTCGGCGGCGTGTAGCCAGCCCAGTCGATCTTGAACCTGTTGGCGCGCGCCTTTTCGATCGCAGTCCGCGCCTTGGTCTCCTGGCCCCGCGCGAACTGCTCGCGGATGCGGATGTATTCGGCGCGCGTCTCGGCCTGAATGCGGTCCTTTTCGCCGGGCGAAAGAAGGCCCGAGACCACGCCGACCGCGCGGCTGGCGTCCAGCACATAGGTGGTCGATCCGCGCCGGTAGGACGGCTCGATCTTCACCGCCGTGTGGGTACGGCTGGTCGTAGCGCCGCCGATCAGCAGCGGAATGTCGAAGCCTCGCCGCTCCATCTCGGAGGCGACGAAGACCATCTCGTCCAGCGACGGCGTGATGAGGCCCGACAGGCCGACGATATCGACCTTCTGCTTTTGCGCCTCGTCGAGGATGCGGTCGGCAGGCACCATGACGCCGAGGTCGATGACCTCGTAGTTGTTACACTGCAGCACGACGCCGACGATGTTCTTGCCGATGTCGTGGACGTCGCCCTTGACCGTCGCCATCAGGATGCGGCCGGCCATCTCGCGCGGTTTGCCCTCTTTCTCGGCCTCCATGAAGGGCAGCAGGTAGTTGACCGCCTGCTTCATGACGCGGGCGGATTTCACCACCTGCGGCAGGAACATTTTCCCTGAGCCGAACAGGTCGCCGACGACGTTCATGCCGTCCATCAGCGGGCCTTCGATGACGTGCAGCGGGCGCTCCGCCTGCGCGCGCGCCTCCTCGGTGTCGGCTTCGATGAACTCGGTGACGCCGTGGACGAGGGCGTGGGACAGCCGCTGGGCGACCGGGGCTTCGCGCCACTTCAGATCGACGACGCGGTCGGCGCCCTTGTCGCCCTTGTACTTCGGCGCGAGGTCGACCAGCCGCTCGGTGCCGCCCTGCTTGCGATTGAGGACCACATCCTCGACCGCCTCGCGCAGCTCCGGGTCGATGTCGTCATAGACCGGCAGGTCGCCGGCGTTGACGATGCCCATATCCATGCCCGCGGCGATGGCGTGGTAGAGGAAGACCGAGTGGATCGCGCGCCGCACCGGCTCGTTGCCGCGGAAGCTGAACGAGACGTTGGAGACACCCCCCGACACCCGCGCATAGGGCAGCAGCTGCTTGATGCGCCGCGTCGCCTCGATGAAGTCGACGGCGTAGTTGTCGTGCTCCTCGATCCCCGTGGCGATGGCGAAGATGTTGGGGTCGAAGATGATGTCTTCTGGCGGAAAGCCCACCTGGTCGACCAGGATGCGGTAGGCGCGTTCGCAGATCGCCACCTTGCGGTCGGCGGTATCGGCCTGGCCCTGCTCGTCGAAGGCCATCACGACGACGGCCGCGCCATAGCGCAGGCATTTGGTCGCCTGTTCGATAAACTCGGCTTCGCCGGCCTTCATGCTGATCGAGTTGACGATGGCCTTGCCCTGCACGCACTTCAGGCCGGCCTCGATCACCTCCCACTTGGAGCTGTCGATCATGATCGGCACGCGGGCGATGTCGGGCTCGGCGGCGATCAGGTTGAGGAAGGTCACCATCGCCAGTTTGGAGTCGAGCAGGCCCTCGTCCATGTTGACGTCAATGACCTGGGCGCCCGCCTCGACCTGCTGGCGCGCGACCGACAGGGCGGCCGCGTAGTCGCCTTCGACCACCAGCTTCTTGAAGCGAGCCGAGCCGGTGACGTTGGTCCGCTCACCGATGTTGACGAAGACGGGTCTCACCTAGGCTTCCTCACTCGAACGTTCGCGGCCGCCGATGACCAGGCGGCGCGTCGCGATCGCCTGTAGCACACCGGCGTCGAAGGCCTTCCGATACGCCGCTGGATCGGCCGCTTTAAGCGCCTGCAACTCGGCGATCTCGCGGCGCAGGTCGGCGAGCGCCGGGACGTCGGCGATGGTCCGCGCGCAGACGTCGAAGAACCCCTTGCTCAGCGGCCCCACGGACTTGTCGCCCAGCGAACCCTTCGGCACGCGGTTCAGCCGCGAGCGGATGTCGCGCAGCTGCTCGGTTTCGACGGCGCTGAGGGTGGTCACGCGACACCCTCACACCAAGAACCACAAGAAAAACCGTCATCCTCGGGCTTGTCCCGAGGACCCATAATCGAGGCGATTGGTGAGTGGCGGGCGCCTTGGCCAATGCACATGTCGTGCTTGCCACGCCAGCGTGTCTGGGTCCTAGGCACAAGGCCTAGGATGACGGGGTTGGGGGCGGCGGGCATCAGGCGAGCTCGAAAGCTTCCAATCCGGCGAGCCTCATCGCCGTCGGACGCTCTGGAACCTGACGCGGCTTCAGGCCCGCCACGCTGTCGGCGACGTGCTTGATGTGCTCGGGCGTGGTGCCGCAGCAGCCGCCGAGGATGTTGACGATGCCGCTCGTCGCCCACTCGTGCAGCATGCAGGCGGTTTCGTGCGGCTGCTCGTCGTACTGGCCCATGGCGTTGGGCAGGCCGGCGTTCGGATAGGCCGCGACCAGGGTGTCGGCGATGCGCGACAGCTCGGCGATGTGGGGGCGCATCAGGTCGGCGCCGAGCGCGCAGTTGAGGCCCACCGCGAAAGGCTTGCAGTGGCGCACGGAGTTCCAGAACGCCTCCACCGTCTGACCCGACAGCGTGCGGCCCGAACGGTCGGTGATGGTGCCGGAAATCCAGATCGGCAGCGGCTCATAGCCCTCGTCCTGCAGGTCGAGGATCGCCTTGATCGCGGCCTTGCAGTTCAGCGTGTCGGTGATGGTTTCGATCAGGAAGAGGTCGACCCCGCCTTCGTGCAGCGCCGCGATCTGGTGGCGATAAGCCTCATAGACCTGGTCGAAGGTGACCGTCCGCGCGCCGGGATCGTTCACGTCCGACGACATCGACAGCATCTTGTTCAGCGGCCCGATCGAACCGGCCACGAAACGGGGCTTGTGCGGTTCCTTCGCCGTCCAGCGGTCGGCGACCTCGCGGGCGATCTTCGCACCTTCAACGTTGATGTCCCACACGGCCTTCGCATCCAGCGCGTAGTCATCCTGGGCGATGGTGGTGGCCGAGAAGGTGTTGGTCTCGGAGATGTCCGCGCCCGCCGCGAAATAGGCGTCGTGCAGCGCGGCGATGACGTCGGGCCGCGTCAGGCACAGGATGTCGTTGTTCCCCTTCAGCTGGCCGTCGTGATGGACGAACCGCTCGCCTCTGAAGTCGGCCTCGGACAGCCCCTGCCGCTGGATCATCACGCCCCACGAGCCGTCCAGGACAAGGATGCGCTCCTTGGCGGCGCGGTTAAGGGCCTCGATGCGGTCTTGCCGGTTCATGCCACGGCCTCCTTCTCGCGCACGCCGAGCACCCGGCAGATGGCGTACACCAGGTCGGCGCGGTTCAGCGTGTAGAAGTGGAAGTCGGTGAAGCCCTCTTCCTCCAGCCGCGCGCACATCTCGGCCGCGACCGAGCAGGCGATTAGCTTGCGGGTTTCCGGATCATCGTCGAGCCCGTCGAACAGGTTGGCAAGCCAGCCCGGCACCGGGATGCCGCACGGCCCGGCCATCTTCTGCAGGCCCTTGTAGTTGCTGACCGGCATGATCCCCGGCGAGATCGGGATGGTCACGCCCGCCTTTCGGACCTTGTCCATGAAGCGGAGGAAGGCGTCGGTGTCGAAGAAGAATTGGGTGATGGCGCGCGTGGCGCCCGCGTCCACCTTCTTCTTCAGCACATCGATGTCGAAGTCCGCCCCCGGGCTTTCCGGGTGAACCTGCGGGTAGAGGCCGACGAAAATCTCAAACGGCGCGATCTTGGCGATAGCGGCGGTCAACTCGGTCGCGTTGGCGTAGCCGTCTTCCGGAGGCACATAGGCGCCGCCGAGACTCCCCGGCGGGTCGCCGCGCAGGGCGACGATGTGGCGGATGCCGGCGTCCCAATAGTCGCGGATGACCTCGTCCACCTCGGCGCGGGTAGCCCCGACACAGGTCAGGTGGGCGGCTGGCTTCAGGTGCGTCTCATCGAGGATGCGCTTGACCGTCCGGTGCGTACGCTCGCGCGTCGAGCCGCCGGCGCCATAGGTCACCGACACGAACGACGGATCGAGCGGCTCCAGGCGGCGGATGCACTTCCACAGGTTCTCCTCGGCCTCCGGCGTCTTCGGCGGCGAGAATTCGAAGGAGACCTTCAGGCGGCTGGCCTGCCGCTCGCCCGCGCGGGCGACGGGGCCGAGCGCCGAGATGGGGGCGTTCATGCCGCGCTCCTGTTGGCGTTGGCGGCGCGCTCGCCGGTCCAGATCTTCACCGTCAGGCCATGGCCCCCGGCGGGCGGCAGCGTCTCGCGGACCTCGCCCTTCAGACCGGCCGCGCCGAGCCAACGGATGATCTCTTCATCCGAGAAGCCGAGGCGGCGGTGCTGGTGCTGCTCGCGCAGGGTCTCCAGCGTATGCGGCGCGAAGTCGACGATCAGCAGCTTGCCGCCCGGCGCGACCAGCCGCGCGGCCTCGGCCACGGCGGCGGCGGGGTCGGAGAGGTAGTGCAGCACCTGATGCACGGTGACGAGGTCGGCGAACCCGTCGGGCAGGCGCGTGGCGAAGATGTCGCCGTGGCGCAGCTCCGCGTTCAGGCCCGAGGCCTGCGTATGGCTGCGGGCGATGTTGAGCATCTGTTGCGACAGGTCGAGGCCCAGACACCGTTCGGCCTTGTCCCCGAGCAGGGTCAGCATCCGGCCCGTCCCGGCACCGAGGTCGACCAGCTGGCCGACCTTCTCCTTGCCGGCGGCGGTGAGGATGGCCCTCTCCACCTTGTCCTCGGCCACATGCAAGGAGCGGATCTCGTCCCAGCGCGCGGCGTTGCGGGCGAAATAGGCGGCGGCGTCAGTGGAGCGCTCGGCGTGGATCGCCGTCAGCCGCTCGGCGTCGCGCTTCAGGGTCGCATCGGCGGGATCGATCAGGTCGAGCGCCTGCTCCACCAGCATCCGCCCTGGCCCCCGCGCGATCAGGCGGTAGAAGACCCAGGCGCCGTCGGGAAACCGCTCGACCAGACCGGCCTCGGCCAGCAGCTTTAAGTGCCGCGAGACACGCGGCTGGCTCTGGTCCAGAATACGGCACAGCTCGAGCACGCTCAGCTCCTCGGTCGCGAGGAGCGCGAGGATGCGCAGCCGCGTCGGTTCGCCCGCCGCGCGCAGAATCTCCACCGTATGGTCGGAGGTAAGCGTCATGGGGACATAAAGATATCCTTATGTCTTTATGTCAAGCGGCGATCTATCCACAGCCCAGTCGCTGAAGCGTCACTATTTAGCCTGAATCCCCGTAAAGCTGCGGCCGCCCGTCGCACATGGGGGGCCTTTTAGTTTGGAAACGACCCAATGACCTTGAAATCCATCCTGCTGGGCGCCGCGGCGACCCTGTTCGTGGCGGCTCCGGCCTTCGCCGAAGACCAGGCCGCGCCGGCCCCTGCCGCTGCCCCGGCCGCCGACGCCGCTGCTGCTCCGGCCCCCGCTGCTGACGCCACACCCGCTCCCGCCGCTGACGCCGCCGCTCCGGCCGCGACCGACGCCGCCAAGACCGATGACGCGACCCCGGCCGCCGACGCTCCGGCCGCCGCCCCGGCTGAAGCTCCCGCGGCTCCCGCGGCCTAAGGGCTTTAGGGGGCGGGCCACCCGACGGCTCGCCCCACCCTTCCGTTCACGCCTTGATGGGCGTTGCGAGCGGCTCGCCCGCGAAGAAGCGGCGCAAATTCTCCAAAGTCTGGCCGACCATCTGCGGAATGCTCTCCAGCGTCCCGCCGGCCATGTGCGGCGTCAGCACGGTGTTGGGCACATCGGCCCAGCGCTCCGGCGGCGTCGGCTCGGTCTCATAGACATCCAGCGCCGCCATCCCGAGCCGCCCGTCTTTCAGCGCCGCGATCAGCGCGTCCTCGTCGACCAGCGAGCCCCGCGCCACGTTCACCAGACAACCCTGCGGCCCCAGCGCTTCGATAACGTCCTTCGAGATCAGGTGGCGGTTGGAAGCGTCGGCCCGGCAGCAGACCACCAGCGCCTCGCTCTCTTTCGCCAGCGCCAGCAGGCTGTCGGCGCGAGGCCACTGGGCGGCCTTCGCGTTCGGCGACCACCAGCTGACCTCCATACGCAGGGCCTCAAGCCGCCGCGCGACCGCTTCACCGATGTGCCCCAGCCCGACGATCCCGGCCTTCTTGCCGCCCAGCGAGTGACGCGGCCGCATCCGGTCCGCGTGCGTCCAGCGCCCTTCCCGCAAGCGCCGATCGCCCTCGACAGTCCCGCGCCAGGCGCCGATCAGCAGCCCCACCGCGACATCGGCCACATCGTCCGCGTTCAGCCCGACCGAGTGTGTGACCGCGACCCCATGCTCCCGGCACCAGTCCACCGGCACGCCATCGTAGCCGACGCTGACACAGGCGATCAGGCCGAGCTGCGGCATGGTTTCCAGGAACTCGGGCGCCAGCTTGAACTCGCCGGCGTGGACGATGGCCCGCACCTGCGAAAACTCCGGCTGCTCCCACCGCCGCAGCACCTCGTAATCACCCTCCAGCACCCCCTGCAGCGGGGCGAGCATCACATGCGAGAGGAGGATGGCGGGTTTGGTCATGACGCGCGTGCGATCCTTAATCGTCAGAATTTGTGTCGCCACAACAGCCCGAGATAGAAGAAGGCGTGGCAAACCCAAATCTTCGTTGTTCCACCTGTGGCGGTCCGTTGACCTTAGTCACGGCACAGCCTGTCTTAGAGACGCTCGTCGGATCGACGAATAATGTTGTTCATGGTCAGAAGCGGGGATTTCTAGGTGATTGTCCGCAACATGGCCGCCAGCGTGCAAGCATTTATGGCCATCACGACACTTACGGTGAAGCGAATATGCGCCGCCGCTTTCCCAAGCGGTTGCGAGCAAAGATCAAAGCCGCGCTGACTGCTGAGGAGTATCGTCACTTCATCGGTGCGCTGCATGGTCGATATCGGGCCACAGGCGCAGACATTCGCCGTTGGACGGCGGTTGCGTTCGGTCCATTTGGCACACCGAACGGAAACGGTATTCTGACGGGTGGCCCGTCACTGCGATGACGCCCTACCGCGCGAACTTCTGGAACTTGATGCGGTGGGGGATGAGACTGTCGGCGCCGAGGCGGCGTTTCTTGTCGTCCTCGTAGGCTTCGAAGTTGCCCTCGAACCATTCCACGTGGCTGTCGCCTTCGAAGGCCAGGATGTGGGTGCAGAGGCGGTCCAGGAACCAGCGGTCGTGGCTGATGACCACCGCGCAACCGGCGAAGTCTTCCAGCGCCTCTTCCAGGTTCTGCAGCGTCTCGATGTCGAGGTCGTTGGTCGGCTCATCCAGCAGGATCAGGTTGCCGCCCGACGCCAGCGTCTTGGCCAGGTGGACGCGGTTGCGCTCACCGCCGGAGAGCAGGCCGACCTTCTTCTGCTGGTCGCCGCCCTTGAAGTTAAAGCTGCCGACGTAGGCGCGGGAATTGATCTCGCGCTTGCCGACCATCATCACGTCGGTGCCGCCGCTGATCACTTCCCAGACGGTTTTGTTGGCGTCGAGGTCGTCGCGGCTCTGGTCGACGTAGGCGAGCTTGACGGTTTCGCCCACGCGCACCTTGCCGGCGTCGGGCTGTTCCTGGCCGGTAATGATCTTGAAGAGCGTCGACTTGCCGGCGCCGTTAGGCCCGATGACGCCGACGATGCCGTTGGGCGGCAGCTTGAAGGTCAGGCCCTTGAACAGGACCTTGTCGCCGTAGTCCTTCTCCAGCCCCTCGACCTCCAGCACCACGGCGCCAAGCCGCGGGCCGGGCGGGATCTGGATGACGGCAAACGTCTGGGCCTGACGCGAGTTCTCCTGCTCGCGGACCATCTCGTCATAGGCCGCGAGGCGCGCCTTGGACTTGGCCTGCCTCGCCTTGGCGCCGGCGCGCACCCATTCGAGCTCGCGTTTCATGGCGCGCTGGCGGGCTTCGGACTCCGACTGCTCCTGAATGACGCGCTTGGTCTTGGCTTCCAGCCAGGAGGAGTAGTTGCCCTCGTGCGGGTAGCCCTTGCCGCGATCGAGCTCGAGCGTCCACTTGGTGACCTGATCGAGGAAGTAGCGGTCGTGGGTGACCAGGATCACGCAGCCCGGGAATGCCTCCAGGTGATGCTGCAACCAGGCCACGGACTCGGCGTCCAGGTGGTTGGTGGGCTCGTCGAGCAGCAGCATGTCGGGCTTCGACAGCAGCAGACGCGCCAGCGCCACGCGACGCTTCTCACCGCCCGACAGCTTGGTGACGCCGCTATCGTTGGGCGGACAGCGCAGGGCGTCCATGGCCATCTCGATGCGGCTGTCGATGTCCCACAGGTCCTGGGCGTCGATCTTCTCCTGGAGGGCCGTCATCTCCTCCATCAGCTCGTCGGAATAGTCCTCGCCCAGCTTGGCGGCGATCTCGTTGTAGCGGTCGAAGAGCTTCTTCTCGTCACACCAGGCGATGACGTTTTCCCAGACGGTCTTCGTGTCATCGAGGTGCGGCTCCTGCTCGAGGTAGCCGCGTTTGATGCCGTCGGCGGCCTTGGCCTCGCCGGAGAAGTCCTGGTCGATGCCGGCCATGATCTTGAGCAAGGACGACTTGCCCGAGCCGTTGACGCCGACCACGCCGATCTTGGCGTCGGGGTAGAAGGAGAGCCAGATGTTCTCGAACAGCTTCTTGCCGCCCGGGAAGGTCTTGGTCAGGCCCTGCATCTGGAAAATGAATTGTGCGGCCATGGGGGCGCTGCGTGCTCTCTTGGAAAGGGAAAGGAAGTTGGGGCGGGATGTAGCGGCGGGGGGGCCGCTTGCCAAGGACGCTAGGGCTGGAAGGCCGCCAGCAGCGTCTTCAGTTCCGGCTCCTGCACGGCCTCGGCGGCCTCGGCGCGGGCGAACCAGCGGCGTTGGCGCTCGTGCGCTTCAGGCCAGTCAGCGACTTCTTCGGTGACGGCGAGCGGGAAGACGCGGACGTACAGCGGGCGGATCTTGCCGTTCTTGCGGACCTTGTCGTAGCCGAAACCGCCGATTGGATGGACCGAGACGTCGCCGCGCACGCCGGCTTCCTCCCAGGCTTCGAAGGCCGCCTGTTCATGCAGCGGCCGGTCAGGTTCGGGCCAGCCCTTGGGCACGATCCAGCGGTGTGTGCGGCGTGTGGTGATCAGCAACACCCGAGGTTCCCCGTCCACCATCCGCCAGGGCAGGGCCGCGCATTGCAGGACGCCCTTCTTGCTCATCTCAGAAGCCGAAGGCGGCGGCCGCCCAGTAGAAGACGGCGGCCAGGACCGCGGCGGCCGGGATGGTGATCACCCAGGCCACCACGATCCGCTGGGCGATGTTCCACCGCACGGCCGAAGCGCGGCGCGAGGCGCCGACGCCCACGATGGCGCCGGTGATGGTGTGGGTCGTCGACACCGGCACGCCCATGTAGGTCGCCATGAAGAGGGTGATGGCCCCGCCCGTCTCGGCGCAAAAACCCTGCATCGGCGTCAGGCGCGTGATCTTCGAGCCCATGGTGTGGACGATCCGCCAGCCGCCGAAGAGCGTGCCGAGCCCCATCGCCGCCTGACAGCTCAGCACCACCCACAGCGGCGGGTCGTCATGGGCGCCCAGCATGTGCCGCGAGAACAGCAGGGCCGCGATGATGCCCATGGTCTTCTGTGCATCGTTGCCGCCGTGGCCCAGCGAGTAGAGCGAGGCGGACACGAACTGCAGCCGCCGGAACACCTTGTCACCCAACTGCGGCGTCGCCCGCACGAACAGCCAGGACACCAGCAGCACCAGCAAGAGCGCGATGAAGAATCCGGTCACCGGCGAGAGCACGATGGCGATCGCCGTCTTGCTGAACCCGCCCCAGATGATGCTGTGGATCCCGGCCTTGGCCGTCGCCGCACCGATCAGACCGCCGATCAGGGCGTGCGAGCTGGATGACGGGATGCCGCCGACCCAGGTGATCACGTTCCAGACGATCGCCCCCATCAGCGCCCCGAAGATCAGGGCGTCGGAGACGATGTGCGGATCGACCAAGCCCTTGCCGATGGTGTTGGCCACGTGCAGCCCGAACACAGCAAAGGCGATGAAGTTGAAGAAGGCTGCCCAGGCCACCGCATACCTCGGCGGCAGTACCCGCGTGGAGACGATGGTGGCGATGGAATTGGCCGCATCGTGCAGGCCGTTCAGGAAGTCGAACAGCAGCGCGACCGCGATCAGGAAGACGAGGATGATGAACGGGTCCACGGCTGCGGCCCGGCTCAGATGTGTTCGATCAGGATGCTGGAGACGCGGTTGGCCACGTCCTCGAACCGGTCCACCACCTTCTCCAGGTGGTCGTAAATCTCGGCCCCGACCACGAAGTCCATGGCGTTGCCCGAGCGGCTCTTCAGGAACAGCGCCTTCATGCCGGCGTCGTAGAGGCTGTCGGCCTCTTCCTCGAGGCGGGTGACCTCCTGCGCCAGCTCGGCCACGCGCTTGGAGTTGTGCCGCAGATCCTTCAGCGCGCCGACCAGCTCGACGGTCAGGCCGGAGGTCCGAACAATGATGTCCGCCATCGCCCGCATCTCGGGCGTGAACTCGCGCTGCTCGAACAGAGTCACGGCCTTGGCCGTCTTCTGCATCTGGTCGATGGCGTCATCGAGGGTGGTGGTCAGGTCCTTGATGTCGCCGCGGTCGAAGGGGGTGATGAAGGTGCGGCTGACGGCAGTCAGCACCTCGCGGGTGATGCCGTCGGCCTCGTTCTCGAAGTGGCTGACCCGCTCGCACCAGTTGGGCACCTCGTCGCCGCCGTCCAGCAGCTTGCGCAGCGCCTCGGCCCCGTGGACCAGCGTCTGGGCGTGGCGGTCGAACATCCCGAAGAAGCGCCCTTCCTTGGGCATCACGGCCTGGAACCAGCTCAGCATCGTCGTGTCGTCCCCCGCCGTTGAATCGCGCCATCGCCTTCTTAGCAGCGCCGCGCCGTCCATGAAGCTTTTATGACAGTGATGTGACCGGAACGACCACCGCGCTCAGCGGTTCTATCGGCCTGCCCCGAACAAGGAGGACGCCCGATGACGATTTCCGACATCATGACGCGCGACGTGCAGGTCGTGCGCGCCGAAACCACCATCCGTGAAGCCGCCGAAACCATGGCCAGCAGCGACGTCGGCGCCCTGCCCGTCTGCGACGGAGACAAGCTGCTCGGCATGGTCACCGACCGCGACATCGTCGTGCGCGGACTGGCCAAGGGTCTTTCCGGTACCGACACCGTCAGCCGGGTGATGACGCAAGGCGTCGAATACTGCTTCGAGGACGACGAACTGACCGAGGTCGAGGACAAGATGGCGACCAACCAGATCCGCCGTATCGCGGTCGTGAACCGCGACAAGAAGCTGGTCGGCATCCTCTCGCTCGGCGACGTCTCTCGCGAGGCCCGCCCCGCCGAAGCCGGCGACGTCCTGGAAGAAGTCAGCCAGCCGGGCGGCCACGCCCACTAGGGCTAGCGCCCCGTCGGCATGTCCTTGAAGGCGACGTCCTTGTCGACGCGGACGTCGCCGGGCAGGCCCAGCACGCGTTCGGCGATGATGTTCTTCAATATCTCGTCGGTGCCGCCGGCGATGCGCAGGCCCGGCGCCCACATCAGCGACTGCTGGAACGCGGCCTCGAGCGGGGCCACGGCCGGGTCGTTGATGATGCCGAACTGATCCTCGAGCTCCATCGAGGTGTTGGCCATGTCCTGCATCTGGTTGGCGGCGATGATCTTGCCGATGGAGCTTTCCGCGCCCGGCGTCTGGCCACGCGACAGGGCGGTCATGGTGCGGAAGCGGGTCATCTTCAGGCCCTCCGACGCCACGTACCAATCGGCGAGCCTTTCGCGCAGAGAGGCGTCCTTCATCGAGCCCAGCTGGCGGGCGAGGTCCATGACCAGCTTGTAGTCAGGGCCCGTTGAGCCGCCGACCGCCAGACGCTCGTTCATCAGCGTGACCAGCGCCACCTTCCAGCCCTCGCCGACGGCGCCGAGCCGCTGTGAATCCTTCACCCGAAGATCGGTGAAATAGACTTCGTTGAACTCCGAACTGCCGCTCATCTGGTGGATCGGGCGGACCTCCACGGCCGGATCGCGCATGTCGATCCAGAACATGGTCAGGCCCTTGTGCTTGGGCACGTCGGGGTCGGTGCGGACCAGCAGGATGCCGTAGTCGGAGTACTGGGCGCCGGTGGTCCAGACTTTCTGGCCGTTGATCACCCACTCGTCCCCGTCTTTGACCGCCCGCGTGCGGGCCGCCGCCACGTCAGAGCCACCGGCCGGTTCGGAGAACAGCTGGCACCAAATCTCCTCGCCTTTCACGGCCGGGCCGACGAAGCGCTGCTTGGTGTCGTCCTCGGCAAACGCCATGACCGTCGGCACGCACATGCCGAGGCCGATGGTGAAATAGCCGTAGTTGACGCCGGCCTTGGCCTCTTCCTGATTGAAGATCACCGACTGGATCGGCGTGCCGCCGCCCCCGCCCCATTCCTTGGGCCAAGTGATGCAGGCGTAACCGGCTTCGGCCTTGCGGGTCTGCCAAGCCTTGGCGGCGGCCATATGCTCGGGGCTGTTGGGCTTGCGGCCGTTGGCGGTCGTCGACCTGTGGTCGGCGGCGTTCTCCGCGAGCCACTTGCGGGCCTTTTCGCGGAAGGCGGCTTCTTCGGGGGAGTCGTTGAAGTCCATTACGCTGCGTTCCTTCTTTCGAGCTGCCCGACCAGGCGCTCCTTCCAGACCTTGGGGG
>Ga0157373_10001437_pt1 | contig 18176 bp, 12 predicted proteins | sample C65metaG_FD_113460 | JGI IMG/M metagenome (GOLD analysis project Ga0157373, IMG submission 113460) | Corn rhizosphere microbial communities from Kellogg Biological Station, Michigan, USA - C6-5 metaG | ecosystem: Host-associated > Plants > Roots > Rhizosphere > Soil | place: USA: Michigan... | reverse complement strand
TATCGACGCTGGATGGCGTGGGGAGTGCTGACGTCGCACACGCGCGCGCATGGCGCGCCGCCGAGGGAGCCGTGGGAGTACGATCCGGCGCTGACCGATGATTTTCGAAGAGCGCTTGATTTGCGATACGCGTTGATGCCTTACATCTACGCTCAGGCAAAGGACTCAGCAGCGCGCGGTTTTCCAATGATGCGTCCGCTGTTCTTCGAGTACCCGAACGATCCGGGTTCGTGGACCATTGATGACGAGTACATATTTGGATCGGATTTGCTGGTGGCGCCAATGTTCGAGAGTGCCGAGCGTCGCAAAGTGTATCTGCCACCGGGTAACTGGATCGATTATCAAGGCGGGCGTGTTTACGAGGGCGGGCGTTGGCATGACATTCCGGCGGGCCAGGTTCCGATTGTACTGCTCGTGAAGGACCACTCGGTGTTGCCGCATATCAAAGTTGCACAGAGTACGAAGGACATGGATTGGGACAACGTAGAGTTACGTGTCTTCAGCACAGACAACGCTGCGGTCAGCGGACTCTTCACGCGACCAGGCGGCAATCTGCAAACAGTATCGCTTGTTCCTCGCGGCCGCGATTTTGTGCTGCGCCAGGATCCTCAGGCCGGAAAAGTGAAGTGGACCATAGTTTTTAAGCCGCAGATGAACGCAGATAAACGCAGATAAGAAACTATGCGAAATGTTACTTGTGCATTTTGTGTACTCCTTCTTGCAGGAGTGGTTTGCTTCGCCAATTCGAGACCCGGAAGAAGAGTCTCGTTCAATCAAGATTGGCAATTTCGGCTCGGCGATTCCGAATGGCGGCGCTTGAATCTTCCGCACGACTGGAGCATTGAAGGTGAGTTCAGCGAAACAGCTCCGGCGGGCACAGGTGGTGGCGCATTGCCCGGCGGCACCGGCTGGTATCGCAAGTCATTTACGATTCCCACCACGTCTAAAGGAAAACTGATCTTCATCGAATTCGACGGTGTCTATCGCAATAGTGAGGTTTGGATCAATGGCCATTATCTGGGCAAGCGTCCGTACGGCTACAGCACCTTCGAATACGAACTGACGCCACATCTGATCTACGGGGCGAAGCCGAACGTGATCGAAGTCAAGGTCGATAACTCACAACAACCGAATTCGCGCTGGTATTCCGGTTCGGGTATTTATCGAAACGTCTGGTTGACGACTCTTGATCCGTTTCATATCGAGCATTGGGGCACGTATGTGACTACGCCGGACGTCACTGAACAGTCGGCCGCTGTTGTGGTCAAGACAAGAGTCAACAGTGCTGCTCCAGTAGATCTGACGACCATCATTCACGACGCAGACGGAAGAGAAGTCAGTCGAGTCACGAAGAAAGGGCTGACTGCCGAAGTAAGTCAAACCTTGAGAGTTTCAGCGCCGATCCTTTGGTCGGACGAGCGGCCGTACCTTTACAAAGTCATCTCGGAGTTAAAGCAGAACGGCAGGGTCGTCGATCGTTACGAGACGCCGCTCGGCATCCGCACGTTTCATTTCGACGTCGACAAAGGGTTCTTTCTCAACGGCAAGCCCGTGAAGATTCGCGGCGTGTGCAATCACCACGATCTCGGTTCGTTGGGCGCGGCCGTCAACACACGCGCGATCGAACGGCAGTTGGAAATTCTGAAAGCGATGGGTGTGAACGCGATTCGCACTTCGCACAATCCACCAGCGCCTGAACTTCTCGAACTCACAGACAAGATGGGTTTCATTGTGATGGACGAAGCGTTCGACGTCTGGAAGATACAGAAGACGAAATTCGATTATCACCTCGACTGGGACGAGTGGCACAAGCGTGATTTGGAAGACATGGTGCTTCGCGATCGCAATCATCCGAGCGTCATCATCTGGAGCATTGGGAACGAGGTGATGGAACAGTGGAACAAGAATCCAGCGGGCGGCACGATCAGCAGAGAGTTAGGCGGGATCGTTCGCAATCTCGATCGGACTCGCCCGATCACCTCAGCGACCAACGGTGTGAACGTTGACAACAAGGTGATCACCGAAGGCGAATTGGATCTCGTTGGTACCAACTACCATCACGCGGAGTTCTCCGAGTTTGTGAAGATGTTTCCGGGACGCCCGATCATCGGCGCCGAAACAAACTCGTCTGTTCACATGCGCGGAAGTTACTCGATGCCGTCGGATGAGATTCTGCGTTGGCCCAGGAAGAAGGAAGACATTCTCAAGGTTGGCCCAACTTACGAGTGTTCCGCCTACGACAACTCGACTGCGCCCTGGGGCGCCGGACACGAGGAGATGTGGAAGCTCGTCAAGAACCACGACTGGTTCTCGGGAATGTACATCTGGACCGGCTGGGACTATCTCGGAGAGCCGACACCGTTTCCGTGGCCGGCAGTGAGTTCGTATTTTGGCATCATCGATCTCGCTGGTTTTCCAAAAGACCCGTACTACTTCTATCAGAGTGAATGGACCAGCACGCCGGTGTTGCACATCTTCCCGCACTGGAACTGGAAACCGGGCGAGAAAGTCGACGTCGTCGCCTATTTCAACATTGCCGATGATATGGAGCTGTTTCTCAACGGCCGTTCACAGGGTAAAAAACGAAAACAGGGCGACGACATGCACGTGTTCTGGCGTCTTGGGTTTGAGCCGGGCGTGTTGAAGGCGGTGTCGCGAAAGAACGGCGAAACAGTGTTGACCAAAGAGGTGCGAACAGCAGATTCGGCCGCGAAGATCGTCTTAACGCCCGACCGCCAAACAATCAAAGCTGACGGCACGGATCTCTCATTCGTGACGGTGAAGGTTGTCGATAAAAACGGTACCCTCGTCCCCGCCGCCGACAACCTCATCAAGTTCGAGATAACCGGCCCCGCATCCATTGCTGGTGTCGATAACGGCAACCAAATCAGCCACGAATCGTTCAAGGCCAACCAGCGCAAAGCCTTTCACGGAATGGTGCTGGCGATCGTCCAGGCGAAACAAAACCGCGGCCGGATCGTCCTGAAAGCAACCTCAGACGGTCTTGTCCCTGCCTCGATAGTCATCGACGCTCGTTGAATTAGCTCACACCAATCCACAACGGCACAAAAACCAAGCGTCCCACGAAACGAAAAGCTCTCAGCCGTCATAACTAGCAGGTAATAACGGAGGCGAGATGTCGAAATTGTTGACCGACCAGGATTGGGATCTGCTCATTCGCCGAATCGGCAATCAGAAGTGCACGCCGTTTCTCGGCGCCGGCGCTTGCTATGGCGTACTCCCGCTCGGAGGCGACATCGCCAAACAGTGGGCGAGTAAGTACGAGTATCCACTGGAAGATCCTTCAAACCTGATCGCCGTCTCGCAGTTTCTGGCGTTGAAATACTCCGATTCGATGTTTCCAAAAGAGTTGATCGTGGACATGTTCAAAGAGTCGAAGTCGCCTGACTTCAGCGACCCGCTCGAACCCCATCGCATGCTGGCGGAGCTGGAGCTTCCTGTGTACGTCACCACGAACTACGACGATTTCATGTTTCAGGCACTAGCTCACCGCCATCGCGATCCGAAACGCGTGTTATGTCAATGGAACGGAGCTGCCAGGAACTACGTCACAGATAACCCGACGATTCTGGAAAAGGATCCCGAGTTTAGGCCGACGGTCGCGAATCCAATCGTCTTTCATCTGCATGGACACGTACCGGTTGCCGAATCTTTGGTTTTGACCGAAGACGATTACATGGATTTTCTGGTGAATATCGCCGCAACTCCTGATCTGATTCCGGGCCGGGTAGCCAGGGCGTTGACGGGCACGTCGTTGCTGTTCATCGGTTACCGAATCACTGACTGGAACTTTCGCGTGCTGCTGCGAAGCTTTGAGCGATTCATGGAGAAGTCAGTGAAGCAGCTTCATGTCGCGGTCATGCTTCTCCCGCCGGGCCTGCAAGCGACGGAGCAGAAGGCGCAGGAGTACTTGACCAAGTATTACGAGAACATCGATGTCCGCGTGTACTGGGGAACGGCGAAAGAGTTTTTGAAGGAGTTAAAGGAACGCCGGGCGCGTTCCGCCAATGCGGGAGATTAATGTTAGCTCTGAACTGACAAGAGGTAGTGCAATGCCCCCTATTAAGAGACTTGAAGAAAAAGACTGGGAAGTACTCCTTCGAAGAATAAGAGATGGAAGGTGTACCCCCTTTATCGGCGCCGGGGTTTATGCCGAGGGCCCATCACTGCGAACCGCAGTGGCCAGGAAATGGGCCGCTCAATACAGTTATCCGCTCGGCGATGGTACTGACCTGGCCCGTGTCGCACGTTTCGTAAACGTAGATTTTGGAGACGCTGAGACAGCGTCGGTCAAATATCTGGATGAATTGCGTCTGGTACCGGTGCCAAAATTCGAGGAACCGAACGAACCTTACACGGTGTTAGCCAAGCTGCCGCTCCCGATATACATCACAACCAACTACGATGATTTTATGGAGCAGGCGCTGGCCAGACAGCATCGCGACGTCAAGAAAGATCTCTGCAAATGGATCAAGTCAATCGAAGAATTGTCTCCGATAGCAGAGCAGAATTTCAGACCAAACGCTGCAAATCCGTCTGTATATCACCTCTACGGCTATTCGCCGCACCAGCAGTCGCTGGTGCTTTCCGAGGACGATTACTTTCAGTTTCTTATCAATGTCTCAAAAGATATGACGCTGATACCACCCGTCATCCAGAGCGCTATTTCGGGAAACTCGGTGATGCTGCTTGGTTACAGCATCGAGGATTGGGATTTTCGAGTGCTGTTTCATTTTCTCGCCGGCTACCTGAAGGCCAACCCCGGCAAAGCTCACGTTGCGGTTCAGATTTCACCGCTGAGCAAAGAAGCGCCGGCCGATATCCAACAGAGAGCTCAGGCGTTCTTTGATAAGTACTTTAATTCCCGAATTCCCGACATCCGCGTCAGTTGGAATACAACGCAGGAGTTTATAACCGAGCTAAAAACCAGGTGGGAGGCGTCGGGTTATGCGAACTAACGTTGCGTCAGTTTTACGCCTCGACCAGGCTTATCCCCTGGGAATTGAGACGACCGTGGCCCATCCGTACGTTGGGCCACGCTCCTTTGAGAAAGACCAGCGAGCGTTCTTCTTCGGGCGCGACGAAGAAGCTCAGGAACTTGTATCGCTGATAACAGCTCACCCGGTTGTGCTGCTGTATTCGCAGTCAGGCGCCGGCAAAACCTCGCTGTTGAATGCTAACCTGATCCCACGTCTCGAAGAGATTGAACAATTCAACGTCTTGCCGCCAATGCGTGTGCAGGGCCAGCTTCCCTCAACTCTAAAGATTACGAAAAAAACAAACATCTTTGTCCTGAACGCTCTAATGAGCTGCTGCAAGGATGATTGGAGTAAGACCAGGCCAGGGATGTCGTTCGCTGAGTTTTTTGATGGGTGCGAGAAAAAGGTGAACGACTACGGCGAGCCTGCGCCGATCGTGATTATCTTCGACCAATTTGAAGAACTGTTTACCTCGTATGGCGGACGCTGGGCCGATCGACATGACTTCTTTGTGCAGCTTGGCGAGGCGATGGAAGGAAACGCGAAAAAGGGAATCACAGGCAACCCGCTTTTGCGTGTCGTGTTTTGTATGCGAGAGGACTTCATCGCCGAACTCGATCCTTACGAGTCGCTCTTACCTGAAAAACTGCGCACGCGTTTTCGCCTGGAGCATCTGCGTGCGGATGAAGCGCTTGCAGCCATCACCAAGCCGCTCGAAAAAACAGACCGCAGTTACGCTAAAGGTGTTGCCGAGCAACTGGTCAAAAACCTTCTGAAAATTCCCAGCACCGGTTTGACCGGTACGCAGTCGGTTGGACTTTACGTGGAGCCGGTGCAGTTACAAGTGGTTTGCCAAAGTATCTGGGAAGCTCTCGACCCGGATGAGACTGTCATAACCAAAAAGCATCTTGATAAATATGGCGACGTGAGCCAGGCGTTATCGAGGTTCTATGAAAGATCGATCAAAAGTGTTTCCGAAGAGACCCAGGTTAAGGAGGAAGCGCTGCGCAGGTGGTTCGCGGACGTGCTGATTACGCCGGAGGGAACACGAGCGCCAGTCAACCGTGGTCAGGAGCACACTGGTGGGATGCCCAACGCTGCGGTGGACAAGCTCGAAGCAATACGCCTGATCAAGGGCGAGTGGAAGGGAACGAATGTTCGTTGGTATGAACTTGCGCATGACCGTTTCCTCGAACCGATTCGGAAGTCCAACGAAAAATGGCTGGAGAATCAAACGCGCGGAGAGCAAATCCGGCTGCGGCTCGAGAACAAAGCTTCGAAGTGGCAACAGGGTGATCCATTACTTCAAGCGGACGAGCTGCTTGAAGCGATGCGCCTGGTGAGGCTCCGCATTGCAAGCCCGTCACTGCGAACATTGGTTGACACCAGCCGGGCGTCGACTCAAAGAAGGCGGATACGTTTCTTCAAGCTCATGGGAGTTGGAGCGGTGCTGGCCGCGATCATCTTCCTCGTGATGGCGGTTTACGCATTCAGGCAGGGGAAGAATGCCCGGACAGCCGAAGGCAGAGCCAAATCTCGTTTGTTGGCATACAAGGCGGGTTCGAGTCTTGATGATGATCCCGAACTAAGTGTTCTCCTGGCGAGAGCGGCGATGGAGTTCGGCGACACCAAGGATGCACGCGACATATTGCGGAGCGGTTTACTTAAGTTATCCAGTGTGAGCGGTGCATTGCGCGATCAGGGCGCGAAAGTAACCAGTGCGGAATTTAGCCGGGATACCAGGTTGATTCTCACTCGAACCGCAGACAACAAAGTTCGCTTGTGGGATGCAGCCAGTAAGACATTAGTGAAACAAATCGGCGAGGACGCGGAGATCCGGGCCGCACAGTTTAGTCCCGACGGTAAGTTGATCGTGACCGGGGAACAGACTGGCTTAGCGCGAGTTTGGGACGGCAGTACCGGAACGCTTTTGAGAGAACTGCGCGGTCATGCTGGATCCATAATCAAGGTCGCATTCAGCCCCGACGGTAAATACATTGGTACGGGAAGCCTGGACACCACGGCGCGTGTGTGGAATGCCGCTAACGGTGAATTCATAAAGGAACTGCGTGGTCATACAGAAAAGGTAGGTGAAATAGCTTTTAGTCCGGATGGCATCCATGTCGCTACAGAAGCGTCTGACAGTACAGGCAGGATCTGGAGCCTACAGAGCAATCAATCGATCGTTCTTAAAGGACTAACTGGACCAAGACCCGTAATCGCTTTCAATCACGACGGCACACTGCTGGCGACGGAGAGTGGTCCAAAAACAGATGACACTGCTTATCCAGAGGGAGGAGCTTATTCGGTATTGGTGTGGGATGTAGCAACCGGAAAGCAGAAATTCAAGCTTGGAGGTCATGATGGGGGTATTGCTGGAGTGACCTTTAGTGCCAATGGCGAGTGGATTGTCACCTGCAGCAATGATCGCACGGCAAGGGTGTGGACGAAAGACGGCCTCCTTCAAACAGAATTATATGGTCACGAGCAATCTCTCTCGAGTGCATCCTTCAGCAACGACAGCAACTACGTTGTAACTACAAGCACGGACAAAACTGTCAGAGTGTGGGATGTGATGGACGGCGCGGAGCTGGACGTATTACGCGGACATACGCAGGCAGTGAACAGTGCTGCGTTCAGCTCAAATGGTGAATTCCTCGTAACTGCCAGTAACGACCAGACGGTACGCATATGGCCCTTCAAATACGATCGGGTCAGTACGAAAATGGCGCCGCTTCTGCCTCATTCCGCTGGTGTGACCAGTGCCGCGTTTAGTTCCAGTGGCAACGATATACTCACGACCAGTAGTGACGGAAGGCTATGGCTGAACACCAGAAGTAGATCCAAGTTTTCCACAATCACGTTCCCAATTGGAAATCCCCAACAAGGCACTGCTAACGCGGCGTTCAGCGCGGATGGTCAACTTATTGTCGCTACTATCGGTAAAGAAGCACAGCTGTTCAAAGTTGCAGACGTGGAGAGCAAACGTCGAGAAAACTACGAGCGGAACCCGCTGCAATCACGTGAAGGCGTCGTGAGACTTCCAGCACCGCCACACGTAACACTTCAGCATTCAGCCGAGATCGTTGCGGTCGCGTTTAGCCCGGATGGTACTTCTTTTGTCACTGCCGACGTTGATGGTAACGCCGTCGTGTGGAACACCGCGAACGGGCAAAAAATTGGCCAGCCGCTACATCATCCGAAGAAAGTTAATAGTGCTGTTTTCAGTCCTGACGGCAAGACAATTCTGACGGCGTGTGACGATGGCGTTGTACGCCTTTGGAATGCCGGCAGTTACTCATTCGTGAAAACTATCGGCCAGCACAGCGATAAAGTTCTATCCGTCGGCTACAGCCCCGACGGAAATTCAATCGTGACCACAAGCAAGGATTCTGCCTACGTATGGGATGCAAGGACGGGCAAAGTTAAAGTTGAGCTGAGGCATAAAGGCCCAGTCAATAGTGCCGCGTTTAGTCCGGATTCGAGCTTGGTTGTCACGGCGAGTGCGGATAAGACAACGGGCGTTTGGGACGCACGGACTGGAGACAACATTACCGTATTGACGGGACATAAAGGTCCAATTCTGGAGGCAGTATTCAGTCCTGACGGTCAGTCGATACTCACGGCGGGCGACGATCCAACCGCTCACATTTATTCGCGCGATGCTTTTGCGCCTTATAACGAACTTTGTGACTTGATTGCACAACGCGTTGTAAGACGACTAACGCCGTCAGAAATTGACGGCTATCTCAACGAAACTGCGGAAGTGAGCGTGAGACGACGTGATCCGGAGTTGGGCCCAGGCTAGGTAATCGTGGGCCAGTAATTTTCATGAGGGATTGGAGACAATCATGACGCGACGTATTTTGGTTTTTCTTGTGGTGTTAATTTTAATGGCCTGTGCCACTGCGGCTGAGGTGCCAACTTTTCCAACGTCGGCGACGGTAACTCAGGCCCAGGATCCGGGCAATCCTGACATCCGCGTGTGGGTTGACACCCTGTATGGTTACTACCACTGCCCTAATACCAGGTGGTACGGCGCCACAAGGCAAGGCGTCTACATGACGCAGAAGCAGGCGCAGGACCGGGGTTACAAGCCTGCTGTTGCAGTCTGTAAATAACTCTCTTGTGCTATGGCCCAAATCAAAAGGGCGGGATCGGCAACTCCGGTCCCGCCCTTCGATCTTTCAAACTATGGCGTTAATTAGTGACCTCGATAACCGTCACTGTAACCGTTCGCAAACCCTTGTCGGAAGTACTGTCGATACAGCTCCTTGCTTCCTAAGCGAGAACTGTAGTCAGTGTTCGCGTTGCGATAGTCTTCTTCATCTCGGTACTCGAAGCGGTCACCCTTGTCACGGTCCTTACGGCCTTCCTTGATCCCTTCATTGTAGCCTGCGTTCAACGCAGTCTGACGAAGCTGATAAGAACCACCGTAGCGATTATCGTCATAACGCCGATCATTGTCGTAACGATCATCGTCATATCGTCGATCCCGCCGTGCGTCGCGCTCGCGACGTCGCTGCTCGCGTTCCCATTCACGCTGACGTCTTTCTTGTTCACGCTGCTGTTGTCGCCAATTTGGATCCTGCCATTGGCCACTAGCCTCAGAGCTCGACGTCATCCCGATTCCAAGAAGGAGAGATAAACCAAAAACAATTCCGATCGCTCTTTTCGTAAGCATGTTAATTTTCATAATCGTTTCCCCTCGACCGCCATAAAAGGCAAGCACGATGCCGCAGGGGCGATTCAGCACAAACGTGATCCGCCTGAGATTTCGGTGTATTTTCGTGTATTTTGGCCGGACACTCGAACCATAAAACTGACCTGAAACAGTGGATAGACGGAACTTCTGAACGTTGGCCATCGTCTAACACCTCATTCAATCCGACCAGTCGATAACATTCGAAGGGAGCCTACAATGCGAAACACTCTTCTTGCAGTGGTAGTCATTCTAATAGCGTCTGCTTCTGTTGCCCGCGCACAAACCCCCGCGTCCAGTGCGGAGGGAGCAGCAATAAAGCAAACGGCTTTGGATTACATTGAAGGTTGGTATGAAGGAAATCCAGAGCGGATGGAGCGCGCACTTCATCCCGAACTCGCAAAAAGAATTGTGCGTACAAATCCGCAGAACAATCGAAGCCGGCTCGATCAGATGAGCGCGATGAGCCTCGTACTCGGCACCCGCGCAGGTGGCGGCAAAGACACGCCGAAAGAGCGACAGCAGAAGGACGTTACAATACTCGACGTATATGAAAATGCAGCGAGCGTAAAAGTTGTTGCGTCCGATTGGATTGACTACTTGCACATGGCGAAATTCAATGGCAGGTGGGTTATCGTTAACGTCTTGTGGGAGCTAAAGCCCAGCACGAAGTAGTTTTGCCTTTTTTCTACTACTGCTTTAGATGTTCACTTTACTCAAACTCGAACTGGAAAAGCTATTCCGCTCCAGGAGTTTTTATCTGTCATTCCTCGTCCTGATTGGGTTCGTTGTGCTGATGCTTTGGGGCTTCTACACCTACGCCGAGCGCAAAACAGGAGGCCAGGCAGTTGAGCAGTTCAAATACACATACGAGTCGAAACAATACTTCAACGGGCTGACGTTCGCCCTCTACTCACTGCTCTTTTCTTTCACGCTGCTGCTCCCGATTTTCGTGTCCATGAGCGCAGGCTCGCAGATCGCAGGTGAGACTCGCTCCGGTACCCTGCGAATGATCTGTACGCGTCCAATCTCGCGCGCGTTGCTGATCCTTTCGAAGTTTCTGGTCTCAGCCTTCCACGCTGGACTGCTATTGGCGTTCTTCATTGCTTTGAATTTGGTGGTGGGTTTGATCTTCGTCGGTTGGGGCAACCTCGAGCTCTATCCTGGTCCACTCAATCTCGTCGACGCGCCCGGCAAGATCATGCGCGACGAGGCATTGATGCGCTTCGGCTACGCCGCACTCTCAGGCACATGGGCCCTGCTCGTTATCGCCGCGCTCGCACTTCTTTGTTCAGTCGTCTTCGATTCACCCGCACAAGCAATCGTTATGACGATCGCGGCTTACTTAACTCTATACATCGTTGGGCGAGTGGAGTTCTTCGAGCACATGCGGCCGTACTTTTTTACAACCGACATGGACTTCTGGCGCGACGTGTTCAAGCCTGACATTCCGTGGCAGGGTCTTTGGCACTACGCATGTATCTGCGGTGCATACACGGCCGGCTTGTTGCTGACGACCGTGGTTATCTTTGAGCGCAAGGATATTGTTACCTGATATGTGGGTGAAACTGATCCTGCTGCTTTTGTTTTGTCTGATGATCCTGGGCGCGGTCCGCTTCGCAGAGCCGCGCGCAGCCGAGACGCCACGTTCATCCGCTACTGCTTTTCACACGCTTCGCTTGCTTACATGGAACATCGGTTATGCCGAACTCGAAGACGACACGCGCGCGCATGACAAAGATTTGCCGGCAGTTGCGGACGTGATCTTACGCGAAGACGCGGACGCAGTTGCGTTGCAGGAAGTGACGGGCAACACGCAATTAAAAACCTTGCTCCGTCTGTTAGGTGGGAAGTATCGAGGCGCCGTTGCGCAGCAGGGCAACACAGATCGATTCGAGGCGCTGCTCGTTAAAGATGCCGGTGCGAAGTTCATTCCAGTGCCCGTGGGCGATCGCTACGCTCTTGGAGTTTCATTCAAACCCAACGGCGACGCACAGCAAGTGCTCGTCTTGAGCGCCCACGCTGATGCATTCAACGCTGCTCGCCGGCGAACCTACACCGAAGCGCTGGTGGATTGGGCCAAAGCTCAAGCGCGATCGTCGCAGGTTTTCATCGCCGGCGATTTCAACTTCGAACTCAAAGCTGCCAACGAGACGAATCTTTACACTGACAACTTGAAGCACGACAGCGAATCATACAGCCACATCCTGCGTCACTTTCGCGATCTGGGACGCACAGCCGGTGATACGGCAATCAACGATCGCCGCATTGATTACGTTTTTGGTCCGGATGCACTCGAACACGTCGGACGAGTTGAAGTTCTGCGTAACGCCGCGGTTGGACGCATGGACCATTGGCCGTTGTTGGTGGAAGTAGGCTTTTGATGTCCGACGTAGCACTACAGACTGAAAACCTGACGAAGCGTTTTGGCAAACGCACGGCGGTCGATCGCCTGACGATACGTGTCGAGAGAGGCGACATCTACGGTTTCCTCGGTCCAAACGGAGCGGGGAAATCAACTACGCTGAGGATGCTGTTGGGGCTCGTACGTCCCACATCCGGCGCGATCAAATTTCCGGTGCGCGCTTCGAGTTGGGAGTACCTGCGGGCACGCTCGCGCGTTGGAGCGATCATCGAAACGCCGGCGTTCTACGAAAACTTTTCCGGGCGCAGGAATTTGCAACTGCTTGCGTCGCTGTCCGGCGGCGTTCCCAAGAAGCGCGTGGAGGAAGTGCTGGAAATCGTAGGCTTGCGCGACCGCGCGCAAGATCCAGTGAAGGCTTATTCGTACGGCATGCGGCAGCGTCTCGGAATTGCACAGGCGCTCCTGCCGACTCCCGAGCTTATCATTCTCGACGAACCTACCAACGGTCTCGATCCGCAGGGAATACACGAAACGCGAAAGCTGATTCGACGTCTTCGAGATGAATTCAAGTTGACTGTGATGCTCTCCAGTCACCTGCTCACTGAGATTGAACAACTTTGCAATCGCGTTGGAATCATTCACGAAGGGCGTCTGCTCTATGAAGGTGGACCAGAAGCGCTGGTAACACCCACGAACCTTTACAAAGTTCGAGTCGACGATTTGTCAGGCGCGTTTGATTTACTGGCTAAAGAACCTGGTGTGATTGTTAGCCGAAACGGCGCATCGTTTTTGCACGTCGATGCGGACGCGGAACACATCGCCGCAGTTAACACGCTGTTAGTCGGTAATGGAATCAAGGTGTACGAGTTGAGCCCCGCTCAGGAAACCCTCGAAGAAGCATTCCTCCGTTTGACTAAACAAGTCAACGTTTGACCATACCTCGTGCCGGAACCTACGATGTCAACAATATGAACAGGTCTCCTGCACCCAGATTGTTCTGGTTGTGGCTCGCGCTGATTTGGTTCACATTTACGCCGGCTAGCGCGCAGCAAGAGCCTTTTAAACGCGTCGACGCGATGATCCCGATGCGTGATGGCGTTCGACTCAACACGCACATCTATTCTCCGGCTCGCACCGACGAGCAGTTTCCAATTCTGATTCTCAGGACTCCGTACGGAATCGGAAACGCCACGCCGTCTCAGCTCGCAACGGCAGTGCCCGAACTAACGTCCGAAGGTTTCATCATCGTGCAGCAGGACATTCGCGGACGTTTCAATTCAGAAGGCCGGTTTGTAATGCTGCGGCAACCGCGCGACCCGAAAGATAAGAACGCAGTCGACGAAAGTAGCGACACTTACGACACCATCGAGTGGCTGCTGAAGAACGTCGCCAACAACAACCGACGTGTCGGAATTGCAGGCACAAGTTATGGCGCATGGCTCGCCGTCATGGCGATGTTGGATCCGCATCCCGCGCTCAATGCGGTCGTGGAACAAGCGTCGCCGGCGGATATGTGGATGGGCGACGACTTTCATCACAACGGCGCTTTCCGTCTCAGTTATGGTCTTGAGTACGCGTACATGATGGAGTCGTCGAAGGAAATCGCTGATGCCGCTGAACTCATCGATACGTTTGATACTTACGAGTGGTACTTGAAGCTGGGCTCGCTCGCAAACGTAGAAACGAAATATTTCCGCGGCAAAATCCCGAGTTGGCGTGACTTCGCGAATCGCCCTGACTACGACGACTTCTGGAAACGACAAGCCTTTGCGCCGTGGCTGAACAAAGTGACGGCGCCAACCTTGAACGTCGCCGGATGGTGGGACCAGGAAGATTTCTATGGTCCAATCAAGATCTACGAATTATTGGAACCGCACGACCAGGCAAATCAAAACTTTCTGGTCGTTGGACCATGGAACCATGGCGGCTGGTCAAGAGGCGAGGGAAGAAAACTGGGCAAGATTGATTTCGGAAGCGCGACCGCCGAACATTATCGCCGCAACATACTCGTTCCGTTTCTTGTTCACTATTTGAAAGGCAAGGGAACTCATGGCCTTCCTGAGGCAATGACTTTCAGAACAGGCGCGAACGAGTGGGTTCGTCACGATGCATGGCCGCCGAAACAGAACGTCGTAGACCGCAAGCTGTATTTACAAAAAGATAAAGAGCTATCGTTCGATCCTCCGCCGACGGCCGCTGAACAATCGTTTGACAGCTACACTTCCGATCCGGCGAATCCGGTTCCTTACCGGCCACGTCCAATCAAACTTCGCAGTGGTTGGACCACGTGGTTAGTCGAGGATCAGCGCTTCGTCGATCACCGTCCTGACGTGCTTTCGTTCGTGAGCGAACCCCTCATTGAAGACGTGATTGTTTCTGGAAGAATCGTCGCTAATCTGTTTGCTTCGACGAGTGGAACTGACAGTGATTGGGTAGTGAAGTTGATTGATGTGTATCCGGATAAGTTTGAGTCCGATCCGGAAATGGGTGGTTTTCAACTCATGATTGCCGGAGATGTCTTCCGCGGTCGTTATTTAAGGAGTTTCGAAAGACCGCAAGCGATTCCTGCAAACACAGTGCAGCACTATCAGATCCCGTTTCCGGCCAATGATCACGCATTCAAGAAAGGCCACCGGATCATGGTGCAGATACAGAGCACGTGGTTTCCCATCATCGACCGCAACCCGCAACGCTTCATCTCAAACATCTTTCTTGCCAAAGAGAGCGACTTCCAAACCGCGATTCAGCGGATCTATCGATCCGGCCGCAACGCGTCACACATCGCAGTGCCGGTAGTTGTGAAACCTCCTCAGTAACACGGGGCTTTAAGACTGTGCGAATTCCTCACAGATGATATGATTCACCACTAGATTCCAACCTCCCATTTTGGGTTCTCACGTGACGCTCAGCACGTCAACCCTGGACTTGGATCCCCTACTACATTCACACGTCCAATCGAGGAGAAAGACTATGGCGAAGCCACACTACCTTATGAGAATTCTCTTTCTACTAATCACTAGTTTGTTACTGACTATGACGACTCGGGCCGCGGCGCCCGTGGGCCAGACCATCTGGATACGCGCGACTGCAACCGGACTTTTCGTGTCGGCGGATCAGAACCGTGGCACGTGGGCGCCACTCGTTGCAGATCGATCGTCTGTCGATGCATGGGAGCAGTTTCAAGTGGTTGATGCGGGCGGCGGTTTCATTGCTTTCAGAGCAATCGGAACAGGTCTGTTCGTGTCGGCAGATCAGGCTCGTGCTGCTTTCGCCCCACTTGTCGCCGATCGTGCTTCAATCGGAACGTGGGAGCAGTTTACGTGGACGGATATTGCCGGAGGCTCGTTCACTCTCAGAGGAAGGGCGACCAACCGTTTCGTTTCGGCTGATCTCAACCGCGGCACATTTGCACCGCTCGTCTCCGATCGCACGGCCGCAGGTGCGTGGGAGCAATTCACGTGGGGCGCGGTTGGCACACAGCCTCCGGCAGGCGCGCCTCCCGGATTCTCAAGACTGGTTTGGTCAGATGAGTTCAGCGGCTCGACGATCAACTCCGCGAACTGGGGCTTCGATCTCGGCGGCGGCGGCTGGGGCAACAACGAGCTTCAGAACTACACCAACAGATCAGTGAACGCACGAATAGAAAATGGAATGCTGGTAATCGAAGCGCGACGAGAGAACTTTGGCGGGAACGCATACACTTCGGCGCGCATGAAAACGCAGGGCAAACAGTCGTTCGGCATCAACACCTGGGTCGAAGCTCGCATAAACGCGCCGGAAGGGCAGGGAATCTGGCCGGCTTTCTGGATGCTCGGTAACAGCATCAGCACTGTTGGCTGGCCTTCGTGCGGAGAGGTCGACATCATGGAAATCCAGGGCCAGAACCCCTTTCGAAACTTCGGCACGATTCACTGGGCTGACGTGAATGGGCAGCACGTTTCGTTTGGGAGCATCTTCAATTCGTCCAGTTCGCTTTCGGCGGGCTTTCACACGTTCGCGATCTCGCGCACCGGCAGTTCGATCAAGTGGTACGTCGATCGAATCCAGTATGGTGAAGCGAACATCTCGAACGGAGTAAACAGCACGTCCGAGTTCCAGGGTGCGTTCTTCATCATCCTCAACGTTGCGGTCGGTGGAAACTTCGTTGGCAGTCCCGATGGCAGCACGGTGTTTCCGCAACAGATGCAGGTTGACTGGGTACGGGTCTGGGGAATTTAGTTGGTGTTCAATTGAAGAAGCACATCGAGCACAAGCGTCTTGTGCCTTATGTGCTTCTTTGCGGCAATGTCTGTCAACTAAACTTGTGGCATAGTGATCCCGAATGGAAAAGTTCTTACAGGATCTTCGTTTTGCTCTCCGCGTTTATGCGAAGAACAGATCATTCACGATTGTTGCCGTGCTGACGCTCGCAATCGGCATCGGCTCAAACATCGCGGTATTCACAGTCGTAAACGCAATGCTCTTCCGGTCGTTGCCGTATCCTGACGGTGATCGACTGGTCCAGGTGGGCCGTAGTCTCAACGAAGGCCCGGCTTACACGATGAGCTATGCGCGCTTCCGGTTTTTGGAACAGAACAATCGCGCGTTTGAATCGTTGGCTGCTTACGACGTCGTCGGTTCGAGTTTGACCATCACGTTGGGCGAGACACCCGAACTCGTCCAGAGTAGTCGCGTCAGCGCTAACTTCTTCCGAGTCCTCGGAATAAATCCTCTGCTCGGCCGCGGCTTCATATCTGACGATGACAAGCCGGGCGTTGCTCCGGTTGCCGTTATCAGTCACCGCGCATGGTCCAGGTTGTTCGGCAACGACTCGAATGTGATTGGACGTTCCATTCGCATGAGCGGTGAGTCTTACGCGATCGTTGGTGTCATGCCTGCTGATTTCAAGTTCGGCGCTGACACTGAAGCGTGGGTCCCGATTCGGAAAACTGAGGACTGGACCGATCGCTCCAACCCGCATCTCGTGATCGGTCGTTTACGTTCGGGCACAACCGTCGAAACCGCACACTCGGACCTCACGACACTGTTCCAAAGGTTGAAAGAAGAACAACCTGCAAGCATTGCGCAAACCGAAGTGGGCGCAGTGATGACGCCATACCGCGAACGAGTGGTCGGCGACACGCGAGCGCCGCTGTTGATGCTGGCTGGAGTAGTTGGATGTGTGCTGCTGATAGCCTGCGCGAATGTCGCGAATCTTCTGTTTGCGCGAGCCATCAGAAGACGGCGCGAGATGGCCGTGCGCATCGCGCTCGGCATTAATCAGTCGCGCATGGTCAGGCAGTTGCTGACGGAGAGTTTTCTGCTGAGTACGATCAGCGGAATTGTCGGATTACTGTTTGCTGTTTCGGCGCTTGGAGTGTTTGAGTTGTGGTTGCCGGTAAAGCTGCCGCGAATTGCGGAGTTGAACATCGACTTCCGCGTCCTCTTGTTTTCACTTGCTGCAGTTGCGCTAACGAGCATCGTGTTTGGTCTCGCGCCGGCCCTGCAATTAGCGAAGATCGATCCTGCGCAGACCTTGCGTGCGGTTAGTGGAGCAAGTCAGGGACGCGGAATTCGGCGGTTGCAAGCAGGACTGGTGAGTCTCGAGATCGCTTTGTCAACCGTGTTGCTGTTGACTGCTGGTTTGTTATTGATCAGTTTTGAGAAATTGCGGAACGTCAAATTGGGATACGAGGCTGAGGGGGTATTGGTAATTCAGACGTCGCTCGCGTCGACTGAATTCGCAGCAACTGAGCCGGCAATGGTTAGAGTTCAGCGTGTCGTCGATAGATTGAAAACCATTCCGGAAGTGAAGCACGTTGCGACAGTCACGAGACTTCCGACGGAGCCGAGTCTCGTACTTTCGTTCCAGCTATTGCCTGGCGATTCTCAAGACCAGCAGCTCGAGGCGAACTGGAGAGCGGTTACGCCTGAGTTCTTTCAAGCGCTAAAAATTCCATTGCATGCCGGGCGCGCTTTCGGCGATCGCGATACTCGCGACGCACCGCGGGTTGCGGTCGTGAACGAGATGTTCGTGAGTAAGTTTCTGAACGGCACTAATCCTTTGGGCCAGCGCCTGGTGATCGGACGTGACATGGGTGAAAACTTTGCTGACGAGCCTCGTGAGATT
>Ga0157373_10001436_pt1 | contig 18178 bp, 16 predicted proteins | sample C65metaG_FD_113460 | JGI IMG/M metagenome (GOLD analysis project Ga0157373, IMG submission 113460) | Corn rhizosphere microbial communities from Kellogg Biological Station, Michigan, USA - C6-5 metaG | ecosystem: Host-associated > Plants > Roots > Rhizosphere > Soil | place: USA: Michigan... | reverse complement strand
TCTTCAAGACCGGCCAGAGCTTCCTCGTAGGAACTCACGCGCTTGTCGAAACCTGCCATATGCACCTCTTTTATTGTTTGTCGGGCGGCTGGCTAGCCGAATGACTGGAGTGTCTCGCTGGAGGATATATTTGTTAAGTTGATTTTTAAGGTTGATTGATAGATAAAACTCAACAATAGATTCCGTTTACCTGTAGGAGCTGCCGCAGGCTGCGATCTTTTGCTTTTGTCTTTCAACGTCAAACGATCGCAGCCTGCGGCAGCTCCGACAAGGATCAAGGCGTATTCAGTATGACCATCAAACAGATCCGCGCCTTTCTAGCCGTCGCCCAGAGCCTGAGCTTCGCCGTGGCCTGCGAGCGCCTGCACCTGTCGCAGTCGGCGTTGAGCCTGACCATCAAGGCGCTGGAAGAGGGGCTGGGCGGGCGGCTGTTCAGTCGCAACACGCGCAACGTCGCGCTGACCGCCGAGGGCGAATCGCTGCTGCCGCTGGCCCGGCGTCTGATCGCCGACTGGGACAACGCCGAAGACGAAATGCGCCAGCGCTTCAGCCTGCAACGCGGGCGGGTGACGCTGGCGGCGATGCCGTCGTTTGCCGGCAACCTGCTGCCGCCGATTCTCAAGACGTTTCGTGCGCGCTATCCGAACGTCAACGTCACGGTCAACGACGTGATCAACGAGCAAGTGCTGGAAATGGTTCGCGACCGGCAAGTGGAGCTGGGCGTGGCATTCGAACCGATGCAGAACACCGCGCTGACGTTTACCCCGCTGTACATGGACCGCTTTGTCGCCGTGGTGCCGCGGGATTCGGCGCTGGCCGGGCGCCGCGACATCGACTGGCAGACCTTGCTGCAGGAACCGTTCATTACTCTGCAACGACCGTCGACGGTGCGCGTGATGCTCGAAGAACACTTGCAGGCCCGAGGCATGAAGCTGCCGGTGGAGTTTGAAAGCCATCAACTGGCAACGGTCGGGCGCATGGTTGCCAGCGGGCTGGGGGTGAGTGCGGTGCCGGCGTTGTGTGCCGAGCAGATGCTGGAACTGGGCGCCTGTTGCCTGACCTTGAATGACTCCGTGGAGCGGGCGATTGGCGTATTGACCGAGCCGGGCAATGAGCTGTCGGCAGCGGCGCAAGCGTTGTTCGATATTCTCAAAGCCGAACACTGAACTGCGATCCCATCCCTGTAGGAGCTGCCGCAGGCTGCGATCTTTTGATCTTGCTTCTAAAAAAACGTCAAAAGATCGCAGCCTGCGGCAGCTCCTACAAGGGGCGTGCGGATTCAGGTGGTCAAGTGTTGCGCCAGCAACGGCAGCAGCTGTTCGCACGACGCCTCGATCTTCAAATCCAGCAAGTCATCGGCGCGGGTCTTGCCCAGGTTGATCGCCATCAATGGCTTGCGGCGATCGGCGATCACCCGGCACAGGCGAAACGCCGAATACGCCATCAGCGACGAGCCCACCACCAGCAAGCCCTCGGCATTTTCCGCTGCAGCCATGGCCCGGGCTGCTGTCGGCGGCGCTACGTTCTCGCCGAAGAACACCACGTCCGGCTTCATCCGCTCGCCTGCGCAATACGGGCACTGCGGGGTTTGAAAGCGTGCTTCGAACGCCGGATCGAGCAGCGTATCGCCGTCCGGCGCCTGCACCGCATCGACTCCGGCCAGGTACGGATTCTGCTCGACCATCCGCTGCTGAATGTCATCGCGTGGGCTGCGCTGACCGCAGTCCAGGCACAGCACGCGGTGCAGGCTGCCGTGCAGTTCGATCACATCCAGACTGCCGGCCTGATCGTGCAGGGTGTCGACGTTCTGTGTGATCAATCCGCTGATCCGCCCCTGGCGCTGCAATTCGGCCAGTGCGGTGTGCGCCGCATTCGGCTGCGCCTGACGCACCCGTGGCCAGCCGAGCATGGCGCGGGCCCAGTAGCGACGACGGGATTCGGGGGCGGCGAGAAATTCCTGATACATCATCGGCTGCCGACCCCGACGCACACCTTCGCTGTCGCGGTAATCCGGAATGCCCGACGGCGTGCTGATACCGGCACCGGTCAGCACCACAAAGCCGCCATCGGCCATGGCCCGGTGCAGGGTGTCGAGGTGTTTGCGGGTCGGGCTGTCGAGCATGGTCAGCACTCCGGGGCAGATGAATGCCTTGCAGGTTAGCACTGACCTTTGTGGCGAGGGAGCTTGCTCCCGCTGGATTGCGCAGCACGCCTGCCTTTGTGGGCGTTTCGCAAGCGCCGTCGCCACAGGTGATCGCGGTGAGCTATTTGCGTGCCTCCAGAATCAGATTGAACGGCGTCTGCGTCGCCCGGCGAAAGTGCTTGAACCCGGCCTCGGCAAACACCTTGCGCAAACGCATTTCACCGGCCTGGGCACCGAGACCGAGACCGACTTCCTGCGACAGCGAATTAGGTGTGCAGATAAAGGTCGATGCTGCGTAAAACAGCCGTCCGACCGGGTTGATGTTGTCGTCCAGCGCGTCGTTGGCGAACGGCTCGACCAGCAGCACCGTGCCGTCGTCCTTCAACGACTCGTAGGCATGCCGGGCCGCGCCGACCGGGTCGCCCATGTCGTGCAGGCAGTCGAAATAACAGATCAAGTCATAGTCGCCGCCCGGGTAGCTTTTGGCGGTGTCCTGGAAGAATGTCGCCCGGCTGCTGACCCCACCTTCTTCGGCGCGCTGAGTGGCAACGGTGATCGACGGGGCGTGGTAATCGAAGCCGACGAAATTCGAGTTGGGAAACGCCTGGGCCATGATCACCGTCGAAGCACCGTGACCACAGCCGACATCGGCGACTTTGGCGCCGTGTTCGAGCTTCGCGACGACGCCTTCCAGTGCCGGCAGCCATTCAGCGATCAAGTGACCTTTGTAGCCGGGGCGGAAGAAGCGTTCGGTGCCGCTGAACATGCACGGATGGTGATCGCCCCAGGGCAGGGCACCGTTGCCGCGCATGGCCTTGACCAGTTTGTCCTTGTCGTGGAAAAACGACGCCACCACGCCGAGCCCGCCGGCGACGTACACCGGCGAGTCCTCGACGGCCAATGCCAGCGCCTGTTCTTCCGGCAGGCGAAACTGGCCATCTTGATGCTCCATGTAGCCGGAGGCCGCGTGGGCGCTGAGCCATTCACGCACCAGTCGGGGGTTGCAGGTGGTCTTTTCGGCGAGGGCTTGCGCGGTGATCGGCTGACTGTCGGCCATCGCCCGATACAGCCCGAGTTCTTCGCCAACGATGACGTTCGCCAGCATCGCGGCGCCGCCCATGTCGTTGACCAGTTTGCCCATGAATGCGTTGAGTCGGGCCTCGTCCATCACATGTGCTCCTCAAACAGGATCACAGTCCGGCGGCGTTGAAGGTCGAGGCATACCCCACCGGGCGGTGGTCATGGATGCGGGCAGGGCGATGGTTGCGTCCTGCAGCCCCCTCGACTGGGTCATCAGTCAGTCTAGCCGGGCCGGGGCAACCTGCAGCGTTTGTGGCTCACGTAATTTCCCTTGGGGGCCAGGAGCGTGGCAATTTCAGTTCAGCACACAAACCACCGCCCTCGCGATTGCTCAGGGTCAGCGAACCGCCGAGGGCCATCGCCAGTTGCTGGGCGATCGCCAGTCCGAGGCCGGTGCCGCCGGTGCTGCGGTTGCGCGAGTTTTCCACGCGATAGAATGGCTCCAGGACCTTTTGCAACTGGTCTTCGGCAATGCCCGGTCCGCGATCCATGACCTTGATGGTAAGGCCCGCGCCGGTATCGACCTGCAATTGCGCCGCCCCGGAAAATTTCAGCGCGTTATCGGTGAGGTTCACCAGTACCCGGCGCAGGGCTTGGGGGCGGGTGTCGATCACTGCCGCGCTCTTGCCCTGCAACTGCACGTCCTTGCCCATGTCCTGATAGTCGAACACCAGACTGTCGAGGAACGAGTCGAGGTCGGTGCGGCGGCTTTCCTCGGTCGAGCCGTGGATGCTGCGGGCGTACGCCACGCCTTCGCGCACCAGATGCTCCATCTCGCCGAGGTCATTGCACAGTTTGTCTTTTTCCACCGAGTCGTCCATGAACTCTGCGCGCAGCTTCATGCGGGTGATCGGGGTTTGCAGATCATGGGAAATCGCCGCCAGCAGTTGCATGCGCTCCTTGAGATAAGCGGCGATGCGCGCCTGCATTGCGTTGAAGGCCCGTGCGGCGTGCGCCACTTCCGTCGGGCCTTGCTCGTCGAGCATCACCGGGTGCGCGTTGGGATCGAGGGTTTCTACCGCGTTGGCGAGGCGGGCAAGGGGGCGGATAGCAATGCGCACCGCCAGCCAGGTGCAGGCGATCAGCAGCGCCAGTTGCCCGAGCAATACCCCTGGCAGCCATGGCGACAGCGGCGGCATGGCCGGACGCACATCGAGGGTCACCGGGCTGCCATCGCTGAGGCGTACATGGGCCTGAAAGTGTTTTTTCTCCCCGGCAAACCGCGTGAACTTCAGCGGATGGGCGCCGCCGATCGCGGCGGTGATCGAGGTCACGGCCACCGGCACCTCGTCGGCATCGGCGTCGAGCGGTGCACCGGATTCGCCGTCGCTCAACAGATAGTCGTAGTTGGTGCGCGCCAGTCGGCTCAGCCAGGCGGGGCGTTCCTGCATGGGCAGGCGGTCGAGGATCGCGATCGAAGTCGAGACATCGCTTCGCATATTGCCGAGCATGGTGCTTCTGGCGCTCTGGAAACGCTCGTAATACTGCGCGCCGAACGACAGCGCCTGAGCGAGGATCAGCCCGACCAGAAAGATCAGCGACAAGCGCGACGCCAGGGTGCGCGGCCACTGCAGTTTGAGGCTCATGCCGAGGCCCCGAGGATTTCCACCGGCAACGAGAACACATAGCCCTCACTGCGCACGGTCTTGATGTAGGCCGGTTCGCGGGCGTCGTCGAGCAGACGCTGGCGCAGGCGACTGACCAGCAGATCGATGGAACGGTCGAACAGATCGGCCTCGCGACCTTGGGTCAGGTTGAGCAACTGATCGCGACTGAGCACCCGCTGCGGGTGATCGAGGAACACCCGCAGCAAGCGGTATTCGGCGCCACTGAGGGCAACCAGCGTACCGTCCTGGTCCAGCAGATGCCGGGCCGAGGTGTCCAGTTGCCAACGACCGAAGGCCAGCAGGCGACCGCTTTCGGTGACCACCAGATTCGGCGGCAACATGCGCGTACGGCGCAGCACGGCGTTGATGCGTGCCAGCAGTTCACGGGCGGCGAACGGTTTGGTCAGGTAATCATCGGCGCCCATTTCCAGGCCGATGATGCGGTCGGTTTCATCGTTGCGCGCGGTGAGCATCAGCACCGGCGTGGCCTTGTGCTTGCCCAAGCGCAATTCGCGACACAGCTGCAGGCCATCGTCACCGGGCATCATGATGTCGAGCACGATCAGGTCGACGGTATTGGCTTCGAGAAAGCTGCGCATCTGCCGGCCATCGGCAACCACGGTGGTGCGCAGGCCGTTCTTTTTCAGGTAATTGCCGACCAGCTCGCGGATCTCGCGGTCGTCGTCGACGATGAGAATGTGATCGACATGTTCCATCGGAGAACCTCTATCAAAGGGCGATGCCGTGCAGTCTATCGAGACTGTTGCGGTTCGCCTGCCCGGGTTTGTATTGCAGTGTATCTGGCGCAACGCGGGATACACACCAACGCAAAAACGCGAGTTTTCCAGGGCTTTGTATCGCTGTGTATCTCGGGGCGGCGCGGATACACAGCGAGTCATACCGAGCGTTTCCAGACACACACGCGATACCTCGGGTGCATCAAATAGGCGCCATCGAGGCCCACACCGATGGCCTCGGCTCAAACCCCTACATGCCCCGAGGAAACCGCCATGACCAGCAAATCCGTGATCGCCGCCTGCCTGTTCGCCGCCCTGAACATTTGCACCCTGTCGGCCCGCGCCGAAGCCGATACCAGCCCGCACACTTACACTTACGGCACACACCTGGACGTGCAGAAAGTGCTGTCGATGACCCAGGACACTTCGGTGACCTGCGGCATTGTCGATGCGCGCATGACCTACCTCGATTCGGCGGGCAAGACCCAGGTGCTGGATTACCGCAAATTCGCCGATGGCTGCAACAACGAGAACTGAGTGTTTGCCGGCATCGGCCGTCGCTGGCCGTCCCTCTCAATGGCTCACAGGTCGCGCACTATGGGCCATGGGTCGTTGTCCCCGGCGCGGAAGCGCTCCAGCAGTGTCCAGCCGCGCTGCCCCGACGGTGTTTCGAGGGCTTTACAAAAGCTCGCCATTCATCGGCCCGGCGCCTGTTTTAAAGGCTCTTCGGACGATTGGCAGGGACGCCGGCGACCCTCCACGCGATAGTGAGTTGGCCAGTCCACCCACCTGCTGCGGAGCACGATTGATGAGCACCCCCATTGATCTGACGGGCCTGAAAGAACGCCAGAAAGTCGCCTGGGCCAGCGGCGACTATGCGCTGATCGGCACCACCTTGCAGATTGTTGGCGAAAACCTCGCCGAGGCCTGCGACCTGCGCTGCGATGAAGAGGTGCTGGATGTCGCCGCCGGCAATGGCAATGCCACCCTCGCGGCGGCGCGCCGTGGCTGTCGGGTGACCTCCACCGACTACGTCGCGGCGCTGCTGGAGCGCGGGCAGGACCGGGCGCGGGCCGAGCATCTGGACGTGACTTTTCAGGTCGCCGATGCCGAAGCGTTGCCGTTTGCCGATGACAGTTTCGATGCGGTGCTCTCGACCTTCGGCGTGATGTTCGCCCCGGACCAGCCCACCGCCGCCACGGAGCTGGCGCGGGTCTGCCGGCGGGGCGGGCGGATCGGTCTGGCGAACTGGACGCCGGAAGGCTTCGTCGGCCAGATGTTCAAGGTGCTGGGTCGCCACGTGCCACCGCCCGCCGTGGCCCAGCCGCCATCGAATTGGGGCACCGAAACGTGGTTGCACAGCCATTTCGACGAACGTCAGTTTTTGCTGCAGGTGACGCGCCGCACCTTCAACTTTCGCTATCGCTCGGCAGCGCATTTCATCGACATTTTCCGCCACTGGTACGGACCGGTGCACAAAGCCTTCGCGGCGTTGCCACCGGAAAGCGCTCTGGCGCTGGAGAGTGATCTGGCGGATTTGTTGAACCGGTCGAACCGGGCGGGAGAGGGCTCGCTGGTGGTGCCGAGCGAGTATCTGGAGGTGGTCATTACCAAGCGCTGAATGGCGGAACAGCGCCGAACCCTGTGGGAGCGAGCCTGCTCGCGAATGCGGTGTGTCAGTACAATGAACTACTGACTGAATAAACGCCATCGCGAGCAGGCTCGCTCCCACCGGGATGGTGTCTGGCTGCCCCGGCCTATTTCACCTGCGACCGATCAAACCACTCCAGCGCCGTGCGCCAGATGCAGATCCCCAGGAAGTAAGCCGACATCAGCAACCACAAGCCCATCACCAGCGGGTTGATCACCGGGTGGTTGAGCACCAGCGACAAGCTGCACAGCAACCAGATTGCCGTCACCGCGATGTTGATCGGCATGAACCGGCGCACGCGGAACGGGTGCAGGAATTTCATCCGCGTCACCGTCAACAGCGCCAGGCCGATCACGGTGAGAAAGGTGATCCACGGCCCCGGGCCGATGATGTACAGGCACAGGGCGACCACGTTCCACGCGGCGGGGAAACCGACGAAATAGTTGTCCTTGCTCTTCATGTTGACGTTGCAGAAACAGAACAGCGACGACACCAGAATCAGCGACACCGTCAGCAACAGGGTGTAGTCGGGCAGGGGAATGTAGCGGTAGATGAACAGCGCCGGGATGAACACATAGGTCAGGTAGTCGATCACCAGATCGAGGATCGAGCCGTCGAAACTCGGCAGTACCGATTGCACATTGACCTTGCGTGCCAGCGCACCGTCGAGACCGTCGACGATCAACGCCACGCCGAGCCACATCAGACAGTGGGTCGGCTGGTTTTCCAGCAGCGCGAGGGTTGCCAGGAATGCAGTGACTACGCCGGTCGCGGTAAAGCCATGGGCGCCCCATGCTTTGAGCCTGGCGATGTGTACGGTCGATATCACAGGGGCGTTCTCCAGAAAAATGAAGCAAGCCGGGTATCACCCTTGGGCAAAGGGCGCCGGCAAACCGGGTCGGGGTTGCAGGTATCGACCGGTTTGGCCGGGATAAGGTTCACCACCTTTGAATCTTAGCTGGCCGCACAAAAAATACCTTGGCGAAATCTGCCGGTGTCGGCCAGACGGTGCTGGCGCGATGGCTGCGGCGGTCTATCGTTGCCTGACGCAGTCAATGCCAACGCCTGAGGACAAGATCATGAACACCAGCGATTTGCTCGAACAACTGCTGCGGGGCCAGGCCTCGACGGGACAACAAAGTGGTACCCCGGCCGGTGGTGGTCTGGGTGGGCTGGGCGGCTTGCTCGGCGGTCTGTTGGGCGGCGGTGCAAGTGGCGGCGCGGCGCAGTCCGGCGGCCTGGGCGGGCTGGGTGGCTTGCTCGGCGGTCTGCTCGGCGGCGGTAGCAGCGGTGGTTTGGGCGGCGCGCTCGGCGGCGCGTTGGGGGGCGGTACACAAAGCCGTTCCGGCGGTACCAACTACGCGGCGCTGGCCTCACTGGGGATGATGGCGTTCCAGGCGTATCAGGCCTGGCAACGCAGTCAGGCATCGGCCGCACCCCAACAGATTCCGCAAACGGCCAACCTGCTGGCCGGGCCCGAGGTCGAGGAACACAGTCACGCGGTGCTGCGAGCGCTGATTGCGGCAGCCAAGGCCGACGGTGAGATCGACGCCCGGGAGCAGCAGATGATCAGTGATGAAATCAGCAAGCACACCGACGATCCGCAACTGCAGCAGTGGTTTGAAACCGAAGTCGCCAAACAGTTGGATGCGGCCGAAGTCGCGCAGGCCGCCAACGGCGATCAGGGCATGGCCGCCGAAATGTATCTGGTCAGTGTGATCATGGTCGACGACCAGCAGGACGCCGAACGCAACTACCTGGATGAACTGGCCGCTGCGCTGAAAATCGACCCGCAATTGCAGATGCATCTGGAGCAGCAGGCCAAGGGTACAGCCTGACGCAACGTCAAAAGATAGCAGCCTGCGGCAGCTCCTACAGGTATCTGGAGTACACCGCCAATCCTCTGTAGGAGCTGCCGCAGGCTGCGATCTTTTGATCTTCAAAGCCAGATTGCGTCCCACAAAGGGTAATCCCCCAATCGTTGCACCAGACCAGCCCGCAATGGATTCATGACGATGTATCGTGCAGCCGCCTTCAAATCTTCATCGCGACGTAGAGCACGGTCGTGATATCCACGTTGCCATAGGCCGCCCTGTCTACCGGACATCAAATTGATTGACCGGCAACTTCTTGCCTTTACACGACACATCAATTGCGCCAAAGACCCTCGTTTCAACTCGACCAGCCAATGCAGATGGTCCGGCATGATCACCCAAGCCAAAGATTCAACCAATCCTGCTTCATCGGCCGCGCGCATCTGTGCAACCAACAATCGTCCGATTCTCCAGTCGGTAAAAACCGGCCGACGCTCTTCAACCACCGCCGTCAGCAAATAAACCTGCCCAACCTCCGAATAACGTCCCTTGCGCAAACTGCACGCTGTTGCAGCCTCAGGCATTCCATTGCCCTCCTTAATCGTTGTACCTCAACACTAGCGTTCCAAAAACAATCCGCGCGGCCAAGCTTTTACACGATGTAAATGTAGGAGCTGCCGGAGGTTCGGGCCGCGTGCGGACGATCTTCTGATGTTCAAAATCAAAAGATCGCAGCCTTCGGCAGCTCCTACAGTGTTCAAGTGTTCAAGTGTTCAAGTGTTCAAGTGTTCAAGTGTTCAAGTGTTCAAGTGATCGAGGGTCGAATGAAAGAGAATTGGCGCTAATCAGGCCGTCCGTCAGGGCAATTTTCATGTCGATTGAATTTTTCTCCGTGGCGGTTGCTCTGCTGCTGTAGAGGCGTGAAACAACGCCCTGACAGGCCAACCGACCGAGACCCCTGACATGACTGCCCTGACTTCCCTGCAAGCGCCGAGTGCGCAGCAACAGCCGATCATTGCTGCTGGCGATCTGCGGCGTATTTATGAGGCGCTGCTGATCGAGGATCAGCCTGAAAATCTCGCGCAGGATTTTCTCAGCGAACAGTTGCAGCGCGCCGCGCAGTTGCCTGAGGCGCTGCCGCAGGATCCGTCTGCCTGGCAAGCCTGGGTCGCCGAGCACTGCACCGAGGTTGCCCGGCAATACGCCGACTATTTGCAACAGCGTCAGGCTGGCGGGCCGCGCCAGTACTTCAGCATTAAGGCGCACGCGCTGTACTTTCTGCAAGCGGTGGCGCCGACCAAACTGGTTGATGGCGCGTGGCTGTACGGCTTGCTGGCGCAATGGCGCGACCCGCGTTTCGACGGATTGTTGTGCACCTATCTGGAAGAACTCGGCGACGGTAATCCTGCGCAGAACCATGTGGTGATCTACCGCAAACTGCTCGCCGAGCACGGCCTGCAGGACGCCAGTGCCATCGCCGATGAACGCTACCTGCAAGGCGCGCTGCAACTGGCGCTTGGGGCTTGTGGCGAGGCGTTGCTGCCGGAAGTGATCGGCTACAACCTCGGTTACGAACAATTGCCCCTGCATTTGCTGATCAGCGCCTATGAACTCAGTGAGTTGGGCATCGATCCGTACTACTTCACCCTCCACGTGACCATCGACAATGCCAGCACCGGCCACGCGCAGAAAGCCGTGCAGGCGGTGCTCGACCTGCTGCCGCTGGAGGCCGATCGTGGCGAATTCCTGCGCCGGGTGTCGCTGGGGTATCGACTCAATGACCTGGGGCAGGGCAGTCAAGCGATCATCGAGGGTTTTGATCTGGAACACGAAGTGCTGGCGATGCTCGAGCGCAAGCGTCCGTTCGGTCAGCACATGCACTCGGACTACTGCCGCTTCGAAGGCAAAACCGTCAATCAGTGGCTGGCCACCCCCGAGCAGTTGCCCGGGTTCCTGCAGGCGATGCAGGACAAAGGCTGGATCAAACGCAACGAGGACCCGCAGGCTAGCAGCTTCTGGCAGTTGATCGACGGCGACGGTGCGGCGATGTTCGGCGTGTTCAGCCCGTATGAAAAACAGCTGCTGCACGACTGGATTGCCGGTGACTGGACGCCATCCGACCAACGCAAGGCGCCAAGACGCAGCCGTCAGGTGGCGACACCGGACGCCGCCGTGCCCGAACACGATCCCGATGTGCAACGCCTGAGCGCCGCCCTGCAAGGCCAGGACGGCCACGCGCAAATGGCAACGCTGATCCCGTGGTTGTCACCGGCCCGGCATGCCCACCCAGCGGGGCTGCTCGCAACCCGTCGCTTCATCGAACTCAAATCCAGCCTGCGCTAAGGACATTTTCATGAATCAGGAAGAACAACTGTCTGCCAACGATCTGACGCTGCTGCAACTCGGCCGGCGCTTGCAGGCCGACGGCTACCGCTTCATCACGCCAACGCCGTTGACCCATCAGCGCGTCAATCAGCGTGACGAGGGGCAGGTGGCCGATACCCTGCGCGATGTGTTTGGTTGGTCGCGCCCGTTCGAACCGGGGCTGTTGTCCGCTGACGAGCAGCGGCAATTGCAGGAAGCCCAAGTGATCGATGTTTTCGACGGCCGCTTGAAGAGCCGGGTGCGCTGGTCGAGCCTGGATGACTTGCTCTTCGTTCACTCCGGGTTTCCCACCGACGCCGCTGACTCGGTGTTTTTCGGCCCGGACACTTACCGTTTCGCGCAACTGATCCACGCGCATTTGCAACAGAGCTTCGCGCCGATTCAGCGCGCCGTGGACATCGGCTGCGGCGCGGGTGTCGGGGCTATTCTGATTGCCCGCGCGCGGCGTGAAGCCGAGGTGCTGGCGGTGGATATCAATCCCGCTGCGCTGCGCCTGACCGCGATCAATGCGGCGTTGGCCGAGGTTGCCAACGTCCAGGTGCAGGCCAGCGATGTGCTGCAGGGCACCGACGGCAGCTTCGACCTGATTGTCGCCAACCCGCCGTACATGGCCGATCCGGCCGGGCGCGCTTACCGCAATGGCGGTGGCACGCTGGGTGCCGGGCTGTCGTTGCGCATCGTCGAGCAGGCGCTCAATCGGTTGGCGCCCGGTGGTTCGTTGCTGCTGTACACCGGCGTGGCGATGGTCGATGGCCGCGATCCGTTTTTCGACACCGTGGTGCCAAGGCTGGACTCGACGCGGTTCGGCTGGACCTATCGCGAACTGGATCCCGACGTGTTCGGTGAAGAATTGTTGAACCCCGGTTACCAGCGTGTGGACCGGATCGCCGTGGTCGCGCTGACCGTGACCCGCATTGGCTGACACAAGGCAGGTGCGCCATGAACAGGAACCTCGACGACTACAACCGCATGCGCGATTTCTCGGCGACCTCAGAGCCCGCCGCCGTCAAGCGCCGTGGCCGCAGCAAGGCCACTGACCATGCGCTGCAGTTCTGCATCCAGAAGCACGACGCTTCGCACCTGCATTACGACTTTCGCTTGGAACTCGATGGCGCGCTGAAGAGCTGGGCGGTGCCCAAGGGGCCGTCGCTCGACCCCAAGGTCAAGCGCCTGGCGGTGCATGTCGAAGACCATCCGCTGGATTACGCCACGTTCGAGGGCAGCATTCCCGAAGGGCATTACGGCGCCGGCGATGTGATCGTCTGGGATCGTGGCGTGTGGATTCCACAGGAAGACCCGGCCAAGGCCTACGCCAAGGGCAAACTCAAGTTCGAGTTGCAGGGTGAAAAACTGTCCGGACTCTGGAACCTGGTGCGCACCCACATGCCGGGCAAGAAGGAGAACTGGTTTCTGATCAAGCATCAGGACAGCGCCGCGCGCCCGCAAGACGATTACGACGTGCTGAGTGCAGAGCCGAACAGCGTGCTCAGCGAGCGCACCTTGATCAGCCAACCGAGGCTCGCCGCCGAGCAAGCCAAGCCGCTGAAAAAAGCCCCGGCCAAACCGCGCAAAGCAGCGTCCGGCACGCTCACCGGTGCGCGCAAGGCCAAACTTCCGGTACAGCTCAAGCCGCAGCTGGCGACTCTGGTCGACAGCGCACCTGGGGGGCAGTGGAGCTACGAGATCAAGTTCGACGGCTACCGGATCATGGCGCGCATTGATCACGGCGAGGTGCAGCTGTTCACCCGCAACGGCCACGACTGGACGCATAAGCTGCCGCAACAAGCGCAGGCATTGGCAGAGCTGAGGCTGGAATCGGCGTGGCTGGACGGCGAAGTGGTGGTCACCAACGAACACGGTGTGCCGGACTTTCAGGCGTTGCAAAACGCCTTCGAAGCCGGGCGCAGCGGCAGCATCATGTTCTACCTGTTCGACATGCCGTATCTCAACGGCGTCGACCTGCGCGAAGTGCCGGTCGAGGAGCGCCGCGCGGCGTTGTCCACGGTGCTCGGCGGGCATGAGCAGCCGTTGCTGCGCTTTTCCGAAGCTTTCGACGAAACCCCGGACGCGCTGCTCAACAGTGCCTGCCAGATGCAGATGGAAGGGCTGATCGGCAAACGCCTCGGCTCACCCTACGTGTCGCGGCGCAGCGGTGACTGGATCAAGCTCAAGTGCAAACATCGGCAGGAATTCGTGGTTGTCGGCTACACCGATCCGAAAGGTGCGCGCAGTGCCTTCGGCGCGTTGCTGCTGGGCCTGCACGATCGTGACAGCGGCGAGTTGCGCTACGCCGGCAAGGTCGGCACCGGGTTTAACGACACGACGCTGAAAAGCATCCTCGCCCAGCTCAAGCCGTTGCAGGTGAAGAGGGCCGCCGTGGTCAATCCGCCGAGCGGTTTCGACGCCAAAGGTGTGCACTGGCTCAAGCCGAGCCTGTTGGCGGAAGTGGCGTTCGCCGAGATGACCAAGGACGGCTCGGTGCGCCACGCCGTGTTCCATGGTTTGCGCAATGACAAACCGGCCAAGGCCATTACCGAGGAGCGAGCGACCCCCGTGAAGACGTCAGCCAAAGCCAGTCCAGCGAAGAAAGCAGCTCCATCAAAAAAAGCCGCTTCATCAAACAAAGCCACCTCTGCGACGAAAGCCGAGGCGGCGCCGTCGCAGCTTGGCCTCGCCAGCGGCAAAGTGCGCATCACCCATCCCGACCGGGTGATTGATGCGGTCAGCGGCACCACCAAGATGCAACTGGCCGAGTATTACGCCAGCGTCGCCGAGTGGATCCTGCCGCAACTCAAGGAGCGCCCGGTGGCGCTGGTGCGGGCGCCGGACGGCATCGCCGGCGAACTGTTCTTTCAGAAAAACGCCGAGCGCCTGGCTATCCCCGGCATCACCACGCTGGACAAGGACGTCACCGGCCAACCGGTGATGCTGATCAACAACGCCGAATCGCTGATTGGCGCGGTGCAGATGAGCACGGTGGAACTGCACACCTGGAACGCCACGACGGTCGATCTGGAAAAACCCGACCGCTTCGTTCTCGATCTTGACCCCGACCCTGCGCTGCCGTGGAAAAGCATGGTCGAGGCCACCGCGCTGACTCTGACCGTGCTCGATGAACTGGGGCTCAAGGCATTTCTCAAAACCAGTGGCGGCAAGGGCATTCACCTGGTGGTGCCGTTGACCCGCAAGCATGGCTGGGACGAGGTCAAGGACTTAAGCCATGCGATCGTCACTCACATGGCCAAGTTGTTGCCAGAACGGTTTTCCGCGGTGTCCGGGCCGAAAAATCGCGTGGGGCGAATCTTCATCGATTACCTGCGCAACGGTCTGGGCGCCACCACCATTTGTGCCTACGCAGCGCGCACCCGCGAAGGGTTACCGGTCTCGGTGCCGTTGTTTCGTGAAGAAGTGGGGGAGATCAAGGGGGGCAATCAGTGGAACATCAGCAATGTTCATGAGCGCCTGAACGAGGTCGGCGACGCGCCATGGGCCGATATGAAGAAAACCCGCCAGAGCATCACCGCAGAGATGCGCAAGCGGGTTGGCATGAAAAAATGATCAGGTGTCGCGCAGCAAGTCGTGGGCGTTGAGCAGTTCGAAGGCAATTTTCGGGTGATTGTTCAGCCCTCGACGAATGGCCGCCGGAATGGCTTTGCGCGTCTTGCGGCACAGCCCCGGCAGTTTCTCGATCTGAATCTCGATACCCTGCATGCTGCGCACCTCATGAAACCCCGGGGCGACTTCCACGCGCATGCCCAACTGCTCGTACATACGCGTTTGCAGATGCCGTAGATCGGCGAGGTCTTTGAGCTGCTCAAGGCGTGCGAGGAGAATTTTTTCCTGGTCTCGGGTCAGACGCAGGATGCGCAAGTCCGTGCCGGGCGTTTCCAGCAACGATTCGCGCCCGCAATCGCAGGCGCCGGGCGGGCAGGGTGAGCGCAAAGGCGCCACAGGCGCAAGAGTCGTCATGGCCTCCATCATAGAGGCCATCAGACCGTTTTGCCTATGCGCCTTCGGCAGCCGTCCATCGGCCGCCGCCTGCGTGACCGTTACTGATTCAGACCTTCGTAATGCACCAGAATCGCATTGGCGAGGTCTTCATCGCTGGCGTTCAGCCCAGGATTGTCGTGGCGCACCTGTTGCAGCACCGATTCAAGATAAACCCCACGGATGGCACCGCCGCTGGCGACAAACGCAGACAGGTCGTCACGGGCCGGAATCACCATTTTGTGATCCTTGAAGGTCGAGTACAGCGAAGCCGAAACGCCCGCCGAGGTGGCGACGTCTCCGGCATCAACACGAGCCAAGGCCGAGCCGACAGGAAGGCAGAGCAGGAGAGAAGAAACGAGCACTAACTTGCGCATGACGGTGTTCCTCCACAAGCGCGAAGCAAAAAGGAAGGACTGCATAATGTGAGAGGGGCGCTGCGTGTCGGAGTTCCATCGATGCTGAAGGATACTTGCTGAAGCACTCGGCTGCGGCGCGTTTGTACAAATAGGCTTAACTGAAACCTCACAGGCGCATTCACGCGAGCCTCAGGAGGAACCCACGGTGTCGATCAAATTGCGTTTGTTGTTGCTGATTGCAACCAGTCTGCTGACAGCGCTGATCGTGAGTCTGGTCAGCTATGTGGGGAATACGCGCATGTCCGGCGCGGTAAACGACAACGCGGTGAGCATGGCCGCGCTGCGCAATCACATGGAAGCCGACATGATGCACGACGCGCTGCGCGCCGATGTGTACTCGGCGCTGCTGGTGGGCCTGGGTAAAAGCACCGGCACCCCGGCCGAGGTGCGGGATTCGATCAACGAGCACGCGACACACTTTCGCGAAGTGCTGGATGAAAACCTCAAACTGCCGGTCAATCCGCCGCTCAAGACGGCGTTGGAGCAGATCAAACCCAGCCTGGACACCTACATTGAGGCGGCCGAGCGCATCGTCGGCCTGGCACTGGACAACCCGGACAGTGCGCAACGGGAATTGGGCACGTTCAACGCCGCGTTCAGTCGGCTCGAAGAGCAAATGGCGGCCCTCAGCGAGTTGATCGAAAGCAACACCCGCGACACCCGACAAGCCACCGAAAGCGCGATCCGCAATGCCAACATCGCCCTCGCCGTGGTGTTGCTCGCCAGCCTGTTGCTGTTGTTGGCGCAAGGGCGCTGGGTGACCCGCAGCATCATGGGGCCGCTGAAGTCCGCCAACCACATTGCCCAAAGCATCGCCCACGGCAATCTCAGCGAGCCGATCAGCGAACCTGCCGGCAAGGACGAAGCCAGTACGCTGATCCGCAGCCTGGCAACCATGCAACGCGACCTGCGCAACATGATCGATGTGGTGCGACGCAACGCCCACGGCGTCAGCGGCATGAGTGAGCAACTGAGCCACGGCTGCCATCAGGTGGCCGACAGCAGTCAGCAGCAAAGCGTCGCCGCCGGCACCATGGCCGCCGCTGCCAGCCAGATGACCGCCAGCATCGAGGAAATCACCCGCCATGCTGAACGCGCGCTGGGCATGGCCAATCAGGCCGAGGCGCTGGCCAAGAGCGGCGGGCAAGTGATCCATCAGGTGGTCAGCGACATGGATGACATCGCCCGCTCGGCGCAGCAATCGGCACAGGTGATCCGCACGCTGGATCAGGAATCCGAAGGCATCTTCAACATCATTCAGGTGATCAAGAGCATTGCCGACCAGACCAATCTGCTGGCGCTCAACGCCGCTATCGAAGCGGCACGGGCCGGCGAGCAGGGCAGGGGCTTTGCGGTGGTCGCCGACGAAGTGCGCAGCCTGGCCGCCCGCACCAGCGCCTCAACCCAGGAAATCGCTGCCATGGTCGCGCGCATCCAGCACAGCACCCGCGAGGCGGTCAGCAGCATGGAGGCCGGCGTGGCCCAAGTCGACAAGGGCATGGCGGTAACGGCCGAAGTCGAACGGGCGATTCGCGAAATCCTCGACGCCACCCTCAGCACCACTCAACTGGTCAACGACATCACCCGCACGATCGGCGAGCAAAGCCAGGCCAGCAACGAGATTGCCCATCAGGTGGAAATGATCGCCGGGATGTCCGAGGGCAACAGCAAGGTGATCGGGCAGACGGCCAATACCACGGATGAGCTGTCGAGTCTGGCGGGGGCGTTGGCGCTGTCGGTGGATCGGTTTCGGCTGTAACGGCATGGTTGGAGCCCGGCCGGATGTGGTGTCCGGTCTGCCGTCATCGCGAGCAGGCTCGCTCCCACTTTGACATGCACCTCCCTTGTGGGAGCGAGCCTGCTCGCGAAAAGGCCGGTCCTGGCCTGCACATTTTGCTGAAAGCCTTCAGGAAGCCGCTTCATCGAGGTCATGTTCAGCCCGGATCGGCCGATAAACGCCCAGAGCGGAAAAAGACTCTCAAGTCGGGAACAGACGCGCGGGTTTGCCCTGACGTGATATTCTTCGCGCCAACTTGGTTTGACCTAATTCGGTCTGCCTGCCTTTTGGCGGGCTGACGGGATCCCTGTCGCTCAAGTAGCTGAAGCCAATAATGATAAAAAGTCAGTTCAGAAGGGACATTAACTGAGGTCGATGCGGTACATCGGCCTTGTGTGCCCACCCGTCAAAATTGCAGTGTGAAGGTGCCCGCGACCCTGGCCTGAGTGTCGCGACAAAAGGCCCTCATACCCACAACAGCGGCGGGCGGAAGGCGTTTTATCATAGGTGCAACGGATGTTTAAGAAAGTGAACACAGCCTTGCTCGGGCTGGCTTTGGCGATGGGGATGTCGTCCGC
>Ga0157373_10001432_pt1 | contig 18200 bp, 15 predicted proteins | sample C65metaG_FD_113460 | JGI IMG/M metagenome (GOLD analysis project Ga0157373, IMG submission 113460) | Corn rhizosphere microbial communities from Kellogg Biological Station, Michigan, USA - C6-5 metaG | ecosystem: Host-associated > Plants > Roots > Rhizosphere > Soil | place: USA: Michigan... | reverse complement strand
CATCGTCGAGGCGATGAAGACCATGAACCCGATCCCCTCGCCGCGCGCGGGCAAGATCGTGGAAATCCTGGTGGACGACGCCCAGCCCGTCGAGTTCGGCGAGCCGCTGGTCGTCATCGAGTAATCGCCGTGTTTGACAAAATCCTGATCGCCAACCGGGGGGAGATCGCCCTTCGGATCCACCGCGCGTGCAAGGAGATGGGCATCTCCACGGTCGCCGTGCACTCCGAGGCCGACACCCATTCGATGTGGGTGCGGCTGGCCGACGAGAGCGTCTGCATCGGCCCGGCCCCGGCGGCCAAGAGCTACCTCAACATTCCCTCGATCATCGCCGCCGCCGAGATCACCGGCGCCAACGCCATCCACCCCGGCTACGGCTTCCTGTCCGAGAACGCCCGCTTCGCCGAGATCGTCGAGGCCCACGGCCTTACCTTCATCGGGCCGCGCCCCGAACACATCAAGATGATGGGCGACAAGATCACCGCCAAGCAGGCGGTGAAGGAGGCCGGCATCCCGGTGGTCCCGGGCTCCGAGGGCGCGTTGCAATCCGAGGAAGAGGCCTTCGCGGCGGCCGAGGTCATCGGCTACCCGGTGCTGATCAAGGCCGCGGCCGGCGGCGGCGGACGGGGCATGAAGGTCGCCGAAACAGCCGAGGACCTGGCCGAAGCACTCGCCACCGCGCAAGGAGAGGCCCGCGCCGCGTTCGGCGACGACGCGGTCTATATGGAGCGCTATCTCCAGAAGCCGCGCCACATCGAGATTCAGGTCATCGCCGACAGCTTCGGCAACGTCGTCCACCTGGGCGAGCGCGACTGTTCGCTGCAGCGCCGTCACCAGAAGGTGATGGAGGAGGCGCCCTCCCCGGCCATCGACGCGGCGACCCGCGCGAAGATCGGCAAGGTGGTGGTCGAGGCGGTCCGCAAGATCGGCTACCTCGGCGTCGGCACCATCGAATTCCTGTACGAGAACGGCGAGTTCTTCTTCATCGAGATGAACACCCGCCTGCAGGTCGAACATCCGGTCACCGAGGCCGTCACCGGCATCGACCTGGTGCGCGAGCAGATCCGCATCGCGGCGGGCCTGCCGCTCAGCTTCAAGCAGGACGAGATCGTCTTCGAAGGCCACGCCATCGAATGCCGGATCAACGCCGAGAACCCGAAGACCTTCACGCCGTCGCCCGGCACGATCACCGACTTCCATGCGCCTGGCGGTCTGGGGGTGAGGCTCGATTCGGCCCTCTACACCGGCTACACGATCCCCCCCTACTACGACAGTCTGGCGGGCAAGCTGATCGTCCACGGCCGCGACCGCGACGAGTGCATCGCGCGCACCTGCCGGTGTCTCGCCGAAATGGTGGTGGCGGGGATCGATACGACCATCCCGCTCTTCCAGGAGTTGCTCCTCGAACCTGACATTATCGCGGGCGATTATCACATCCACTGGCTGGAGCAGTGGATCAAGGCGCAGGGGTAATTCGCCGTGGCGCGGGACGACGGCTTCGATGTGCAGGACCTGATCGCCTGCTACCGGCGCGGCGTCTTCCCCATGGCCGACGCCCGCGACGACCAGCGCATCTTCCTGATCGATCCGGAACTGCGGGGCATCCTGCCGCTGGAGCGGTTTCATGTGCCGAGGCGCCTCGCCCGCACGCTGCGCGCCAACACCTTCACCGTGAAGGTCGACACCGCGTTCGACACGGTGGTCGACGCCTGCGCGCGTGAGCGGCCCGAGCGGCCCGAGACCTGGATCAACGCGCCCATCCAGCAGCTCTACGGCGAGCTCTATCGCGAGGGCGTCGCCCACAGCGTCGAGATCTGGCTGGACGGCGAGCTGGTCGGCGGCCTCTACGGCGTGGCGCTGGGCGGCGTTTTTTTCGGCGAGAGCATGTTCTCCACCGTGCGTGACGCCAGCAAGGTCGCGCTGGCGCATCTGGCCGCGCGGCTGATCGTCGGCGGCTTTCGGCTGCTGGACGCCCAGTTCATGACCGAGCACCTGGCCCAGTTCGGGGCGCGCGAGATCGGCCGCGACGAATACCGGCGGCGTCTGGCTCTGGCGCTGAAGGTGGAGTGCGACTTCTACCGGTTTTCCGGCGACGGCGCGGCCGTCTTGCAGGCGATCAGCCAAGCGTCATAGACCGGGTGCTGCACCGGATCGACGCTGGGCGTCGAGGCGAACATCCAGCCACGGAAGACCTGCCTGGCGGGCACCGGCTCGCGGCCGGGCTGGGGCTTGGGCGCTGAGTTGATGACGACGTAGGCGGCCGCTTCCGGGGCCGCCTCGTCGGGCGCGGCGGTCTCGCAGGCGCGGACGGTGAAGACCAGGTCCTTGTAGCGGATCGACTTTCCGACCGGCGCCTCGAACCGCATGGTCTCGGTGGTGACCTTATCCAGCGCCTGCAGGATGGCTGTGGTGGCCCGGGCGCGAGGCAGAGGCCCCGTCGGCTTCGGCGGTCCGACCGGGGCGGCGGCGGCCGACGCTTCCGGCGCCTTCTTGTTGAGCTCGGTGTAGGGGATCGGCGCCGAAGGAGGCGTGGGAACCGGCTCCGGCGCGGGCGCGGCATTCACCGCCGGCGCGTTGGCGGCAGGCTGCTGGGCTTGCACGAAGCCGGCGGCCGCCAGCGCGGCGGTCAGGGCCAGGATGGCAAGGCCAGGACGCGGCCTCATCGCGGGCTACTCCGGCGTCCAGGCTTCATAGTCGCCGGTGGCGGGCGGGCGCTGGCCCGTGCTGGCGATGGAACCGCGCGGGCGCCAGGCGAACAGCGTGCCCGACAGGTTTGGCCGATGCTCCTTCTCCCATGAACGGCGCAGGAGGGGCGCGATGGTCGGCGGCTCGGCGAAGGTGTGGTGCAGCCAGCCGTGCCAGTCGGGGGGCACCTTCGAGGCCTCGGCGTAGCCCTTGTAGGTGACCCAGCGGCGTTTGTGCTCGCCATAGGAATCGCGAGCGTCCTTGGCTTCGTAATAGCGGTTGCCGAACTCGTCCTCGCCTATAAAGACGCCGCGACGTCCGATGGTGAAGAGGACGCCCAGCGTGGCGCCGTTCCACCAGGTGAAGAGCCGTTTGAGCACGCCTGAAACCTTTGGAAAATCTGCGCGCGGACCATAGCCGCTGGCCCCTGCCGCGTCCAGCGAAGGCGGGGCGATGGCGCACGCTAGATGTTGTGGATGGATGGTCAGAACGCCGCAACATCTATTGTCCCGAATCTACCCGACCCCTAGCCTTCCGTCAGGTGTGTGCGGGAGTCCGATTCCATGCGCTTTGAGAGGCGTCTGTCACGCGGCCCGGCCGCTGAGGTCGAGCTTCGCACGGTCGAGACGGCCGGCGCGCTGGCCGGCGTGCTGGCGCCCAAGGGCTGGCCGGACGCGCGGGTGGAGACCTGGCTCGACTGGGCCGAGACGCTGCCCGGCGACTTTCCCGAAAGCTTCCCCAAGGCGCTGGCCGACAGCGAGACCTCTGATCGGGTGCTGGCTGGCGGCCCGGACAAGTATGCGCGGCGCGTGGCGGCCTGGGGCTCGGCGCTGGGGCTGTTCAACCGTCAGGCGGATGCGCTGGCGTTCCGCGACGAGCTGTACGCTGCGCTGACGCTCGGACTGACAGCCGTGACTCCTGCGCGGGACGCAGCCACCGAGACCGCCATCCCCGACATCGGCGCCATCGAGTTCGCCCGCGAGGCCGCCGAGTTCGCGGCGCGCTGTCAGGCCCATGCGCTGGGCGACGCCGCCGTCTCCAACCTCGCCGCCCGGCTGCGCGCCGTCAGCGAGGCCGTCCGCCGTTGCGAGGGCAATACCGCCGCCTGCGCCGACCCGGCCCGCAACCTGGCGCTCGCCAGAGCCGCCAACGCCGCGCGGCAAGCCGGCGCCAGCGATGCGATGATCGCCGACGCCATCGCGCTCGCCGCATCGGACGATCCAGCCGGACGCGTGCGAGACGAAGCGCGGCTCGCGCCGAAGCTGGTCGTGACGGCCTCGCGCAACGCGGTAGCGGCGGGCGATGCCGAAGCGGCGATGGCCGCGCGGCTGGGCTGGCGCACGAGCGCGGTGACCATGGCCTTCGATCCGGTCGATGCGGAGCTGATCGCCTGCGCCGGGAGCGCGCCGCGCGCCGCCATCGATGTGCTGGGCTTCCGCGGCGACGAGGCCACCGACACCGAGAACTTCAAGGCGCTGATCCGCGTCGTCGCCACCGCGCTCGCCATCGAGGCGGCGGTGGGCGGCGGGGGTGTCGGGCGACTGACGCTGGCCGGCGTCTCCGACTGGCTGGTGGCGCAGGGCGTGGCCTACGGGTCGGACGAGGGCCGTGCTGGAGCGGCGGGCGTGTGGCGAATGGCGGCGGAAGTCGTGGCGGCCACGGCCGCCGAGCTGGCCGAACGCTGCGTTCCGGCGACCACCGCGTTGTTCGATGACTCAGAGCTGGAACTGCGGCTTGGGCGCTCGCTGGGAGCCAAGCCCTGGCGCGGCGCAGTCACCGTGGCCGAAACGGCTGACGGCGAGATCGTGCGGGTGCTGTCCGAAGCGGCGCTCATGGGCCTGCGGACGCTCGGCCTCGATCCGGCGCAGGCGCGGGCCGAGGCGTTGGGATCGGGCAGCCTGGCCGATGCGCCGGGTGTGAACCACGACACGCTGAAGGCCAAGGGCTTTACCGACCACGAGATCGCCGCCGCCGAGGCCGCCCTGCCTTTCGTCAGCGAGCTTCGCGTGGCGTTCGCCCCCGCGCTCATGGGCGAAGGCTTCGTCTGCGATGTGCTGGGCGCGACGGCCGAAACGCTTAAGGAGCCGGGCTTCGATACCCTCGGACTCGCCGGGTTCACTGAGGAAGAGATCGAGGCCGCGTCTGCCATAGCGGTTGGCAGCGGAGGCCTGTCCGGTCTCGTGTTCGCCGAGCCGGAAGACCTCTGCATCGCCGAGCGGCTGGCCATGACGGCCGCCGTCGAACCCTTCATCGGCGCGGCGGGAGCGTTCGTGCTGCCGCTGGCCTTCGACGACGCACCCGCCGACGCCGTACGTCTGCAGGCCGCCGCCGCGCGGGCCGGGGTGCGGGCTGTGCGGCTAGAGCGGGCGCCGGCTCCCGCACTGTTCAGCCTCGATATTCCGGCCGTTGAGGAGGAGGCCCCGCGCCGCCGCCTCGAACCGGCGCCCGTCGTTCAGGAGCGGGTGGTGGAGAAGGTGGTTGAACGCGCCCGTGAACGGCGGCGTCTGCCCGATCGCCGCAAGGGCTATATCCAGAAGGCGACCGTCGGCGGCCACAAGGTCTACATCCACACCGGCGAGTACGACGACGGCGAACTCGGCGAGATCTTCATCGACATGCACAAGGAAGGCGCGGCCTTCCGTTCGCTGATGAACAACTTCGCTATCGCGATCTCGATCGGCCTGCAATACGGCGTGCCGCTCGACGAATTCGTCGACGCCTTCGTCTTCACGCGGTTTGAACCGGCCGGGCCGGTCACCGGCAACGACTCGGTGAAGTCGGCGACCTCGATCCTCGACTACATCTTCCGCGAACTCGGGGTGTCCTACCTCGATCGCGACGACCTCTCGAACGCCGATCCGGAGGAGTTCAACGCCGACGGGCTGGGTCATGGCCTCGCCGACGGCGCGGCGCCGGAGGACGAACAGTTGCAGCCGGCCTCGAAGTTCATCTCCAAGGGCTTCTCGCGCGGCGCGGCGCCCGACAACCTCGTCTTCCTGCCATTCGGCGGGCGCAAGACCGAGGAGGCGGGCCATTCGCCCAAGGCGCACGGCGACGTCTGCTCCTCCTGCGGCGACCTGGCGGTGGTGCGGCAAGGCGCCCTGCTCGTCTGCCAGACATGCGGCGCGCAAGGGGGCCTAAGCGACCAGACCGGGGCTGCGTCATAGCGCCATTACGGCGAATTAAGTGGCGCCTGAGGGGTTGAGAGGCCACATCGTCAGCCCATGAGCCGTTTCGCAGCCCTCGTTTCGACCCTCGTGATCACCGCCGGCGCCATGGCCGGCGCGGCGCACGCCGGTGATCGGGATGTCCCCAAGCTCGTCTCCTTCGGCGGCTCCTGCGCCGGGTGCGAGCTGTCGGGCAAGAAGCTGACCGGCGCCCAGTTCATCGGCGCCAATTTCGCCGCATCGCACCTCGTCGGCGCGGACCTGCGCGGGGCGTCCTTCATGGGCGCCAACTTCCAGCAGGCCGACTTCAGCCGCGCCGACCTGCGCGGGGCCGAGATGAGCGGCGCGCAATTCTCGCTCGCGAGCTTTGCCGGGGCCCAGCTCGACGGCATCGAGGCGTCCGGCTCCAACTTCGCCAAGGCCGACCTTCGCAACGCCCAGATGACGGGCGCGGAACTGAGCGGCTCGAACCTGGCGGGTAGCCAGCTGGCCGGCGCCAAGCTCCACGGCTCCGAGCTGAACGCCGCCAATCTCGCGGGCGTCGATGCGCGCGGCGCCGACTTCCACAACGCCGAACTGACGGCCGCCAACCTGTCGCAAGGCCAGTTCGCCAAGGCCTCGTTCCGGGGCGCCGAACTTGGCTCCGCCCAGATGGTTCGCGGCGACTTCCGGGGCGCGGACTTCACGGGCGCCGACCTCGAGCACGCCATGCTGAACGGCGCGGACCTGACCGACGCGCGGATAACGCAGGACCAGCTGGACGACGCCTGCACGGACGGCGCGACGAAGCTGCCGCGGGGTCTGAGCGGCAACACCTGCCACGGCGTCTTCATCCACAAATTCGTCCTGCCCACGCCGCCAACCCCGCCCACGCCCCCCAGGGCGCCGCGCTGGATCATCTCGGGCGGCGACTAGGCCTTGATCGGCGGCGCCAGCCGGATGTGCAGCTCCTTGAGCTGCTTGTCGGTGGCCGTCGACGGCGCGGTCATCAATAAGTCCTCGCCCTGCTGGTTCAGCGGGAAGGCGATGACCTCGCGGATGGCGGTCTCGCCCGCCAGCAGCATGACGATACGGTCGATGCCAGGCGCCAGGCCTCCGTGCGGCGGGGCGCCATAGCGGAAGGCGTTGAGCATGCCGCCGAACTGTTCTTCCACGATCTCGGGCCCGTAACCGGCGATCTCGAAGGCCCGCAGCATGATCTCCGGCCGGTGGTTCCGGATGGCGCCGGAACACAGCTCGTAGCCGTTGCAGACGATGTCGTACTGGTAGGCGAGGATCTCGAGCGGATCCTTGCCGTTCAGCGCCTCCAGCTCGCCCTGCGGCATGGAGAAGGGGTTGTGGGAGAAGTCGACGCGCTTCTCCTCCTCGTTCCACTCGAACATCGGGAAGTCGACGATCCAGCAGAAGTCGAAGCGGTCCTCGGCGATCAGGTTCAGGTCCTGGCCGACCTTGGTCCGGGCCGAACCCGCGAACTTGTAGAAACCCTTCGGATCGCCCGCGACGAAGAAGGCCGCATCGCCGGAGGCCAGCCCCAGCTGGTCCATGATCGCCTGCGTGCGCTCAGGGCCGAGGTTTTTGGCGATGGGTCCGCCCCAGCCGCCCTGGTCCTCGCTCCAGAAGATGTAGCCGAGGCCCGGCTGGCCCTCGCCCTGCGCCCAGCTGTTCATGCGGTCGCAGAAGGCGCGCGAGCCGCCCTTCGGCGCGGGGATGGCCCAGACGGCGTTCTTGGCGTCCTCGAGGATGCGCGCGAACAGGCCAAAGCCGCCGCCGCGGAAGTGGTCGGAGACCTCGGCCATCTTCAACGGGTTGCGAAGGTCCGGCTTGTCGGTGCCGTACCAGGCGATGGAGTCGCGGTAAGCGATGCGCGGGAACGGGTACGGCGTCACGGCCTTGCCGTTCGCGAACTCCTCGAACACGCCGTGCATCACCGGCTCGATGGCGGCGAAGACGTCTTCCTGCGTGACGAAGCTCATCTCGACGTCGAGCTGGTAGAACTCGAGGCTGCGGTCGGCGCGCAGGTCCTCGTCGCGGAAACAGGGCGCGATCTGGAAGTAGCGGTCGAAGCCCGAGACCATCAGCAACTGCTTGAATTGCTGCGGCGCCTGGGGAAGCGCGTAGAACTTGGTCGGGTGCAGGCGCGAGGGCACCAGGAAGTCGCGCGCGCCCTCCGGCGACGAGGCCGTCAGGATCGGCGTCTGGAACTCGGTAAAGCCCTGCCCGACCATCCGGCGGCGGATGGAGTCGATCACCTTCGAGCGCAGGACGATGTTGTGGTGCAACGTCTCGCGGCGCAGGTCGAGATAGCGGTACTTCAGCCGGATGTCCTCGGGGTACTCCGGCTCGCCGAACACCGGCAGCGGCAGCTCGGCCGCCTCGCTCAGCACCTCGACGGCCTGGACGCGGACCTCGACCTCGCCGGTCGGCAGGTTGGGGTTGATGGTGTCGGTCGTACGCGCGACCACCTCGCCGTCGATGCGGATGACGCTCTCGGCGCGCAGACGCTCGACGGTATCGAAGCCCGGCGTCCCCGGGTGCAGCACGAGCTGCGTCAGGCCGTAATGATCGCGCAAATCCACGAAGATCAGCCCGCCGTGGTCGCGCTTGCGATGGATCCACCCGGAAAGGCGCACGGCGGCGCCCGTATCGGAAGCGCGGAGCGCGCCGCAGGTGTGGGTGCGGTAGGCGTGCATCGGGTCTCGAAACGGCTGATTTACGGAGGCGCGGAAGGGCGCATGACCTCGCCTGACTGTCAAGCCGAGCGGGCTCGGACGCTCCACCTTCCCACCGTCATCCCAGGCCTTGTGCCTGGGACCCATAATCGAGGCGGGAAGAGGGTAGCGCGCGGCGATTGCCCAGCGTTATTCACCCGCTGCCCGCGTTTATGGGTCCTCGGGACGAGCCCGAGGATGACGGGAGGGGGAGCGGAGAGTGGTGCGCCTTAACCCTGCTTGCTAAAGTCCTGCCACGACAACGCTTTTACGGACCCCCCGCTTGGCCCGTCAGTTACGCCTGAGACTCAAAAGGCCCGCTTCTCACGCCCGTGAGGACTTCGTGCTGTCGCCCACCAACGAGGCGGCGGTGCGGACCCTTGACGCATGGCCGGACTGGCCGGGCGCGGCGTTGGCGCTGATCGGGCCCAAGGGCTCGGGCAAGTCGCATCTGGCGCGGGCGTGGGCGAGAGGCGTCGATGCGGTGGTGTTCGAGCCGGGCGCCAAGCTGTCGGCGCTGGAAGGGCGGCCGGTGCTGGTCGAGGACGTCGACCGCGGGCTCATCGATGACGAGGCGCTGTTTCACCTGTTCAACATGGCGGGGCTGAAGGGCGGCGGGCTGCTGCTGACGGCGCGCAAACTGCCCGCGCAGTGGAAGACGGCGCTTCCCGACCTGCGCTCGCGGCTCAACGCGCTGACGGTCGCCCAGCTCGGGGCGCCAGACGACGCGCTGCTGCATCAGGTGCTGGAGAAGTTCTTCCGCCAGCGGAATATCAAGCCGACCGATGACATATATCCTTATCTGATCCGTCGTATTGAGCGCTCCGTACCCGCCGCCGAGGCCATCGTGCGGCGGTTGGACAAGGCGGCGGACGAGCAGCAACGGGCGATCAGCCGGGTGCTGGCGCGTGAAGTGCTGGACGCCGACGGAACGCTGGAGCTGTTCGAATGAGCGAGGCCGCTGTCGCCTCAGAGCCGTTGACGCTGGACGAGGGGCTGATGGCCTCGCCCGAGCGGTTCATCAACCGCGAGCTCTCGTGGCTAGCCTTCAACCAGCGTGTGCTGGAGGAGGCAGAGAACCCGCGCCATCCGCTGCTCGAACGCCTGCGGTTCCTGTCCATTTCGGCTGGCAACCTCGATGAGTTCTATATGGTCCGCGTCGCCGGCCTGAAGGGGCAGGTGCGCGAAGGCGTGCGGGTGGTGAGCCAGGACGGCCTTACTCCCGAAGAGCAGTTGGTGCGCATCAACGCGTCCGCGGCCGAGCTGATGGCCAACCAGCAGCGCATCTGGCGCGAATTGCGGGCCGAGCTGGGCTCGCAGGGCCTGCGGCTGCTGAGCGCGCGCGATGTGGGGCCCGAAGACCTCGACCGGGCGGGCGACATCTTCCTCAACAAGCTGTTCCCGGTGCTGACGCCGCTGGCGATCGACCCGGCGCACCCGTTTCCGTTCATCCCGAACCTCAGCTTCTCGCTGGCGCTGAAGCTGCGCCGCCAGTCGGACGGCAAGGGGCTATACGCCCTGCTGCCGGTGCCCACGCAGGTGAAGCGGTTCTGGGAGCTGACGGCCGGCGAGCACCAGGGCCGCAAGGGCGAGCGGCGCTATCTGGCGCTGGAATCCTTCCTCGTCCTCTTCCTCGACCACCTGTTTCCCGGCTGCGAGGTCGAGGGGCTGGGCATGTTCCGGCTGATCCGCGACTCCGACGTGGAAATCGAGGAAGAAGCCGAAGACCTGGTGCGCGAATTCGAGGCGCGGCTGAAGCGCCGCCGGCTGGGTTCGGTGGTGCGGGTCAAGGTCGAAGCCTCGATGCCGCAAGACCTGCGCGAGTTCATTCTGGAGGGCCTGAAGGCCGCGCCGGAGGATGTGGTCGTGGTCGACGGCAAGCTGGGGCTGGCGCAGCTGTCAGAGCTGATCCCCGCCGACCGCCAGGACCTGAAATTCCCGCCCTTCTCGCCGCGCTTCCCCGAGCGCATCCGCGATCACGGCGGCGACTGCTTCGCGGCGATCCGGGAAAAGGACATCCTCGTCCATCACCCGTTCGAGAGCTTCGACGTCGTGGTGCAGTTCCTGCGCCAGGCCGCGCTCGATCCCAATGTACTGGCGATCAAGCAGACCCTCTACCGCACCAGCCAGGACAGCCCGATCGTCGCCGCCCTGATCGAGGCCGCGGAGAACGGCAAGAACGTCACCGCGCTCGTGGAGATCAAGGCGCGCTTCGATGAGGAAGCGAACCTGAAATGGGCGCGAGACCTGGAGCGCGCGGGCGTCCACGTCGTCTTCGGCTTCGTGGAGTACAAGACCCACGCCAAGCTGAGCCTGGTCGTGCGGCGCGAGGGCGAGACGCTGCGGACCTACTGCCATTTCGGGACCGGCAACTACCACCCGGTGACGGCCAAGGTTTACACCGACCTGTCGCTGTTCACGACCGACCCGGCGCTGGGGCGGGACTCGGCGCGGCTGTTCAATTTCATCACCGGCTATGCGCGGCCAGAGCGGCTGGAAAAGCTGTCCTTCTCGCCCGAAACGATGAAGACCGACCTGCTGGCCTTCATCGACCAGGAGATCGCCAATGCGCGGGCGGGCCTGCCGGCGGCGATCTGGGCCAAGCTCAATGCGCTGGTGGACCCCGAGATCATCGACGGCCTTTACCGCGCCAGCCAGGCGGGCGTGCAGATCGACCTCATCATCCGCGGCATCTGCTGCCTGCGCCCCGGCATTGTCGGCCTGTCGGAGAACATCCGGGTCAAGTCCATCGTCGGGCGCTTCCTCGAGCATGGGCGGATCGTCGCCTTCGCCTCGGGGCACGAGATGCCGAGTTCGCGGGCGCGGGTGTTCATCTCCTCGGCTGACTGGATGCCGCGCAACCTCGACCGGCGGGTGGAGGCGCTCTGCCCGATCGAGAACCCGACCGTGCACCAGCAGGTGCTCGACCAGATCATGCTGGCCGCGATGAAGGACGAAGCGCAGAGCTGGACGTTGAACGCGGAAGGTCGCTACACCCGCGATCCGCTGTGGGAATCGAAAGCCGCCTTCTCGGCGCACGAGTACTTCATGACCAACCCGAGCCTGTCCGGCCGCGGACAGAACATGCAAGACCTGCCGCGCACGCTGGCCGATGTCGCCAGGCATTAGCCCCGCAAGCGACGCCGCCGTCATCGACGTCGGCTCCAACTCGGTCCGCCTGGTGCTCTACCGGCTGGAAGGCCGGGCAATCTGGACGACCTATAACGAGAAGGTGCTGGCCGGGCTGGGCCGCGATCTCGGTTCGACCGGGCGGCTGTCGATGGAGGGGACGGAGGCGGCGCTCTCGGCCCTGCGGCGGTTCCGGGCGGTGTTGGAGGCGGTCAAGCCGGCCGAGGTGTTCGCGGTGGCCACGGCGGCGGTGCGGGACGCCGAGGACGGGGCCGCCTTTGTCCAGCGGGTAAAGGATGAGGCGGGCCTGAACCTGCGCGTCCTCTCCGGCGAGGAAGAGGCGCGCTACTCCGCGCTGGGCGTGGTCGCGGGCGCGCCGGACGGGGCCGGCGTGGTTGGCGACCTTGGCGGCGCCAGTCTCGAGTTGACGCAGCTCGAGAACGGAGAGACGGGCGATGCGGTCACCCTGGGGCTCGGGCCGTTCGGGATCGGATTCAAGCTCGGCGACGATCCGCGCAAGCTGAGGAAGACCATCGAAAGCCAACTTGCCGAGGTGGCGGACCGCTTCCAGGCCGAGACCTTCCACGCGGTCGGCGGGGCGTGGCGGAACCTGTCGCTGCTGCACATGGGCATTGCCGCCTATCCGCTGCGGATCGTCCACGAGTACGAGATGACCCGCAGCGAGGCCCTGACGGCTTCGCGCGTGATCTCGCACCTGTCGCCCAGTTCGCTGTCGGGCATTCCCGGGGTGTCTTCGAAGCGGGCCGAGACTCTGCCTTACGCCGCCGTGGTGCTTGAGGCGCTGGTGGGGCAGCTCGGCCTTCGCCGCATCCTGACCTCCGCTTACGGCCTGCGCGAAGGGCTGCTGTACGAGGCCATGGCGCCGGAAATCCGCGCCCAGGATCCGCTGGTCGCGGGTTGCGCGGCGCTGGGCGGGCGGTTCGCGACCGACGCGGCGCTGGGGCCGGCGCTGGAAAAATGGCTGGCGCCGGTGTTCTCCGCCCTGCCCTCGGCGTTCGGCGCGCGGGATGCGACCCTGATCGCGGCGGCCTGCCGGCTGGCCGATCTCGGCGCGACCCTGCACCCGGACCACCGCGCCACCTTGATTTTCGAGCAAGTCCTGCGCGCGCCGGTGGCCGGGCAAACCCATGCCGAGCGCTGCTTCCTCGCCGTCGCCGCCTTCCACCGTCACACGGCCCACGACGACCTGCCGGAGGCCAGCACCATCGCCCGCATCATCCCCGACTTCCTGCGCCGCCGCGCGAGGGCGCTCGGCGCGGCGATCCGGCTGGGCTGCGATCTGTCGGGACGCTCGAGCGGCTTGCTCGCAAAGTCGCGGATCAAGCTGGATGACGGCAAGCTGCTGCTGAGCACCGATCCACGTTCGGCCGACATGCTGCTGGGCGAACAGACCCGCAGGCGGGCTCAGGCGCTAGCGAATGCGCTGAACGCCAGGCTGGAGATCAAGCTGGCGTCGTAGCGCGCGGAGCCCGCCGCACCTCGACCACGCGCACGCGCGCGCCGTCCAGCACCAGCGCCAGCTCACCGCGCTTGAGCTTGAGTGCGTCCGCGCCGAACGCCTCGCGCCGCCAGCCGTGCAGGGCCTGGACGTCGGCGTTGTCGTCGTTGGCGATCTTTTCGAGGTCAGAGACGGTGGCGATCAACTTCGACGCCACGCCCGCGTCTTCCGAACGCGCCTTCAGCAGCACCTTCAACAGCTCGACGATGGCGCCGGCCGCCTGGTTCGGCGGCGTTCCGTTGCGCTCGATGACCGGCGCGTAGCCCTCGGGGTCCCTGAGCGCCTCGCGGATGGCGGCCAGCAGGTCGGGGCCGAATTTGGAGCCTGAGAAGCCTTTCGGCACGCCACGCAGGCGGTCCAACGCCGCGGCGTCGGTCGGCGCCTGGGCGGCCAGTTCGTCGATGGCGTCGTCCTTGAGGATGCGCCCGCGCGGCTGGTCGCGCAGCTGGGCGGTCCGCTCGCGCCAAGCGGCCACGGCCTTGAAGACGGCGAGGTATTTCGAGGTGTGCTTGCGGGGTTTCAGCCGCTTCCACGAATTCTCCGGATCGACGTCATAGAGGCCCGGATCGGTGAGCGCGGCCATCTCCTCCTCGACCCACAGCAGGCGTCCGGCCTTCTCCAGCCGCGAGCGCAGCATGGGATAGAGTTTGGCGAGGTGCGTGACGTCGGCCAGCGCGTAGGACAGCTGCGCCTCGCTCAACGGCCGCCGCGCCCAGTCCGTGAAGCGGCTGGACTTGTCGATGTCGATCTTCAGCATCTGGCGGACCAGCGCGTCGTAGGCGATCTGCTCGCCGAACCCGGCCGCCATCCCGGCGATCTGGGTATCGAACAGGGGCACCGGCATGGCGCCGAGGTTGTTGAAGATTTCCACGTCCTGGCGGGCGGCGTGGAAGACCTTCTGCACCGACTGGTCGCGCAGGATGTCGAGCAGCGGCGTCAGGTCGATGTCGTCGGCCATCGGATCGATGCAGGCGCCGGCCTCCGGCGAGGCGACCTGGATCAGGCAGAGCTTCGGCCAATAGGTCGTCTCGCGCATGAACTCGGTGTCCACGGCGATGAACGGCTGGCCTTTCAAGGACTTGCAGAACGCCGACAGTTCGGCGGTGGTGGTAATCGGCGTCATCGGCTAGCTATAGCCCCGCGAGCGGGCGAGTCTGCAAGGGGCAAGCGTCGCGACGCGTTCCATTCCACCCGCCCTGAAGTATTCGAGCGACAGATGACCGACCGGCCCAACGGCCTCACCTATGCTCAGGCGGGCGTCGACATCGACGCCGGCAACGCCCTCGTCGAAGCCATCAAGCCGCTGGCCAAAGCGACCCGCCGGCCGGGCGCGGAAGCGGGCCTGGGCGGGTTCGGGGCTTTGTTCGACCTGAAGGCGGCGGGCTACAACGACCCGCTGCTGGTTTCGACGACCGACGGCGTCGGCACCAAGCTGAAGATCGCCATCGAGACCGGGCTGCACGACACGGTCGGCATCGATCTCGTCGCCATGTGCGTCAACGACCTGTTGGCGCAGGGCGCCGAACCGCTGCTGTTCCTCGACTATTTCGCGACCGGCAAGCTGGATGTGGAGACAGCGACGCGGGTGGTCGCGGGCATCGCTGAGGGCTGCAAGCAGGCAGGCGCCGCGCTGGTCGGCGGCGAGACGGCCGAGATGCCGGGCATGTACGCTGACGGAGAGTACGACCTCGCGGGCTTCACGGTCGGCGCGGTGGACCGCGACGGGGTGCTGCCGAAGCTGGATGCCCAGCGCGCGGGCGACGTGTTGATCGGGATTGGGTCCAGCGGGCCGCACTCCAACGGCTATTCGCTGGTGCGCCGGATCGTTGAGCGGTCGGGGCTCGGGTGGGATGCGAAGTCCCCGTTCGGCGAAGGCTCGCTGGCGCGGACGCTGATGGCGCCGACGAGGATTTACGTGAAGTCGGTCCTGCCGTTGATCCAGGCGGGCCGGGTCAAGGGCGGCGCCCACATCACCGGCGGCGGACTGATCGAGAACCCTCCGCGCGCCATTGCCGAAGGGCTCGTGCCGCGGATCGACTGGAACGCCTGGGAGCCGCCGGCCGTGTTCGACTGGCTGCAGAAGACGGGCGGGGTCTCCGACCACGAGATGCGCCGCACCTTCAACTGCGGCGTCGGCTTCATGCTGATCGTCGCGCCCGCCGACGCCGAGCCGGTGCTGGCCGCCCTGCTGAACGCGGACGAAGACGCCTTCATCTGCGGCGAGCTCGCGGCGGGATGAAGCGGGCCAAGGTCGGGATCCTGATCTCCGGCCGGGGGTCCAACATGGTCTCCCTGATCGAAGCCTCGCGAGCGCCTGACTGCCCCTATGAGGTAGCCCTCGTCCTCTCCGACAACCCCGACGCCCCGGGCCTGGAGCGCGCCCGCGCGCTTGGCGTCGAGGCCAAAGCCATAGACCGCCGCCTCTACGGCAAGGACCGCGAGGCCCACGAGCGGATCATCGACGACGCGCTCCGAAACGCCGGCGTCGAGTACGTGGCATTGGCCGGCTACATGCGCATCCTGACGCCGTTCCTTGTCGGCGCGTGGGAAGGCCGGATGATCAACATCCACCCCTCACTGCTCCCCAAATACCCCGGCCTCGACACCCACCGCCGCGCCATCGAGGCCGGCGACGCGCAAGCCGGCTGCACCGTCCACCTCGTCACCAACGACCTCGACTGCGGCCCGGTGCTGGGGCAGGCCCGCGTCCCGATCCTCCCCGGCGATGACGATCATGCGTTGGCCGAGCGGGTGCTGGCCGAGGAGCACAGGCTTTATCCGGCGGCGCTGGCGAAGCTGGTCTCCGGCGAAAATTGACCTGCCGCAAAAGGCATCGACGACTCAGAGGGTAGGCTGGCGAGCATGTGGCGGGACTGGCGGCTCTTTATCCCCAAGACGGTGACGGTCCTGAAGCAGGGCTATCGCCTCGCCGACTTTCGTCATGACACCCTCGCCGGCCTGACGGTCGCCATCGTCGCTCTGCCGCTGGCCATGGCGCTCGCGATCGCTTCGGGGGCGACACCGCAGGCCGGATTGATCACCGCCGTCATCGCGGGCTTCCTGATTTCCGCGCTGGGGGGCAGCCGCTTCCAGATCGGCGGTCCGACGGGTGCGTTCGTGGTCATCGTCTATGGCGTGATCGCGAGCCAGGGCTACGATGGGCTGCTGATGGCCACGCTGATGGCCGGCGCCATCCTGATCGTGGCGGGGATCGCGCGGATCGGGACGCTGATCAAATACATCCCCGATCCCGTGACCACCGGCTTCACCACCGGCATCGCGACCATAATCCTGGCCAGCCAGATCAAGGACTTCCTGGGCCTGACGGCGGCGAAAGTCCCGGCCGACTTCCTGCCGAAAATCCAGGCGCTGTGGCAGGCGCGGGCGACGCTGAGCCTTCCCACGCTCGGACTCGCGGCCGGGTGCCTCGCCGCTATCTGGCTGCTGCGCCGCTATGCGCCGAAGGTTCCCGGGTTCCTCATTGTCACCGTTGCGGCCGCGCTGCTGGTCATGGGGCTGAAGCTGCCGGTCGAGACCATCGGCACGCGCTTCGGCGGCGTGCCCTCAACCTTCCCGACGCCGAACCTGCACTTCTGGTCATGGGCCAAGGCGCAGGCGGTGCTGCCGAGCGCACTGACCATCGCCCTGCTGGCCGGGGTGGAATCGCTGCTGTCGGCCGTGGTCGCGGACCAGATGACCGGCCGCCGCCATCGCTCGAACATGGAGCTGGTGGCGCAAGGGGTGGCCAACCTCGCCTCCGCCGCGTTCGGAGGCCTGCCCGCCACCGGCGCGATTGCGCGGACGGCGACCAACATCCGCTCGGGCGCGCGCTCGCCGATCGCCGGGATGATGCACGCCGCCTTCCTGCTGGCCTTCATGCTGCTGCTGGCGCCGATGATGAAGTTCGTGCCGCTCGCGGCGCTGGCGGCGATTCTGGTGGTGGTGGCGATCAACATGGCCGAGATGCACCGCTTCCGGGTGATCCTGGGAACCTCGCACGGCGACCGGGCGGTGCTGCTGGCGACCTTCGGACTGACGGTGCTGGTGGACCTGACTGTCGCCATCGAGGTCGGGATGGTGCTGGCGGCATTCGTGTTCATGCATCGGATGAGCAAGCTGACCACCGTCGAGGGCGGGCGGCCGCTGATCGAGGGCGACGAGGACGACTTCAGCCGCCGCGAGGCGCGCTATGAGCGCTATGAGCCCGAACGCGGCGACACGTCCGTGATCACCTTCCGCGGCCCGCTGTTCTTCGGCAGCGCCTCGACGCTGAAGGACACCCTCGACCAGATCGGCGAGCGCAAGAAGCACTACGTCCTGCGGCTGGACGAGGTGCCGATGATCGATCCGACCGGCGCCTTCGCGCTGGGCTCGTTCATCGAGCAGCTACGCCGCGACGGCGCGTCCGTCACGCTGGCCGGGGCAAGCGCACACGTCGTCGAGCAGCTTCGCCGCTCGATCGACGCGCACATCCTGGATCAGGTGGAATTCGCGGACGCCCTGCCCGTGAAGGCGGCCTAGCCGACGATCTCGTCGTCGGTGAAGAACTGGACGATCTCGATCTTGGCGTTGTCCTGGCTGTCGGAGCCGTGGACCGAGTTCTCGCCGACCGATTCGGCGAAGAGGGCGCGGATGGTGCCGGGTGCTGCGTCCTTCGGGTTCGTGGCGCCCATGACTTCGCGGTACTTGGCCACGGCGTTCGGGCCTTCCAGCACCTGCACGACCACCGGCTCGGAGATCATGAAGTCCACCAGTTCGCCGAAGAACGGGCGCTCCTTGTGGATCTCGTAGAACTTCTCGGCCTGGGCGCGGCTCATGCGGATGCGCTTTTGGGCGACGACCCGCAGGCCGGCGTCTTCGATCACCGCGTTGATCTTGCCCGTCAGGTTCCGGCGGGTCGCGTCCGGCTTGATGATCGAGAAGGTACGTTCAGTCATTTGGCTGATGCCCACACATAAAGTTGTTGTCGAGGAGGTCGCGGCTTATAGCCCT
>Ga0157373_10001430_pt1 | contig 18212 bp, 16 predicted proteins | sample C65metaG_FD_113460 | JGI IMG/M metagenome (GOLD analysis project Ga0157373, IMG submission 113460) | Corn rhizosphere microbial communities from Kellogg Biological Station, Michigan, USA - C6-5 metaG | ecosystem: Host-associated > Plants > Roots > Rhizosphere > Soil | place: USA: Michigan... | reverse complement strand
GTGCTCGCTGGCGAGCAGTTGCGCGAAGCGATGAACAAATAAGAGGGCTCAGACAAGCCGAGCCCTCTCAGGAAGGACCGGTCGGGTAGACAACCGGGAACCGCCCTCTCATTAACCAGCTCCCGGTCAATCCTACGGTAGCCTTCCAAAACGCAGGACCTGGTTCTGGGCATCATCAGGACCCTGCGTGTACAAAGTCGGGGAAATTCTGCAGGTTCACCGCAAACCTGCGTCGGGATCACGCTGCCCCTTGGGCAGATTGCCTCACACTCGCACGTGGCGATTCGATTAAACCGTGCACGACTTGAGCGACTTGCGATAGAGGCTTTGGCTTTCGCAGGAAAGCGTCGGCCCCCGCTCGACGAGCTTCGGCTTCGGCTTCCGGCGAGCCATATGAGGTAAGTACAACGATGCGCGTTTCGGGATTGCGTTTATGGACCAGCTTGATGATCTCGATACCATCAGGCTGTCGCGTAATTCCCAATCGCAGATCCTGGATAATTACTCTGTATTCCGTTTCCTTGATGAGGCCTTCTGCTTCTTCCATCTCACGCGCGGTGTCTACTTTGAAGCCGTGCTGTGAGAAGTATTCCCTCATGCTGAAACAGATCGACTCTTCATCGTCAACCACAAGCAAATTCCGCGAGGCTGGTTCGACATGATCTTTAACTGCTGTTTGTCCCCAGCCACGAAATAGTTCTCTGAGGCGGCCTGATACGGTCTTGAGATTGAGCATTCAGTATTTAAGTAAACACGCCTTTTAAGATTACTTTCTTCTTGATCCTTGGAGACCGCCGCCATTGATTACGCCAGAAGACGACTTCGGAAAAACTCCCTCCCACACGCGTCGTCTTCGCTCCTGCTGGTGGGTTTGGTTTGGGGAAGGGAGGCTGTATAGCTCTTGATATGTCAGTCGGGAGCAATTCGCCTGGCTTAACAAACAGCCTCCCCCTGGGCACAGGACCGGAACGGCGGAGCAACCGCCGGCCTGCGCCCCAATGTCGTTACCTCACTCTCCATGGCTGACCTTCGATTAAATGAAACTGTGCTCGACGATTCTGATACCCACGCCGCTATGTCCGTCGGGCCATGTTTCGTCTCGAATGACCAGACCTTTGATTGCCGCTGACTTTGCTTCGAAAGGTCCACTCCATAAACGCACCACAAGACTGATCGCAGAAGAAAATTTCATCCGCCGTGGCATTCGCAGATAAAGACCGGTGCCACTGATGTTGTCGAGATGGCAGTCGACGCTGAACGGCTGATCGTCGATATCGACGCCCCAGACTCGCGCGGGGAACGCGTTAGTCGACCGCGGTTTCGAGCGCCGTTCAGCGAGGGTGCGCTGTGCGCGAAAACCTGAGTTAGCGACGGGAAGATGACAATCGAGTATGTAATTAGCTCGCTGTTCGCAGTGCATATTCTGGGCTCTTAGTAAGGTCCGGGAAATTCGACCGTGACATTATGAGGATGTTGCAAAACTGTGACAATGGAGGTCCTTGCCGATTTTGATGGCAGTAAAATGGGAATTTTGTGTAGGACCAGTTGGCATGATCCTGCCACCCAGCGTCTACGCGACCGGTTTTCTGTGCCGTTTGTGTGACGAAAAGGGGCTCAGCCGAAGCCGAGCCCCTTTCGATCTGGGCGATCAGTATGCCCTGCGGCTACGGACACATTGCGACTGGTCTGCCGTTGTTGTAATTATCAAGCTGGGTCGCCAGACAGTTCGCTATGTTGGTGTCCGCCGTCGTCAGCTTCGGAGTGTAAGTGAGCCCGTCGAACTTGTACTTGCCGTTCAATAGCACAGCCCGGTCGATGTTCACGATGGTTGTTCCGCTGATGCCCGCACCCATGAACCGGTTCAACTCAGCCGCAATCAGTTGCGCGGTGAGATTGAACAGTGGATCGCTCGACATTTTCTTCTTGCCATCAGTCGTCGACTTATTCAAGAGGTTGACCGTACGAGTGCAATCGGGGGCCGGCAGGATATTGTTCGCAGTACTTGCCGGATTACCCTTCAGGACCAAATACCAACTCGCCGCGTAATTGGGCCACCCTGCAGCTCCCGGATTCTGCGCAGAGCCAACGAGCCCGCCTGGCGGATTCGTTGTTGTTGCGCTGGCAAATCCGAGTGCCAGATCCAGCATTGGCTTCTGACCCTTACCATTCGAGTTCGAACACGATGCCCAGTTCTTCCAGAAGCCGATGGTTAACGCGCGTCCACCAGGCGGTGGCGTGTTGTTAACCGTGAACGATCTTGTCTGGCCGGGCTGTACGGTGAAGTCAGCGCAGACCGTCAGATTGTTGACGTTCGGATTTGGAAGCGCCGGTGGGATGATACTGTTCGGAACGAAGAGTGGACCATCTCCAGCGAGGTTTGTGTTCCAACCAGGAAATACCCATTCGCAGATCTGATACGTGTCACCTGGAATGAGACTCGTGGTGAAGCTGATGTTGCCGCTCGAATCGGTGTTCTTCGTCTCGAGAACCGTACCGTCAGAGCCGGTTGATGCTCCCTGCCGGAGCTCGAACGTGAAGCTCTGACCAGCCGGAGGTGGCTGTCCGCTAACCGTCTTCACGACCGCGGCTTTGCCCTTCCTCGTGTTGGTGATCGTGCAAGTCTTGTTCTGAGCTAGTGCAAGTGAAACGGTTCCATTCGCAGCACAATCACCACCGATTACTGAGACGTAATCTGACAGCGATGTGTTCGTTCCCCCTGTTTCACTAACTACGTGATTACCAGCGTTGACTTGGACAAATCCGGTCGTGCCGCCGTCGCCGACGTTCGCGCCGCCTACGGGTGTGACTCCGTCAATTCGAAGATTGAACAGGCCGCCATCCGTATCCGGTACGAGGTCCTTGATCACTTTCAGTGTTGGCGCGATGTCATTGTTAGTGACCGTGCAGGTCTTGTACTGGCCATTGGCGATCGAGCCTGAACAGTCGGCCGAGAAGCTGGCTGCATAACCCGCTGGCCCTGACTCGGTCACGTTGTAACTACCGGCGTTGAGCGTCACCTGAGTACCTGGTGATTCCGCGCCGGGGAAGTCATCAGGCGAATCATTAGCACCGCCTGAATCGAGCGTGAAGTTAGCGGCTGTCGCAGTGCCACCGTTGTCGTTGATGACATGCTTGATGACGATCAGCTTCGCAGGCTTGTCATCGTTAGTGACGGTGCATGTCTTCGTTTGGCCGTTAGCGATCGTGCCTGAGCAGTAAGCCGAGAAACTGGCCGTGTAGCCCGATGGGCCCGACTCGGTCACGTTGTAACTACCGGCGTCAAGCGTCACCTCAGTGCCTGGTGATTCTGCGCCGGCGAAGTTATCAGGCGAATCGTTTGAACCTCCTGAATCAAGCGTGAAGTCAGCAGCGACGGCAGCGCCGCCGTTGTTGTTGATTACGTGTTTGATGACGATCAGCTTCGCCGCCTGATCGTCGTTAGTGACGGTGCAGGTCTTCTCCTGTCCATTGGCGATCGTGCCCGAGCAGTCAGCGGAGTAGCTGGCCGTGTAGCCTGACGGACCTGTCTCCGTCACGTTGTAGCTGCCGGCATCAAGCGTCACTTGGGTGCCCGGTGATTCCGCTCCCGGGAAGTTATCAGGCGTATCGTTAGCGCCGCCTGAATCGAGACTGAAATCAGCGGCGACGGCTGTGCCGCCATTATCGTTGACGACGTGCTTGATCACTATCAGCTTCGCTGGCTGATCGTCGTTAGTGACTGTGCAAGTCTTGGTCTGGCCATTGGCGATCGTGCCTGAGCAATAGGCCGAAAAACTCGCGGTATACCCTGATGGACCTTGCTCGGTCACGTTGTAACTACCGGCGTCGAGCGCCACCTCAGTGCCCGGTGATTCAGCGCCGGGGAAGTTATCAGGCGAGTCGTTTGCACCGCCTGAATCGAGCGTGAAGTCAGCGGCGACGGCAGTGCCGCCATTATTGTTGATGACGTGTTTGATAACGATCAGCTTGGCGGGTTGGTCGTTGTTGGTGACGGTGCAGGTTTTCTCCTGTCCATTCGCGATCGAGCCTGAGCAGTCAGCGGAGAAGCTGGCTGTGTAGCCCGATGGACCAGTCTCAGTAACGTTGTAGCTGCCGGCATCGAGCGTCACTTGTGTGCCCGGTGATTCAGCGCCGGGGAAATTATCAGGCGAATCGTTTGAACCGCCCGAATCGAGAGTGAAGTTAGCAGCGACGGCCGTACCGCCGTTGTCGTTGATGACGTGTTTGATCACGATCAGCTTGCCGGGCTGATCGTCGTTCGTAACGGTGCAGGTTTTCTCCTGTCCACTGGCGATCGTGCCGGAGCAATCAGCGGAGTAGCTGGCTGTGTAGCCTGACGGACCTGTTTCGGTCACGTTATAACTGCCGGCATCCAGCGTCACATTTGTGCCTGGTGACTCTGCGCCCGGGAAGTTGTCGGGCGAATCGTTAGCGCCGCCCGAGTCGAGACTGAAGTTAGCAGCGGTAGCCGTGCCGCCGTTGTCGTTGATGACATGTTTGATCACGATTAGCTTCGCAGGCTGGTCGTTGTTGGTGACCGTGCAGGTTTTGCTTTCACCATTAGCGATCGAACCCGAGCAGTCAGCCGAGTAGCTGGCGGTGTAGCCAGATGGACCTGACTCGGTCACGTTGTAACTACCAGCATCGAGCGTCACGTCTGTACCTGGTGATTCTGCGCCGGCGAAGTTGTCAGGTGAATCGTTAGAGCCGCCCGAATCGAGTGTGAAGTTAGCAGCGGTTGCCGTGCCACCGTTGTCGTTGATGACGTGCTTGATGACAGTCAGCTTGGCTGCCTTGTCGTTGTTAGTGATCGTGCACGTCTTGTCGTCACCCGCTGCCAGCGTGATGCTGCCGTCGGCTGCGCAGTCTCCACCGATCGTGGATGTGTAACCGGGATCGCTGGTCTCGCTGACTGTGTGGGAGCCGATCGTTTGGGTGTTCTTCGCTCCTGAAGTGACTGAGTTGCCATCGACGAAGAGTGGGAAGTCGCTGATCTGTTTCTGCCCGCCATTGTCATTGACGACGACCTTGTTCACTGTCAGTTTAGGTTTCTTCGTGTTGGTGAAAGTACAAGTAACCGTCTCTCCGGCGTCGAGATTAATCGAGTTGGGATTATCTGCCGGATGGCCCAGGCTCGAGGTACACGTCGACGTCGTGTCATAGTTGGCATTCGCTGTTTCCGAAACCTGATAGGTCCCCGGCACGAGGGGACCGCTATCGTTCGGGGTTGCGCCGTCGGTCAAACTAAACGGGCTGCCATAAGTGGTGGTGAAATCGAAGCTCGTAGCATCGCCACCGGGAACTGTCACTTTGTCCACGACGATGTTGCCGAGCACTTGCTCGTTTACGAACGTGCACGAGATGAACTGTCCTTCCTTCGGCGTGAAGTTCACCGTGCGCGTTCCCAGACTCGTCGAGAATGTCCCTACTCCTAAACCGCCGTCCGTCTGGCTGCACGTGAGCGAGGTTAAGTTGAACTTCGGAGTTGCCGCACTCGGATCGGATTCAGTCACACTCCGCGCTGTTGCGTCCGTGAGATTGAACTGAGTTTGAGCGGGCGTAGTGCCGTTGGGCGGCGTGAGTGAGAATGAATTGAGGTTATTTCCAGTCGTCGTGTAGTTGAATTGCTTGCTCTGTGCGTTGTCCGGATTCGTCTCCTTGATAATGGTGAGCTGAATCGGGAAGAAAACGGCGCTCGCTGAGAGCTGGTGGTCCTGGTTTCCGACATTACACTGTTCACCTTGACCCGAGCAGACGATATTCGTCAAACGCATGTGATACGGAGATCCATCAATGGCGATCGCCGAGTTCGCAAGGCCCCAGTTCAATCGTGTCGCAATGTGACCGCCCCACGCGATCACCGCAATCGTCGAACTCGCAGTGAACTGCACTGTGATTGAAGTTGAACTGTTTCCTGCATACGACCCGCTGAGTGTGTACTCACTTCCAGGATTCAAGACTGAGAACGCGGTTCCGTTGAAGAGCGTAAAGACGCCGGGGATCTGCACAATGTCGTCACCGCCTCCGGGGGCGCCGTTTTGGCCATTAGAGACGTTTTGATCAGTCGGGATGGGCGTGGTAATGCCCGTCAGTGGATCGCAAACGCTGACGATCGAGCCACCTACTTTTCGCGTGCAGGGATTGTTGCCCGGCGTTGGTTCAGTTCGATCAAAGCTGGTGAGGTAATCGAAAGCATGCTTGCCGCCCTGCGTTGTGTCGTACTCGATGGTGAGTTTGTAGGTGTTGCCGGCGGTCAGGTTTTCCAAAATGGTTCGGAACGGAACGGAGTCACCTTCCCCGTAATGAGATTTGCTGGCGTTGAGATTGCCGTTGTCCCAGTTATCACCCGCACAGAACGCGGGCGAGCTTGCTGGTCCGTTAGCGCAGGAATCGAGATTCGCGGAGCCGTCAGTAAACGTGGTTTCCGCAACCAAACCTGAACTGCTCCCCGTTGCTACCAACTTAAACATGCTGCCGCCAGAATCGTCGGGATCGACAAACCATGACGATTCAAAATTGCCGAAAGCGTCTGCTGAAACACTCCACGGTGCGTGCCCTGCACCGCCTTCTGCAGTGTCGTCGATATGTATGACTTGAAGTGTTATCACTTCGTTGGGCCAGAATCCCAGGCCCGTTATGAGAGCAGTCTCGCCAGGGAAGTAATTAGGTCTGTCAGTAAAGACTACCGGCTCGAGTGTAACTGGAACGGTCAGAATATGTTCCGTCCGGTGTGTTGACGGTTGAACATAGCGACTTTGCTCCGCGGATCGTGCCTCTGATCCACTCATCTGGGCGATACGATTGATCAGAGCCGGCGCTGTCGCCGTTGCCGTATAACCGACGAGCAACGCCACGCCAAACACGAGCGAGGCGACAAGCGCGAAGCGCCAGGTTGAAGTTGAAAAGAAAGAACGGCGACTGCGGGAGATCGATTGGGTTTTCATGTGGGAGCGCTCCTTGTAGTGGCAGCCGCAATCAAATGCGGCGATGGATGGGAAAGTCTCTGGCGTCGGGCACCATAGAGTTACCTGTGGGGGTGGAGGTGTTTGACCTCCACTTGCCAGCGACGCCGATGCGGGTTGGGAAAGCGTCGCGTGGCTTATATAAATGCGAAATGCCAGATTGGAATGGTGGAACTGCTAACTGCGAACGCGGTATTCGTATCTCGCAATTCCGGCTTCCTGGTTATCAAAGTACCCACCGCACAACGCAACGGCGGTCCAGGGCGAGGACCGGTTTACGACTTTTAGGGACTCCGATATCTGGATGATATTTTTATTGCAACTTTCTTGCAACGTAGATGTATGCCGATTTTAGCGGCATGAATGTAGTGTTTTTGGCCGAGTGTGCCAGCATAATTGTGCTATGAAATGTAGCCCACGGTTGACGTCGTAAAACCTGCCTTTGTAAACGGCAGGCTACAACACGTCTCCTCTGGCGATGCGTGCGTGCGACTTAAGTCGTTCGCACAAGGGGTTTACCTCACCGCGTGTAATCGACCTATCGAGGCAAACTATCCCTTCAACTGCGGCACATGTGTTGTTGCTCGAATGATTGAGGCCCCAGGTATCGGGACGTGCGGACATGGCAGTTATGAACCATTGTTTCTTCTCGATCGAACTTGTATGGTGTTCCGCTGTCTAAAACAGCACAACGCGCTGAACCGAATGTTCGAGCGGCATTGATCGAACAAACCACTAAAGCGCATCCCCGATTCCAGAAAGACAAAACATAAATACTCACCAGAAGAGCGTCCGCTCATTTTGTGTGATGGGGAGGTAGTATGAGGAATTGTTTGATTAAGACTGCATTGGTATTGGTTTGTCTCGCGTTGATGTCGCTGTCTTTATTCGGCCAGCGAGGTAGAGGCGGCAGCGGTGGCGGCGGTGGATCTACTGGCGGTTCCGGATGTGCGATTGTAGAAACGCCGAGGTTGAGCACTACTACAACCACCAGGGAAGCGAATTCATCTGTCGGCGTTTTTGCGAGAGTCACGAATTGCTCCAGCGGAAAGAAGAGATACACCGTCACCGGCTCATCCGTTTCGAGTTGCGGGTCCGAAACGACATTTGCTTCGGGCGTGATGTCTTTCAGCGCAGGCGAGTCGAAGAACATCTCGGTCGCTTACCCGATCGCGCCTGACACTTGTGTTGGTCCGATGACAGTGAGTATCAGCGTCTACGACGGTGGGACCATGCTTGCCATCGGATCCACGACTCTAACCGTTCAGTAATAAGTAGCCACAAGAAGCACAAAACTCGTGCTTCTTGTGGCAAACACCCACGTCAGTCAGTACACAATCCTATCTTTCGAGTTGCAGCGGGTGATGTGCAACTCTTTCCATCCGTGACAGTGGCCGAGTAACTACCTGGCCCACGTGTTATCTGACACGTTGAGCCTGGAGCACACGTCACACCATCGAAAGTGATCACGTAGTTGCCACTGCCTCCACTTGCAGTAGCCGTTAACACAAGCGACGTCGAATTAGGATCGCACGAGAAACTATTGATCGAGATAGTCGGGATCGGGTTCACTGTCACTGTCCCCGAGCCAGTCGCGGAAGCGCTACTACCACTCGCACTAGCTCGCGCCGTCACAATATCGGTCTGATTACTTGTGAGTGTAAGTGTTCTTACCAGATTGAAGCTGGCTTGATCGCTTCCGCCCGCCGCATGATTGTCTGCTTGCAGCAAGACGGTGAGTGGCGTACCCGGCGGGACGCAACCGATCGTGGCGCCGGCAATCACGTCGATGTCGTCGTTGCAGTTTGCCGGCGTGCCGTTGTCATCTACAAGCGACACGTTCTCCGGGACGGGACCTGTATTATGAACGACGATCGTTTGCGACACGGACGAAGCGACGCCCGAACACACCTGTCCATTGCCCTTCGACACCTCGACGGAGGCGCAAGTATTAAAGTCGCCGAGGACGAAGTCTTTAAGTTGAGCGCCGACCGAGTCGGAGGAACGTGTCTCGAGCATGAAGCTGGCAAAGCATGCAGTGAGTGCCGGAAAGTCACTGATGTTAATCGCACCTTCAAAGAATGCGTTCGTTTGGATGGTTCCAACCGGGCCGTTCTTTGGTGTGTGAGACCATGCAGAGCACGTGTTGGGTATGGCCTGTGGCCCAGTCGTCAGGTTTGATAGTCCCTCGACACTGTTTGCCTGACCAGTGTTCGAGATATCGCAGAGAACGCCATTCACGAGAGCTGCGGGAGCGTTGCACGTGCCTCCGACACCCACCCATTCGTAAACTTTCTTTTCGGCGAAATTAGTACCGCCGCCGGGGAAGTTCAGAAGAACCAGCACGTCTCCAATCGAATGCACCGCGAGCGGTGCTGATGGATCATTAGCGGTTCTAAACCTTCCATCAGAAGCGGCAAAGATCGCAGTCTTGAAGAACCAGGCACCGATGAAGGCGGTACCACTTGTGTCGTATTTATCTGCGCCAAATGCGAGGATACTGTCTCCGGCCGGACTACCCGTGTACTTCGCGGCGTACGCATTGAGGATTTCGTCTTTTGGCGGAGAGTTTTGATCGGTTTTGTGCCTCCATGCACTGACATCAAGGTCGTCTTTGGAGCCACCGGTTGTGAAGACGGTTGGTCCAAGTCCGTCAAATAAGACGCCGGTTTTTACGTCTGCATTATCTGTGTTTGTACAGTTAACAGTGGTCCAATCATCACCGGGGTTTCCGCTTTCGAAAATATTGCCGTCGAGTTCAAAGACACCGGTGATGGGGTCGCCTGCCATTGCTTTTAGGGTACTTACAAGGTTAGTTGCTATGGCGGAGTTTGTAGTCGCAGTGTTGTCAGTGGACTGCTTTGACTCGCCTCCGCTAGTCAAGCGGGCGGACGTGGTGGCCCATGTTCCAATAGTCAAAAGGCCAAGCACGACTACGCCCACCATCAACTTCCAAAAATGCTGTTTTTTAGTCACGGGATCCTCCTACTTGAAAAGACACTCGTGGCTGGAACATTCCATAGCGAGGGTCGGGTGGTTGGAAAAGCGGGGAGATTCGGGCTTGCCGGTTGGCAGAGACTAAGGCGGGTTGGGATGTCATCCGCCGCACCGGACGAGAAGGAATTTACCCCTGTGTCAAGGCTGCAGAGTATTCCGCTTGCCGTGACGCGACAAGGTCGAAGGCTGCCGATTTTCGCGGCAGAAATATTCACTTTTAAGATTGCGAATCGATACGAAGGTTCCAGCAATTTGCTGCTGGATAATTGTTGTGTGGTTTTTGTGTGCCGCTACTCCGGCATCTTCGCGAGTTTGTTCGCGAAGGCGTAGACGACGAGCTCCAAACGATCGGATACGCCGAGTTTTGCGTAGATCGAGCTGAGATGGTGAGTGACGGTTGTTGGACTGATGAAGAGCCGTTCGGCGATCTGTTTGTTCTTGAGTCCCTCGGCAATTAATGCGATTACTTGTCGTTCACGATCGGTGAGTTGTGAGATCTTCTTACGCTGTGGATCGACCGAGTCTTTGTCCTGATTCGAAAGTTGCCAAAGCAGATTTCCAATCGTGAGACGATCGAGCCATGCCTCTCCCTTGTAGACTTTCTCCACTGCTTTGAGCAACAAGTCGGCAGCATCGTCTTTCAACACCACGCCCATCGCGCCCAGTTGCGCAGCCTTCTGATGTGTTTCGGAATCGCGTGAGCCAGTAAGCACGAGCACGCGGGCGGCTTTCGCTGCTTCGCGCAACTGTGGAATGAAGGAAAGTGAGTTCACGCCTCCGAGCTCGAGATCGAGAATCACGAGATCGGCAGGTTCGCGTGCGACGATGTCGAGTGCTTCCGGTCGGCTGCTTGCCATCGCCACCACTTTGATACCCGGATGATTGTCGAGCAGCATCCGCAAACCCTCGCGCACCACGAGTTGATTCTCCACTATCACGATTCGAATTTTCTGTAGTGCTGGCTCCATCAAATCTGGGCGGGTCGGGAGGCTTTTTGAATTTTGACTTTTTGATTATGAACACGTTGCAAAATGGAGACAATGGAGGACATTGCCTATTTTTCTGGCAGGATCCTGCTATGGGAAAAATGGACGTGGAAACTAGAGGATTTACGCGAAATGCATGGTTTATTTCGGCATTTTTGCGAGGCCGAGCGCTCCTCTTCCTGCAAGCTGCTTGTCTGGCTTGTAGGACCCGACATGTCCCCTAAAGATTGACCGAACTGGTAAAAAGCAAGTGGGTGAGGATGCAACTCCTCACCCACTCTTCTTTCGAGTAGAGCTTATTCTATTTATAGACGTTAACGACTTGAGAGGTGGCTGAGTTGCCGGCTGCATCGTAGGCTCGGCATTGAAGATTATGTGCGCCTGCCACAATCTTCTTTGTGTTCCACTTCGTCGTAAAAGGTGCTGAATTCGAGGATGTCACCAGAACGCCATCCGCATAAAGCTCTACTCTAACAACCTTCGTGTTGTCAGATGCATTGACATACACGGGAAGATTAACCGAAACCTTACTTCCGTCGGTGGGGGACGAGATCGTAATTGACGGCGGCGTAGTGTCAGCCACGTTTTGTACATTGACAGTGATCGATGCTGCCGAAACATTGCCGCGCAAGTCTGTCGCTCGAGCTGAAAACGAATGAGACCCATTCGCGGCGAGTCTTGAATCCCATTGAAATGCATAAGGACTAATCGCAGTGCTTCCGATGGGAGTTCCATCCACTGAAAGATCGACAATACTCACGCCAGTATTATCCGTAGCGGAAATCTGGACAGTGACAACGCCCGAAAGACCCATTCCGCTATTCGGATATATGAACCCAACGCTTGGCGGAGTTGTATCGACTGTTCCACCGCCTGCGGCCATACTCACGGCACGCGCCGCGTTTACGCGACCCATTCCATAAACCGGGTCCCATCCGGCTGCGCCTAAATCGTCTGCCGATTGCTTTACGACATTCTGAACCTGAGCCCCTGAGAGTTGAGGGTTGGCGGCTATAACGAGCGCCGCAACACCCGCTACTATCGGGGCTGAATGCGATGTTCCACTTGCGGAAACATAACCGCCACCTATCTGGGTAGTAAACGAATCACCCGGTGCAGCCACATCAACGTTTTTTCCGGTGTTGGAATATGACGTGATGACGTCAGATTGATCTGTTGCACTGACGGTTAGAATGTAAGGGTTATCGGAAGCATTACTAAAGGTAGTGTAGTTTCCCGCAGAAGAAGTAACCACGCCTCCTTTGCCCTGGAAGTACTGCGCGGCCGACGTCACTGCCGAACTCTCGGAAACTATAAAACTAATATTCGCGACACGTGCGCCGTGATCGGCGGCCCATGTCAAACCGTTGGCGATACTGGAATAAGTTGCGGAGCCGTTCGTATCAGCAACGCGCATAGGCATTATCCTGCACGACCAACATACGGAAGCGACTCCAACACCGTTATTACTAGCGGCCGCAGCAGTGCCGGCGACTCGAGTCCCGTGACCGTAGACGTCCATGGTACTGGAGTTGTTGTTAAATGTATTCCATCCGGGAACGATCTTGGCGGCGAGATCCTCATGGGTGGGATCAACGCCTGAATCCAGGATCGCAATCACGACATTATTGCTTCCTACAGTAGTGGACCAGGCCGCGGGCGCCTGGATTCGCTGCAAGTGGCCTTCCCAGTTCGCGAACCACGGATCGTTCGGTAACACGTCTGCTGGTTGAACAATTCGGTCCAACTCGGCAAACTCAACCTCCGCACGCTGACTCATCGCCCTTGCGAAGCCTGGTTCGTCAGACTCCGTTGGAAGATCCAGCACGAAAACGCCAATCTGCGGGAACTCATCCGCGTCGCGCGCACCAAGAGCTGCGATTATCTGTCGCGCGTGGTCCAAACCAACATTCGAGCGAAACTTAACCAGCACTCGTCCGGGCACAAACGGCTCTTCGTCACCTCTCAAAGGCGCGACGTGCATTCTTCTATCTTTTTGTGCTCCAACTTTATTAACGGGGAAAGTGAGGGCCAGGAGCATTATTGCGCAGAACAAAAAACCAACTGTGAAAGCTGTCTTCTTCATCGCTATCCTCTTTTCTTCAAATCGTGTCGGCTCAAACCGGCGTGCCGGTCGGTTGAGGATTCGGGGCGATGAAAACCAGGTCGCCCAAGCGGACCGAGAGACTTCGATTACGACAAAAGCACTCGATTATTGAAATGTGGAAATTGAATGGTGAGTTCGAGAAGAGAAGCTGCCCAGAAACAAGCTACGGAGGTACCGTTGGCATGATCTTCTCCTGCTTTCGGTAACCCAGCCAGGTCCGACATTGACAATGCCAATGTCGCTCAACCTCCGTCGGCTTTGCGACCCTCGTTCACACGAGGTGTGCCTTTATCGTTTCAGGTGCGCTTCAAATAACTGCAAAGCTGGCCTTTATAGGTGCGGCCTGGAAAAACGTAGCAAGCTGAAAGCAAGCGTGTCAACAACTTTTATCATCGGGTTTGTCCAATTTTCAGACGACGCCGCAGGGATCCTGCGCGACGACGGGAGTTATTTGGGCATTTTTGCGAGGCCGTGGCGAAAAGCGTAGATGATGAGCTCCAGGCGATCCGACACTTCCAACTTGGAAAAGACCGAGCTGAGATGGTGAGTCACTGTGGTTTCACTGATGAAAAGCCTTTCGCCGACTTGCTTATTCTTGAGCCCCTCGCCGACCAGCGCGATCACTTCGCGTTCTCGATCGGTCAGTGTTTCGATCTTGGTAACTTCGGGATCGGGCAAAGCCGGCTTATTGAATTCCTGAATCATGCTGCCCATCATCGTTCGCTCGATCCAAACCTCTCCTTCGTACACCTTCATGATGGCTTTCAATAGTTGATCTGCAGCATGCTCCTTTAACACAATTCCCATCGCACCACGGCGAATCGCGCGACGATGTGCATCGGCATTTTGCACGCCGGTCAACACGAGCACGCGAGACTCAGGACTCGTCTGGCACAACTCCGGCAGAAACGACAACCCATCTTCATCGCCAAGCACCAGGTCCAAAATGATCACATCAGGATGTTCACTCTCGGCGCGCTCGAGCGCTTCCGTTCTGTTGCCGGCCTGGGCCACCACCTGCATCCGCTGATCGTGTTCAATCAACATGCGCAGGCCGCTGCGTATCACGACGTGATCGTCAACTATCATTATGCTAATCGGCTTCTGAGTCATAGAGGTCCTAGAGAGGTATTCCTACGCTGACCACAGTGTAATCCTTTTCGTCGACAAACACCTGCGTGTCGCCACCGAGTGACGCCGCGCGTTCAGCGATTGAATGAGGTCTGAAAGATCGAACGGGCTCGTTGCCGTCTGCACGCTCGCCATCCGCATTCCCACCCGCGCGGGGTCTGCTGTTTTTGATCTGCAAAAGCAAAGAAGTTTCCTTGCAAGAGATTTCCACGCGCGCGTCGCGGCAAAAAGCATGTCGCCTGATGTTACTCAAACCTTCAGCCACGATCTGAAACAGCTCGGCGGCGAGACGATCGTTCACTTTCACCTTGCCATACGCTTCGACGTCGACGTTGATCCCCGTCACCATTGAAAAGCGTTCCGCATAACGTTCTATCGCGGGAAGCAAAACGTCCGCCCGTTCTTCATTCGCGCGCAGTCCCCAAACGAATCGTCGCAGTTCCGCGAGCTCATGGTTTGTGAGCTCGAGAAGTTCCTGAACGTTGGCGCGAATGCCGGGTTGATTAGCTTCGAGCTTTTGGTCGAGCGCGGACAGGCCAAACTGTAACCCGAGGTATGGTTGAATGACACTGTCGTGAATGTCGTGAGCGATCCTTCGACGTTCCTGTTCCGCTGCATCCGACGCAAGGTTGTCGATCAAGCGGATGTTTTCCATCACCGGCGTCACGTGGTCCATCAACTGCAACATGAAATCCATATCGGCAGTGTCAAGCTTCTGTAGACCATCGACGATGTAAAGCCGGCCGACTGCCTGGTGACGGTAGTAAACGGGTACGGACAAATAACGTTTTGCGTCGAGCATGCCGGCGAGTTTGTCGCCGCTGCCCGAGTTCGTATCCGAAAACTGCCGTGTCCGCACGTCAAACAGACGCGTTTGCGATGAACGATTTTTACGGTAGATGACTGCGTAATCGAGGGATGGGGAGAGAAATTGCGACGCCGCTTCGCGGCCGATTTCCGGCGGCGCCGTGCGGCTGGCATATATTCCCCGCGCCACGCGATACATCAGGTAGCTGTCCAGATCGCCGGTCTTGCCGGGTATGACGAGGACGCATGCTTCCGCGGCGTAAAACGCACGAACACTCTCGAGGATTGCTTTGATCGTGCGATCGATACCGAAGCGCGGGTTCGAAAAGACAGTCACGTCTTTGAGCAGCTTCAGGCGGTTTTTGAGCTCCGTGTGATAACCGCCCCAACGTGAAATGATGTAGCCAAAGATCAGCAGACCGATCGGCGCGAGCAGCAACCGGTTGAGACGAATCGGTTCGCTGCCCGCAAAGATCACGCTGATGATCGTGTAGATCGACGCAGAGGCGAGTGTCAGTCGCAATCCGTCAGTCATTCCCCAGCTAAACGAGGCGACGATGATCGAGAAGAAGAAGAAGTAATAGAAGCTGCTGTTGATGTGCGTCGTATAAGCGATGAGTGGTACATACCACAGCAGGTCGAGCCACGGGATGACTTTGTTGGCAACGACCGGATTGCGCCGAACGGACAGGTGATAGACCAGTAAGCCGTAAAGCGAATAGCACGCGAGCGCGATGTAGATTGGTATGACCCAGCGAGGGCGTTCAATCGGTTCGATCAGTACGACGAGGAGCGCCGAAGTGCCGAGCACGACGCGCATGCCGGCGATCAGACGAAGGTCGAGCCACTGTTCTGAAAGTGGATCGCGAGTCGCCGCTGGTCTCTTTGTCGCGTCCTGGATCACGTTTGGCTTTGTAAGTTCTTTAATGCCTGCCAGGTTCGTTCTGCTTCCTCTCCGAACAGCACGACGTCGTTCTGACGATTATCGATGTCGAGTCCCAAACGCGTTTTGACATCGCCTTCGCCGGGTCGAAAATGCGCACTGGTGATGTGGTCGACGTGGACCATGAATCTACCGCCCTCGGGGTGAGCGAACTCTATGAACTTCATGTTGTGCTTCCTCAAAGAAGAAACAGCCGGCTAGCGGCTGTAAGATCTCGGCGATCTGTGACCGACGTGGATATGAGGTCCGGTTGAAACCCCCGGAATAGGGCCGCGAAAGGCCAGAAAGGGGATTGACTCAGCCTTCAGAAACGCAACCAGTGCGCGACCTTCAACGCTGTCGGGATGCAGATTGACGTCCATGCCGTTGCGATGGTCCAACCCCCAGCGCGTGTGTAGATCCGATTGGCCAAACGTGGACAGTGGCAATGGCTTGTTGAACCTGGATTGGAAAAACTCCTTGACCTTCGCAGCGTCCGCAAGACTCCATTTGCCCGGACGCTCAACCGGTTCCGGCGTCTCAGTTTCCTTCGCCGGCTTCGGCTGCTCGATGCGAGAGACGCGCGCGCGATCGATAAACGTTGTGATGTTGCCGCGCTTGTACCAGTAACCGTCGGAGCTTTCACTTACTTCGTCGACGAGGAGTGGAGAGCCACCGGCGAGGATGATGGTTACCGGAAGCTTCTCTTCTTCGGGCGGTTTTTTATCTTGAGCGTAGGCACACGTAAAGCACACCAGCAAAATAAAGCTGCACAAGAGAGGTCTACGGGGCATCGATCTTATTGAGCGGTCTCTGTGTTTTGTGTACTACGTCTTCGGCGCAAAGTATCCGACGCGCGTCTGCGGCTTGAAAGCCGGATTCGCAGTCTCAACACGCACGCGGCGGAAGCTTCCATCGCGTGACTTGTTCAGCGGCGTAAAGTAGAGCGCGTATTGATGTCTCAGTTCATCAGCCACTTCGGCGTACGTCGATTCGAGCGCGTCGAATGACTGCGGTTTGTACAAACGGCCGCCAGTCGCGTAAGCAAGTTGCGCCAGGTTCTTCTCGCTCTGGTCCAACACCTGCAATCCGAGTCGCAGGTCGTCGATCCGAAGTTGATTGAATCTGACTGACGCATCAGTGCCACCCAGCAACGTGTCGAGCTCTGCTTTCTTCGACGCACGAGAGATCTCGGTGTTGCTGACGATGTAAACCGTCACCTGCGCGCGAAGCAGTGCCTGCAACGCGGCCTCGAGCGTCGACGTGCCGCGACCGTTGTCAATTCCGTCAGACAGGACGATCGCTGCGCGGCGCGACTTGATATTGGGCCCGCCAAACTGTTCCTTCGACGCGAGCAACAAGGCATCGTTGAAACGAGTGAACATCCCAGGCTCGACGCGATTCAGTGCGCGTTGCAATTGAAAGCGGCTCTTGGTCCAGTCTTGCAGGAGCTCGATACGATCGTCGAACTTGATCAGACTGATCCGATCATCGGCTTCCAGTTTCGCTGCGAATCCCTGCGCGGCGCGGCGAAAGTCGTCGAGGTTTTTCGCGACTGACGACGACGCATCAACCATCAATACTACGTCAACCGGAACCTGCCGCAGCGCAAGATCGCTCAGCGGTTGCAGACGATTGTCTTCGTAGATGCGAAAGTCGTTTCGAGTCAGGTCATTTATGAGATGACCTTCTGCGTCGCGCACCGTAACCGGAAACATGACTTCGGTCGTCTCAACTTTAACGACGTCGCCGGGATTTACTTCCTGTTCGGGTGGTTTCTTCAGCGTGGGAACCGCAGGCGGAGCTCCCATTTTTTCGATCTCTGTTTTGGGAACAGGTGTCGCGCTCGGTTTAGCCGCGGTTTGTTTGGGCGGAGTGCGCCGCTGCGTTGCGCGCTGCGCACTCGCGATAAAAAGATCGACTTGCAGGAACGACAACAGTAATGCTACGCCTAAGATTACTCTCATATGTTCTTAAACACGGATTGAATCTGCGATTCACTTGTCTTCGCCCATCGCAGCTTTCATCGCCGCGACCACTTTCTCGGTGACGCGACGTTTGCGCAGTTCATCCAGCTTTTTGTCCGTAAGATCAAATTCCACTGGCGACTGTTCGATGCGACGAATAATCGTGCCTTCAGTGAAGCCCGCTTCAACGAGCTCGATGATCGATTCGTTTGTGAGGCTCTTCGTCTTTTCGAGTTTTGCGGGGCCGGCATCGCCTGGTTCTGCTGCCGGTTTGATGAGCCTGACTGTGGCGCTTCCGGTCGTTACGGTGTCGCCCTCAGCAGAGCCGTTTGT